>Ga0335074_10004448_pt1 | contig 19281 bp, 27 predicted proteins | sample Lox_Sample_23_FD_206715 | JGI IMG/M metagenome (GOLD analysis project Ga0335074, IMG submission 206715) | Soil microbial communities from Loxahatchee National Wildlife Refuge, Florida, United States - Lox_Sample_2.3 | ecosystem: Environmental > Terrestrial > Soil > Wetlands | place: USA... | reverse complement strand
TCTCGTCCGGGGAGTCGTCATCCACGAAGATCAGTTCCCACGAAAGGCCGGCAAGCGCGGCATCCAATCTCCGAATAAGCTCGGCGACGTTCTCCCGCTCCTCGTAGGTCGGTACAACTACTGCCAGATCGAGCACGTTTGCCATGGCGTACACACGTGCTTGCTCCAAAGCCAACGACATCTTCAGATCGTCAGATCACGGTAGCGAAGCAGGTTATCCGCATAGACGAGTTTCTGCCTGCGGAGTTCCGGCCAGCCGCCAAATTATGTCGTGATGGTTACCCAGCAAGGGTCCGCCCGACCCAACGCCCAGCAGCGCGCCCACAATCGAGCCTCTGGAGCCGATCTGGGAATCCAAATGATCCTTTTTGAGGGGGAGGAAAACAGAAAATATGGAGCCGACGAACGGACTTGAACCGTTGACCTGCTGATTACGAATCGGCCCTGAGCTGATAATACAAGGTTTACGCCTTTTGCTGCGAATTGCCACCACTTGCCGCAAGTTACTGCTAAATATACGGTCAGGTGCGTCATGATCGTAATCGGTGTTAGGTCGTGGGAATTGGTAGTCCCCACAAAAGTCCCCACAGTCACCGGGCGTATACTGCGACACCATGACGACTGATTCACGGCTAGGCATTGGCCTTCAAACGCTCGACACGCTCAGGAGTAAGGGCGTCCAGTTCATGATCTATGTCCCTCGCGAGTATGGACAGATTGACTATGTTGCGACGCCGGAAGAGGTGATGCTGTTTTTCTCTGACCCAGACGCCCTGTTCGCCAAGGTTCATGAAGTCTCAAAATCCGAGTATCGGGACTGGGTAGAGAGCGATTTTACGGCCTACTGCTCCGGCACAACTCGGGCGGGGAGGCCGTGCAGGAATCAAGTGAACGGCGGATATTATGTGCCGATAAAGAAGTGGCTGGCACTTCAAGGCCAGTATTGCACTGTGCACAGTGGAGAACGCGAGACTTCCCTGATGCCCCTACGCAGTCGAAGGTGACGGCGTTTATTTCTTACTCTCCTCGACGGGCATGGCTTCACCCTTCTCGTAGAACCTACCGTTCACAAAGCAGTCTTTTAGAGCTACGGCATCTCCGCGCGACAGAATGGACTCGCACTCTCTCGCGTGGGCCGGGCCAATCCAAAAGTGATTCTGAACCTGTTCCCAAGTGAAGCGTATGCCACCATACCCTTCGCCAGTTGGCTTATCTTCATCGTCGAGACATCCACACCAGACTTCGATCACATCAGGGAAGGTGATCGGTTTCGCGACCACCCGCGCATATATCCGTGTCTTCATGATCGGACTCTAGCACCTCGTTCCGGTATACCTGAAGCCCCGTTTTGCACAGCCAAGAGCGCGGACTAAAGCGGAGATGCTTCGGACTTCGAAGCAAGCCATGCGTTTATTTCCGAGGGAAGAAAGACGATCTTTCGGGCGCTAAGCCTACGGCATGGGATGCGACCCTGCTTTGCCCATTTCAAGATCGTCACCGGATGAAGGGGAACGATCTTGGATAGCTCCTGAGCAGTAAGAGGAACTTCGATAGCTGGCGTGGACGTTGGCGTTTCTCTCTCAGATTTCACTAGATGCTCGGATACACAAACGTGTATGGGCATATTTTACGCGCCGACTGCGTAGCTAGTTCTTCTGGAAGTGATCCGCTACGACATCATCGTCGAGAGTGATCCGCAGACGATAGCGATTCTCCCCGGTGGGATGATACTTCCAGACCTCACGCTTCCGAGTCTTCAGCAAACCACCATCGACCGACGCCGGGTCTCCAAGCGAGTCCCTTAGCTGTTCTGCCGTCTGTCCTTGCCAGTAGTTCCGCCGAAGGATGCGCTGCACGATCTCTTCATCCCCATACTTATTCCGCAGGTAGGCGATACGCACCGCCCGGCGATGGGCCTTGTACCAGATGACACCAGCGATGATGCCGACAATGACAATCACGCACGCAACGGGGCCAACGGCGTGTATGAGAGCCGAACCCACCGCGAAGATTACTGCCACCAGGACAAGGCCGAAGCCCGCTGCTGATTGTCCGCTGTTCTTACGTCTGGACATTTGATTGGAACGATAGAGCAAAGTCGGGTCGACCTTCCACTGCCCTTCCGAGGGATGCCTTGCTGCCACAAATGACTAACGCTCCCCGCCCAGGAGAATAGTGATCCTAGACGGGGAGCGGTGCTGGATTTTTGACTTGCGTATCTCCGTCACCTATTGCTTCAAACGAGGATGTAAATGCGTTGAGGGCGTTCAACCATCTCACCATACGATCAAGGTTCGAAAACTGGAACTCTTCCCATAGCCCCGTGTCGCTTTTGAGGTCGAGTTCCCCATATCGGACGATAGGGATTTGGTAGTTATCGGCGAAACGCTTATCTCGACTCCCATCCTTGTTCGCCTTCGCCCACGTTGATCCGATGGTTACCGTGTCAGAAGGAACCTTCTCTTCCTCTTGGAAACTGACGTTTGTAGCCTTGCCTGTGATGTCGTGATATTCGATCAACGAGAAGGCTTCTCTGGCAGCTCGATACAGAATGAATCCCGGATAGAGATACATTTCCCCGCCCTTGGCGTTCCTGAGATGCGGAACTTTCTGATCCCACTGGATAAGATCGCAGCTCCCAAGATCGAACTTCACCAACTCCCGATTGACTCTGGTGCTCGCCGTCGTGCGCTCGTGGAACTTGTCCGTTGCTTGGTACGACTTTATATCCCAGATCGCCGCGCACTCGCATAGCGCAGCAAAATCATCTCGGAAGCGGTAATAAAGCTCCGCTTGCTCACGTTCAAGCTCGATATGTGTGGAGATGGTTGAGAGCTTTTGCTGTTCTTCAAGTTCCGCAACTTTAGCTGTCTCGGTCTCAAAGTCGTCTTTGCGCTTGGCAAACGCCTTCTTGAAAAGCCTCTTGCAGAGAAACCCGTTCTCCCAGGATTGATACTTGGATTCCGCCTCAACTTTCGCGGTGCGGGCAGAGTCAAGATCGACCGTGATCTCGTGACGCTGGCGCTCGGCACTCTCTATCAATTGCTTCAACTGCTTCAACGTCGCACTCGTCAGTAGTTCCGTGCTGGCGCTGTGAACCTCTTCGATGGGAGCTGTGTTGACGAAGGTCGACGGGTGGATAACGCCGGGCGGAGGGAGCAGAGTTGGCAAACCCGGATCGTTTGATCCGGCTGGTGTGGAGGAAAAATGATGCCGATATGAAAGACCCGTGCCCGGTAGCGATGCAGTGCCGGTCAGCCCATGCGGGCCAACGTTGAACGTGAACGGAGCGCCTCCGATGCTGGCGCTCAGCCCGCTTTTGGAAAGATTCAACCTGAGACCGGGGACTATTGTGAACGATTGGCGGAAACGCCAGCCCATGAGAGTGTCCTTTGAAGATGTATGAGAACGGCGGTTCAATTATCCGCTGGGCCTCGTGTGACGCCAAGGAAATTGTTGGCGCGTTCCTTCGGTTCGCGTAAAAGTAGAAAAGCTCCCGGCACATCCAAGAGGACGTAGCGGGAGGGGTTCTAGCGAATCCGGAAAGATTCGTCGTTGGTGTAGTCGCTGCAACGGTGTGCAGCGAAGGCATTCCGGGCGGCTTCGTAATCGCCCCGTGAGACTTCGATACCCGGCCAGGTACAGCCGTCACAGTCGTAAAAGTCCGTCGTCTCGGTGTACGGACTTTCGACCAAGGTCATCTTGCGCTTGTAAAAAGACATCCGATTACCTCTGTGGAACAAAACATCCACACTAGGTAATACTGTCCCCGCCCTCGGTTTTGAATTTCCCAGTGCATTTTTTTGTCGATAAAGCACGAAGACTCCCGGCACGCCTGAGCAGTAGGGCGTACCGGGAGCGACCGGCGAGAGTGGGAGTCGCCGGGGTTCATTGTTTCCTTGGGTTTATTGACCACTGAGCAGGTCGTGAATGCCGTTGAATGCCTCATGGCCCAAGCCATACAGCCCCACAGCCGTCGCGCCGCGTTTGATCCAGGCGTTCCGCGCGACGATCTTTTGAGCGGCGAGATGGGCCGCGTCGACATCATGCACAAGCTGAGCTGCACGCTGTTCCCCGAGAGCTTGGACAAGCCTTGACGGTGTACCCGGATACTTCGGGTTGGGCGTCGCGAGTTGCTGGAGCTTCGTGAACATCGGCTTGAGCCGCACATTCGTACTCGATACGTTGTCCGCGCCGCTGGCAACCTGCGACGGGTGAACGTCCGTCGCGGATCGTACCGCGCGGCTCACATCCTGCAACGCCATCGCTTGCCGGTGGAGCGCATCGGCCTGAGTGATCGTGTCTGGACTGACGCCCTTCGCCTGTAGCTGCTCGATTGCAGCATCACGGGCGGCCTTGGCATCGGCCAGCCGGTCAGAGAGCTGTTTGTCTCTCGCTGGGTCTATGCCGACTTCATCTCGGATGGCCTGTTGGATGTTCTCAATCGCTTCCTGAAAGCCTTGGAACCGTGTACCGCCGAGTGCATTGTCGAGCTGCTGATACAGGCCGTGCGCCTTCGCACGAAGCTCATTACTGAGCGCCTGTGTCACATCTCGGAGGTTCGTCCCCTCGGGGATGGTGATGCTGTGATCGGCGGCGGCGTCATGGATGGCCGAAGCAATCGCGCCCTGTACCTTGGGTTGCAACGCCTTGACGGAGACAGCATTGCGAAGCTCGGACGGAGCGTTAGCGACCGCACGGGCCGCGCGTCCGGCTTGAGTGAGCGCCGCATCTGTACCAGCACCGGTGAGTTCTCCGGCCTCTGGTGCCATGAAGCCGCCCGGTATCGTGGCTGTGTCGAGCGCACCGCCTACAACGTCCTTTGTGCCCTGCCAGCGTCGACCGGTCTGGGGCAGCTCGGATGCGCCCTGTATGATCCGCGTGGGGCCAAGGATGGGGCTTCCGATGAACTCGCCTACACCTTCGCCTTGTCCGTTGGCGAGTGGTTGGCCGCCAAGCGACTTGTATAACTTCCCGATGTCGGTGGACTCTGTACCATGCATCAGGTCGTTACGAAGGTTCTGTGCCCATAGCGTGATCTTGGACGGTATGGAATCACCCGGCATAGAGCCGGGCGTCGCCCGGATCGTGGCAACAGGGGCAGCCGTGGGCTGTGCCTGCTGTTTCTGAGCCGCCAGTTGTTCGAAGATGTCGCCTTGCCCTTGTGAAGGCTGAGGCGCCGCTGTGGACTGCTGTGGCTGAGATGCGGCGCTCTGCTGAGGTGGCGGAGTTGATGACTGGGAGCTGTTATTGCTCCCGGCCAGTTGGTCGAATATGTCAGCCATGCTTAGAAGCTCCAACCCTTCGCCGCGGCAGCTTGCCGCGCCTTGTTCGGATCATTGTTTGTCAAGGTGAGGAAGATACGGGCCGTGGGCGCGTCAATCTTCTGGCCGTTACCGGTCGGCAATGCGGGATCGGAGCTGAGTCCAGCCGAGTGCAATTCGTTGGCGAGGTTCACGTATGCAGACTGGCGTGCCTGTTGAGCGAGCGTCGCGTAGTCTTTGAGCTGCTGAGGCGTGATGACATCGCCGTCCTTCGCTCCGAGTAGCTTCGCCTGAAGAGCCTGTCCCCAACCCCGAGCCTGTTGATGTTCTTTGATCGTGTTCTCCGTGATGCGGAATCCACGTCCGGCGAGCGGCGTAGCAGATAGACCGATGGCATTGAACAACGCGACAACCGACTGTGCGCCGGTCATGTCCTTACCGGACGCAAGATCACTTAGCGTCGAACCGAATTGCTGATAGCTCGCCTCTGTCCGCGCAAGATCGTCCAGGTTCTTTTTGTAGCTGTTGAACCGCTTGTTATATTCCTTCACCCCGCCCATCGCGGAGACGTTGGGAGTGAAGCCCAAGGCATCCGGCTGGCCGGATGAAGCATTGGCGGCGGCGGAATCGGTCGCACTCTTCACAGAGGCGCGTGCCTCAGCTCCGGCGCGTGCGACGGCGGCCTTCTGTGCCGTGTTCGACGCAATCCAACGCTGAGCGTACTTGTACGCACGTGAACCAGGCTCAGACGATGCAATCATGTCCGCTGCCTGAGCTTCGTTCTCAATCTGCTCAGGTTCGGCTTCCTCGTGGTAGGACTGCAACACTGCCCATCCGCGCCGAGGATCACCGTTGCCGAACGCTCCAGCGATGGCCTGAGCTGCACCGGCATCGGGATTAGGGATCACGGCCTTGGGATTGTGCGGATCGGATTTCGACGGCTGAGCCATCATCTGCAAACTTTGATAGAAGTCCATCCCATGCGAGTCGCTGTGGGAGACGTACTTCTGGAACTTCATCAGCGCCGAACGAAGAACCGGCCCGTTGGTCTTATCGTTCAACAACGATTGGAAGTCGGGGATAGTCTTCGCGAGCTGTTGGTTCGTTTTGTTGTCGGACTTCGCCAGCGTGTCTGCAACCTGCGAGACGTCCTGCTTCATCAGGTCGATTGCTTGGAGCTGAGCGTTCGCATTGGCGAGCATCGTGCCCGGTACAAGGTAGCCATCAGGCACCTTCCCTGTCTTGAACTGTGTCCAGCCAGGGATACCGGCATCTGCGAAAGCCTTAGCTCGTTCTGTGGTCAGTAGCAGCTTCGCGCTCGGATTGTTCACGATGCTGAAGGTCTGCTCGTAACGCCCGTTGATGTTGGTGAATCCATCGGGAATAGCAATCTGTTCCGTGGGATTGTACTTGCCGCTCTGCATACCGGCCTGCAACGCATCCTGTGACACGTTCGACTCAGACACGGCACTGGCGTCCTGATACGAGCTGAGCAGCGGCGCATTGATGGATACGGCATCCTTGAGAGATTCCACACCATATCGTTCCGCCTGAGCTGTGTTCAGGATCGCCCGCTGTGCGGATTCGTAAGCCTGAGCTTTTCGCGTAAGAGCTGAAACCTGATTATGGTAATCGCTTTGCGCCTGCTGTTCCTGCTGAGCATCGGCCTGCTGTCTCTGTTGGACGGCCTGCTGGAAACCAGCGGCGGCGGCGCGACCTGTAGCTCCAGGGCCGGTCTGTGCAAGCCCCGTCAGCCCACCGGAAATCGCTTCCATCGCAATCGCGAGAGCAATGTCCTTGTTCGACAACGGAACCTGTGTCCGCGTGGTGATGCCGGTCTGCGGATCGATGGTGGTCGTGTATCGTGGACCACCGGCGAGAGCTTGGGCAACCTGTCGAACGACACCGGCCTTCTGGACACTGGGATGTACCGGCGCGTTCTTCACAGTGACATCGGGCGCACTTGGGGCGGAGAGCCGTGGAGGGCCGCCATCTCCGGCGAGAGATGACTGTGGGGTCTGCGCGACATCGCCGGGCTGTGACTGCTGTGTCGTGTCCGGCGTGGTCGACGCGGGAGCTGTCGTGGTGGAAACGGATTGTGATGCGTCCGGCGTATTCAATACCGGCGTGTTGCTGACGGGCTGTGCTCCGTCGTTCGGATCAATGGGCATGGTGTTCCTAAAAAGAAGTGCGGGGAGGATTATGAACGGCTTCGCCAAGCCATTGCCCCAACCTCCCCGCTTTGGCAGACGGGGCAACGTCAATCTGTTGGGCGACTCCGGGGAGGACGCGGAGTGAGTAGACGCGAACCGGAACCGCCGTGCGTCCATGCGTCGTGAGACGCGCGGACGCAATCGTTATCTATTCGTCAGAAGTGTCCCGTGAGAGCGCGTTTATTACGGCGCTCCGCTTGTCTTCGGGAGGCGTACTGAGAGCCGAGCGGACGGCATCGCGAAGGATCGTAGCTTGCCATCGGTTACCCGACTTTGGTGACTTCGGCTGCTGTTTGCGGCGCGGTTGCTGTTTTCTACGCCTCATCATCGCCTCGGTACAACGGACTGAGCGGTCGCAAAGATAAAGCCGCGCCGTCGAGCTTCTTGAATCGTCGGTACTCGGTCGAACTAAGCTGCTGAATCTGCCGTTTTGTCAGAGTCAACGGAAGGCCAGTAGTCCAATCAATGCCGGTCTCTGAGCCGTCAGCTTGCGGCGTTGGCTTCGGCTCATCACTGATCCGCAAGTTCACGCGCGAAAGCGTTGGCGTTGGTTTAGGTGCTACAGGCTTTGCAAGAATGCCAAGATCACGCAGGCGAACAAAGGCACCCTTCAATGTGGGAGCGTCGTACACGTGGATTCCATTGCGCTCCAGGTAGTCCGTGATCGTTCCCGCGTTCTCTGGGGTGCGGTACTCGGAGAACTCGGGTGTCTCCGCGACGAACTTATTCACGGCTTCCAGATTGTGCGCTTCAACTTTTGCCGAGGGTAACGATGCAGTTCGCATCTCGGTCGATACGAACACCTGCGGATCACGGTCAGTCAAAATCCACTCTCGCCAGTATGCTGTTTGTTTTCCCTTGCGGTCTGCTTCGTCCTGCTCACGGTGGGCCTGCTCTGCGGCGGCCCGCTCTTCCGCCTCACGGATCGGGCGTAGACGTTCGGCCTCTGCTTGTTCCTCAGCTTCGCGGAACTCACGAAGCGCGAGGCGTTCCCGCTCCGTCATCACCTGATACTTGCTCGGCGCTGGCGCGTAACGTTCCGGGCGTTCCCAGTCTGCCGTTTCCGCGCTCATTCGGGCATCGGCGGCGGCCTGCTCTGCGGCGGTCTGTTCCGCCTCATGCTCGGCGGCAATTCGGCGCTGCTCTCGCAGAAGGTCGCGGCCTGTAGGCTTCGCTGTCTTTCCGCATGTGGAGTTCCGGCAGACTGCCGCTCCATTGCGAAGGCGTGTATGCGTCGCGGTCGATTCGGCCCCGCACCGCTCGCAGCGGGTCGCATATACCGGCTCTGGATTTCGCTTCACCATGCGGATCGCGCGAAGCGTCCCAAATTGGCGGTCCGTGAGATTTTCCAGACCATTCATAACGAGTGTGCTCATGCTTCTGTGTTTCTCCATTCGCCGTGCTGGATGCACTCGCCTACGGTAAGGCGGACGGCGCGGTCACATTCCAATAGCGCCCGCGCGTCGGATGTTGCGATGCCTTCCGGCTCAAAGAACATCTGTGCAATCTCGGCGGCTTTGTCTTCGGGGTCGATGAATTCGAAACTGATGCGGCCATCGCTCCTGCGATAAGTGCGGCTGTGGCTTGCGTCGCCGAACACGAACCTGAGAACACTCGCGCATCCTTGATGGCATGTTCGATAACGGCTCATCGCGCCTTCCGTGCCGGTCGGCTCGGTCTGAAGTAGATGCCGGGATGCAGCTTCTTCGTGTACACAACCCCATACAGCAGCCGGATCAATCGTTGCTCCGCAACGCCAATCTTGGAACCATCGGTTACAAGGTTCGACCACGCGGCCCACAACTCCGGGCGCTCGACTTCGGGCTTGGACAAAATCACGCGCCGAACTGTGTTCTCCACGTCAACCTTGTAATGACAGCTATCAGGACTCCAGCGATTCGAGCGTCCCCGTGTCTCGGGATCGGGGTTGAATGCTACGACCGGCTCTAGGTCGCAAACTGACCGGTACGCCGTCGCCACCAGACAAACAAGGCGGCGTTGTTCGGCCCAGCGTTCTTTCGCGCTAGACCATCCTTTGCGCTCTGTGTCGACAGAATCGACCGGCGCGGTTTCTAAACTGCTCACTTCTCCTCAATGGATTTTTTGCTGCACAGTTCACCGGACACCTCGGTCGCACAGGGGTGAAGGTCATGCCTTCGGAATCTCTTGGCCGTGCAATGGCGCGATGGGGTTGAACTGCTCCGCCCGGAACGGTGGCGCATCATGTACGCGGCGCTGTGGCTCTGCTGACGCTCGGCGGGCGGAATCTAGGCTGCACTCTGGGACGGCGCGTGATCCGCGCTCTTTGTCCCGTTGTGCGGCTATAGGTATAGGACAACGACGATTTCTAGGCTGCCACGGACAGCGGTTCGATCACATCGAAGCCATCGGCCCGGAATGGCCCCGCCCGGCGAAGCTCCCGTTCAAGATTGGCCTCTGTCCACGGCAGCTCGTGAATGATGATCGGGTTGTGGAAAGAATAGAGGTCAATGAAGCCTTGGGATGCGTCACTCCGTTCTGTCTCTCCATTTCCGTTAGTGACGACCTTTTCAATACCATCGGTGCCGATGGAGAATTTATCGCTCAGTTCTTTGCGCTCCCTCAGTCGGTTAGATTTCCATGTACGTCCGGCCCAATAAGCCTTCTCATAGAGAAGCGCACCGGGCCGCTCCGCCATGACGACGGGTTCAAGGTCTGTGGCGACCTCAATCCATACATCGGACTCAATCTCGTCGACGGTCATAGACCACGGCCCATCATCATGCAGGTAGGAAGTGATTTCGCCGTCAACAGGGCCGATTCTTGAATCGAGTCCTAAGCCGCCGCATGTCGCCAGTGCTCTCCTAATGCCCCTGCGAACGGCGGCGCGATGTTTTGTCACCAGATCGGCAAGGGAAGATAGATGAAGCGCCTCTCTATTTGCCGTTTCGACTGTCCAACTCTTCTGCGCATCGTAACCTTCCACGCCCCGATATTCCGGCAACCGGAGCAGAACCAGAGTGGCGATGTTATCTGCGATGTCTAATTCCGACAGGATTGTGCGGAGCTGAACTATCAGTCTCGCCTGTCGCGCTGCCCATGCGACGAACGCCACTCGGCATTCTTTGAACCCGTTGATGTGCTTGAACTCGCATAGATGCTCCCCGAGCTGGGCAATGATCCGCTCGGTATCGAATGGTGTTACACCGGAAACATCTGCGATTGCTTCGTTCAGTGCGAGTTGAGTTTTGAGTGAGCCGAAGCGGTCACGCGCCCGGCGTAATTCTTTATCTGCTGCCATAACCTTTGTGTTGGAATGAGGAGCGCGTTGGACTCGCGCCGGTGTTACTTATACTGCTGCGCTGGCGGCGTTGCCGCTGCGTCCCATGCAAGGATCGCCGGGATAGTCGTGTCGTCAGTCACCGCACCACTACGAAGTAGGCGCTCGGCAACGGCACGGAGCGGATCGGGACGGAGGTCGTTCAACACCCCGAAGAACGCATCCCAGAAATCATCCGGTGATTCGATCAACTTTTGGTGCAGAGCTTCCACGATCACGGCACTGGCTTCTGTACCGTCGTGCAGCTCATCCGCCCGAGCCATTGCGAGCAAGGCGTCGTCGACGGTCATCGGTAGAACCTCCGTATCCCCATTGCCTCGTTCCTCATGATGGACGCGGCGTATCGAGCGACATCATCACCGTTCATTGCCTGCGAGATGTTCCGCATAGCTCTGAGTTTTCGCGCAGCTCCGTTGATGCCGCGCGTAACCTGTTTCTCCGTGTAGCAGCCCGCCCAGATCATGAATTGATCGTGTCCAGGCTGTTCTATCTCTGGCATGAGCGTCCGCCACAGTTCGGCGTATTGATGCGCCGCCGTCGTCTGATTTTCGATGACCGTCATGCGGCCTCCAATTCTTCGACCTGCTCCGCCGTCATATCGCGCAGCAACCACCAGAAGCTCTTGATGAAGCCCTCAGCTCCCTCGGGTCGAACGTGGTCGATGCCATATTGGTCGATGTAGTACCTCAGTACGTCGACGATGAGTTGGGGAACGTGGTTCTGAGCCATCAGTTGCTCCACCGTCTTCCTCCAAGCTCTCAAGTTGGCATCGCCAGTGACTTGGAGGGTGGACATGATGGTGTCGACCGCTGAGTCAACCGTCCAATTCTGAGGGCATGGTTCGCCTCCCCTAATGGGAGCTGGCGCTATATCCGCGCCATCCAAAGGAGGGGGAGTAGAGGCCATTACCTCTATTTGGGATTGAGGGGCAGGAAGTTCAGTAGAGGTATGAGTGTTTTCTATAGGTGGTTTGTATAGGTTTGTTACCTCTGGTTGGGATGGCTCGCACTCACGTTTGGATTGATTGCACCGAGGTTTGGATTGTCGTCCCTCTAGTTTGGATAGTGAGGTCTGCCAATCTTCGGCGTGATCGGGGCAAGAATCAGGATGTGAGGCGCACCATTCCTCATGAGTGAGGACACGATAATGCGTTGGTGTTCGGGTGCCGTCAGGCCGCCGTCCGGGTGCCTTCATTAGCTTGAACCATCCATCTCGTTCGAGGGACTTCAATGCTGCGTAAGGAGTGTTTCGGCTCATCGACCGGAACTTCATCGCTATCTTTGGGCCGGAGAAGAAGACGATCCCGTCGTGGCGAGCTGCCATCGCCCGGCATACGTCATAGACCGCGTACTCCGTCGCAGTCATGTGGCAGTGCGCGAAGCACTGCTTTTGGTTGTTCACTTTTGTTCGATTCTGCGCCTTCTGGCGCTGGCCGCCCGTGCTTTGCCGTCGCGTGGTTCCTGCTAGGTCTGCACTATTGGGCTGGCGGATCGAGGAATCCGAAGGACTCAACCCGAATGTGTGTTAGATGAACCTTCGACGCAAAAGGATTCAAAAATCGTATCCATTACGGCCTTACATCCTCCAAACATCGCGCAACTCCATCGGCGGCCTGCTGACCTCTATCGGCGGCTTGGTAAAGTTCGTGATCTTCGTTGCCGTGGACGGCAAGATCGAACTGAGCATCTTGTCCGGCGTCCAACTGTTGCGCCGGTGCGTTCCGGCAGGGTGCATGAAGTCGCTCAGGATCACATCGCACGCGGCCAGCCGCTCCAGGTGACCCGCGTCCTCATTCACGACCACGGCGAGCACAGCACGCATCCGATTGCGCTTCCATACCTCCGACTTCGCATCCGCAAGACTCCATCCCTGCGTTGCCCTTGCACCGGTGATCCTATCCATCATCTCGGCGAGCGATGCCTGCATCTCTGTCTCGCGCGGCCAAGGCTTCATCCGCTCGACTACTTCGTGGTTATCAGCTCCAGGTTCCGGCACACCGGCAACTATGAGCTGTAGTACATGGGCGGCGGCGTGCCGGCGCTGCTTCACCGATAGGCTCTCGTCCTTCACGATCTCTCGGAGCTGTGTGATCTCCGCCGTGTCGTTAGTCTGCTGCATTGATCTCTCCGTTCGTCGACTTCGTGATGCTTGCCAGGAATGCGCGTGCTGCTTCCTCTGCGGTCTGCGGTGCTGTGGCCTCATCACCTGCATCGGCTCCGGCCTCAGCTTCGGACTTGCGTGCGGCGGCCCGCTCCGTCGCGATGGTCACGCGCTCCTCTGCACGCTGGTGCTCCAGAAGAATCTCGCTCATCCGCATCGCGGCCTGAAATCGAATGCGCTCTGTTTTGGAGTCGAGCAGACCACGCAATGTCTTCATCACATCGTCATAGCGCCGGGGTAGGCGCGACGTTTTTACTCTCATACCTATAAAGGACAACGACGAAAAGTTGGCTCGTAGCGGGCCGGTGAGTGTGTACCTACGCTGGCCGTCGAGCGGGAGGTTGGGACTCCTAGACACCCTTTTCGGATAGATCGGAGCCGAAGTCCCATGGGGGAGGTAGGACGTTACGGTCGTCTTCGAATCGGAATGAAGTCCGACTTCGCAGGCCACGCCTAGCGCCGCGACGACGACAAGGGTGAGCGGACTCCCCGGCACGGGCCGGACGAGAGGGTTGGTTAGGGACGTTACCATCCTTGCCGCGCGGATCACACGCACCAGCTCCAGGCGTCCGGGCGCTCGTGGATGGGTGGGATACGCGACGAACGCAAACAGCGTGCCAAACACCGCATGAATACTGTCGAAAATTGGATGGTCACCATCCCAAAGTAATGTTGTAGCATCGCAGCTCGGCTGTTACATTTACCTCAACGCTCGTAGAGGTAAACGATACGTGAGGGTCTGAGCATGGCGAACGGCAAGTTTGTGGCGTACTACCGGGTTTCAACACAGAAGCAAGGCGCAAGTGGGCTGGGATTGGAAGCCCAACAAGAAGCCGTCCGCTCGTATTTGAACGGTGGGCGCTGGAAGATGGTCGCTGAGTTCACTGAAGTTGAATCCGGCAAGCGTAACGACCGACCGGCGCTGAAGGACGCGCTGGCGCTATGCCGCGTCCACAACGCAACGCTCATCATCGCGAAGCTCGATAGGCTCGCCCGCAACGTAGCGTTCATCTCGAACCTGATGGAGTCAAGTGTCGAGTTCACAGCTGTGGACTTCCCCCAGGCGAACCGGCTCACCATTCACATCCTTGCAGCGGTCGCAGAGCATGAGGCCGCGATGATCTCGGCGCGTACGAAGGCCGCCCTTGCCGCTGCACAGAAACGCGGTGTGGCGCTTGGCGGTGATCGTGGGAACATCGCTGCGGAGGCCAGCAAGGGCGCACAGGCAAGCGCGGCGGTACGCGGTGCGATGGCATCGAAGCGGGCTGCTGACCTACTCCCGGCCATCCGGCACGCACAGGCGCAAGGCGCGACAACTCTTCGTGAGATTGCGGCGGCGCTGAACGAGACCGGCATCCCCACGGCACGCGGCGGTGAATGGTCTGCTGTTCAGGTGCAGCGTGTTCTTGCACGCGCCGCATAACTCCCCATTCATCTCCCCCTCCATCTGCCCCGGCTTCGTGCTAGGGCTTTTTGCTGCTCGACACAATGCAAGCGCATGAGGATATGAGAGTTGGTAGCAATTCCGCGCATTCTGTAACTCTTCATAGCTTCGTGACTGTGGGCATGGCTGAGGGCGCATAATGGCCTAGCCTGAGCATCAGGTACTTCACAACAGACGGAGGAATATGACCGTAGCAGAATTGAGAAAGAAGCTGGAAGGCATTGACCCGAAGACCGAGATTGTTATCGCACGAGAGACGGACCTGTCCTTGGACTTGTTCGATGTCGGTGACGTGTCGATAGCTGTTGGAACGCCCCGGCGTGATGCGAAGGGGAAGGCACGTTTCAAATTTGAGAAAGACGGGCCTGCGCATTGGCTGTTCATCTATGCAGAGGAAGGCTAGCGGACACCGACTGCTAAGCAGTTGCGGCTGCCTTTCGATCTGCAATGTGTTTTTCCATTTCTGCCAGCTTTAGTTGAATCTGTCTCTGTTCCTCTGGCGATACACGGTAAGGATAAGACTTCATGTAACTGCTGTGGAGGCTTGTCGAGCGGTTGAGGGCTTGCTGTTGTGGTGTAGCCCAACGGACATTCCCAGGCTCGTAACAGCCGTCGTTGTCGATACGGTCTAACTGGTAACCCTTGCTGGGGCGAGGGCCAATGTGCGTGAGGAACGCATCGAAGCTATCGCACCACTCAGGGCAGACAGTGATACCGCGTCCACCGTAACGGTGATAGCGCGGATCGCGTGGGTTCTGACACCGTTGTTTCATCGCGGCCCATACCTTGTACTCAGGCATCGTCGATTTACTCATGCTCGCGCATCTCTTCCTTTCTACGCCGTACTGAATACGTCGAGGGGTGCTCTAACATCATGTACATCGGGTTCAAGCGTCTTTTAGTGGAAGGCTTCGGCAAATTCGCTGCTTGTCTCCCCGGCGAGCGTACCGTCCTCGCATAGACGCCAGCGGATCAAACACGGGTGTTCATATAGTTCTAGTTGGCGAGCAGTTGCCCAAGGAAGGGAAACTCCCGACAACAATAGGTATCGATCTGCTGTCTTACCATCCCATGTGTTGACTTGTCGTGAGTGGCAAGCGTCAAGTAGTAGTTCTGCCCTTCATGCTTCGCGAACACGATCCATTCTCCGGTGAGTTTTTGCGCCTGCCTCCGTCGCTGCCAATTGCCGTGAATGACATCATTCACGATTTGCGGCACATCTTCTGCGCTGAAGTACCGCGCCTCTCCTGCTTCCTCGGCCTCGCGTATCTTTTGCTCCACGACTGGAATCCCATATTTCTCTAACGCGTTCTGAACATTTTCCGCCAACGATCCTATATCGCTCCGCATGTAATGCTTGTGCCAAAGATTCTTTAGTGGTGGGCGCCGTAGGCGTCTCGCAGGCTTTAGGCCGGTCTGCTCGTTCTTCTCTAACGAATCGATCTCGCGAGCGACCGAAGACGGATTGATCGTGCCAGCTTTGTAACCACCGAGAAGACTTGCCAACAGCAGAAAACTGACACGTCCAGGTGCTATCTCATCCAAGCGCGTCAGACGAATGAGCATCTCGAACTCAGCGGAAATCTGAGCTGATATGTCGTTGCCTTGTTGATCCTTCGCCTGCAAGTTCCACTTACGCTTAGGGGTCGACATAGAATCCATTGTCTTGCGTGGGCGGCCATTCTGGTAAGTGGGGCACCAGAACACTCGCTGGATACCCGCCTTCGTAGAGGCTCAGAATGTTGCGAACCATATCGGGCGGAACGATCGTGGACTTGCCCAGCTCTTTAGCTACTGCGTCGATTGCATCCTCCACGTGAGGAAGGGCAAGAATCGCAGACGCATACGAGGTGATCCATTCACGCCATGATCGAAGCTGCTCGTCCGGTATACCTAGCTCGGCGGACAACTGGACGAACAGCTCATCGTCCGACGCATAAGCCACGTTCGGCATCTCGCCCGTTACGGGATGACGCGCGGCATCGACACGGGGCGCTACCAACGTAACCAGGAGTTGCATGTGCCTGAAGCGACAATCCACATCCGTCGCCGTCTCCGGCAATCCATTGAACAGAACGCATCCCCCTGCGAGATAGTTCCCCATCACACTCGACTCAATCGTCACTTTCGAGATTGACAGCCCAAGATAGATCGCGACTACTGCGTGGGCTGCCTCATGTCTAGCGGAGAACGACACGTGGCTCATGCTGCACGCTGCTCCAGTTGATCCGGGTACACGATGCTCGAATCGATGACGGCCTGCGCGTCCGACTCACGAATGAAGACGCGGCGGCCCATCTTCACGTATGCGATGCGTCTCTGCAATACCCACGACCGGATCGTGCTGGCCTTCAGGCGGAGCATGTCTGCCGTTTCCTCCACCGTCAATAACTGCTGTTGCTGTTGTCCCATGATTTTCTCTCCTGTTTCCTCTCGCCTCCTTTGAAGGCATTTGCTACCGATGACCTTATGTTATTACGGATTGCTATAACGGTCAGTAATTACCTTTATATGCACGATTCGTTAGCCCTCGGTAATGACACCATTACTCTTACGCACGTGCTACACTCTGAGTAATTACATGGCAAAGACAAAGAAGAACCGGGCACAGCAGCGACGCGAATGGGAGCGCCGCATCTGGAGTGCCCTCGTCGACTACGCGAACACCGGCGAGAACAATCACTTCAAGACGTTGGCGGTGGATGCGCTCGATTGGATCGGCGGGGATGCTGACGATCTAGACGAATGCCGCGACGTGAAGCGGGGAGCGACGCTGGAGGAGCTTGCTGCCCGTCACCACGAAGACATCCGCACGATGCTGGCATGGTTATCCGCACCGCAAGATCGGCGGCGGGCAGAGAGTGCCTGTCGCTTCCTCATGCGGCACGGCAACGCAATCAAGATGACGTGGAGCGATACCGCATTCGATACGAACGATAAAGATGCGCTTCTCATCTCCGAGTGGCCGGATGAAATCGGATCGGTGGTCGCTCCGGTCTGCCGGTTCATCAAGGATCAAATCGACCGACATGACCTGATGGGCGAGCCATTGCGCGATGTGATCCCGATTGGCATGTGCGACCGGGAGGGATGCGGCAAGTTCAGGGTGATGAAGTTGAACCGGCCCGGTCACTTCTTTTGCTCGAACCTCTGCAAAGCCAAGTTCCACCAGGCGGGCAAGTCGAGCGACGAACAGGCCGCGTACATGCGGAACTACCGGAAGACGCTGGACAGGAACAAACCGGTTGGCGGTCGCCTTATCGTGAGGCGCGGACGCAAACGGAAGGCACGGAGGATAACGAAGTGAGCACGTATAAGCGGGGCGGGGTCTATTGGTACGAATTTGAGTTCAAGGGCCAAAGGGTTCGTGAGTCAACCCATCAAGGCAATGACAAAGTTGCCCGAACGATGGAGGGCGCACACCGCGCCCGGCTCGCAGAGTTGGAGAAGGCGAAGGATGCGGCCAAGGAACGGCTCGGGTGTGATGAGGTTCTGACCTGCCACAAGTGTGAGGAGCTGTTCAACGCGGCCAAGGCCGTCCGGCGCGAGGATGGCGTGTTCTGCGGTATACAGTGCGCCCGGTCGTGGGGCAAGTCACGATCTATGCCCACGCTCAAGAGCTTCCTTGACGACCGTTTCATCCCCGATGTGGAGGTCACACACAAGGCCAAAGCGAAGACGGTGCGGTATTACAAGCAAGGGGCCGCGATGCTCAAGAAGTCGAGCTTCGCAGACCTGCGGTTGGATGAGCTGACCGGCGAACACTCCGGCAAGTTCGCGGCAGAGTTCAAGCATCTGTCGCCCTCGGGGATCAACATGGGACTCCGTACCCTACGCAGGGCGCTCAATCTGGCTTTTCAGTGGGGAGTGATAGAGAAGCCCGTCCGTGTCGAGCTGGCGAAGGGTGAGAACCAGCGGGATCGGGCGCTCACGGAAGAGGAGCTGAACCCATACCTTGAAGCCTGCCCGCAACCGTGGAAGGATGCCGCGACGATCATCTCTGAGGAAGGTATGAGGCCAGGCGAGACGTTCGTCATGCGGTGGGAGTACCTGTTCCTCGGGGAGGATGGCACCGGCCTGATTCGTGTGGTCGACGGCAAGTCGAGAGCAGCCAAGCGCATCATCCCCATGACGCCGAAGGTTCATGCGCTGCTGTGGGCGCGTTGGATCGAACAGGATAAGCCTGCGGAGGGATGGGTTCTCCCCACCGACGCGAAGTGTGGGCATCTGGAGGAACAGACCGCCAAGCGACAACACGCGGTCGCAATGGCAGCCGTACAGGAGTCCCATGATGTCCAGCCGTTCGTCCCCTACGTGCTGAGGCACACGGCGCTCACGCGGCTTGCGAAGGCCGCCAAGGGCGATGTGTTCGCGCTGGCGAAGATCGCCGGGCACTCCTCCATCACGATCACACAGAAGTACGTGCATCCCGAGATGGAGACTGTCGACCAAGTTTTCTCTCGGTTGGCGGACGGCAAAAAGGCGAGTGTGGGAGCTGGTAAGAGTTCGAGAGTCCCCACAAAATCCCCCACACCAAAGAGGAAAGCCGCCAAGGTGTTGATGGCGGCTTCTACGAACTGATTGATTTTGAAGAGCTTGATGGAGCCGACGAACGGACTTGAACCGTTGACCTGCTGATTACGAATCAGCTGCTCTACCAACTGAGCTACGTCGGCCTGCTCTCCTCATTCTAACGGCAAAGCGAGGAGACGCCAAACCACGCAGCCTTCCTTCGAACCGCGCCTTACTCCAGTTCGTCGCGCTCCATGCGCCCGGCCAGCGCGACCAGCGAGACCACAGCAATCATCACTACCGATGTCAGCGAGACTGCGATCGTAGGCATAAGCTCCATCCTTTGGGCTCTTCACCTTCTGACCCAGC
>Ga0335074_10004447_pt1 | contig 19283 bp, 15 predicted proteins | sample Lox_Sample_23_FD_206715 | JGI IMG/M metagenome (GOLD analysis project Ga0335074, IMG submission 206715) | Soil microbial communities from Loxahatchee National Wildlife Refuge, Florida, United States - Lox_Sample_2.3 | ecosystem: Environmental > Terrestrial > Soil > Wetlands | place: USA... | reverse complement strand
TGGCCAACCTGCTGGTCGGCAGCGAAGGCACCCTCGCCTTCTTCACCGGGATCGAATTGGACCTTCAGCCGATCCCGCCGCACCGCGTGCTCGGCATCTGCCATTTCCCGACCTTCTACGCGGCGATGGACGCGACCCGGCATATCGTCGAGCTCGGCCCCGCGGCGGTCGAGCTGGTCGACCGGACGATGATCGAGCTGGCGCGCGACATCCCGATGTTTCGCGCCACGGTCGAGCGATTTGTGCAAGGCGAGCCCGACGCGATCCTCTTGACCGAATTCGCCGGTCCGGACGCCGACGACAATCTCCGCCGCTTGCGCCAACTCGTCGAGCTGATGGGCGATCTCGGCTTTCCCGGCGCGGTCATCGAGGCGACCGACCCCGCCTTTCAGAGCGCGGTGTGGAACGTGCGCAAAGAAGGCCTCAACATCATGATGTCGATGAAGGGCGACGGGAAACCGGTCTCCTTTATCGAGGATTGCGCCGTTCGGCTCGAAGACCTCGCCGAATACACCGATCGGCTCACCCAGGTCTTCCACAAGCACGGCACCAACGGCACCTGGTACGCGCACGCCTCGGTCGGCACCTTGCATGTGCGGCCGGTGCTCAACCTCAAGCAGGAGCTTGAGGTCAAGAAGATGCGCGAGATCGCGGAGGAAGCCTTCGCGATGGTGCGCGAATACAAGGGCTCGCATTCGGGCGAGCACGGCGACGGCATCGTCCGCTCGGAATTTCTCGAGCCAATGTACGGCCCCCGCATCGTCCGCGCCTTCGAGGAGGTGAAGGAAAAGTTCGATCCCTACGGGCTTTTCAACCCCGGCAAAATCGTCCGCCCGCCCAAGATGGACGACCGCAGCCTGATGCGGTTCAAGCCCGGCTATTCCCAGGCGCCGGTCGAGACGGTATTCGACTGGTCGGAATGGGGCGGTTTCGCCAGCGCCGCCGAGATGTGCAACAACAACGGCGCCTGCCGCAAATCGGATCCCGGCGTGATGTGCCCGTCGTATCGGGCGACCGGCGACGAGCAGCATCTGACCCGCGGCCGCGCCAACACGCTGCGCCTCGCGCTCTCGGGGCAGCTCGGACCGGACGCGCTGACCTCGGACGCCATGGCCGAGACCATGTCGCTTTGCGTGTCGTGCAAAGGCTGCCGCCGCGAATGCCCGACCGGCGTCGACATGGCGAAGATGAAGCTCGAATTTTTGGCGCAATACAGGAAGCGCCACAAGCTGACCCTGCGCGACCGGCTCATCGCCTACCTGCCGCGCTACGCGCCGCTCGCCGTTCGCCTTGCCGGCCTGCTGAACCTGCGCAAGCCTGGGGCGACGCTGGCCGCGCTCGGCGAAAAATTTCTGGGCTTCAGCGCCAAGCGCCCGCTGCCCCGCTGGTCGTCGCGCCCCTATCGCGGCGCGAGCCCCACGGACGCCGGCCCAGAGGTCGTGCTGTTGGTCGACACCTTCAACCGCTATTTCGAACCGGAGAACGCCCGCGCCGCCGAGCGCGTGCTGACCCGCGCCGGCTACAAGGTCACGACCCCCGATCTGAGTGCCGGCCGCCCGCTGTGCTGCGGCCGCACATTTCTCGCCGCCGGCCTCATCGACGAAGCCAAAGCCGAGGCGCGCCGCACGATCGCCGCCCTCAAGGCCGCCGTCGCCGCCGGCAACCCGATCGTCGGTCTCGAACCCTCGTGCCTGCTGACCCTGCGCGACGAGTACCCCGCGCTGCTGCCTGGCGAAGATACCAAGGCGCTCGCCGCGCATGCCCAGCTTTTCGAGGAATTCGTTGAAGCTGAAACCAAGGCCGGCCGGTTCAACCTGCTCTTCAGGGCGATGCCGGGCAAAACCGCGCTCTTACACGGCCATTGCCATCAGAAAGCGTTCGGCACCGCGGCGGCCGCCGCCGACGCGCTAAGGCTGATCCCAGAACTCGCCGTCGAGACCTTCGATTCGACCTGCTGCGGGATGGCCGGCGCCTTCGGCTACGAGGCGGAGCACCACGAGATGTCATTGAAGATCGGCGAATTGGGCGTGCTGCCGAAGATGCGCGCCGCCGCCCCCGGCACCCTGCTCGCCGCCTGCGGCACTTCCTGCCGCCACCAGATCGCCGACGGCGCCCAGCGCGAGGCGCGCCACATCGTCCGCATCCTCGACGAGGCATCGCGCTGAGCTAGTCCAACCCCGCTTGTGGGAGGGCGGCAGAATCAATACGCCTTCCCGGTCGGATAGGTGTCGAACGCCGGCACCGCCGGGTCCATGTGATCCCAGGGCTGCGCGCTCTTGGTGAAGATGTTGGCGTCCGGCTTGAACCAGCCCGAATCGTCGAACGTCGTCACCCGTAGCCCGACCATATCGGGCCGGGTGGATACCTGGACGTAGAGCGGCGTTCCGCAATCGCCGCAAAACACGCGGCTGATCTCGTTCCCGGCGTCGGATTTGGCGATGTAGGTCTTCGGCGCTCCCTTGGTGATGCGGAACTGGTCGGAAGGCAGCCGCACCGCTGACACATGCGCCGCACCGCTCGCCCGTTGGCAATCGCGGCAATGACATTGCAGCGAGAAGAGCGGCTCGCCGCCCGCTTCGTAGCGCACCGCGCCGCACAGGCACCCGCCTGCCCTAACCTCGGTCATGACAGCCCTCCCGATAAGCCGATAGGATATGTCGCGGAAAAAGAATAGCGGCGGAACGACCCATGCACGAGCGGGCGCGGGCGATGCTCGATTTCTGGTTCGGCGCACCCGGTGATCCGGGGCGCGAACAGCATCGCCCGATCTGGTTCAACGGCTCCCCGGAGTTTGACGCGGAGGTGCGGCGCCATTTCCTCGTCGATTACGAAGCAGCCGTCGCGGGCCACTTTGCCGATTGGGAAAGCGAGCCGGAATCGGCGTTGGCATTGCTGCTGCTGCTCGACCAGGTGCCGCGCAACATCTTCCGCGACACGCCGCGCGCCTACGACACCGACTCCGCCGCCTGCGTGGTCGCGGACCGCGCGCTCGCTCGCCGTTTCGACCAGGCGGTGCCGGCGGCGTGGCGCATCTTCTTCTATATGCCGCTGCACCACAGTGAGGACTTGGCCAAGCAACGCCGTTCGGTCGCGTTGTTCGCCGCCCTGCCCGGCGACCGCGGCAGCGGCGGTCTGCGCCGCTACGGCGAGGCCTATGTCGACGTCATCGCGCGTTTCGGCCGCTTCCCGCATCGCAATGTCATCCTCGGCCGGGAATCGACGGAAGCCGAGACCGCCTTCCTCGCCGAATGCGACCTCCGCCGCCAACAAGCACAGAAATAACGGGGCATCCCATGGCGATCACCGATATCGGCGTCACCGACATCGCCGACTTCGCCGACGGCCACGAGTTCGGTGCGGCCGGCGCGTATATCCGCGTCAAGGGCGTCGCGCGCGGCATGCTCGATCCCTCGGCGGCGTGCAATGCCGGCATCGCCGATCTCGACAAGGCGCCGGTGAACGTCAAGGGCCTCGTCGAATACGCCACCGATTTCGACATATTGCGCCCGAAAGACCCGCTGCGCGGCAGCTCAATCCTCGTCTACGACGTGCCCAATCGCGGCTCGAAGCGCATCTTTACCTTGCTCGACGACGTGCTGCCCGGCCAACCCGGGAGCAACAACCCGCGGACCAAGGAGGATGCCGGGCTCGGCTTTCTGTTGGGGCGCGGCCATTCGATCGCGTGGTCGGGCTGGGACCCCAATGCGCGGCGCGCCGAGCAGGAATTGGGCGCCGAGTTTCCGGCAGCGCTTGAAGCCGGCAAGCCGATCGTCCGGCGCATCCGCGACGAGTTTCATTTCGGCACTCGTGCCGCCGGCGACGGCAGCGTACGCCGCCTCTCGTACCCCGCCGCCTCGACCGACCAGCCCGCGGCGCGGCTGACCGTGCGCGACCGCGAAAGCGACCGCCGCACCGAAATCCCCCACGACGAATGGCAATTTATTGAGGACCGCTCGATCCGCCTCCTGCCGCCGGGCCGCAACTTCGCGCCGGTCAAGATCTACGAGCTGTGGTACGAGGCCGTCGGGTCGAAGGTGCTCGGCATCGGCTATGCGAGCGTGCGCGACCTCGTCTCGTTGCTGCGCCACGGCGGCGGCGATCTCGGCCTCGGCCACGTAAAGCATACGCTCGCCTTTGGCGTATCGCAGAGCGGGCGCTTTCTGCGCCATTTCCTCGAGCTCGGCATGAACGGCGACGAGGCCGGGCAGACGGTGTTCGACGGCGTGTTCAGCCATGTCGCCGGCGCCGGCAAGGTGTTCGCGAACCACCGCTTCGGCATGCCCGGCCGCACCGCGACCCAGCACGAAGACCGGCTCTACCCGGAGAATTGGTTCCCGTTCAGCACCGCCAAGACCGCCGATCCCGTCTCGGGACGCATCGGCGCGCTGCTCTCCGACGCCGCGAACGACCCAAAAATCGTCGAGACCAACAGCGCCACCGAGTACTGGCAGAAGGGCGCGTCCTTGATCCACACCGATCCCGGGCTGCGCCGCGACCTCAGCTTGCCCGACAATTCCCGCGCCTATCTGATCGCCGGGACTCAGCACGGCGGCCGGCCAGGCGTCGACCCTCGCCCCGGCCCGTGCGTCAATCCGCGCAACCCGCACAGTGCGACGCCCGCGCTGCGCGCCCTCTTCGCCGCGCTCGAAGACTGGGTCGTGCGCGATGTCGCGCCGCCGCCGAGCCGCGTGCCGTCGATCGCTGACGGCACGGCGGTGCTCGCCAAATCCGTGACGATGCCGAAGGTGCCGGGCTTTGCCGTGCCGCCCGGCGACAATGCTGTCCTGCCGCCGGTCGATTGGGTCGACCCGCCGGAAAGCTCGCCGCCCGCGCCCTACACGACGTTTGTCTCGGCTGTGGACAGCGACGGCAACGAAGTGGCCGGCATCCGCCTGCCACAGATCGCCGTGCCGCTCGGCACCTTCACCGGCTGGAATGTCTACAAGGCGCAGCCCGACGAACTGGCCGACCGCGACGGGTCGTTTATCGCCTTTGCTCGCACCAAGGCCGAGCGCGAAGCGGCGGGCGACCCCCGGCCTTCGCTGCAGGAGCGCTACGGCGCCAAGGCGCATTACGTCGACCGGCTCCGCCAGGCCGCGGCCGCGCTCGTCGCCGAGCGCCTGTTGCTGCAAGATGACGCCGATCGCCTCGTCGCCACGGCGCAAGGGGTCGAGCAATTCTGACTAAGATTTGATCGCCGCGCACGCTGAGGCGGCACCGTCGTTGTCATTAATTTGTACTATTGGCGAAACATTCAGCGAATATGCTGCGCCGTGCAGCACGGGTTGGCTTGTTACTAGACATGGCCTGCGTTTAAAACGCGCGCTGCCCAAATTTTCGTCATCGTTTTTGTTAGAATATTGTCGGCTGATTTGGCATGCGGCGTGCACGAGTTGGTCCAATCTACGCAATCCAATGTTTAAAAGAGAGGCGAATTGGGGAGGCCATGACCCCATTGTTCACCCTGATTGCATGTGCGTGCCGGGCAAACCCGGGCCCTGTGCCGCGATGATCAATCTGCTGGGCTATTTCGCGGCGGCGTTGGTGCTCGCGACGTTCTGCGCTCGCCACATGATCACCTTGCGCAGCTTGGCCATCGTGAGCAACATCGCTTTCATTGCCTACGCTTACTGGGCCGCCTTGCCGCCGATACTGGTTCTCCATGCGGTTATGCTGCCGATGAACGTGATGCGACTGCGACAGGCAATCATGCAGCCGGTCGCGACATAGGACGCGCACGACAGCGTTGCTGCTGTACCCAGTCCGAAAGTTGCGCGTCCACCGAGCAAGCCGCTTGCTGCGCGGCATGGATCGGATCAGCATCGCCTGCCGAGGCTGATAAAACGCCCCGGACGACCGGGGTTCAGGGGAGGAACGCATGCGTTTACCGAGACTTGCCGGGCCCGCGGTGGCGGCGGCCGTGACGCTCGTCATGCTGGGGGGCATCGCGCACGCTCAGCAGCTGATGATCGTCGGCAACGACCAGAAAATCCAGTTCGCCGACGGCAAGCCGACAACGGTCGCCCCCGGCAAGGACACGCTGTCGGTCATCGATATCTCAAAGCCGGCGGCGCCGCGCATCGTCGCGACCATCCCGCTCGACAACACGATTGTCGGGCCCCCGACCAATCTGGCGATCACGCCGTCGCGCGATCTGGCCCTTGTCGCCGACACGATGAAAGGCGTTCCCAAGGACAACGCGTTCGCCCTTGCCCCCGACAACCGGCTTTTCGTCATCGATTTGACGGCGAACCCGCCGGCGCTGGTCAACACGCTGACCCTCGGCAACGCCCCGACCGGGTTGGCCATCTCACCCGACGGCAAGTGGGCGCTGGTCTGCAACCGCGACGACGGGACGATCTCGGTGCTTTCGATCAACGGCCACGAGGTCAAGGTGGCCGACACGGTGACCGTCGGCGCCGCGGCCGACAAGGTGTCGGCGGTCGCCATCAGCCCCGACGGCAAGACCGCGCTGGCGGTCAAGCCGGGCAGTGACAAGGTCGCCGTGCTGTCCATCGCCAACGGCAAGGTCAGCTACGACGCGAAGAGCGACCTCCCGGCCAACAACTATCCCTACAACGTGGCGATCACCCCGAACGGGCAGATCGCCCTCATCGCCAATACCGGCGGCGGCGGCAGTTCGGATGGCAATGTCGATACCGTGAGCGTCGTCGACATGACCGCGAAGCCGATCCATATCATCGATCACATCGCCGTCGGCGACTCGCCGGAGGGCCTGGCGATCAGCCCCAAGGGCAACCTCGCCGTCACCGTGGAGGCGCGCGGATCGAACCGTCCCAAGGATACCTGGTACTACCATCCGGGCGGCGCGGTCAGCGTGCTGCGGATCGACGGCAAGAAGGTGACGCGGGTTGGCGAGGTGACGGTCGGCGCGCTGCCCGAAGGCGCAGCGTTCAGCGCCGACGGCAGCCATATTTACGTCGGCAACTTTATCGATTCGGACCTGTCGGTGCTGCAGGTCATGGGCGACCGCGTCACCGACACCGGCAAGCGCTTCAAGCTGCCCGGCCAGCCCGCCTCGGTGCGCGCCGGCCCGCAATAGATGCGACTATAGGAGGGCATCATGGCGCTTCGGTTGATCATCGTTACGCTCGCCCTGCTTCTCGCCGCTGGCGGCTTTCTCGGGGCCGGCCCGACACCGGGCGGCCCGTTCAACCCGTTCGGCTGGCTGTTTGTCGGCTTGGCGGCGCTGGTCTGGCTTGAATGGAAACCGATGCAGGCCGGGCTCGACCAGCGCACCGGCGTCATGGACGCGTTCACGCGGAACATTCTCGGGACGCGGGAGCGCAAAACCAGCTCGGGCGGCAGCTCGTCGTAATCTAGGGATCGATGCCCGTCGCGCGGCCGGCGAGACCGGCGAGCAGGATAAGGCTCGCCGAGTAGTAGTCGTCCTTGTCATCGATCTGCGGCATCGGCACGGCCTTGCCGTGGAGCCGCGCGCGGACCAGATCGATGATCGCCTGAAACCCGCTCGGCGCGGCAAACGGCGCGACCGCGCCACTGGTCACATCGACCCAAGCCGGGACGGGTTTGTCGGCAAATTCGTCCCAGAATCGCATTTCGTCCACGAGGCGCCGGTTCGTCGCCTCGTATCCCCAGATCAGGTAGAGCGGGATGCGGATCGCGTCATAGCCGAAGCGCGGCGGCAGCGCCGCGGCCGGGGCAACCTTTCCGGTCTTGTCGATCGTCACCCAATCCGCGGGCAGGTCCCATTCGCCAAAGCGCGCCTTCGCCAAGAGGCGCAGCCCGTCGATGCGCAGCCGCGCCCATTTCGGCGAGGGATCGAGACGCGGGAATACCCTGAGCGCCGGATAGACATAGTAGGACGGGTTGACGAGGACGCTGCCGTCCTTGCGGGTAAACCCGTCAAGGCCCGGCAGCAACACCAGCCCACCGGCGGCCGGCGTGATCAGCTTCTGGCGAATATCGACGACGATACGGCGTGCGTCTTTGGCATAGGCCGCGTTGTGCCAGCGCCACGCGGCGCGGGCCAGCGCCCAGGCGATCAGCGTATCGCCATCGGTGGCGTTGTTGGTATCGGCGATCGGGTTCTGGGCGCTTGGGTCCCAGCGCCATGAAAACAGTCCGTCACCTGGCCGCCGCAGCTTGTCGCGCGTCCAATTCCAGACGCGGTCGAAGGCGGCGCGGTCGTCGAAATTCTCGGCGAACAGCATCGCCCAGCCCTGGCCTTCGGTATGGCTGACACCCTTGTTGGCGGTATCGAGGACACGTCCGTCGGCATCAATAAAGCGGTCGCGGTAGGTGAGCCATTCATCGGCTAGCGACGCGCTCTGCGCCTGCGCGATCGCCGGAGCCAGCAAAACAGCCGTCAGAGCAACAATCAGGACAGCGACAAACGCTCGCATCGAACCGCTGCGGGAAGAAACCCTATGGGAACGAATTGCGCGGGCGGCCTATTCTGGACGGCCGTAGCGGAAGTTCAACAGCGCCCCGGTTCCTTGCGGCTGCCCAACCAGACGAGCGGTGAAGGACGGGTCTCCGCCCTGCTCGCCAAGCCAGCCCGTGTACAAACCTTCGAGGATCGGCACCAGCCAACTGCGCCGGTTCTCGTCCTGCGGCACCAGCGGGAAGGCGCCATGGGTGATCTCGATGAAATTGTCGTTCTCGCGCAGGCGCATCCAGCCCCAGTCGATCCCTTCGAGGACGCTGTTGATGTCGTCCTCAAGCTCCTCGAGGCTGGCGCAATGGCGCAGCGGCAAAAGCCTGGCCATCTTGTGGCCCAGCGCTCCGAGGAATTGGTTGGCCTCGCCGGCGTCGACGCGCTCCTCGAATTCGGCAAACATCGCCGCCATGAAATGGACCCATTGCCGCGAGCATTGCTGCCGAGCGTAATAATGGAGGGAGATCAGTTCTTCGTCCAAGGCCGGGCTAGCCATCAGCGCCTCCTTCGCGCACAAAGAGATAACGCGCGGCGCGGCATCAATACCAGCGCTATTTTACAGGGTTGCTTGTCGCCAGCGTCGCGGCCCACTGCTCGTCCGAAGCCGCCACCGGCTCCTCGATCATCCGCTCGGGAATCTCCCAGACAATCGCCCGGGGCGGGGTTTTCTGGAATTCGGGCTTGGCAAAATAGGTGATCGCGGCATTGGCCACCCCACCGTTATCTTCGGCGTGGTTCTCAACCGGGGAGCCAAGCGCCAGCGAGAGGAACGGCACGAAATTGGCCCGGCGCGAGAATGAGGTGCCGATCACCGCGAGCTCCGGTGCCGGCGTCTCGTCGAGAAGCCCGACATTGGCGGCCGCGGACTCGGCGATCACGGTCGGCGCTTCCTGGTCGCCGTGCGGGCGCAGCGGGTACGGCACGTTGTCGAGCCCGGCGAGCCGAATCAGATCGCCGACCCGTTCGTGCTCCGGATCCGAGGTGACCTCGAACTCGGCCTTTTGCGTCGGCGCAAGGCCCGCCGCCTTCACCCCCGCGGCGATCGCGGCGGCGGCGGTCTTGGCGCCGCGTTCGTTCCAATGCGTGTCGGTACGGTAATAGCGGTCGCCGCCCTCCGCGTTCATCGGCCCCAGCAGATCGACGACATCGATCCCAGCGGATTTGAGGCGGGTCTCGAAATCGCCGAGCCGGCCGGCGATCGCCGGCGGCCGCTCGACGCCGCACAAATCGGCCGATTGGACGCGCGACTTGTCGGGCACCGGTGCGACCACCAACCCGATGTTGCGGCTCTTCAGATAGGCCGCGACCTCCTCGACCATGCGGATATGTTTCGCGGCGTTGCCGAGGCGGTCATGGTTCAGCGCCAGCTCGTCGGTGAGAAACAGCCAGTTGTCGCAGCCGCGTCTCACCCGCGCACCGAGATCGCCGGTGAGCATGTACGACGTCACCCGGTCGAAGGTCACCAGTGGCGTTTCAAGCGGGCTGGCGTGCTGCAGGAAGTCGCCGACCGCATTCGTGGTCCTGCCGTCGACGGCTGCCGACCACGTGATGTCCTTGGCCGGCAGTCCGGCGCGCTTGAAAACGAGCGTATAGAGGCTGGTCGCCAGCCCGATGGCCAGGATCGCGAGCAGCGCCGCGCCGGGCAGCATCAAAGGACGGATCCGCAACGGCATCGCCCCGACGAATGACCCCCTGCCCGGCGAACCGGTTGGCGCAAGCGGATCGACCGGGATTGTCATCGCCCCGCCTTAAAACTGAAAATACAGGAAGGGCACTGTTTGGTGGCCCATCATCACCGCGATCGCGTAAAGGAAGAGGGCGATCGGCCACAACGCTTCCCACCACTCGCCGGTATTCTCGAAGCGCGGGAAGAATCGGACCTTCACCGCCGGCCAGAACACCACCGCCGCGGCGATGCCCATCCACAGCCAAAGCAGCGGCCGCATCACCAGGATCATCTGATCGCTCATCGCGAAGCCGTTGAGGCCGACCTGGCCCGACAGCATCGCCACCGTGCCGTCCCAGCTCGTCGCGCGGAACGGCGTCCAGGCGAACAGCACCGTCAGCAAGGTCAGCGGATAGGACAGCGCGCTCGGCCACCACAATCGGCGTTGGCCCCAGAACCGGGCGATGGCCAACGCGACGCCGTGGATGACGCCCCACAGCAGGAACGACCAGCTCGCGCCGTGCCACAGCCCGCCGATCGCCATCGTCAGGAACAGATTGGTGTAGGTGCGCACGTCGCCGTGGCGGTTGCCGCCCAGCGAAATGTAGAGATAATCGCGCAGCCAGGTCGACAGGCTGATATGCCAACGCCGCCAGAAATCCTGGATGGTCACCGCCAGGTAGGGGTCGCGGAAGTTTTCGGGGTACTTGAACCCGAGCATGCGGCCGAGGCCGATCGCCATCGCGCTGTAGCCGGCGAAGTCGAAGAAGATCTGGAACGCGAAGCAGACATTGCCAAGCCAGGCGTCGACAAAGGTCGGGTGCGCGAGGCCGAATGCCGCTTCGACCACCGGCGCCAGCGTATCGGCGATCAGCACCTTGACCGCAAAGCCGAGCATGAAGCGGCGCGCGCCGATCGACATGTCCTCGAAGGTGAGCTGCCGCTCGATGAGCGCCTTGTCGACCCAGGAATAGCGGATGATCGGGCCGGCGATCAGATGCGGGAACATGTCGAGGTAGGCGGCGAAGCTGACAAAGCTCGGTTCGGCCATGACCGTGCGGCGGCGCACGTCGATCAGATATGACACCGACTGCAGCACCGTGAACGACAGCGCGATCGGCAGGATTACATTGCTCCACGGGATCGGCCCCAGCGCCAGCGCCTGCAGTGCGCCGCTTGCCGTGTGCACCAGGAGATTGGCGTATTTGAACCAGCAGAGGCAGCCGACGATCGCGACGATGCCGCCGGCCAGCATAAGCCGCTCGCGGCGGTCGTCAGCGCGTTGCGTGGCGCGCTCGATCTCGCGGCCGAGAAACCAGGCGATAAAGGTGATGCCGACGATCAGCAGCAGGAAGACCGGCTTCCACCACGCGTAGAACATCCAGCTGCCAAGGCACAGCGTCGCATTCCGCGCGCTGCCTGGCGTCGCCACATACGCGATGAAGAACAGCGGCAGAAACAGCGCCAGAAATTCGATCGACGAGAAGACCATGGGACGCCGCGCCGATGTTTAGGGCCGGAACGGCGCCTGCTCGTCGCGCTGCGCGACAACCTGCGGACCCGGTTGGCCGGCGACGAGAAAGACGCTGTAGCGGTCGCCGGCATTGAGCTGGCCGAGCTTTGCCGGCACGGTCTGCGCCGGGTCGCCGCAAGCAACGCCGAGCGCGACATCCACCGGATTGACCAGTCGCCGGCCGAGCGCCCCCGGCACGATATCGGAGATGACCGGTTGATGATTTTCACCCGCGACGAGCTGCGCCTTGGCGCAGTTCTTGTCGGCGTTGAAGAGCGCGAGCGAGGATTTGAGCGCATTGAAATCGCTCGGTGTTTCACGGAAGACGCTGAGCGCGATGCCGGCGCCGTCGGCGGTCACCGCGACGGTGACGAACTCGTTGGCGGCGAGGGTCACGTTGATCGGCTTGGTCGCCTCGCCGAGCTGCGCCGAGCCGGTGAGTGCCGCACCCGGCGTGACGGGATCGAACTCGCCGACGCGATGGGCATCATCCGCCGGGATCACGATCTTCGCCGCCGGCGAGACGATGGTTACCTCGCCGGGCGCCAGATTGACAAAGCGCAGATAGGCGACGCCATTCGGCGGGCCGCTTGGGTAGAGCCGCCCTTCCGCCGCGCTGGCGTGTCCCGGCTGTGCTGCGGCGATCGCCGCGATCAGTGCGAGGCCGTTGAGCATGCGGAGGGCGAACCGGATCGCGGTGGCGTTCACGGCTTTCTCGCCAGCTGCATCTGCGGCACCATTTGGTCGAGCGCGGCCGCGATATCCGAGCCCCAGGCCCGGTAGCCCAAGTTCGTCAGATGTTGCCCGTCAATCGTCGGCCACTCGCCCGGCTTCGAGAATTGCGTCGAATCGATAAACTTGCACGGCGCGACCGCGGTCGACAGGAATTCGGACATCTCCTTCACGCGATCGAAGGTCTTGTGATACGTGGTGCCTTCGCTGCCCCAGGGCGGTCCGACCCAGACGCAGGGAATGTCCTTCGCGGCGATGCGGCTGGTCAGCGCATGCACCTGTTGATAGACCCAGGCTTGCGGGAAAGCCTTTTGGCCGTAGCCGGCCATCGTGTCGCCCATCTCGACGAGCACAAGGTTGGGGTGCACCCGGTCGATGACCGCGTCGATCTGATAGGTCGGGCTGCCGGGGAGGCGGTTGATCTGCGGCGCCGCCTTGCCGATGCGCTCAGCCTTGCCGCAGGAAACCGTAGTCGGGTAGACCCAATCGCCGGCATTGGCGCCGCACATGCCGAACGTGTCGACCTGAGCCCCCTGGGCGAGCAGATCGTCGTGCAGCGTGGTGATCAAATAATCGCGGGTCACCATGTGGCTGTCGCCGATCATCAATATCGTCAATCCCGCCAGAAGCGCATTCATAGCCGGCAATTCTCCTCAAACCTCGGACCCCTGCTGGGTCGCGTGGGGTAACCTATTCCCCCGCGGCGGTAAAGTAAGCGCCCCTCGCCTAAGTCATGGTTAACACCCTGGATTTCCGCCTCGGGCACAAAGCCACCGGAGTCATCGCAGGACTTGGCGACGGCGATTTGGTAATGCAATCAGATCGATGAGCACTCAGCGTTGCGAGAGGATTTCGTGGGAGAGCCGCGCCGTCGCATCGGCAATGTCGGCGCCCCAGATGCGGTAGCTCTCGGGCGTCAGGTGCTCGCCGTCATACGTCGTCCACTCCCCGGGCTGGGAGAACTGCAGCGAGTCGACATAGCGGCAGGGATAGACATTTTGCGACAGATACGCCGACAGTTCCTGCACGCGCGCGAAGGTTTTGTTCGACGTGCCGCCCTCCGAGCCCCACGGCGGGCCCACCCAGATGCAGGGCAGATGGCGCGCTTCGACCGGCTTCAGCATCTCCTGTATCTCGAAGGATATCCAGTCCTTGGGCAGCGCCGGAAGCGTGCCATAGCCGCCCATGTTGTCGCCGAGCTCGACGATCAACAAATTGGGGTGGTGCTCGTCGATGAGCTTTTCAAGCGACCAGGTCTTGACCTTGGGGCTGGTGTCGACGATCGGCAGATCGGTGTTGTGGCGCTCGCCGCGGCCGCACGGCAGCTCGGTCTCTTTTACCCAGTCATCCGGCTGCGAACCGCAAACGCCATACGAATCGACAGTCGCGCCCAGATTGACCAAGTCAGCCTGTAGAGAACTTAAAAGAAAATCCTTGTTCGCCAGATGGCTGTCGCCAATCACCAAGACGACCAGTCCCGCGAGGGCGGCGTTGAGCACAGATCGATCCTTTTCTGCAGGGCGACGACAGCGACCGGATGCTGGAGCTTATGACAGACGGGCGATTAAGAAGCGGTTAGAACGATCCCTGGCCAAGCGATCCGCGGTCATTTGGCGCGGCCAGTGCCGGCTACTTGAGCTGGCCCTGCTGCTTCAGGCTGACCACGGCATTGGCGATATCGTCACCCCACGCCTTGTAGCCCGTCGACGTCAGATGCTGGCCATCGGTTGTCGGCCACTGGCGCGGGTTGGTCTCGAATCTGAGGGAGTCGACATAGACACAGGGCGCGACCGACTGCGACAGGAACTGCGACAAGTCGCGCACGCGGTCGTCAGCCTTGTGGTAGGGCGAATTGGCCTCGCCATAGACCGGACCGACCCAAACGCAGGACGCGCCGGATGCATGGATTCGCATCGCCAGCGCGTGCGTCTGATCGTAAATCCACGCCTTCGGCAGTGACGGCGAGCCATAGCCGCCCATCGCGTCCGCCGCTTCGACGATCACCAGATTGGGGTGGTGCTTGGCGAGCAGATCGTTGATCTGCCAAGTGTATTCCTGCTTCCCGTTGGTCGCCTGCGTGGGATTGTTGCCGTGCCGTTCGCCGGTGCCGCACGATACGGTCGTCCTTTCGAGCCACGCATCGGGGCTGGCGCCGCACATGCCGTAGCTGTCGACTTGCGCCCCCTGCGCCAGAAGCGCGTCATGCAGCGACGAAATCAGATAGCTCGGCCCGGCCATATGGCTGTCGCCCAGGACCAGGATCACCATTCCGGCAAGCGCCCCGTTCATCGTTCCTCCTGCGCACCGAGTGTAGCCACGTCTCGATATGCCGTGCCGGCGTCGAAAAATAATTAACGCGGGTGGCCGCGCAAGCGAACAATTGCCCCAGTGAGGTCTGGCTCGATTGCCGGTAGGCCGGCTGCGACAAAATGCTTTCGGCCGAAGCCGAGCCCCCGAGCAGCGCGCTACAGGTGGCTCATCGGCATGTCGCGTGCCGCGATCGACTCCGGATCGTTCTTGATCGCCACCGGCGCAAACCAGTCGAAGGTCTTGCGCAGATAAACCTGAACGATGCCTTCCGTGTACGCTTCGCCGTTGTTCAGGCTTCCCGCGGCCCCAACGGTGAGCGTCGGATCGATCGCGTATTCAACCTGGCCTTTGAGGTTGTAGCCGAACCCGGTCGAATGGATGCCGGGGAGAAAGGCGTTGAAGGGTGTGGAGGCTTCGAGGACCGCCTGAGCGTTCGGATTGATGGGGAAGGTCGGGCTCGAATTCTCGTTGAAATGCTGCACGCCAACCGTCGCCGACGCGAGATAGCTCCATGGCCCATTGTGACCGGTGAACTCGACCGGGAAGCCCAGCCCCTCGAAATCCTGCGGGCTGAAATAGCCGCCCTGGCCGTAGCTGAACCCGTTCAGGTTCTTGTCGTAGCCAGTGTAGTAAAGCGACACGCCGACCCTGAGCGCCCAGTCATCCGTCTTCAACGGCCGGAAATAGGCGCCGACCAGGGCGTCGACCGCGGTATTGCGGGCGACATTGGTGCCGTCGAGCCAGGAATACCCGGCGCTGGCGTATGCGCCGACCGACTGGTTGTCGTAAAAAACCGACACGTGCGGGCCGGTCCGCACTACACCGCCCCACAGCGTGTTGGTGCCGAGGGCGCCCGGCGCCACGGTGTTCGCGAGCGAGAAGTTCGTGCGGGTGCCGGCATAGGAGAGCACGCTGTCGGTCACCGCCTGCCGCTGCCCCTCGATGCGCAGGCTCAGCGTGCCGTCGAGGAATTTCGGCAGATAGGCAACGTCGCCGATCAGGTTGGTCACCGGGAAGCCCAGCGGTGTGGTGCCCAGTTGGCCGTAGAAATCCTGGAACGTGTAGCTGCCGGAAATACCGACGCCGCTGGCATGCTGGTCGCCTGCGGAAATCGCGCCCAGCCCGATCGGATAGGTCAGCGGGTTGGCGCCAAACTGGCCGAGATTGCCGTTGGCCGGCGTTCCGGCTTCGAGATAGACCGGGATGACGTCGATGCGCGCGGTCCCGGTGTACCACGGCGAGAACGCCGCCTCGACCGGCACGCCGAATTCATCGAGCCTACTGGTTCCTTCCGTGCCGTTGCGGGTTCGGTAACCGAAGCCGGCGATCAGCGACGGATTGGCTGCCGTCTCGAGCCGCATCAGATCGCGGTCGATGTCCATTTCCAGCGTATCGGTGACCGAATATGGCTTCAGCGACCCAAGCGGCTGGTAACCGGCGATCGGAGGCGGCGCTTCGAGCTCCACCTGCGCGACCTGCACCGCCTGGGCGGTCATGCCGAGATCGTTCGATCCGACCGAAGCCGCGACCTGCGGCGGGGTATCGCTGTCGGAGACGGTGGTTTGCGGCAGCGACGCAACCTGGACCGCGCGCGCCGCCTCGGCCAGCTTGGGGCCGGGAATAATGTGCAGCGGCGGCGCTGCGGGTGGGGAGATGGGTGCCGCGGGGTTGTTGGCCGGGTTGACATCGTCGCCGTCTACCGAAGCGACGAGCCTTGGAGCCGAAGCCCTCGGCGGCGGCACGGCGGCCGGTGGAGCAGGAACATCGGCGAGCGTGACGGTCGCCGGCTTTGCCGCCGGCGCCGCGGAAGAAGTCGCCGTCGGTTGTCCGAGCGCGGCGGCGAGCTCTGCCGCGCGCGTATCGCCAGGCGCAAGCTGGCGCAACCGGCCAAAGAATTGCTCGGCGCCGATGCGGTCGCCCCGCTGCAGCGCCAGCATGCCCCGTTGGTACAGCGCATCCGGCTGGTCGGGGTTGAGGGCAAGCACCTTGTCGAGGATTTCGCCGACGACATCGGGGCGATGCTGCTCGCGCCAGTAATTCGCCTGCGCGAGCATCGCCTGCTCGCTGGGATCGGTGGCAAGGGCAACCCCCGCCGGCAAGGCGACGGACAGCAGCAGCCCCATGGCGAGCGAACCGGCAGAGCGTCTCATAGCGTCACCGCCGTCAATTGCGTTGGCAGGATCGCCTGCGATCTGCGGAACGGGTTGGGCGGAAGCGTCGCCGGCGAAACGCCTGGCGTGAGCGGCGTCGGCGCCCCCTGAGTGGTGGCGCTGGTCGCCTGATCCGGGTTCTGCTGCAGGTTCAGCGTGCGCGCCTGGCGCAGCGCTTCGATGGCTGCGCCATTGAGGCCTTCCGCCTGATCGACCTGCGCCTGCAGATAATAGAGCCAGGGATTTTGAGGATCGGCCTGCATGCCCTTTTTGATGTAGTCGTTGGCCGCGCTGTACTCGTGCGCGAGGATCGCCCCCGAGATCACGCCACGTAGGACCTGCATATTATCCGAATCCTGGTCATACGCCTTCTTGAATTCTTCCATCGCCTCAGTTGAGCGTCCCCCCGACGCGTAAATCCGTCCAGCGCACAGCAGCAGGTCCGTATTGTCGGGATTGTCGTTAAGATATTGTGAAATCTTGTCCCATGCGCCGGCGTAGTCGCCCCGGTCGCGCAGCTTATCCGCTTCGCGCACCGCCAGCGTGATGTATACCGGCGTCAGGTCCTCACGGTTCGAACTGTTGACAAGCCCGCTGGCCGTGATCTGCGCCAAGACTTGCGCCGCCTCGTCGTCGTGGCCGCCCTTCAGCATCAGCAACATCGCGTAGTCGGCGCCGGCCTTCACCGATTGCGGACCGCCTTTCGCGTAAACGGCGCGGGTTATCTCGATGGCCGTATCGGGATCGTTCAGATCCTTCATGATGACGAAAGGCGCCTGGCGCTTTTCGTCGGTCTGCACCTCGGGATCGGTATAGAGCCGGACAAGCACAGCCTTGGCGCCGGCGATATCGCCGCTCTTGGCCATCTGCTTGGCTCTCTCGATGGTGCCGCGCACGTAGATGCGGTCACGGAAGTTCTTGATGTCTTCAGTGCGTTGCGCCGGCGGGATGCTGTTGATCAGATCGAGCGCCCGCACCCAGTGGTCCTGCTGAACGTCGAACATCGCCGCGACCATGATGCTGATCGGGGTGTCGCCGGACGCCCGCGGATCGACCACCGCGTAGGCCTTCTGCATGTTGTTTTCGCCGGCCAAGAACCGGGCATAGTCGAGGCGGATCCACGGCTCCCGGGGATCGAGCGCGATCGCCTGCTGGAACTTGGCGTCGGCCGTCGCATTGTCGCCATTCGCCGAGGCGGCCTTAGCCTCTTCGCGCAGCTTCACGGCCGGGCCGCCGCCACCGGAGGCCATAGCCTTCTCGAAGCGCGCGCGTTCGGCTGGGCCCATCCGGCTCTTCATCTGATCGAGCTCGGCGGTCTTGTTCTGCGCTTGCAGCGCATTCGCCAGCCCCATCTGCGCGTCCGGGTTGCCCGGGCGCAGCCGCAAGACCTCGCGATAGGTGCCTTCCGCCGCCGCCGCCTGACCCGCCTTGGTCTCGATATCGCCGAGCACCATCAGCGCGCCCCATTCATCGCCGCGGGGATGCGCCAAGAGCGGCCCCAATATCGCTCGCGCCTGCGCATAGTTTTTCGCGGCGGCGGCGCGTTTGGCCTCGTCGACCCGGCCCCAGAAGATCACGCTGTCGAGCGCCGGGCCGATCGATCGGCGCTGCTCGGGCGCCTGCTTCAGCGCGCGTTCCAGGTAGTCGCGCGCCTCGCCGAAGCGCTGCTGGCGCTGGCGCAAGAGACCCATTCCGGCCAAGGCTTGCGCATCGTTGGGATTGGCTCTCAGCTCGGCGCGAAACTCCTTCTCGGCCTCAGCCAGCCTTCCCCGCTTGAGGTCGACATACCCTTGCGACCCCCCCTCACCGGCAGGCTGGTTCTTGAGGTCGGCCAGCAGTTGCTGGACATCCGTGTCGTTGGGATATTGCGCAAGATATTGCTGAAACGCCTGCCTCGCGTAGGGAGCGCCGCCGAGCCAGCTCAGGGTCTGCTTCCAGGCCTGGACCGCCTGGGCGCCGACGATCGGGTTCTTGCTCAACTGGACGAGGATCGCGATCCCCTGCTTTCGCGTCTGTTCGCGATAGGTGTAGATCTCGCCGAGCGACAGCCTGAGCTGCGGGTCATTGGGCGACGCCTGGACCAGGCGCTCCATTCCCTGCCGCGCTTCGTCCCAGCCCTCCGGCGTTCCGGCCAGCGTCATGTAATACTCGACACCGTAGCCGGGCGGTGGCGGACCGCGGAAAATCTCCTTGTATTTCTGGACCGCCTCCTCGGTTTGGCCGGATTGCGCCAAGCGGCGGGCCTCGTTGATGTCGCTCGATCCGATCTTGCCGGTGCGGATCGCCGATTGCAGGTCGGCGATGTGCGAATCATTGGGCGAGACCTGCTGCAGCTTGGCCAGATAACGCTGCGCGTCGGCCGGCTTGTTCTGCTGCATCGAGAGCATGCCGTACTGGAACAGCGCGTCGGGGTTGTTGGGATCGATCGCCAGCACTTGGTTGAGCGCTTCGGCGGCCAGGTCGGGACGATCCTTGAGTCGCCAGAAGTTG
>Ga0335074_10004446_pt1 | contig 19285 bp, 18 predicted proteins | sample Lox_Sample_23_FD_206715 | JGI IMG/M metagenome (GOLD analysis project Ga0335074, IMG submission 206715) | Soil microbial communities from Loxahatchee National Wildlife Refuge, Florida, United States - Lox_Sample_2.3 | ecosystem: Environmental > Terrestrial > Soil > Wetlands | place: USA... | reverse complement strand
CAAAACCATGCCCTCGCGGGCGGCGTCGAGAGCGGCTTCACGGCCCTGCAAGTTGTAGCGCGGGATGGCAAGATCGGTTTGATCGCGGTCGAGCCAGTGCGAGGCGATCGCGAGCCGCAGGATGCGGCGCACCTTGTCGTCGATCGCGGCGACCGTTAGGCTGCCGTCGCGCACGGCGGGAAGCAGCGTGGCGCGGTTCATGAACGCGCCGGAAGGCATCTCGAGATCGAGGCCGCTTTTGGCCGCGGCAACGCCATCGTATGTGGCGAACCAATCGGACATCAGGACGCCCTGAAATCCCCATTGGTTCTTGAGGATCTCCGTGTTGAGCATCTCGTTCTGCGTGGCGTGGGCGCCGTTCACCAGGTTGTATGAATCCATGACCGCGCCGACGTGCGCGTCTTTCACGGCGGCTTCAAAGGCCGGGAGGTAGATTTCGCGCAGCGTGCGCTCGTCGACGACCGAATCGATGTTGTGGCGGTCGAATTCGGAGTTGTTGGCCGCGAAGTGTTTGGCGGTGGCGCTCACGCCCTGGCTTTGCACCCCATCGATATAGCCGACGGCAATGCGCCCCGCGAGGAACGGATCCTCGCCGAAGTACTCGAAGTTGCGGCCGTTCAAGGGAGCGCGATAAATATTGAGGCCGGGCCCCAGCAGGAAGTTGACGCCCTTCGCGCGCGCATCGCGCCCGAGCTGCGTTCCCACGCGTTCGGCCAGAGCCGGGTCCCAGGTGGCCGCAAGGTTGATGCCGGCGGCCATGGCGGTCGCCGGACCAAAATTGCGAACGCCCATGGGCCCATCGGCCATTCGCAGCCGGGGCACTCCCAAGCCGGGCATCGCACGCACGTAGAAGCCGTCCGTTCCTCCGATGAAGTCGATTTTCTCTTCGAGCGTCATCCGCGCGAGGATGGCATTCACGCGGCTATCGATCGACGAGTCAACCGGCGGCCCGGATCGCACCGGAGACAGCGCGGCGCCGCAAAGCACGAGCGCCAGCACCAGGACGGTTCGCCCGGCAATCCTCGCAGCCATACTTTGCGACTTTCGTGGACGATCGATCATCCTCTCCTCCATGGAACCGGCCTGCGGCGCGAACCGCACACAATATTGCGAGCCTCGCCATATAGCAAGACCTGAAGTTGGCGGAGTGAGGTGAGCCGCGATCGGAAATGCTTCCATAGAAGAAGAAATGAGCGGAAGAGCGGCGCGCAACTTGGTGGCAGCCGGCGCTTCGTGCTCCTGCGCCTAACCAAAACGAGGCAATCACCTTCCGCCCGAAAGGAGCTTTCCAAATGAGCGCGTAACGCCCTGAAATGCGCGATGCTCGATCGGCTCTGAAAACCATATCGGTGAGATTCTGCGTAACATTTTTACGGGTTGTGACACATGCAACAACATACAAGGCGCGCTCTGATCGGCGCATTCGCCGGCGCCCTGGCCGGCGTATCGCTGATCTACACGGTCACGCCGCTGGCTGGAGCCGTTATCGCGGTCCTTGCGGGAGTGGCGTATTCGGCCGGCATTCATCCGACGCGCGGCGCCTACATCGACAACATGATGACAGCCGCCGCCGCGGGCGTGCCCTTGTGGGCGCTGATCAGCGCGGTGGGGATGCCGCTGTTGTTCGGCAGAGTGCCGGTCTGGAGGGCGGAGCAGATGCGCGCCCATTTCCCTGCCCTCGTGGGCTGGGTCCTGTACGGCGCGGCGCTGGGCCTCCTTACGCAAGGATTTCAGGAGTTGGCCGATCGATTGCTGGGCCCTGAACCGGCCGGCGCGCCGCAAGCGCAGCCGGAACCTAAGCGAATCGTCGTTCTTGGCGGCGGATTTGCAGGGATGAAAACCTGCGAATGCCTCGAGCACGAATTCCAGCACGACGCTTCGGTCCACATCACACTCGTCAGTGAAACGAACGCCCTCCTCTTCACCCCGATGCTCGCCGAAGTGGCCGGCAGCAGCCTCGAACCGAGCCACATCAGCACGCCGCTGCGCTCCAGCCTCCCGCGCACGAATTTCATCCGCGCCAAGGTGGAAACGGTCAATTTCGAGAAACGGATCGTAGCACTGGCCGGTGGCGCTTCGCGCAGCGACGGCACGCCGCACGAGGTTCCCTACGATCAACTGGTGTTCGCGCTGGGCGCCGTCTCGCACTATCTGGGCCTGACGAACGTCCAGAAATACGCGCTCGATTTCAAAAGCCTTCTCGATGCCATTCGTGTCCGCAATCGCGTGATTGAGATGTTCGAGCGCGCCGATGGTGAGGCGGCTCCGGACCTGCGCCGGCGCCTGTTGACCTTCGTGATCGCGGGCGGCGGCTTCGCTGGAGTGGAACTCGCCGGCGCGCTGAATGATTTCGCGCGCGGAATTCTGGTCGACTATCCGATGCTGCGCGCAGACGAATTGAAGGTCGTCCTCGTCCACGCGCGCGACCGCATACTCCCGGAGCTCAGCGAATCGCTCGGCCGCTACGCACAGGAGAAAATGGCCGAGCGCGGCGTGGTCTTCCGGCTGAATGCACGCCTGGTGGATTTCGAGCCCGGCACCGTGAAAGTAAGCGACGGAGAAATCGCGGCCGAGACGCTGGTCTGGACCGCGGGCACCGCGCCGAATCCGCTGCTGGGCACGTTGCCGCTCGAGCGCGACAGGCGTGGAGCGGCGCTGGTGGAACCCACGCTGGCAGTCAAGGGGCACGCGGGCGTGTGGGCGCTCGGCGACTGCGCCGCCGTCGTCGATGGCGTCACCGGAAAACCCAGCCCGCCGACGGCCCAGTTCGCGCTTCGCGAGGCTCCCATTCTAGCGAAAAACATTCGCGCGGCATTCGCAGGACGCCCACTGCAGAGATTTCATTTTAATTCCCTGGGTGCGCTTTGCGTCGTGGGACATCAAACCGCCTGCGCCGAACTGACGGTTCCCTTCGCCCGCGGCAAGTCCATGCGCTTTTCCGGCCTGCTGGCCTGGGCCATGTGGCGCGGAATTTATCTCTCAAAGCTTCCGGGCCTGGAACGAAAGATTCGAGTTCTCTTGGATTGGACGATCGAGTTGTTCTTCCCGCGCGACATCGTTCAGACCATCGACTTGAAATAGGGTGAGTGCCATGAACCGGGAAACCGAATTCGTCGCAGCCGAAGCATCCTCCGATCGACGCGAGCCGATTGTCTGGGCGGCCGGCTTGATCGGCCTCGTCGCTGGAATTGCGGGAGGATTGCTCGCGAAAGCGGCGCTCGGTTCTTGGACCGTCGGCGACTTGATTCTCGCTGCCTCATTCGGCCTGATCTTCGGATTGTTCTTTTCTAAGAGAGCGACAAGCCCCGGCGCCGGGCTTATCTGGGGAGTCGGCGCGGCGTTTCTTGCTTGGATTGCCATTCCGGCGGGGCTTGCTCCGCTGCTCTCCGGTTTCGCTTCTCGCGGAACGATGCTCGGAGGCGCGCAACAGCATTTCGAGCAACTCGTGGCTTATATCGTCTGCCTCGGATTGCCTGTGGGACTTACGCTGGGGATTCGCGGCTCCCTCTCCGGCCAGGCGCGGCAACCGAAATTCAGTTGGGGGCGCGCCATTGTGGTCGGGGGCTTTTCCGGTCTGCTGGGCGGGGCGATCTTCGGCCGCTGGATGTCCGCCGGCGACTTCTTTCCGCTTCTCGCGGGGCTCGGCGTGATTCGTTCTCACGATACGACAGTCGCCTTGCACTTTGGCGTCGCGATTTTGATCGGCGCATCGTTTGGGCTGCTGTTCCAACACGACATCCGGGGCTACGGCTCCTCGATGGGATGGGGATTGGGCTACGGAATATTTTGGTGGTTTCTCGGACCGCTCACTCTGCTGCCGCTCGTTGCAAGAAATGGCCTCGATTGGTCGGCTGATCAAGGCGCGGCGCTATTCGGCTCGCTCGTGGGTCACATTTTGTACGGCCTCATCGTGGGCGTCGCCTACGCCACGGTCGACCGATTCTGGGTGCGGCTGTTTATTCAATCCGATCCGCTGAACCGCGAACCCGAAGGGCCCGGGCTGCGGCTTTTTCGCTCGTTGCGCTGGGGCGCATTTGCCGGCCTAGTGGGAGGACTCGCTTCGAGCCCCATCCTCTACGCCACGGGCGTAATTTCGTCGGTGGCCGGTTTGGACACTCGCCTATCTGTCCTTCACGGACTTGCAGTTCATCTGCTGGTGAGCGCTCTCATCGGGATGAGCTTCGGTTTGCTATTCCGCAATGAGGGCTCGAGTCTCGGCCTCGGCGTGATGTGGGGATGGCTCTTCGGGCTGATCTGGTGGTACATCGGGCCGATGACGCTGTTGCCGCTGCTCCTGACGGGCGAGTGCGATTGGAGAGTGAGCGCCGCTTCCGCGCTGCTGCCCTCTTTGACCGGCCATCTGCTGTTTGGCGCGATCACCGCGCTCGTCTTCCTGCTGCTCGAGCGCAAGTATCATCGCGCACTCTTCTCGTATCCGCGGACGGCCGCTCGCGAGATGCGCCGCATTCGTCCCGTTGGCACGCCCGCGCCCGCCCTTTGGCTCTTCGCCCTCGGGCTCGGCGTGCTCCTCCCAATCCTGCTGGGTTAAGGCAGCCTCGATTCCCCTGCCGTCATCCGCGCCACAAATTGCGTGGCCGCCCTAGGGAAAACCCTAGATAGGGAAGCCCCTAGTTCTTCCTTACGCGAAAGAAATTTACCCTGAAAAAGTCTCGGTTGTTTCCGTACGCGAGAACTAACGATGCCACCGGAAAACGGCGAACTTTCCGAATCAACGCACCGCTTCGCGCTCCGGTCCGCGAAGCGCGGCCTCGCATATGAAACCCGTGCGGAGTCGCGTCGAAAACGGCACGCGCCCGAAGCAGGCAGAGCAACTGTAGGGATCGTGACGATCGTTGCCTCGCTGGGAGGAATTGCCGCAATAAGGAACCTGCTGCACGAATTGAGCGAGGACTTCCCTGTTCCGATTGTTATCGCTCAGCATCTGCATCCTGGTTCGCCACTGATACTTGCTTCGTTCAGCGCCTCGCGAACCTCACCGGCGGCTCACTGCTTGAGCAAGTATCCGTGGGCGCCGGCGCCAAACGCGGCCTGCAAATAATGACGGTCCGTTTGTTGCGTGACGAAAAGAACCTTCGCGGTCGGAAGCGAGTCGTGCAGCCGGCGAGCCGCTTCGATCCCGTTGAGGATCGGCATCGCGATGTCGAGGATGATCACGTCCGGTTGGAGTCGCGCGGCCTCGGCGAGCAAATCGCGGCCGTTGACGACCACCCCACTACCTCGCACTCTTTTCCGAGAATCCGTTCGATTCCCTGGGAAACGAGTTCGTGGTCGTCGGCAATCAATATTCGACTCTGACCCATCGCCATGTGTCCGCGCTTCCCGGTCACAACGTGCCCTCTCGCCGAATCTTACCTCCAAATCAGCGCGGAAGTTAGTCCGCAAGATGTCTCATGCAAGTCGTGGAACAACGCGGTGGTAGTGCTTTAGCAGAAATTCGATGGGTGTGACAGGCGTCACATGAATAGCCGTCGATATGGTGTAGACCTTTGCGTGTATTTGCGAGGATTGTTTTTGTTCCGAGCTTTGATGATAGGAAGGACTGGACCGTTATGAAACTTCGCGCAGGTGTTTACATCGTTCCGACGAATGCCTGGTATATCGAGCGGACCGTCTGGCTGATCGCAGGGATCGTGTTGCTCGCCAGCACCGGAATGGCACTCTTCGCGAACCGACTCTGGATTCTCGGAGTAATCGCCACCGGACTGGTATCGATCAACGTCGGATTGACGGGTTTCTGTCCGGTAGGAAACGTGCTGCGCCTATTCGGATTCCAGTCGATGCTTGGCAGCAAGGCTCGGTCGCGCTGGAACCTTTACTTCATGCAGACCGACAAGTGGTATCTCGAGCGCCGCATTTACGTTGCGGTCGGGATCAACGTCACCGTAGCGTCCCTTGTGGTGCTCTTTTACTCGCCGTGGCTCATGTTGTTTACGGCCTTTGTCGGCGGAGCGATGGTGTGGTTTGCGGCCACTGGGTTCTGCATCATGGCGAATGGGCTGTATTGGCTCGGCGCGGAGCCACGTTTGTCACCTGAGGGATTGCCGTCCGGCCGTTGCACGGAGTGCCCCAAATCGGGCGAGTGCCTCGGCGGACAGCCGATCCTCGTGCGTTCGGAAAGCTCACCGCGGATTCCCATCACCTCTCCCGCTGTCGAGCGGTCGTAGTCGAATATCCCTTCCAGCCCAACTTGCATCGGCACTGTCGCGATGCGAGTAAGAGGACCGTCCCTAGGAGTACGCATGATCGCAGAGTTGCACGAACTCGTGCGGCGACGTGGACGCTGTGTGATTTGGGTCACAGCATTACCGAAGCTGTGGGATTAGTAATGGCCCGCAGCCAGGAATTCGTTCGAATGCAACGAGGAAAGACAAACGTCGCCGAGCTCAAGGTGTTCATCAAAGCGTCCCTCAGCACTCCATACTCTGCGGAGTCATACTCAATCTCGTCAAGAACTGCGTCGGCGATGGCCATGTCATGAAACACCGTGGCCTGAATCCTTAGCGATCGAGTTCCGATCCTGGTCTCTCGGGAGGGAGCGATGAAGCGACACAGCAAGCCGTTACCGGCAGCCTTGCAGGCGCGCGGCGTGACGCGGCGCGAGTTCATCAACTTCTGCGAACTGATGGTGGCAACACTGGCTCTCCCGACGCGATACGCTTCGGCGATCGAAAAAGCCTTCACGCAAACGACGAAGCCGGTGCTCGTGTGGCTGGAGTTCCAGGATTGTGCGGGAAACACGGAATCGATGCTGCGCACGAGCAATCCGACCGTGGCCGATTTCGTACTCGAGCTTCTCTCTTGGGAGTACCACGAAACGATCATGGCCGGTGCCGGCAAGCAGGCCGAAGCGGCGCTCGATCGCGTGGTACAGGAGCACAAAGGCGAATACATCGCCGTGGTTGAAGGCGCGATACCGACCGCCGATGGCGGCGTCTATTGCACGATCGGAGGCAAAACCGCCCTCGACATCGCCACCAACGTTTGCACCAATGCCGCGGCGAACATCGCTGTCGGCGCCTGCGCGTGGGATGGCGGCCTAGTCCGGTCGAATCCGAATCCCACCGGCGCCGTGGGTTTGCAGGAGGCCGTTCCCGGCATCAAGGTCGTCAATCTTGGCGGCTGTCCGCACAACCCCTGCAACACTGCGGCCGTATTGACGCACTACCTGGCGTTCCACGAGATGCCCGCACTTGACCAGTACAACCGGCCGCTCTTCGCCTACGGCAACATCATCCACGATCAGTGCGAGCGACGAGCCCACTACGACGCGGGACGTTTTGTCGAAGAGTGGGGAGATGAAGGGCATCGCAAAGGGTATTGCCTTTACAAAATGGGCTGCAAGGGGCCGGAAGCCACCTACAACTGCCCGGTTGTTCGCTGGAACGACGGAACGAGTTGGCCGGTGAAGGCCGGACATGGATGCATCGCCTGCGCCTCGCCGCGGTTCTGGGACACGAAGTCGCCATTCTACAAAAGACTGCCGTCGGTACCTGGATTCAGCGTGGACGTCACTGCCGAGGAGATCGGTTGGGTTGGCACCGGGGCAGTGGCAGCGGCGATGGTCGCTCAGGTGGCGGGCAACGTAATCCGCGACAAAATCCGACCGAAGAAAGAATCCGGCGAAAACGGCGAATCAGCAGATTCGCAGAAAGCCTAGGAGGAATCGATGGCTCGCATCGTAGTCGATCCGGTGACGCGAATTGAGGGCCACCTGCGCATCGAGGCGCAGGTCGAAGGTGGAGCGATCACCGACGCGTGGAGCTCCGGGACGATGTTTCGCGGCATCGAGCTGATCTTGCGCGGCCGCGACCCACGCGAAGCGTGGATTTGGGCGCAGCGCATCTGCGGCGTTTGCACGATGGTACACGCGCTGGCTTCCGTCAACTCCGTCGAGGATGCGCTGGGCATTGAGATTCCCCACAACGCGCAGCTCGTCCGCAACATCATCGCAGCGACGCAGGCGATTCAGGATCACGTCGTTCACTTCTATCATCTGCACGCGCTTGATTGGGTCGACGTGGTCTCGGCGCTCAAGGCCGATCCGGGAAAAACGTCGCAACTCGCCCAGTCGATCTCGGACTGGCCGCTATCCAGTCAGAAATACTTCAAGGGCGTTCAGGATCGCGTCGCCGCACTCGTGGCGAGCAAGCAATTAAGCCTGTTTGGCGCGGGCTACTGGGGCCATCCCGCGTACCATCTGCCCCCCGAAGCGAATCTGCTGGCCGTGGCGCATTACCTCGAGGCGTTGACGTTCCAGAAGGAGTTCATCCGGATCCATGCCGTTCTGGGCGGCAAGAACCCCCACTTGCAAACCTTTTTGGTCGGAGGAATGGCGACTTCGCTCGATCCCAACGAGCCGGGCGCCACCGTGAATCCGGAGCGGATCGATTTCCTCCTTCAAACGGCAAAGTCTGCGGGTGACTTCGTGAGCCAAGTCTACATTCCCGACGTGCTCGCGGTCGCGGGGTTCTACCAGGACTGGTTCGGGCGCGGCGAAGGGCTCGGTAATTTCATGTGCTACGGCGCCTATCCGCAAGGATCGATCAAGGATGCCGCGAACTTCTTCCTGCCGCGCGGCATCATCCTCAATCGGGATCTCTCGAAGGTTTATCCGGTCGATCCGGCCAACGTCACCGAATATGTCACACACTCGTGGTATGAATACGCCGGCGGGGACCAGACGTCTCTAAACCCGTTCTCCGGTGAGACGAACCCGAAATATTCGGGGCCGAAGCCGCCCTACGACTTCCTCGATGTGGACCAGAAATACTCGTGGCTGAAAGCCCCACGCTATCAAGATCGTCCGATGGAAGTGGGCCCGCTCGCCCGCATGCTGGTCTCCTACGCTGCGGGGCAAAAAGACGTCAAGGCTTTGGTGGACGCGACTCTTGCGAAGCTGAAGGCGCCGCCCACGGCGCTCTTCTCGACGCTCGGAAGAATTGCCGCACGCGCTCTCGAGACGCAGCTCCTGGCGAACCAACTCGTGAGCTGGATCGAACAGCTCAATCACAACCTTTCGAGCGGCGACGTCCGGATTCACAATGGAGAGAAATGGGACCCGAGCACTTGGCCGGATACGGCGCGCGGCTTCGGTTTTTTTGAGGCGCCGCGCGGCTCGCTGGGCCATTGGTGCGAGATCGAGGACAAGGCCATCAAGAACTACCAAGCGGTGGTGCCGTCAACTTGGAATGCGGGGCCGCGCGACGCTCATGGACAGCGAGGAGCGTATGAAGCCTCGCTGCTCAAGACGCCGGTCGTCGATCCAGAGCGTCCGCTGGAGCTTCTGCGAACCATCCACTCCTTCGATCCATGCCTGGCCTGCGCCGTGCACGTCATCGACGCGAGCGGCCGGAAACTCGCTCGCGCGAGCGCTTGAGCTTTGGGAGGCCGCCTGTGAAGAAAACACAGCGTCACTGGGGACGCGAGGCAGATTGGCGAAGGCCGGCGCATGAGCAAGTGCGCGTCTACGTCTGGGAATGGCCGGTGCGCTTCGCCCATTGGATCATCGTCACCACGATCATCTCTCTCTCGATTACCGGCTACTACATGCATTCTCCGTTCGTGATTTCCCGCGGCCATACGGCATGGGCTATGGGAACCATGCGGTTCGTGCACATTCTTTCGGGCTTCGCCTTTCTATGCGCTGTTTTCATCCGCATCGTGTGGATGTTTGCCGGCAACCGCTGGGCTAGCTGGAATCAGATGATTCCCACAACCAAAAAGCGGCTCAAGGATTTTGTCGAGACCTGCCGTTACTACGGATTCATGAGCTGGTCGCCGACTCCCCATATCGGGCACAACGCCTTGGCGGGCGCCGCCTACGGAGCCGTCTACGGAATGGCGGTGCTCGAGATTGTCACAGGGTTGACACTCTTTTCACAGGTCGTTGGCAATAAGGTTCTTTTGTTCTTTTTCGGCTGGATTCCGCGCTTCGTGGATATCCAATGGCTGCGGGAGATCCATTTCTTTTTGATGTTCTGTTTCTGGATGTTTTTCATCCACCACATCTACACCGCGATTCTGGTTTCGATTGAGGAGGAGAACGGCGTGATGGAGAGCATCTTCAGCGGCTATAAATTCGTTCCCGAGCACGAACTAACTGAAGCGCTCGCCGAAGAAGAGGCGGAAGACGCGGAAGATGCGAAGCGAGCGGCCAAAATTGGCGCCGTCCCGAGCTCTCCATCGCGGGTGTGATATGGAACATCTACTCTCTTCCAGCACTGTAGTTATCGGGGTTGGAAACTCGATTCTTTCCGACGACGGCGTCGGCGTGCACGCGGTCCACCTGCTCGAGAACGATCGCCGTGTTCCTCCCGGCGTTGTGATTCTCGATGGCGGCACGATCGGGCTGGAGCTCCTCCCGTACGCTTCCGACGCCCGCCGCCTTTTGATCCTGGACGCGATGAACTCCAGCGAAGCACCCGGGACGCTCGTGCGCATGACCGGGGCGGAAATGCTCGAGGCGAAAACGGGACGAAGCGTCCATCAGCTCGGCGTCGCCGACCTGATTTCCGCCCTCGCACTCGTCTCGTCGACGCCGCAGGAAATCGTCGTCCTGGGCGTCCAGCCTGCTACTATTGGCTGGGGCACCACGCTGTCTCCGGCCGTTGAGGCCGCGCTCGCTTCGCTAGTAGACGCGGCCGCCGCGCAGCTGCAGCTGTGGCAAGAGTCGCCACTCGCGGCCACTGATCCACCGTTGCTCGCCTCGCCGTCCCCCGGCCAAACGCAGCTCGGCTGCGGCAACAAGGGGAGCCTCTAGCATGTGTCTCGCGATTCCCGGAAAAATCATCGGTAGCGCAGTGAGCAACGGCATTCGCGTCGGCCGCGTGCAGTTTGGCGGCATCACGCGCGAGACGTGCCTGGACTTCGTTCCCGAAGCGTCGGTCGGCGACTATGTGATTGTCCACGTCGGATTTGCCATCAGTCGCGTGGATCGGGAAGAGGCCGAGCGCAGTTACGAGCTGCTGGAGTCCATGGGCCTGCTCGAAAGCGAGCTCGCCTCCGATCTCGAAGACTTGCAACCGGCCCCGCAAAGTGCCGATCCGCGAAATCGAGGAAGCGCATGAAATACCTCGACGAATATCGCGACGAGAAGATCGCCCGCGGGATCGTCACGGAAATCGCCCGCCGGGTCACGCGCCCCTGGGTCCTGATGGAAATCTGCGGTGGACAGACCCACACCCTGATGCGCTACGGTATCGACGAAATGCTGCCCGCTGGCATCGAACTGGTCCACGGCCCCGGCTGTCCGGTGTGCGTCACTTCACTTGAAACGATCGATAAAGCCATCGATATCGCTTCCCGTCCTGGCGTCACGCTGATTTCTTACGGGGACATGCTGCGCGTCCCTGGTTCGCGCACCGACCTCTTTCATGTGAAGGCTTATGGCGGAGATGTCCGGGTGGTCTATTCGCCTACCGAAGCGTTGAAGTTTGCCCGCGCGAATCCCGGCCGCCGAGTCGTTTTCTTCGCGGTCGGATTCGAAACCACAGCGCCCGCCAACGCCATGGCCGTCTGGCAAGCGAAGCGCCAAGGACTGACTAATTTCTCCATGCTCGCCTCCCATGTCTTGGTACCGCCTGCAATTCGGGCCCTTCTTGGTTCGCCGCGCAATCGCGTCCAGGGATTCATCGGCCCGGGCCACGTTTGCACCGTGATGGGCTATCGCGAGTACGAAGATCTCGTGCGCGAGTTTCGCGTTCCTATCGTGGTCGGAGGTTTCGAGCCGGTCGACCTGCTCGAAGCGATCCTTATGCTCGTCACGCAGCTCGAAGAAGGGCGCGTTGCAGTCGAGAATCAGTACGTCCGCTCCGTCACCTACGAAGGCAATCCGCTCGCCCGGAAGGCGCTCGCCGAAGTCTTCGAAGTGTGTGATCGCAAGTGGCGCGGCATCGGGGGAATTCCCGAGAGCGGCCTCGGCATCCGGGAAGAATATGCCGCGTTCGACGCCGACCGCATCTTCGGCACCGAAGCCATCACGGCAGACGAACCGGCCGACTGCATCAGCGCCGAGGTCTTGCAGGGCCTGAAGAAGCCGACCGATTGCTCGGCCTTCGGCACGCGCTGCACGCCCGAGAATCCGCTCGGCGCCCCGATGGTTTCGTCCGAAGGAGCCTGCGCCGCGTATTACCACTATCGCCGCCACGCGATGGTCGCGAAGGGACGCAACTGATGCCCCGTCAGAGCCATCTCGATGTCGCCCTCAGCTGCCCGGCGCCGATCGCTCCGGCGGAATCGGTCTTGCTCGGCCACGGCAGCGGCGGCCGCATGAGCGCCGACCTGTTGCGCAACATCCTTCTCCCGGCCCTTCAAAATCCCGTGCTCGACAGGCTGGACGACCAGGCGATCGTAGAGGTCGGCGGGTCGCGCATCGCCTTCACGACGGACTCCTTCGTTGTGAAGCCGCTCTTTTTTCCCGGCGGCGACGTCGGGACGCTCGCGGTCAATGGCACCGTCAACGATCTGGCGATGGGCGGCGCCGAGCCGCTCTTCCTGAGCCTTGCGCTGATCCTCGAAGAAGGGCTTCCGCTCGATACGCTTCGCCGGGTGATGGAATCGATTCGCGTAGCGGCGGCTCTTGCACGAGTCGTGGTCGTCACCGGAGATACGAAGGTGGTCGAGAAAGGAAGCGGCGACGGATTGTTTGTGAACACGTCGGGAATCGGTCTCGTTCCACCGGGTGTGCGGCTCTCCGCCGATCAGGCGCGGCCAGGTGATTGCGTTCTGCTCAGTGGCACGATTGGCGATCACGGCATCACCATTCTCTCGCAGCGCGAGGGGCTCGAATTCGAGAGCTCCGTTGCCAGCGATACGGCCGCTCTCCACACGCTCGTCTCGGATATGTTCCTCGCAAGCCCCGCGATTCGCTGCCTGCGCGATCCGACGCGCGGCGGCCTTTCGAGCGCGCTCAACGAAATAGCGGTCCGCTCCGGCGTCGGCATCGAGCTCGAAGAGGCCACCATCCCGGTGCGCGACGAAGTGCAGGGTGCATGCGAGATGCTCGGCCTCGACCCGCTCTACGTTGCCAACGAAGGCAAGCTCGTCGCGATTGTCGATTCTGCCTCGGCTGACGCGCTTCTCGAAGCAATGCAGCGCCATCCGCTTGGCCGCGACGCCCGAATCATCGGCAAAGTCACCGGCGCCCACCCGGCTATGGTGACCCTGCGCACGCGCCTCGGTACCTCGCGGATCGTCGATTTGCTTTCTGGCGACCAGTTGCCCCGGATCTGCTGAGCCGCCCGATGCACGAAATGGGAATCGCCAATTCGGTGCTCGATGCGATTCGCGTGGAATCGCGCCGGTTCCCGAACGATCACATCTGCAAGGTCGGCGTGCGCATCGGCGAGCTCGCGGGAGTCGATCCGGACGCGATGAGCTTCGCTTTTGACGCGCTTGTGCGTGGGACCGATCTCGAACCGCTGGCTCTTGAAATCGAGTATTGCCCGCGACGTCAAAGGTGCCTAGGCTGCGGGAATTCCCATGTGGTCTCTGGTGACGACTGGGCCTGTCCGTCCTGTGGCGGGGAAGATTCTCAATTTCTGGGTGGCGACGAACTCGAACTCGCCTACATGGAGGTGGAAGATGGAGCGCGTGCAGCTGGAGCGCAAAGTTCTCAACGAAAATGATATCGTCGCCGGACGCCTGCGCGCGCGCTTTGCCGAGCACAATCTCTTGTGCCTCAATCTTGTCAGTTCGCCCGGTTCCGGCAAGACCAGCCTGCTCGAGCGCACTCTCGAGAGTTTTGAGCCCGGTGAGCGGGTCGCTATTCTCACCGGAGACATCCAGACCGAAAACGACGCGAGGCGCCTCTCCCGCTTCGGTTTTCCGGTGAAGCAGATCACTACTGGCGGCACGTGTCATCTCGATGCCCGCATGATCGAAAAAGCTCTCGCCAACTGGCGCCTGAAGGATTTCGACCTCTTGCTGATCGAAAACGTCGGCAATCTCGTCTGCCCTTCGAGCTACGATCTCGGCGAAGCCGCTAAGATCGTCGTTTTGAGCGTCACCGAGGGCGAAGACAAGCCGCTTAAATACCCGTCGATCTTCTTCAAGTCCGAGCTGCTGATCCTCAATAAGACCGATCTATTGCCCTATTTGACATTCGATATCACTGCCGCCGAAGAGAACGCCCGGCAGGTGCATCGCAACATGCAAATCGTTCGCACGTCCTGCCGCACGCGCGAAGGAATATCGGAATGGCTCGTCTGGCTCGAACGCAAGAGGGAGAACCTCCGCGCGGCGGCTACCGTCTCCTGAGGCGTGATGCGAGTCCGGAAGGAAATCCAGGTTTCCGGCATCGTGCAGGGAGTGGGATTCCGCCCTTACGTCTATCACCTCGCCACCGACCGCAACCTTGGCGGCAACATCTGCAACACACCCTATGGCGTCGCCATCGAAATTCAGGGCGCGCCTGAGTTGGTCGAAGATTTTCTCGCGCGCCTTTCCGGCGAACCCCCTGCTCTCGCGCAGATCACCGGCCTCGTGGTCCGCGATATGCCGTGCCTGGATCAGCAATTCTTCGAGATTCTACCGAGCCGCACGGGCGAGCATGCCACCGCTCTGATTTCTCCGGATGTAGCCGTCTGCGACGAGTGCCTGCACGAGCTTTTCGATCTGCAAAACCGCCGCTACGGCTATCCGTTCATCAATTGCACGAATTGCGGCCCGCGCTTCACGATCGTGCGCGATATTCCCTACGATCGCCCGGGCACGTCGATGGCGGTCTTCCCGATGTGCGCGAGGTGCCACGCCGAATACGACGATCCGCGCGACCGCCGTTTCCACGCGCAGCCCAACGCCTGCTGGGACTGCGGCCCACGCCTCGAATTTTGGGATGCGCGCGGCCGATCGCTCGTAGCGCGCGCCCCCATCACTGCGGCGGCCGATCGCCTCCGCGCGGGGGAAATCGTCGCCGTCAAAGGACTCGGCGGCTTCCATCTCGCGGTCGACGCGACGAATGGCGCAGCAGTCGACCGCCTGCGCCGTCGCAAGCGCCGCGTCGAAAAACCGTTTGCGGTGATGGTGCGCGATCTCGATTCTGCCGGCCGTTTCTGCGAAATCGACGCCGAGTCGCGGCGGCTGCTGGCCGGCCGCCGGCGGCCCATCGTTCTTCTGCCGCGACGCCAGCCCGCTGCCCCGATCGCCGACGGTGTCGCTTCCCGGCAACGCGATCTAGGCGTCTTCCTGCCCTACACGCCGCTGCACCATCTGCTTTTCGCCGCGGGCGATTTCTCGGCGCTCGTAATGACCAGCGGAAACCTGAGTGAAGAACCGATCGCGATTGACAACCGCGAAGCCGTGAAGAGGCTCAGCGGCATCGCGGACTTCTTTCTGGTGCACGACCGCGAAATTCTGCTTCGCTGCGACGATTCCGTCGTGCGTTTCTCGGCCGGCAAAGCCCGCCAGATTCGGCGCTCGCGCGGCTCTGTTCCGGCACCCGTGCGGCTCCGCGAAGAGGTTCCACCGATCCTGGCGGTCGGCGGCGAGTTGAAGAACACAATCTGCCTCACCCACCGCAGTCTTGCGTTCCTTGGCCAGCACGTCGGCGATCTCGAAAACGCTGAGAGTTTCGCCTTCTTCCGCGAGTCGGTCACTCACCTCTCGAAGATTCTCGAAATCGAGCCCGAAATCGTCGCCTACGACCTGCACCCGGACTACCTCTCGACGAAGTGGGCGTTGCAGCAGAAGAACGTTCGCCTCGTCGGCGTGCAGCATCACCACGCGCACATCGCCGCTTGCATGGCCGAGAATCAAATCGGCGGCCGCGTGATCGGTTTGGCTCTCGACGGAGCCGGCTATGGCCTCGATGGCCGCATCTGGGGCGGGGAGGCGATTTTCGCGGACTATCGTGGCTTCGAACGCGCCGCGCATTTTGCCTATGTGCCCCTCCCTGGCGGAGCCGCCGCTATTCGCGAACCGTGGCGCATGGCTCTGAGCTATCTGGCGCAGACTTTTGGCGAGAGCCTTGTCGGCATGGATGTTCCGTTTGTCCGCGACCTCGATCGGGGGCAGGTCGGGCTGATTTTGCAGATGATCTCGCGAGGCGTGAATTCTCCTCTGACGTCGAGTTGCGGGCGTTTGTTTGACGCGGTTGCCGCGATCCTCGGCATCCGCCAAAAAGTGACCTACGAAGCGCAGGCTGCGATCGACCTCGAGATGGTGGCGCGCGCGTCGAGCGAGACGGCCGGCTATCCCCTCACTATCCGTCGCGAGAATGGCCCATGGCAGATCGATACGACGCCGCTATTCGCAGCAGTCGTCGAGGATCTCCGTCGTCGCGTTCCCGCAGAAATCATCAGCCGCCGCTTCCACAACGGTCTGGTCGAAACGCTCGCCCGCTTGGCAACACTTCTGCGCGATAAATCCTCCTTGAACCGCGTCTGCCTGAGCGGCGGCACCTTCAATAATGCGCTCCTGTTCGAGTCTCTTGTTCGCAGGCTCGAAGCCGATGAATTCGAAGTTTACACGCACTCCGAGGTCCCGACTGGCGATGGCGGCCTCAGCCTCGGTCAGGCTCTCGTCGCCGCAGAAAGAACTCCTGAAGTCACTCGAACGATATGACTCCCTGGCGTCCTTTTTCCAGGTCGGATCGGGCTTGTATACTCAGACATCCCCGAAGAGCACGGCCGGATGGAGGGTCACGGACCGAACTTGCGTCTCGGTCCCGATGCGACGATTATCGAGAGTATGTTGATACCAGCGAGCCTACGGAGCTTCTGTCCTTGTGCTAGAGAGGCAAGCGGTTGCGTTGATTTGTAAATGGCTTATAATCAGGGTGTTCGACGCGCCCGTAGCTCAGGTGGATAGAGCATCTGCCTTCTAAGCAGAGGGTCGGGAGTTCGAGTCTCCCCGGGCGCGCCACTTCAAGAATTTAATGCTTGGCGGCTGCGTGTTTGCGCACCTCGGCCAGGCCGCCGGCGTCCTCCATGTGCTGTTCGGGTTTTTCCTTGAAATACTTCGCAAAGAGCGCGACTCCCATGGCATCTTCCAGAATCTCTACTTGGACGCCCTTCTGGCGCAGCATCTCCTCGTTGCCCGAAAGATTCGTAACATCGCCGACGACCATGCGCTGAAATTGCCGCCGGTGGATCAGCGCGGCGCAGATGTCGCACGGGCTGAGCGTCGTGAATATGGTCGTCTTGCTGAAGTCGATGCGTCCCGCGTCTCGCGCCGCCGACGTCTCGCCGTGATTGTACGGATGGTTCTCCTGAACCAGCGTGTTGTGCCCTTTCCCGACGATCTTCCGCGTGTCGTTGTGAACGATCACTCCACCGATCGGAGAGCCGCCCTCGTCGTACCCCTTCTGGGCCAGCAGGACGCCGATCCGCATGAAGTCGCGATCCGTGAGCTTCTTGAAAAATCCATCTTCGACAATGACGGAAAGACTCTTCGTCGGGAGATGAGCGATCGTATTCAGCACTTCGTCGGTAACGGCAGTGTCGCTCGTGATGAACGCCTTCATGAAAGCTCCTTGGATGCCCTCGTGTTAAGGGCGGCAATCCGGACGCTCATTCTCCGCGAAGTGCCAAGAAAATAGAAGAGGGGCAATCGAGCGAACAACGCGATGAGGTAGTAAAGTTCCACTCTGTTCCGCACAAAGTTCACATATCGCGAGCCAACGGCGAATCGCAACTCCGCCGCCCGAGACGCGCTTCTGCGAGGCACACCGTTTTCGCTGCTGCAGCAACTCCAAGCCGGCCCTGCCTGCCTCTCTATCTCATTGTATTGATTGACGTTGGCACTTCGTCAACCGCGGCGCTGCCGCCTACGCGGTTCGCTGCTCGGTCGACCGCTGTTCCGCCCGGAATCGCCCGTCCAGCCCATCTTCCTGTTCCTTTGGAAAAGTGATTGCATCTAATGCGGATATCTGGCAAAACTCTTCGCACACTACGAAAGGTATTGTGTTTATGGCCATTTCGATCCGGCAGAACGGCAGCGCAACCATCGTCGACGTCGTCGGCGACATCACGCTTCACAATACTCCCGAGGTGCGCAAAGTGCTGCTCGACCTGCTCCGCGAAAAGCACGCCGGCAAAGTCGTGATGAATCTCGGCGCGGTGAAATACATCGATAGCGCCGGCGTCGCTTCGCTCGTCGAAGGTCTCAAGGTGTCGCGCGAAATGAAGAGCGCATTCGCCCTGTTCGGATTGAGCCGCGCCGCGCGCGAGGTGCTCGAGCTCACCAGACTCATCAAGGTGTTTCAGGTGTACAACACCGAGGAAGAAGCCGTGCTCGGCGTCGCGACAGCGTCCGCATCGTAGCTCGCAGCCTTCGAGATCTGAGCGTCCGGACATTCTGAATATATCCCCGAGATGGCACTGACCGAAACAATCGGCGAAGCGACGATTAATGGACTGGCCTACGTCGGCGGCCTGGCCCAGTTGACCGGCGGCGCCGCCCGCGCTGTTTTCATCGAGCCCTTTCGCGGCGGCAAGATGCGCTTCGGCCCCGCCGTTCATCAAGCGATGGCCGTCGGCGTCGAGGCCCTCCCCATCGTTTCCCTGATTTCCTTTTTCATTGGAACGATCCTCGCGCTCCAGGGCGCCTACGAACTCCGGAAATTCGGAGCCTTGAGTCAGGTCGCGAGTGCCGTCGCGGTTGTGATGACGCGCGAACTCGGCCCGCTCATGACGGCCGTCGTCGTCATCGGCCGTTCGGGTTCCTCCTTCGCGGCCGAAATCGGCACGATGAAAGTGAACGAAGAAATCGACGCGCTCGAAACGATGGCGCTGAATCCCGTCCATTTCCTCGTTGCGCCCAAATTTCTGGCCATGCTGCTGATGCTGCCGTGTCTGACCACCTGGTCCGACTTCATGGGCGTTCTCGGCGGCGCGTTCTTCGGCATTGGCGAGGCCGGCTTCACGCTCCGCACCTACATCCAGGCCACTCTCGATTCGCTCATCCTGCGCGACATCATGACCGGCCTGATCAAGAGCGTGATGTTCGCTCTCGTGATCACCGCGGTGGGTTGTCACGAAGGCTTTTCGACCGGCCTCGGCTCCGAGCAGGTCGGCCGCTCGACGACCTCCGCGGTAGTGAAGTCGATTTTCCTCGTCGTTCTGGTCGACTTGGTCTTCACCGGAATCTTTTATTTCACGGCGCCTCGCTAACGATGCCAGCAAACCTCATCGACAAGAACGACACGCCTGACGCCCCGCCCGATTGCGCGATCGCCGTCCGCGATCTGCGCGTGCGATACGGCGCCCGCGAGGTTCTCCACGGAATCAGTTTCGACATTCCCGCCGGCGACACCTTCGTCATCCTC
>Ga0335074_10004445_pt1 | contig 19289 bp, 12 predicted proteins | sample Lox_Sample_23_FD_206715 | JGI IMG/M metagenome (GOLD analysis project Ga0335074, IMG submission 206715) | Soil microbial communities from Loxahatchee National Wildlife Refuge, Florida, United States - Lox_Sample_2.3 | ecosystem: Environmental > Terrestrial > Soil > Wetlands | place: USA... | reverse complement strand
TCTCTCTTTAGCTTTAGATTCTTGTTATATAGGCTACCAATTCATTGAGTCCGCTTGCTCCCCGCCGGCGATCCTACTCTACATTGACTGAGCCACCACACGAGGTTGAGTTGGGGTGGGTCAGCTGATCTAAGCAATTGTTGTTCCCATACTAGGGCACCTTAATGTATATAGCTGGTTTGAAGGATATTGTGAGGATCATCATCATCATCCGAGAAGGATTATTATCAGATAGGGATTAGTAAGGGACGCGCGACAGACGTACGAAGCTGTCCACAGCAGGTTTGAGCAGTTTTACGGACGGTTTTACAGACATAAACTAAGCTTTACAGACACCCGCATGGAATTTACAGGTTTATAGGACTTTACGGACATAAAGTGTAGTTGTTTCTTGTATTAGCTACCTATTATGTGGTTTTAGGTCCTATCCCTTTTGCTAAGCACCTTATTAAGCGCACGTTAACCCTTTTATCGCCCTAACAATTGTGTACTGCAACAGCACACCCACCCTAGCCCTCTATATTAGTAACTAGAGAGAGGCATTCGATTTGGTTGCTTAGAGCACTATAGGAAGGGACATTGCAGCTTAAAGCAAGAGGTTTGCTAGTAGGGGAATAGACTGCATTAAGGACTAGAAGACTAAAGAGGTAGGCAGTGCCTACCTATTCGAAAAATTAAAGGGCAAAGCAGAAAACGAAGTAGGGGGACGGAGATTACAGCAGGTTGCCACTAACAATAACAGTAAAGGACTAAGATTAGAGCTGAGATTACGCCCTACTAAAGGAGTATGTAGTAGCTACAGACCAAACTCGTCCTAGAAAAAGAGCAAATTGGACGCTAGTAGTGTTAGGACGCTATAGGACTATCTGGAAGGCATTAGACTAGTTAGAGGGCTTAAGGATAACTTCCAGGAAATAGGAGGTCTTAGATATACCCTTATTTTTAAGACGTTAAAGACGACGCTATTAATTTTGCTAGTAATAGTACGAGTAGGCGCTGTAGGAGCAGGTTATGTTGAGAGATAGCTAGATGATAAAGTAATAGGGGAGTAGAATAGAGACTATAATAAAGGAAGAATAGACGATACAGGCGATACAAGCAGGACGGACTAGGATAGCATTATAGATGAGATTACAGGTTTTACAGACAGGAAGGAACCTGTATAGACCTATAAAAGGCTATAGACGTCCATAAAGGATTCTACAGACACTATAAACGACTAGACGCACTTAATAGACTATAGCGCAAACCTGCTATACACTACATTCTTACATCTAAGTGTAAGCGTATTGCTAGTAACATTATCTACTACTACAACCCCTTCTTCTTCTAGTAACAGTTAGGAGAGTCTTCAGACTTTTCCCTTATAGCAAGCAACAATGTCGACGATATTTTATATACTAATACCTCCACTTAGCACTTTAAGGAGCTTGATGTTTAAGGGGGCTAATGTAACTGAGTTTCTTAAATGCTATAAAGACTTTTGCTTAAATTATTGCGTGACAGACGAGGACAGACTTATAAGACTCCCATGCTACTACATCCAACTTATTGCAGAGACAATTAAGTCCTTAAAGGAGTAAAAGAATTAAGACTATACTGCACTAAAAAAGGTTCTCTTTGCTAAGTATAAAAATAACAATACTTACTAGCTTCTCTATTCCGTTTTATTCCTTAAGAAGTATAAGAATATTGCTTGTATAAAGAAGGATAATGTCTTAGACTATTATTGCAAATTTAACTAGATTGCCTAATACTACATAGAAAAGAAGGTTCTAACTAAGTATACTGCTAGGATCTAGTTTATTTATAGACTGCTACTCCCTACTGCTAGCAAACTCATCTGGAAACTGGAAATTGACACTAAGGACCCTAATACAGTTAACTACAAGAAGCTGCATAAACAAGTTGTAAAGCAGACTATGTCCGACAAGGCCATCTAGCAAATAAATACTACACAAAGCCCATTTTAGCAGCAGATGGAAGCAGTAAATTAAGTGGTATAGCAGTTACAGCCTACTATCTTTATAATAAAAGAGCAGCAACTTATAAAGCTAGTAGTTAAATCAGCTAAACTGGAAATAGCTATAGTAGATTAGCTTACTAAAGCCTTTAAAAAATTAAATGTTAATTTATTATAGCAAGTGCAGTCTTAAAGGCAGTCCTATCTGCTAGCTAGAGGTCCTTATAGACAATATTCTTAATTTACAAGTTAGCAGCTACTTGTAAATCGCCTAGAAGACTTAAAAGCACTATAAAATAGAAAAGGAGAGAATTTTCTGTTTGTGTAAGACTGCCGGTCTCATAGGGTCTCCAGTAGGGAATCAACACAGGTTATGGTATGATACACTGGTGTCACGTGGGTGGTTACGGGATGCAAAGATAGGTCTCTAGAATGACAGTGATATTCAAGGAACTACTCGCTACCTTTTCCATTTCTAGGAATGTCATTCTTTAAGTATGGCCAGCGTCAGCCGGCCGGAGAAACCACGCTCCGTAGCGTTCTGACATGTGCAGCGGCCTGAACTATACGCTGTACGTTCTGGCGCCTGACATGATACCTCTCCCCACAGTGGCCTGTCCCTAGGTCACGAAATAAGGGATATACTTGGTAGTAGCAGCCTTGCTACGCCTGACATGATGTTCGGCATGTACTTCATTAAAACAGGACAATTTAGGCGGGGGGAATGAACATGGGTCTCCCAACTTAGGGGCCGCAGCGGGGCGCCTGATATGCATTAGGGACGCGTTTCTACATTTGTAGCATACCTGTAACATCCTTGCCGTTATCCGCTCACTAGCCCCTATACATTCCCATCCACGTCTCGGGCCGCAGCAGGTTACGTAGAGCTGCGAAAATGTTTACTATATTATAAGTTCTAATTGCCATTTCCCAGCATTAAACTGCAGTCACGCTTTCCAATTAGGATCGGGTGGTTGCATTGGTGTTCCCGCCTGGTTTCCGCAGTGCCTAGCCCGCGCTAAGGTTTGTGTCACCGAAATCACCGGTTATGGAGCTAAGCCTATCTAGGCTATCGGAATGGCTTTAGGAATTCCTAATTGTGAATTGTAAACATTCTTCCGAATCGGGTAAGGTGCTGTGGTGGTGATTGCGTGCGCTAGTGATTTTGCGTGCGCACCTTTCTCCTATTTAAATCACCACTTCTTACTACAACAACCTTCCTTCCTTTCACTATCACTCCCACACCCGCGCGCCGCCCTGCCTGCCCCTACCCCCGCCCCCGCCACTTCTTGTGGCTTACTTATTGATTCCTTCTCGAACTATGGCTCCTAAGAGCACTCCCGCGCGCGCCCTGCCCCCGCCTCCTGCGGCGCGCCTCGTCTGGAACACCTGCCTTTGGTGTTCGAAGAAGCTCGTGGCCCACGCTCAGGAGCCGACTCCGCTGCGCTGCACTCGCGCCACTCCCTCGCAAGCATGCTCATACTGTAGTAGCGTGCACAATAAATGTGAGGAAGTGAGTACATGTTCTCCCCTTCACTTCTCCTTCCCCCCTATGTGAAAAACACTACTGATACATAGCAGGTTCCGGAAAAATTCAGGAAAACTGTGCGCTGGATTTAGGAGGATGTTAAGAAATGGATTAATGACGGGAAGCCCACGGATGACCCCGCAGACCCTACGAGGAAACATGCAGACCTTGTGAGTCTCAAGCGTCGTCAAAAAATATATATAAAAGAAGTGCAGTTGTAGCTCTAGAAGCATAAGATTCCAACATCTTATAATTAGCAGCGCACTGCTATGCTCGCATCTTCTCGACGCATTAAGCGTCACCTTGGAAATCTCGTCGATGTTCTTTGCTTCCAAGTAAGTTATTCATTTCTCCTTCATCCCCCTTCCATTTGGTATCCACTATGTCTTCATTCCTACTCCATTGCAGCTAGTTGCTAACAAAATCGTATAGAACAACCTCGACCCTCTCAATGAGAGCGACATCGAAGATTTTACAGATGATGATTTGGAAAGCGACGCTGACACTAATGCAGAGTAGATGGTTTGGGGTTGGAGATACCTGGGATGGCTGGGAATGAAAGTTTAGAATTTGTACAATAAACATTGCTGCTTAATGCAGCTCTTATGAATCTGCAGCTGCGATCCGCTCGTACTTTGGTACTTAATGAAATGATGATTCTCCCTTCTACCATTCTGACTTTCTGCGTGACAACTCAGAATGGCTTCTTGTAATTATCATATTCATTTGCCTCTTATAACGATGTAGTATCAGATTCCTAGTGTTTCCACAATGTTTCTCAGCTGACCGTGCATATTAATGACACTTATGCATAAACAGAAAGGAACCACAATGGAATACTTCCACGTTTCCTCTTCCTTCTATTCTGCTGCGCCACTGTGTTATAAGCGGTTCTGTACTCGTTTAGAATGTCCGCGGCATGTTCTAAGAACCCTTTATGAATCTATTCGTCATACTCTTACGACCACCCTTTTTAACGCATTAGGTACTGCATCTTCCCATAGCGTGTCCTGTGGTCGACAATTGATTCAATCTCCTATTCCTCGCTGCCATCCTCATCTTCTAGAATGGGCAGCGTCCACTGTCCTACTAGCTCTCCAGCCTTTCCTTGGTACGGTTCTAATAATGAAACATGGAATACTAGGTGGAGGCGAGAATATAAAGGGGGCAAAGAAAGCTTGTACGCTTAATTGCCGATTATCTTGAGGACTTGGAATGGGCCTATAAATGGGGGCGTAAGCTTGCTGGAGTGGAAGCGGATGTTCTTTGATGAGAGTATAACCCATTCTTCTAAAGCGAACTTTATTGGTATATGTTTCTTGTTATAGTGTTTCTTCTGCGAAACAGTTGCAGCAGCTAGGTTACGGTCTAGTACCGCCCTTACAGCATGGATCTTGCGGATCCTCTTTCAAGCAGAAGGGACGTCGTGTTCATGCACGTCGTCTGCGAGCATTAGAGGGAGAGATGGGCTGTAGCCGAACAGGGCTTAGAACGGGCTTATTCTAGTACTAGAATGCTATGAATTGTTATAAGCAAATTCGGCTATAGCAAGCATTTCTGCCTAATTATCCTTATTGTTATTGCAGTATGCTTGTAGATATGCTTTAAGAATCTGGTTCTAACGCTCCGTTTGCCTATTGGTTTGGGGGTGGAACGCCGTTGAAAGCTTCCTTTTAATCTTGAGGTAGTAACAAATGTTAGACTAGTAGTTACTTGTAAACACACTGCCTCTATCTGTTACTATGCCATTTGGAACACCGTGGTACCGTATAATCTCCTCGACTAACTGTACCGCAAGGGACTCTGCATCTATCTCCTTTGTACACTGGAAATAGCGCGCCATCTTAGTGTAACAGTCTACAACTACTAGAATCGCATCATAAAGGACCCCCTTAAACTTACTAGGAGGGAGACCTGTGATGAAATCCATCGTGATTTCTTTCTATGGCCCTACAGGCTTTAGCAGCAGCGATAACTCGCTGTACGGGCGGTGGCGCCGCGGCTTATTGCGCTAACACGCAGCACACGTTGACACATACTCTTCAACGTCCTTGGATAGTCCTTTCCAATAAAACTTCCAACGGAGGAGCTTTAAAGTTCTTTTAGGATCAAAGTGGCTAGCTAGGGGATCATCATGATGCGCCCTAAGTAGCTCCTGCCGTACTGCTTCGTCTTTTGGAACAAATACCTTCTTGTTCCAACAAAGCAGTCCTATATCGTTTATGCTCTATAGGCCCTTTATAGGCCTTCCTACTGCTCGACTTCTTTCTAGGACCCCCTTCTTATTTGCAACAAAAGACGTCTCCTTGTTGCAACACTAAGATTAAGTCCTAAATCGAGTCAGACGGATGGGCATACGGCGATTTGGAGGTGGCATAGATCCGTGCATACGTCCTTGGGACAAGGTGATTACTAGTCCCTAGCACTGCTACGGATGTCTTATGTCTGCTAACTGCAGTTGCTCTGCTAAGGGGGTTTATTCCTTTAGGTAGTAGGGGTTTATGCCTACTGCGTCTTAGTGGGGTTTCATACCTACTACGCTCTTACTCGCTGAACACAGCCATGCAAGTATTAATGACATGAGACACTATTGTCTTAGTGCTAGTACGGCTCTATAGAGCTAGGGACATTATGTTTACCATGAAGCTTCCCTTCATTTTATTTTGGAATGTAGGGAGCAGATTATGCAACCCTAGTCCTGCTAGTAAATTATAGTCAGGCCGCCAGCTTGGCGCGTCTGCGGGATTCGACTTACCTGGTTTGTACTTGATCTTAAAATTAAAAGAACTTAGGTTCATAGCCTATCAGACCTGCCTCCCATTTAGCTGCTTTGTAGTTATAAAGTAGTAGAGGTTATTGTGGTCTGTAAGGACAACAACAGGGTAGCAGCTACCCTCCAAGTAGTATTGCTACTGTTTGAAGCACTTGACGATCGCAAGCAACTCTTAATCGTACGTTTTATAGCGCCTTTCTACATCAGTCATCTTCCTAGACTAATAAGCTATAGGATGCTAGTGCCTCTGCTTAGGCGCTTCAACGCCAGGGTCGGGCTGGGAAATAATCCCAGTAAGAGCAAACCTTAAGGCATCTAACTCAACTATAATACGAAGAGCAGGGTTGAAATGCTGTAGTATAGGAGCAGTGGTAAACGCTAACTTAATAGCGCTAAAGGCATCCTAGGCCGCTTGTGGAAACATAAAGGGGCCTACTTTCTTCCCCTTAATGCTGCCAACTAGCAGGTCAGTTAAAGGGGCTACCACCTTCAAATAGCGGTATATAAATCTCCTATAGAAATTTGCAAAGCTAAGGAACTGCTGCACTTATATGAAGGTCTCTGGCTCCAGCTATTCCACTATCGTAGCGATCCGGCTGGGCTCTACTGCAACTCTAAAAGTGTTTACAATAAACCCTAAGAACTCCACTTTCGTAGTAGAGAAGGCATACTTCTTTAAGTTGACAAACAGTTTATACTGCTACAGCCGCTCAAGTACTTTGCGTACATGCTCTGTATGATCTCTATTATTTTGTGAGTAAATTAAGATATCATCTAGATATACCACATAGAAGTCATTAAGGAGTCCTCTTAGCGCCTTGTTAATATAGGCCTAGAAGGTGGCTGGTGCATTAACCAAGCTGAAGGGCATAACCTAGTACTCAAAGTGGCTGTAACAGGTATGGAACGCCGTCTTCCACTCATCTCCTACTTGAATCTAGATGCAGTAATAAGCATCCTTCAAATTGAGCTTGGTATACTGTTTGGCGCCAACTAGGCGGTTTAAGGTCTTATTAATTAAGGGAAGGGGATGACGGTTCTTGAGAGTCACCTTATTCAAGCCCTAATAGTTAACACATAGTCGAAGCCCTCTATCCTTCTTAGGAACAAACAAGATGGGGGCTCCTGTTGAACTCGTAGAAGGGGCGATCTAGCCCTAGGCTAGGTTCTCATTCAGGTACTCCTATAAGGCCCTTAGCTGGAGTTCCAACAAGTTATACAACAGCCCAAACGGAGGGTCCGCTATCGTGTTAATAGCATGCTGGGCATTAGCTATATCTAGTAGCATTGCAGCCTTCTTAGCATCACAAACATCTGCAAGGTCTTAGTACTCTTTGGGGATAACTAGGGGCGGCTCCGCATTCCCTATAAAGGATACTAGAGTCCTAGGTCCTTAAAGGCCCTTTAGGAGCATCACATATGCATCCTCGTTATCTCTTAAGACATTATTAAAATTGTTAAAAGATACAACCTTAATCCCTACAGACGTATTCTATGTGGGAGCATACTGCTACCGCTTTAGGACTTAGTCGTAGTATCCTGCCTGGTGCGACTCCAGCTAGGGCGTGCTAAGAATGACGTTATACCTAGGGAGACTGCATGAATAAAAGTACTAGTCTATTGTTTGTTCCTCCCCTATATCATCCCTTACCTGTAAGGTGAGGAGAAACTTTGCAGTTAGGGGGATGTCCTCACCTTTAACGCTGTATGCGCGAGGCAGTGTACGACTTGTAGGTAGGAATCCATTTACAAATGCGAATTCCTTCCTTACTAAGTTGAGCTGGCTACTTGTGTCTAACAGACACTTAGCCTTCGCCCCGCCTCTACCGTTGTAACAGAGGGATGCCTGGACCTCCATTCTCCCTCCTATTCTTAAAGGACTTTTAGCCTTAAGGGGACAGACTATTAGCCCTAGCCTTTTCCCGCCTTTGGTTTAGCGGCGGTTGCAGAACGAACTGTAGCACTTAGGCAGTTAGCTCGCATGTGGCTAAACCCTTAGCATCTATAACATTTAACCTTGCTTAGGTCTAGCTTGCTTGAGGGAACCTTTAGTAATACAGGTACATTGTTGGGGGCTGTCGCTGGAATAGTAGTAGTACTGTTTTAGGGCTTAAAAGACTGAGAGGAGCGTGAGAATGTGTTTGAGACCCCTTTCCCCTTACCCTCCATATGCTTCTAGCTACTATCTGATGCTTGCAGTGTCCCTTTGCTAGTCCTCAGCTGCTTCTTTGCCTCTACTTCTTTTTGTTCTGCACGAACATTCTCTTTGATGCAGGAAGCAGCATCTACTAATTTATTTATAGTAGTTGGGAACGTCTTTAGGGCGGTAACCCTACAATGAAGCTCCAGCCTCATTTTGACTAGGAGGTGCGTCTTCTGTTGTTCCTTAGTATACCCTGGCAACTCATCTTAAAGTTGTTGGAGGTAGACAGTAAAAGTACAAATGTTTTGACTTGGGCCTTGTGTGGCCCTTTCGTACTTCTTGGCAGTGGAGGTATGCTGATTCGCAGGCGATTGCACCTAGTTTAGTGTAAGAGTCTTAAACTTTTCCCATATAGTTTTGTCCCTCCTAACAGACTTCTCATAACAATCCTACTGCCCCGCAGGCCTCCGATTGAAGTAGGAGGCGCTCCAGGTAACCTTCTTGGCATGTCCTTTGTATGTAACAGGTTTGAGTTGGAACACTGTCTCGTACTGTTAAAAGAACTTAGTGTGTTTTATAATTGTCTTGCCCTTATAACGTGATAGGTCAGCAACCTTTATAGCTGCTTCTGCCTTTAAGGCTGAATTATTATGACCTTAAGGCTTCTCCTTGGGTGTTACGTCTTCGTCAACTTCCTCGTTGATAGAGGGGTTGGAGGGGGTAGTAGGGCGATGCCGCTTAGGGCGCTTGCTTGCCCTTCAAGTGCGGCCCTGACGATCGTTCTCGTTGTAGGAGTAATTGTTACTACTGCTAATATGAGAGGGGGGGATAACGTCTTCCCGCTGCACTGTAGGGGTTCCTCCCCTCAACCTTGCTTGGAGGGATTGAATCTCCCTCTCTGCTTCCTGCAACTCTGCTAAGGCTCGAAGCCGTTTAGCCTTATGTCGTGCAGCTGCAAGGCGGGCGGTTACTGTTGCTAAATCGCTGTCGTCTAGGAGGGGTTGCGACAAGCTACTTAAACCTCCTTGGGTTGTGGCCTCGGCTGGACCCTCGAGCGAAGAAGCTAGTGGTTCTGGTGGCGAGAACCCCGTCTTGGTGGTAGTACGAGACCGTCTTGCTGGTAGTAGTAAACCTGGGTGGAGCGACAACCCACTTAGAGCTACCTCTCGTCGAGTATCTGGTACTATAGCAACTGCTTGACGAACTACTACCTTAACAAGGCGTAGAGCGAGTAGCTTGTAAGACTGCCGGTCTCATAGGGTCTCTAGTAGGGAATTAATACAGGTTATAGTACGATACACTGGTGTCACGTGGGTGGTTATGGGATGCAAAGATAGGTCTCTAGAATGACAGTGATATTTAAGGAACTACTTGCTACCTTTTCTATTTCTAGGAATGTCATTCTTTAAGTATGGCCAGCGTCAGCCGGCTGGAGAAACTACGCTCTGTAGCGTTCTAACATGTGCAGCGGCCTAAACTATACGCTGTACGTTCTGGCGCCTGACAGTTTGTAAATGTAGGAGCTTATATAGTAGGAAGCTAAGGAATATTAAGAATGCTAATAGATGTATGCTAGTACTATTTCAACTAGAACCCTTTCTACTAAGACCCTCTATATAAGTTTAAGGATTAATACTTATAGTACAAGTAGCATCTAGCAATTAGGATAGTACATGTTAATAAGAATAAGCGACTTGCATATAGACTACCTCGCCTAAAAGCCTTAGAATTCTTTATTTAGCCTAGCTGCCTTAAGGGAATCCAAGTAGTTTTAGCAACTGCAAGGACCTTTAAAGATGAAAACATTAAGAATCATCCTAAAAGCAGCTTGCAGCAGATATTAGAAGTAGAAGTAGCTGGTATTACTCTTCTTAATAGGGCTAACAGCAAGAACAAGGAAGAATTAGAAGGAAAGGAGCTAGAGGTTTACTAGATATTAGTAGTACAAGTAGAACGGACTTGTACTTAAAACAAGAAGTAGAAGAATCCAACTAAGATTATAAAGAGGATAGAACTTAAAGAGTAAAAGCTAGCTGTCCTAAAGATTGTGCGACTTAAAGAGTGGAAGCTAGCAACTGTTATAAACGTTATAGATAAAGGCATAGAAGTAGACTTAAAGCTAGTAGAAGAAGCAGTCCTCATATAAGTTAAAGACAATTCTAAGAAGAAGAAGAGACAACTAAGGACCTTAAAGAAGAAGTATTTAGATGTAATTAAGGAGACTACAAACTTAAAAGCAGTCTTCAACGAAGTTATAAAGCAGCTAGTAACTATTAAGCTGTAAGACCTCCTTGCATGCTCTCCTACTTTTACTAAGTTGCTATTTAAAGGTGTTTCTATAAGGGAAGCAGTAGATGTTCTAGCTGTAAGTGTAGGATCTGTTAGGGTCTAATACAAGAAGGAAAAGACTTATACAGCTAAGACACTCAAGCTATTAGTAAAAGTTAATAGAGCACCTACTTAAACGATGCTGAACATTAAAGTAGAAGTTAATGTTATAACTCAAGCAGCAACAAACAAGCTAGGATTTCTAATTTAAACAGACCTCCTTTTAGCATTAAAAGTAGTTTCTAAAGACACTAGGGTCTTTAATAGGGCTTGTAAAAACATAGAAATTAATATTAGAGGAGTAGTTAATTACTAGATACTGCTTGTTCTTAATAAGAGCAAGTACACTTTTATCCTTAAAGCCTTATTCTTCTATAATGCTTAAGTTACATTTAAGTATAATAATTCTAAGAACTAGTATACTAAGCTATTAAGTAAGGACTAAGAAAAGGTAGTTATAGTATAAGTGTGTGCTTTATAAAGCAAGTAGGATTAAAAGAGAAGGATAGAGCTAGAGGGAAACAAGTAGCTAGTGCGCTTATAAGGTAGCATACTAGCTAGGCATTAAAGTCCTTAAGGAAGCACGTGCGATTTGCTAGCCTATTTCACCTGCCTAGTAGAAGAAATTAATTTATAAGTGACTATAAGGACTTTATAGGAGGTTTACAAATAAAAGGAGGGATTACAAACAGTTTACAAATAAGAAGAGGTTTTATAGGTTTTATAGGTCTAAGGAGACCTATAAGGACTTATAAAGAGCTATAGGGACTTATAAGATGTCTATAAGCGTTTATAAAGCGTGTAGGGGCTATCTAAGTGTTTTACTTAAAGGCTATTAAAGTAGGAGATCTTAGTACAAGTAGGTACAAACTATTAAGGATTATAAACGACTTTTCTTTCTGCTAGAACCCCTATTTCAAACAGCAATTTTTAAGGTTTCAAGTAGTAACTGCATATAAGATGAAGGCTAATAAGGTCCGTCTAGTAGACCTTAAGAAGACAGATGGTTCTAAGCTTAAAGGGTGTTTAGACTAGTTTGAAAAATTAAAGGTAGAAGATGTTCCTTGTTAAGATCCTAAGCAGTTTTCAAACTAGATTACCCTTAAGTTTTCTAGTATACAAAAAGGTTCTCGTCTTACAGAGAAGCGCATTAAGAACCTTATTGTAAGAGACAATTTCTAGCTAAGGGAAAGGGAGCTATTCCTAGAAATGCTTTATAATTAGGAAAAGGCTATTGCATTTAATTTCTTACATATTAAACGATTAGAAATGCGGGTAGGGTTAGGTTGGCAGAATAGCTCGCCTTACTAAAACTCGCATACCGCCCTACCGCATTAAGGTTTTTGTCGCCCTGCACAAACTACTACGCACCTTACCGCATTAGGGTTTTTGTCGCCTTGCACTACAACTACTACTACTACGACAGCGTACTACTTACCGTTTTATATTGCAATTCGCTTTAACTACTTTGTAAATATTACTACTATGTAAGACTGCTAGTCTTATAGGGTCTCTAGTAGGGAATCAATACAGGTTATAGTATGATACACTAGTGTCACATGGGTGATTATAGGATGCAAAGATAGGTCTCTAGAATGACAGTGATATTCAAGGAACTACTTGCTACCTTTTCTATTTCTAGGAATGTCATTCTTTAAGTATGGCTAGCGTCAGCCAGCCGGAGAAACCACGCTCCGTAGCGTTCTAACATGTGCAGCGGCTTGAACTATACGCTGTACGTTCTAGCGCCTAACATGATACCTCTCCCTATAGTAGCCTGTCCCTAAGTCACAAAAGAAGGGATGTACTTAGCAGTAGCAGCCTTACTACGCCTAACATAATGTTCAGCATGTACTTTATTAAAATAGGACAATTTAGGCGGGGGGAATGAACATGGGTCTCCCAACTTAAGGGCCGCAGCAAGGCGCCTGGTATGCATTAGGGACGCGTTTCTATATTTATAGTATACCTGTAACATCCTTGCTGTTATCCGCTTACTAGCCTCATACATTCCCATCTACGTCTCAAGCCATAGCAGGTTACGTAGAGCCGCGAAAATGTTTACTATATTATAAGTTCTAATTGCTATTTCCTAGTATTAAACTGCAGTCACACTTTCCAATTAGGATTAGGTGGTTGCATTAGTGTTTCTGCCCGGTTTCCGCAGTACCTAGCCCGCGTTAAGGTTTGTGTCACTAAAATCACCGATTATAGAGCTAAGCCTATTTAGGCTATCAGAATGGCTTTAGGAATTCCTAATTGTAAATTGTAAACATTCTTCCAAATCGAGTAAGGTGCTATAGTAGTAATTGCATGCGCTAGTAATTTTGCGTGCGCACCTTCTCCTATTTAAATTACTACTTCTTACTACAACCTTCCTTCCTTTTACTATTACTCTTACACCTACACGCCGCCCTGCCTGCCCCTACCCCCGCCACTTCTTATAGCTTACTTATTAATTCCTTCTCGAACTATAGCTCCTAAGAGCACTCCCACGCGCGCCCTGCCCCCACCTCCTACAGCGCGCCTTGTCTGGAACACCTGCCTTTAGTGTTCGAAGAAGCTCGTGGCCCACGCTTAGAAGCCGACTCTGCTGCGCTACACTCGCACTACTCCCTTGCAAGCATGCTTATACTATAGTAGCATGCACAATAAATGTGAGGAAGTAAGTACATGTTCTCCCTTTCACTTCTCCTTCCCCCATATATGAAAAACACTACTAATACATAGCAGGTTCCAGAAAAATTCAGAAAAACTGTGCGCTAGATTTAGGAGGATATTAAGAAATAGATTAATAACAGGAAGCCCACGGATAACCCTACAGACCCTACAAGGAAACATGCAGACCTTGTAAGTCTTAAGCGTCGTTAAAAAATATATATAAAAGAAGTATAGTTGTAGCTCTAAAAGTACAAGATTAAGTACAATGGTTTTTGCCATCCTAAATAGTGAAAATATAACAGTATAAAATTGCTAGAAGCAACTACTTCGTCAATAAGGGTGGTTGGATTAGACAGATAAATCTAAAACTGGCTCTTTAAATTGTTAGTTTATTGCCTAATCATCTTCAAATCAAGGGAGATCAAATTAAGCTATAGTAGAAGCGACTCTAATAAATAATTCTTCCTGCATCAACTTCTTAAACATGCAAGAGAAAAACTAAGGCTAAAAATCTAGCTAGCTACATTTTTCGTTTTCCTTTTACTATTATATCTTAAGCCCCTTTTAAGATCATCCTATCCAATTCCATTATTTTCAACTTTAACGCATAGTTTAGTTGATTTTGCACTATATAAGGTACAAATTTGAAACTGTAAAATATAAAGTCTTCTTTAATAGTTGGTATTCCTAGACTTTTATTACTAGAAAACTGCCACTTAATCCTTAAGAGACAGAGAGCTATATACATCTTTAAGTATTACTGTATAATTAGGATCTTAATAAATTAGCTTGCAACTTCTAAATCTAAGGAGTTACTTACATCTTCATAAAGACGCACTTGTTCGAAGAAAAATGAAATAGGATACTAACACCCACACGCTTCATTTATAGAAAATCTAACGCATTTCTAGAGGTATAGTAATATATTAATTTTAGGATTTCTTAGGCAATAGGTAGTAGTAGGCAACTTATACCAACTAAATCGATTCTTCTAAAGAATAAAAGTTGAAGCTATATTAGTTTCAGTTACAAGAAATTGGCAGCATTCGACATTTAGAATAGGACTGTTAGGATAGTGTCCTAACTGCGTTATCCTTAAAGGACCTAAAACACTTAATACACATATAAATCGAAGTTTATATTCTTTATTTAAACCTATTAGAACTGTTAGCCCTAATATAATAGCAACTTAACAAGTAGTAAAGCATATTTGTTAAATAGTTTAATCTGTATAATATTAAGGTCTTAATTGCAAACTAACACTAGAATACCTTGCCTAATATACTGCAAACATTAAGAATCTCTATTAGAATAATCTATTATGCACTATAGCGAATTTAGTATGTTAATTCCTACAATATTAAGAGGACAAAAATACTGTTCTTTTTAGTTTCTAGCACAATATATATTGTTAAGGCTTTAGTTGAGAATTAGAAGTAATAGGACTAAGTATCTGTTTAAAATATAATGGCATATAGTTTGAGTCGTCCTGCTTAGAGTTTTAAGTATTACTTGGATATTAGCATTCCCTATAAGCCAAATTTAGAGGCAGGGTGGCCTAGTTGAACAATGTATAGTTTGAGAAGTCCTTAGGAATGTTACTATAATCAGATTAAGGCTGTAGCAGTAAAGGCTTACTAGTAGGTACATCTCTAAAACTAGAAAATGCTGCATGATTTAAGTTATAAGCTGAACTTAGAGGCATACTGCTACTAGGTAACTGTTTAAGACTAGTGCAAGCTGCATATAAAGGCAAGTAGGTGCCAACTGCCTCTTTGAAATCTAATAATGCTATATAGTTTGCTAAACTTAGAATCAGGCTGGTATCAAGAAATAAATCTTTGTTAGGCGTAATAAAACCTAAGAGTTTTAGACTTAGAAGCAGGCTGATACTAAGAGTAATAAAACCTAAGAAATTTGGACTTAGGAGCAGGCTGACACTAAAAGATTGTAAACCTAAAGGCTGGCTAGCACTAGGAGGCGTAGCGAAGCTTAAGAATCCAGCATAAAAGCTACTTAAGTCTTTAAGAGTAAGGTTTATAGATTCCTAGTTATCGCCCTATTACTAATTGAATAGGGCGGGCGCTAAACCCTTTTAAGGCTGAAAATTTGCCTAATCCATCTTCTACAATTTCTATAAGGCTTTATGTTTAACGTTAGTTCTTTGTTTAAAGTTAGGCCTTAATTGCTTTAGCTGAAACTAGGGGCACATAAACGCTTATAAGCAACTAATATCGCTTACTTATAGCTGGGATGGCATACCCTAAAAAGGCTTAGATTACAGCAAGCCCTTCGTACAAAAAGCATGTAGCATACACTAAAAAGCGCAGTTTCTACAAGCTCCTTGTATATAGTATAAGTACACTAAAAAGCGCGGATTCTGCAAGCCCCTTATATATAAAGCACTTAGCATACACTAAAAAGTGCAAGCTCCTTATATATAGCGTACACTAAAAAGCGCGGATTTCTGCAGCCCCCTTATAAATAAGAGTGCCTTAAAGACCAATATAGAACGTATTGCTAGAAGCATATTACTTATAAGGGACTGCAAGTTTCTACAGCTTAGTTTACTAGATACTAGAATTAGCAGTAGGTGGGATCTTATACCTCAAATTTACAAGTTTATACAGGTTTATAGCGCTATATCTGCTAATTAAAGGCGTAGTATATATACGTATAAAGGTTTTCTTTTTAAATGTTGTTGCCTTATTTTGCTGTAGAGATTGCATTATTTGCTTTCTTTGCTAAGCCGACTTGTAAACCCTTTAAGATGTATACAATTAAGGCTCTAGCAGCTCTACCGCCCTCTCTAGTTGATAAAGGTATTAGGAAAATTTGAGTCTTATATACAGTTAAGGAGGTAAGGCTTACTAGGCTTTTTTAAGAACTTATAATTCATACTACCTAATAGAGTTTCAAGTAAGTCCAATTTGATATTAAAGCGCTTATTAGTATAACCCTATAAAACAATTCGTAGAAACTGTGCTGCTTGCCAACAAAACAAATTAAGTTGTACAGTTCGTTTTAGGATTAAATAAAGTTATTACTAGGAATATATACTGCTAAAGAGAGCGATAATAGCGTGTTTCACAAAATTGCTGTTAATTTATTATATATTTTATAGTTTTACTCTTCCAAGTTTGACTTAGACATCAACTACAACCTAATAAAGCTAGCAGACGCGGACGTGCTAGTTCAAGGCGCATATAAGGCAAAAAGGGGAGCTGAAGCTCGCTTTATTAAGAGGGCTGTGAAGGCTAGCCGGTTTGGACTTTAAGGGCTTAGAAACTTAGGGCTTAAATCATATTATATTTAGAAAGCAGAATTACTTGGACTACGAATTTGGCTTGAGTGGGCTATCTTAAACTACAACTTAAATTCGCTATTTTTATTTACAAGTAATACTACTAACATGTATTAGAAATTTAACCTTATAGTCTGTTACAAATTTAGCCTTTACCTTCTTTTTGTCAGCTTGAACCTGCTTAAAACCCTTAACACCTCCCCCGCCCTTAAGCTCCTTAGTAAAAGCTAAGATGAATTACTCTAAGTATTTATAGGTCTATCTAAGACTAAATTAGAAGAATTAGATTTTAAAGAAATTTAGAAGATTTTACTTGCTTGATGCCTACTTGAATTTTCTAGTAGTAAGGAGGATTTCTTACAATAGAAATTTAGCTAGGAATATAGCGCTATAAACAATGCCAACCTTTATAGTTCTCTTATTAGTATTACTAGGTCAAATTATTTTAGCAAATTTGATACCTAGGAAATGCTTAATGCTCTTTTAAAGTCTAAAGCCTTTACCAATAACAATTTCTACAAGCTAAACGTTGTAGAATTAAGTACTTAAATAATGTTGTATCTTCCTATCAGCTTTCTATAAGGGCACTTAGTATAATATTCCTAATAGCAGACCTAAATAATACTAAATTCTTTAGGATCTTCTAGCTTAAGTGCTATAAAGACTTAGCTCTAAACAGGTAGATCAAATTAGCAGGCAAATGTAATTATACTTTTATAAATGTTAAAGTATGATACTAATAGGAAAATAGTGCATGCATTTATTACTAGCAACCTTCCCTTAATATACTAGAGAACAATGTTCTAGTGCTTCTTGCTTAAAGCTTAATAGCTAATAAGCGGACTTGCAAAGTTCTTAGTATATAAGCAGCCTTACATGATAGTCTAACTGTATACTAGCAATTGACTTGAGATGTTTAAGATTCTCTTATAAAGGGGCAGCTTGTATTAATCCTAGTAGCCTTACTATGTTATAAACGACTTCTTTCTTATACCCTAAGCGATACTGCCTAATCTATTAAGGGCAGTTATTTAGCAGACTTTAATGCTCTTATAAATAGCAAACCTCTTACTAATATGCAGATGGTCTTTAAACGCATAGCCCTCTTATTTTTGTAGGTCCTTAATACCTCTATAAAGGATTATTAGGATATATGCTAATTGCTTGCTACTACGCTCAACACAGTCAAGCCCGCCCTGCTAGAATCCTTTAAAGGATTTTCAGATTAATACTAGGTGTATAAGAAGGAGAAACTGGATTACAAGGATGCTCTTAGTTGTCTAATAGAAACAACAGTATAGTTAGACACAAATGATAAAGAGGGCTAGATAATAGTACTATCTTTAATATTTCAATTAGCTGTTCCTAATAACAGGAAATGAATACTAAGATGGAAGCTTTAAGTTGTTTGTACATTCCATATTTTAAGGAGCTTGCAGATTGTAATTTTACAATTTATAAAGCTATATTGTTCGTATAGGAGCTGTGCCTAATAGCACGTGGTAAGCGGACTTTCATGCTCTTATTATAGGCGACGCATGTGATATGCTAGAGGAGTTAGAGTATTATTATAATGCCTTCTATCTATAACAATAGCTAACCTTATACTTGTACCTTGGCCCTTTAAACACTTATTAAAATCTCTATAATACTAGCTTTTATTAAAGCTGTTAAAACCTTCTAAGTGTATGTATTAGCGCTACTAACCTCCTTTACCTGCTTGTTGCAAGGAATGTAAACCTAGAGCGCTATTGATATTGTAGTATATTATATATAAGATGCTAATGTTCCTTAAAGAAAGTATGATTAACAAATTCTTGCTATAAACTTATCTAACTGATTGTACTTAATCTATTAAAGATAGTTATTTATTAGACTTTAATGCTCTTATTAAGAGCAAGTTTCTTTTAAATGAGCAGGCGGTGTTTGAACGCATGTTATTCTTACTTCTATAAGTCCTTAAAACCTTTACAAACAGCTTTTAAAATATATGTAAACTTCTTGCTATAATATTTAAAACACCTACTCTAATACTGTATCGCTTTAACGGATTTTAAATGAATATTAAGTATATAAGATGAGCAGGCTGACTCACAAAAAAGCTTTTAAAAAGACTAATATCTATTATATAATAGACTGTGTAGTAACATTAAATGCAAATAATAAGGAGGGTTAGAAAGTAGTAGGGCGTCTAAATTGAAAGGGTTAAAGAGCTAGTATGTGTTTGCAAACTAATTGTTTATGTACTATTTAAATACAAGTAAAGATATATGTAATATAATAACAAGCTTTTAGGGCTATAAATAGTAACTCGGGCAAGGCCTCTTATAAACTATATTATTATAACTAAAGCTGAAACCGTTCAAACTAATATGCTGTAGAGGGCTAGGGTGGGTGTGCCGTCGCAGTGCACGATCGTCAGGGCGATAGGTGGGTCAGCGTGCTCTCAATGAGGTGCTCAGCAGAAGGAATGGGACCCAAAACCACACAATAAGTAGCCAACACAAGAAACAACTGCATTCTGCGTCCGTAAAGTCCTATAAACCTGCAAATACCATGCGGGTGTCCGTAAAGCTCAGTCCATGTCTG
>Ga0335074_10004444_pt1 | contig 19290 bp, 19 predicted proteins | sample Lox_Sample_23_FD_206715 | JGI IMG/M metagenome (GOLD analysis project Ga0335074, IMG submission 206715) | Soil microbial communities from Loxahatchee National Wildlife Refuge, Florida, United States - Lox_Sample_2.3 | ecosystem: Environmental > Terrestrial > Soil > Wetlands | place: USA... | reverse complement strand
AGCAGCACCGACGCGAAGAACAGCACCGCGGCCGCCAGCGCCGTCATCCACACGAGGCCCGCGGGCCAGTCCGGATGCCAGGTAGGAAAGACACCGCCTGCCAGGGCGAAGCTGATGAGGGCGAAGATGATCACCAGGCTCCAATCCGCGCGGATCTGGATGCCGGCGATCGATCCGAGAGGCAGCCCGACTGCGAAACGCACTGCGACTTCCTCGCGAAATTAACTGGTGGCAGGCTACGCTGAGTGAGGCGGGCTTCGATGATTCGGGCTGGCCGCGACGTGGCGGCGCTACGCGCAGCCACTATCGCAGGGGCACTGCAGCCCGGCCATAGGTATCACTACGCATGGGCGCGCGCCGGACACCGGCACGAAACTCTGGACGTCGGCACACCATCGGACAGCGGCGCCATTGCAGGCGGCAACAGCGGCCGGGCACACCCCGCAGCCGCCGGCCGAGGTGGGCGACCCTGTCCGGGAGCCTAGCGGCGCTTGGCACCGCGGCCGCGACGGCCGCTCTTGCCACGGCGCACGCTCGCCGCACCCCGGGTCTTGCCGCGGGATCCTCTGGCCACTGCCCTGACTTTGGCCTTCCGCGAGCGCGCTGGCTTGGCCCGCTTGGCCGGGGCGCGCCGCGCCGTTTTGCCTCGAGCTCGGGTGGCACGCGCCTTGGCGGGAGCGGCTCGGGGGCGGGCTCGCCGGGTAGCCCGCGGCGGCTCCGCAGTGGCGGCCACCACATCTCGCAAGGAGTCGGCATCGGAGAGATCGCGGGTCCCCTGCAGCGGCCCGGTGTCCTGGGACGCATCTCGAACCGGCAGAGATTCCGGGCCGATTTCCCCGATTTGCGTGCGTGCGTCACCCCCCAGCCCGGTGCTGGCGAAGGGATTGTATTCGGGCTCCGTCTCTATCTGCGGTCGCCAGGCCCCGGTGGAGGACGAGCTCCCTGCTGGGGCTGGGCTGGGCGGATTGACGCGCTTCTTGGCTTTGGAAGGCATGAGACTCTCCGGGTTCGTGACTCGTCCTGGTCGACTCGATCCTGCCGAGGTCATTCTATTGGACGAGCCGCAGACACAGCGTACACCACCGCGCTTCCCTCGCCCACTGGGCCGGGGCCCGTCTTCAGGCTGTCGCGGCCGCCTGCGGGGGCGGCGAGGGCAACAGCCGCGCCTGGTCCCCGGGGCGCACGCCTGCGGCATTGCCCTCGTCGGTGTCCAGGTGCAGCTCCGCGCGATAATGCGGCGACACACGCACGATCACGTCGTTGAAAATCAAGGCGCGCTCTGCGCTGCCCACGGCCGCCTGCAGGATCTGACGATCGTGCAGTCCCAGCCGAGCCGCCTCCTGCGGGCTCACGTGCACATGACGCTGGGCCAGCACCACGCCGTGATCCAGCATCAGGCGCCCGGCCGGTCCGACCAGTTCGATGCCCGGGGTATGCTGCAACTGACCCGACAGCCTCACCGGCGCGTCCAGGCCGAGCGTCATCTCGTCGGTGCGCGAGATCTCCACCTGGTCCTCCTCGCGCGCGGGCCCCACGATACGCACGTGCGCGAGGCTCCCCCTCGGACCCACCAGCGTGACGGTCTCTTCGGCAGCGAACTGTCCGGGCTGGTGCAGCCAGGCGTGCACCTGCAGCGCATGTCCGGCCCCGAACAGAGTCGCGATGCTGCGCTCGCTCAGATGGACGTGGCGGGCGGAGACCGCGACGGGGACGCTCAGCTCGGCACTCACGGCGGCTGCCTATCCGGCACGCTCGAGCGGCCGGCGCTGCGGCTGCACCGCGGCAGGGCGCTCCGCCTGCTCGAGGGCGGCGATGCGCCGCAGCGTGGCGACGAGGCTGTCGGGATTGAGGCTGATCGAATCGATTCCCAGGCGCACCAGGTATTCGGCGATCTCGGGATAGTCCGAGGGCGCCTGCCCACAGATGCCCGAGTGCCGGCCGGTGCGCCGGCAGCCCTCGACCGCGAGCCGCAGCAGCTGCCTGACCCCCTCGTCGCGCTCGTCGAAATCGAAGGCCACCAGCTCCGAGTCGCGGTCGACACCGAGCGTCAACTGCGTCAGATCGTTCGAGCCGATCGAGAAGCCGTCGAAGTGGCGCGCGAATGCGTCGATCTGCAGCACGTTGTTCGGGATCTCGCACATCACGTACACCTCCAGCCCGTCCTGGCCGCGCGTCAACCCGAACTCGCTCAGCGTGGCGAGCGTGCGCTCGGCTTCGGGCACGCGGCGGCAGAACGGCACCATGATCTTGAGGTTCTTCAATCCCATCTGCGTGCGCACGCGCCGGATCGCCGCGCACTCCAGCCCGAAGCCCTCCTTGTAGGCCGGGTGCGAATAGCGCGCGGCGCCGCGAAAGCCCAGCATCGGATTGTCCTCGGCCGGCTCGAACCAGCGTCCGCCGAGCAGGCTCGCGTACTCGTTGCTCTTGAAGTCGGACAGCCGCAGGATCACCGGCTTGGGATGGAACGCCGCGGCGATCGTGGCAATGCCCTCCGAGAGCCGCTCGACGAAGAAGTCGGCCGGTTGCGCGTAGCGTCCCGTCAGCTGCGCGAGCCGTGCACGCTCGGCCGCGTCGGCCACCTTCTCGGGGTGCAGCAGCGCCATCGGGTGCGCCTGCACGTACTCCGTCACGATGAATTCCATGCGCGCGAGTCCCACCCCGTCATTGGGCAGAAAGCTCATCTGGAAGGCGATCTCCGGGTTGCCGAGGATCAGCATCAGCTGCGTGCGGGTGCGCGGCAGCGAGCGCACATCGATGTGCTCGACCTCGAAGGGCAGCAATCCCGCGTACACATGGCCGGTCTCCCCGGCGCTGCAGTCCACGGTGAGCTGCTCACCGGTGTGCAGCAGCTCGGTGGCCCGGCCGCTGCCGACGATCGCCGGAATGCCCAGCTCGCGTGCGACGATCGCGGCGTGACAGGTGCGCCCGCCGCGGTTGGTCACCACCGCCGCCGCGCGCCGCATGATCGGCTCCCAGTCGGGCGTGGTGTTGTCGGTCACCAGCACCTCGCCGTCGCGAAACTCGGCCATTTGCCGGGCGGAGCCGATCACGTGAGCGCAGCCCTGGCCGATGCGGCTGCCGATGGCCAATCCGGCGAGCCGCTGCGTGCCGCGGCCGCGCAGGTGGTATTCGTCGATGCTGCCGGCGGTCTTCTGGGAAGCCACCGTTTCCGGGCGCGCCTGCAGCAGATACAGCTGGCCGTCCACACCGTCCTTGGCCCATTCCATGTCCATCGGCACCGCGTGTCCGGCGCGCGTGCTGAAATGCCGCTCGATACGCACCGCGTAGTCGGCCAGCTGCAGCACCTCCTCATCACTCAGACAGAAGCGCGCGCGCTCCTCGGTCGAGGTTGTCACGTTGCGCGTCGTCTCGGCCCCCTCCCCGTACACCAGCTTCAGCTCCTTGCCGCCGAGTTCGCGGCGCAGCACCTGTCGAAAGCCGCGCGCGAGCGTCGGCTTGAACACGTAGAAATCGTCCGGGTCCACGTTGCCCTGCACGATGTTCTCGCCGAGTCCGTAGGAGGCGCTGATCAGGACCACGTCGCGAAAGCCGCTGTCGGTGTCCAGCGAGAACATGATGCCGCTCGCAGCCAGATCGGAGCGCACCATCTTCATGACCCCGATCGACAGGGCGACGCGAAAGTGATCGAAGCGCTGGTCGACCCGGTAATGAATGGCGCGATCCGTGAACAGGCTGGCGAAGCAGCGCTGGCAGGCGCTCAGCAGCGCCTGCTCGCCGCTGACATTCAAATAGGTGTCCTGCTGGCCGGCAAAGCTCGCAGTGGGCAGATCCTCCGCGGTGGCGGAGCTGCGCACCGCAACGCTCAGGTCCTCGCCGTACTCGGCGCGCAGCTGCGCATAGGCGCGCAGGATCTCCGCGCGCAGCGGCGCGGGCAGCGGCGCGCCCAGCAGTACCGCGCGCGCGCGCAGCCCGCGCGCCGCGAGGTCCGCGCTGTCGTTGGGATCCAAGCCGTCGAGCGCGGCGTGCAGCGCCGGCCAGCCTCGCGCCTCATCGAGCAGGTAGCGGTAGGCCTCGGCCGTGATGGCAAAGCCGTTGGGAATGCGCATGCCCTGGGCCGTGAGGGCGCGATACATCTCACCGAGCGCGGCGTTCTTGCCGCCCACCAGCGGCACATCGTCGATGCCGATGTCCCGAAAGAAGCGAATGTAGCGATAGGCATCGTCCGCCATGGCCGTCTCCTGCTGGTGGGCGGCACCTTAGGTCTGCAGGTGCCAGGCAACCATCCGCGCATCACACAGGGGGCTGCGGTTTACGCGTATTCCATCGCGAAGCTGTGAAGCCGCGCAGGCGCGGCGGCGGGGGCCGCGCCTGGCGTCACTCGACGCTGTAGCCGCGCGCTTCCAGACAGGCGGCCTCGGCACGCAGGTAGTCCTGGTGCTGCCCCGCGGTCGCCGGGGGCGCAGCGGCGGCGGGCGGCGCAGGGCCGGAAGTGCCCGGCGGGGGGGCGGGCTCGGCACCCGGAGCGCCACCCGGCGCGGCGCTCGCACCGGCGACGATCTGGCTCATCGCCCAGGCGCGGCATGCGCTCTTATCGCTGGCCTGCTGCTCGGCCGATTGCCCGTTCTTCGGATAAGCAAACAGCTCTTGCTCTGCCGGCGGCGGTGCCGCTCCCGCGGGCGGGGCGCTGCCCGTCTGCTCGGAGACTTCGGGCGGGGGCTGAACCTGCTCGTACTGGCCTACGTTGCCGTTCCAGAGGTAGTAGCCACCATTCGCGTAGTAATAGGGAATGCCATCCCACCAGAAGGTTGAGTAGTACCAGGGCAGCACCGACAGATACACGCCCAGCGGCCAACCCCAGCCTCCCCACCACCATCCCCAGCCCGGCGCCCGGCGCCAGCCGTAGCCATAACCATAGCCTCGAAAGCCCGGACCGCCACGGAAGCCGCCGACGGCGCCCCCGCGCGCGCCGCCAACAGCCCCGCCGCGAAAACCGCCGCCCGCGACACCGGCGTGTCCACCGCCGCGCTGCGCCCAGGCCGCCGTGTCGACGGCAAACAGCAACGTCGAGGCGGCGAGGATCGCGGTGAGCACCGTGGTGAGTTTCCCTGCAAACGTTCCGATCTTCATGACCTCTCTCCTTGGCTGGTCACGAGACATCGCGACCGGGCACGGGGCACCGTTTGACTCGTATCCATCATAGGTGGATCGGCGTATCGCCCCTATAGGTAGTGGCCGCCGATGAATGAGTATCCTCAGCCAGGATATTTGGTGAAGATCGCAGCGACGGCCGCATCGATTCCCTGGGCGGCCCTGGCTCCCCTCAGGGCCGCAGCATCCTCCCGGGCATACGCATGCCAGACGGGTTGACCGCTTCGGGCGTCGTAAAGGTCCACGCCAATGATCGCCTCGGGGTAGACGTAGGGACCGCCCCACCAGGGCCCCCAGCCCCATCCCCATCCCCAGCCCCATCCCCATCCACCGCCACCCCAGCCTTCCCACACGTGATGCAGCCCGATGCCGTAGCCGACCAGGCAGTCGGCGCCCGCCGTCACCGGCTGCACACCGGCGGCCTGCAGATGTGTCTGGATGGCCGAGCGCAGCTGGGCCTCATTGACGGGATTGGCGAGCGTGGCGGAGAGCGGGCCGCCGGGTGGCAGGGAGCCCGCCCATGCGAAGCTGTGGCACTGCACGCGATGTACCAGCGCGGCGTTCACGTTGGAGCTCACCGAGATGGTCGCGCACGCGGCGAGGCTGCACACCGCCACCGCTGCGACGATCACGGCGGTCAGCCTGCCGAGCGGCGGCATGCGAACTGGGAGCGTATCCATAGGCACCTCGACTCCGGTCTGCCAACTCGTAGTCATTTGATCTGCGAGGGTTTTTTCAGTTCCCCGCACCAAGGCCGAAAAGCCCAGCCGCGCGGCTCGCGTAAGCCAAACGCTCAGCGTGTCGCTGTCGTTGACATGGCCGGGCCGCAGCCGCGCCGCCCGCGCCGGTGCGCGGTGGGGCCTGGCGGGCCTGGCAGGGCTTGGCGGGCCTGGCCGATGCCTAGCGGTGCGCGCGCCGCTCCCGGTTCTGTCCGCGGGACATGATCTGCACCAGCTTGGCGGCCTCGTCCACGAACACCCGCAGCAGATCGTCCAGCGTGATGATCCCCACCACGGCGCCCTGCGCGTCGACCACGGGCACCCTGCGCACCCCGTGGCTCTGCATGCGCTCGACCACGACGGAGGTATCCTCGTCCTCACGGGCGATCACCACCGGCCGCTGCATCAGACTGCCCACGCTCGTGGTGGCCGGGTCGAGGCCGTTGCCGAGCACATCCAGCACCAGATCCCGATCGGTGACCACTCCCAGGGGCACCCGCTCCTCGTCGGGATCCTCCACCACCACCAGATCACCCACGTGGTGCGTGCGCATCAGGTGGGCGGCGGCGAGCACGCGGGTCTGCGCTCCACAGCACGCCACGTCCAGCGTGCACACTTCCTTCAGCAACATAGCTTGCTCCTGTCCGACACCCGATCGCGGACGCCAGGTTTCAGATACCTACATCGCCATCATCCGGGCGAGCTCCAGCAGACGGCTGTCCGCCGGGCGCGTCTTGCCGGCCACCTGCGCCAGCGGCGTGAGCAGCGGCTCGCCGGCCCGCAGGCCCACCAGCGTGCCGAAGTGCCCTTCCAGCGCGGCGCTGACCGCGGCCACTCCCAACTGCGTGCCGAGCATCCGATCGAAGACTCCGGGGGCGCCGCCGCGCTGCACGTGTCCCAGACGCGTGGCACGCACATCGAATCCCAAGCGAGCGCGGTGCTCGTGGAAGTAGCTCAGCAGCGCCTCGGCCGAATAGCGTGCGCCCTCCGCAACCACGGCGATCGCGTGGCTCTTGCCGCGCAGGTAGCCGGCGCGCAGCTCCCGGGCGAGCTCTTCGGGGTCCAGCTGCGCCTCCGGGATCACGATGGCCTCGGCGCCGCCGGCGATGCCCGCCATCAGCGCCAGATAGCCGCAGCTGCGACCCATCACCTCCACCAGAAAGGCCCGCGTCATCGCCGAGGCCGTGACGCGCAGCTGATTGATGGCCTGCAGCGCGACATCGGTCGCCGTGGTCGCTCCGATGCTGATATCCGTGCCGTACAGGTCGTTGTCGATGGTGGATGCGATGCCGATGACCGGTGCGCCGTGCTGCGCGAGCTCCCAGGCACCGGTCTGCGAGCCATTGCCGCCGATCACCACCAGGGCGCTGATGTCACGCGTGCGCAGTGTCGTGAGCGCCATTTCCAGCCCCTCGCCGCTCTTGAGGCGCTCACAGCGCGTGCTGCCCAGCAGGGTGCCGCCCTGCTCGATGATGCCGCCCACGTCGCGCAGAGTCAGGGGACGCAGCTCTCCGCCGATCAGTCCCGTGTAGCCATGTCGTACCCCGTACGCCTCCCAGCCGCGTGCCACGGCGGCGCGCACCACCGCGCGCACCGCGGCGTTCATGCCGGGAGCATCCCCACCGCTGGTCACCACGGCTAATCGCGGCACGAGCTCTTCCGATGCGGCATGGACGGTTGCGGTCGCGCAGTGATTCAGCGAGGCAGTGTCGGCTCGCCGCGGCGCGCCTGCCAGACCTGCGAGCCGATCAGCTGCGACAGTGCATCCAGCTCGCCGGCCAGCGCCGGCAGCAGGTCATCCAAGGTGATGATGCCGACCAGTTCCCCGGCGCCGTTGACCACCGGCGCGCGCCGCACGGCTCGTGCGCGCAGCACCTCGATGGCCTGCTCGAGGCTGCAGCCCTCGGCGACCGTGGCGGCCGGAGCGGCCATCACCTCGGCGACCGTGAGGCAGCGCACGTCGGCCTGGTGTGCGAACTGGCCGCAGACCACGTCACGATCGGTCAGCATGCCGACCGGGCGCAGGCTGCCGCCCTGCTCCTCGATCACGACCAGCGCCCCAACGCCGTGCCGCTGCATCAATTGCGCAGCCTCGAGCAGCGGCTGCTCGGCCCTGATCACCAGCACCTCGCGCGTGCAGATCTCCGCGACGTTCATGCTCTCTCCACTCTCATCTCATCGGCAACGGCGATGCCTGCGCATGGGGAGGCTACAGGGGCCCGCGGCCGGGCGCCTATCCGCATTGTTACGCATGCGGCACGCATAGCTACGCATTGCCGGACCGGAAGGCGCGTGGCCGAATGCGCGGCAGGCGATGGCCTTCGAGCCCTGTGGAGCATATGGCATGAATGTCGCGGATATCTGCAGTCAGCGTGTCGTCGCGGTGGCCGTGGGCGCATCGCTGTCCGATGCGGTCGCCCTGATGTACAGCGAGCGCGTCGGCACCGTCATCGTGACGCGGACGGTGGCCGGCCAGCCGCAGGTCGCCGGCGTGCTCACGGATCGGGACGTGGTGCGCACGCAGCTCGAGCGGGCGGCCGACTTCTCGCAGCTGAGCATCGCCGATGCGATGACGCACGACCCCCTGGTGGTGCATCCCGGCGATGACCTCATGGACGTACTGCGCACGCTGCGCGGGCGGCGGGTGCGCCGTGCGCCGGTCGTCGACGAGCTCGGTGCACCCATCGGCATGATATCGGTCGACGACCTGCTGCAGCACATCGCGGCGCAGATCAGCGGCCTCGCCGCGGTGGTGGCCAGTCAGGCCGGGGCGGCACGCTGAGCGCTCCTCGCGCCGCTACGCCGCGGCGTCTCTAGCGCGGCGGCGCTCTAGCGCGTCGGCGCGCTCCACCAGCCGCCCCCCAGGGCGACATACAGCGCAACGGTGTCCTGATAACGCAGGGCGAGCGCCTGCAGCTCGTCGATCAGGGCCTGGTGGTACTGCGCATCGGCGTTCAGCACCTCCAGATAGTTGGCCAGGCCCGCCTGGTAGTTGGTCTGCACCAGATGCAGCGCCTGGCGCGCGGCGCTCAGGGCCTCCTCCTCGGCACGCAGCGCCGCGGCGTCGTTATCGAGCGCGCGCAGGGTGTCGGCGACCTGCTCGAACGCGCCCAGGACCGTCTGACGGTAGAGGGCCATCGCCTGGCGATAATCTTCGACGGCGGCCTTGCGGTTGAACCACAGCGTGCCGCCCTCGAACAGGGGTGCGGTGAGCTGCGCTCCGAAACTCCACTCCCGGCCGCTCGCGGCGAAGATCCGCTCGGTGGCCAGGCCGTTGGCCGAGTCGCCGCCGCTCAGCGTGACACTCGGCAGCATGGCGGCCGTCGCCACTCCCACATTGGCGCTGGCGGCATGGGCGGTGGCCTCGGCGATCAGAATGTCCGGGCGCTGGCGCACCAGATCCGACGGCACGCTCACGGGCAGATCGGCGGGCAGCTGCAGGTCCTGCAGATCGATCTGCGGCGGGCTGTGTGCGGCGGGCACGCGACCGGCGAGCGCCGCGAGCAAGTCATCGCTCTGCGTGAGCTTCTGCTCGAGCTGCGGGATGCTGGCCTGGTAGGTGGCGAGCTGGCTCTGCAGGCTCAGCACGCCGGAGTAGGGCTGGGTGCCCGCCTGGTACTGCACCTGCGCGAGCCGCACCTGCTCGCGCTGCAGATCGATGAGCCGGCGGGTGGCGTCGATCTGCGCGCGGTAGGCCGCCTCCGCGACCACGGTATTGACGATGTTGGACAGCAGCGTCACGTAGGTCGCCTGTGCGGTGGCGCGCTGCACGTCGACCTGGGCGGCGAGGCCCTCGAGCTGCCGACGCTCGCCGCCGAACAGATCGAGCGCATAGCTCGCCGAGGCCGACAGGGTGAACAGGTTGAAGACGCTGCCGCGTGCGCTCTCTCCGAGCTCCAGGGGTGAAAACCGCTCGCGCGTGGCCTGCGCTGCGGCGCGGATCTGTGGGTAGAACACCCCGTAACCGGCCCGCAGCCGCTCCTCGCTCGCGCGCAGGCTCGCCTGCGCGGCCTGCAGGCCCGGATTGTTCGCGAGCGCCTCCGAGACGATGGCCTGCAGCCGCGCGGAGCCGAACAGGCGCCACCAATCAGCGGCCACGGCCTGGCCGGGCGTGAAGCGCTGTGCGACGCCCTGCGCGGGCGCGGTCAACGCGGGATCTCCCGCAAACGAGTAGCGCGTCACCGGCGGGGCGGCCGGGCGCCGGAAATTCGGCCCCACGGCGCAGCCGGCGAGGCCGCAGGCCGCCAGCGCCGCCAGCGCGGCCAGGGCCACCAGCGCCACCAGCGGCACCAGGGCCGCCGCAGCCGCATCATTCCGACTCGACATACACATCCACCAGCTGTCCCGGATACAGATGCAGGGCCGGGGCGTTCTGAAAGCTGAAAATCACCGGCAGCACGCGCACGTCGACGAGCTCCTGACGCTCGTCGGAGAGCTCGATCTTCGGCGAGACATAGGGCTGCACGCGCACGAAGGTCAGAGGCACATGCTCATCGGTGCCACGAATGAACATCTGCGCCTGCATGCTCGAGGAGTTCGGCAGCTCGTGGATGAGGATCTCGTCGATGTACGCGCGCACCTCGAGTTTGCCCTCGGGCTTGCCCATGATGATGAGTGGATCGAACCCCTGGGTGTAGGAGTCGTAGGCGCCCTGCGCGGACACGTAGCTGCCGACGGTGGCCTGCACGGTGAGCACGACGCCGTCGCTGGGGGCACGCAGGGTGTATTTCGCCAGCAGCGCGGCCGCCGACCGATAGGATCTCTGCAGGGCGGTGTAGGTGCGCTCCTGGTTCTGAACGTCGTAGATCCAGGCCCCCGCCCTGGTGAGCCGGTACTGCCGGTCGATGACCTCCAGATTGGTGGCCGCGATGCGCTCCGCGTCGATGGCGTTGTCCAGATCGTTCCTGCTCACGGACTTCGGATCCATCTGGTAGGAGCGCTGCTGCTTCGCGAGCTGATCGCGGGCGCTTTGCAGGGTGGCGCGTGCGTTGTCGAGCTGCGCGGCGGACACGGCCAGCGTCTCCGGCCGCGGCTCGGCCTGCAGCTCGCGCAGCGTGGCGAGCGCGGCCTGCGCCTGCGCCTGCAGCTGCTCGGTCGTGGCGCGTTGCACGGAATCGTCCAGCGTGAGCAGCGCATCGCCCTGGTGCACCGGCTGACCCTCCGCGACCAGCACCTGCGTAATCGGTCCCGGCACCTCCGGGTAGATGTTGATGTTCTCGCCCTGGGCCTGGTCGCTTTCGATCATGCCCTCGGAGTAGACCCCGTGCGCGTACGGATCGGCCGTCGGACGGAAGACCGGCGGCTGAGCCTGCGGCTGCTGGCTGAAGATGAACGCGCTCACCAGCGCCAGCAGCAGCGCCAGGCCCGAGGCGATGAAGACGGCTTTATTGTGCATCCAGCTCACTGCGCTCGACTCCCATGATTCTGCCGTCCTCCATCCTCAGGATCCGATCGGCGAACTCGTAGATGCGGCTGTCGTGGGTCACGATCACGATGCAGCGCTTGTCGGACAGCAGATGCTGGCGCACGAACTGCACGATGTTGCGGCCGGTGTCCCCGTCGAGCGAGGCGGTCGGCTCATCGAAGATCATGATGTCGGGGCGGCCGATGATGGCGCGGGCGATGGCGACGCGCTGCTGCTCTCCGCCGCTGAGCTTCACCGGCGGCAGCTGCGCGCGCGCTCGCAGGCCGACGATCTCCAGGTCGCGCTGCGCCTCGGCGAGCGACTCATCCCAGGCGCGATTCTGCAGCACCAGCGGGATCGCGACGTTCTCGGCGGTGGTCAGCCGCGGGAACAGGTGATAGTCCTGAAACACGAAGCCGATCCTGTGCAGGCGGAAGTCGGCGAGCGCGTCCGTGGACAGATTCCATATGTCGGTGCCCTCGACCCGCACGCTGCCGCTGTTGGGTCGCAGAATCCCGGAGATCATGCTCAGCAGGGTCGTCTTGCCGCTTCCCGACGGCCCCACGACGTACACGATCTCGCCGAAGTGCGCCTCGAAGCTCACGTCCTTGACGGCGTGAGTGCGCGGCTCGGTCTCACCGAACCACTTGTTGATGCCCTGCGCTGCGATCGCCTCGGTGGTCATCGTCAGCCCCGGAAGATGTCGAACGGCTCGATGCGCAATACCTTGCGCACGCCGAAGTAGCTGGAACAGGCGGCGATGATGACGACCATCGCGAACGCGAGCCCGAGGTTCGAAAAGGTGATGATGGCGGCATAGTCGGGCAGGTGAGCGCGGGCGAGCCAGATGAGCAGAGCGCACAGGCCGACCCCGAAGCCGTATCCGGTCAGCGCGACGAAGGTCGCCTGGAACAGGATCATCGACACGAGCTCGCGCGACTTGGCGCCGATCGCCTTGAGCGCGCCGAAGCGGTCGAGGTTCTCCAGAATGAAGGTATAGAAGGTCTGACCGGAGATCGACAGTCCGACGATGAAGCTGATGAGCGTCATCAACAGCATGTTGGTGCCGATGCCGGTCTGATACATGTAGAACCTGGAGACCTTGCTCATGAACTCGTCCTTCGTCAGAGCCAGGTAGCCATCGGCCGCGACACGCGCCTTGATCGTCGCGACGGCCGCGGGCGACTTCGGCTCGACCAGTACGTAGGAGATGGTGAAGCGGGTGTTGGGAATGTACTGCAGCGCCCGGTAATAGGTCGTGTAGAGGGTGGGCACACCGAACAGGGAGCTCGAGGCGACACGCGCCAGCCCGACGATGCGGCCGCGATGATCGTTGAGCTCGAACTCGGTGCCGATGTGCGGATTCTCGAGCTTGTAGAACTCGGAGTCCTCGATGGCGATGAAGGCGTTCTCGGCGAAGATGTCCTGGATGTTTCCGAGGATCATGTGCGGGCTGCCCACCAGGCTGGTGTCATCCAGCCCGACGATGTTGGCCGCCTGGTACGTGCCGTCGCGCAGCTTGAGCAGCGCGCTGCCGGAGTAGAGCGGCACCGCGTACTTCACCCCCGGGAGGCTGCGCACCTCATCGAGAACATAGTTCGGGAGCGGGATGGTGTTGGCGACCGTCTGCACGGCAGGATCCATCACCCAGATGGACGAGCCGATATTGATGACCGTGGAGGAGGAGCGCAGCAGGATGCCGGCGAACAGCGAGGTCATCTCGATCATCAGGAACACCGCGAAGGTGATGCCCACGAGCAGCGCCAAGAACTTCGGCCGGTCGTTGACCAGAAGCTTGTAGGCGATCCTGAGGATCCCGGGTTCCACGCCGAGATTCATGGCGGGTGGTCGAGTCCCGGGCGCGCAGCGCGACGCGCGAGCCTACGCTCTGAGATCCGGGAGCAACGCCGTATCGACCTCGGCCTCCGCCGCGAGCCAGTCCTCGAGCTCGTGGCCGGGGGTAAAGCCGCGCCGCTGGGAGCGGAAATAGGCCGCCTGCGCGATGATCTGCCGCCGATGCTCAGGGTCGTAGAACAGCGGCGCGATGGGCGTGGCATGGGTGGGACGGGTGGCCTGCGGCGCGTAAGGCCCATAGGGGGTGACCAGGCGCTCGGGCGCGCCACGCGCTGCGGCTTGAGACGGCGGGTTCATGACAGGCTCCTCGAGGGCGATGCGGGCCCCCGGCTCTCGGACCCGTATCACTGTGCTTCGAGCCGGTCGACGCGGCGATTCGGAGCTGTGCCTACGGGCTCTGTGGGGACTACCTATTGTCCGCAGCGCCCGGCGCATGCGTAATGAAACGGCACGGGCCCACGGGCGTTGGGCTGGAGGAGAGGCTGCGGCATGAGCATTCGGATCGTCGTCGCCGATGAGGCCGGCGCGTTGTTCTACGATATCGCTGATCGCAGCGCGCTGCGCTCGGCGCTGCACGTTTCCGGCCAGCTCACCGATCCGCTGGCGCATCTGCACGAACGCGACCTCGTCAGCGACAAGCCGGGCCGCAAGGCCGATCGCGCGCCGTTGCACGCCGGCCGACGCGGCGCCACCGCGCATCATGCGACCGCTTCGGAGCCGCAGGCGCGCAGACATGAAACGCAGCAGTTCGTGCAGCGCATCGGCCAGAGTCTGGCCGATGGCGTACACGCCGGGGGCATCGATCGGCTGGTGCTGGTGTGCGCCCCGCGCTTCCTCGGGGTGCTGCGCGAGGGGCTGCCCGGGGCGGTCAGCGCCCTGGTCATTCACGAGATCCACAAGGATCTCACCCACCAGCCGGAAAGCGCACTGCGCGAGCACCTGACCGCCGAGATCGAAGCGGGCCGGCTGTCGCTGCGGCCTGCCTAGGCCTTGCCTAGGCCAGCGATGCAGGCGACAGGGACAGGCCGGTCGGCGACGGCTCGGCGGCGCGCCGCCGCGCTGCGGCTCGCCGCCGTGCTGACCATCGGGTCCCTGGGCGTGGGCCTCTGCGGCCCGAGTCAGGCCGCATCCATCCGCCTGCATTCCCCGGCGTCCGAACGGCAGCGGGCGGATTCACTGTATGCGGCACGAAACGGCGCACCGCTGTGGCTTCGAGCGGGGGGCCGGCTCGGTTCCCAGGGACGCACGCTGCTGCAGGTCCTGCACGACGCCGGCGATTACGGCCTAGTCCCCGAGGATTATCAGGTCGATGCGCTGCAGAGGGCCCTTGCCGCCCTGCAGGCGCCGCGGCCGAGCGCCGCTGGCGAGCCCGACCGGGCCGCCGCACGGCTCGGCTGGCTCGGCTGGGATCGGCAGCTGTCCGCCTCGCTGCTGGCCTTCATCGACGATCTGCACGCCGGGCGCATAGACCCGCGAGCGGCCGGGTTCGAGCTGCCCGCGAGATCCGACGGCTTCGACGCGGCCGCGGCGCTCGAGCGGCTCTCGAGCGCGACCGACCCGAAAGAGATGCTCGCGGGCTTCGAGCCGGCCTTCATCCACTATCGGCTGCTCGAAGCCGCCCTGCCCCGCTACCGCGCACTCGCGCGGCAGCCGCAGCTGACCGACCTGCCGGCGTTGCCCGGGCACCCGATCAGGCCCGGCGCCGGCTACGCGGGTGCGCCGCAGCTGCGCCGGCTGCTGCGCGCGCTGGGTTGTCTGCCCGCGTCCATGGCAGCGTTCGCGCAGCCTGGCGCCGCGCCCGCAGACCCATCCGCCGCCGCGACGCGGCTCGACGGGGCACTGGTCGCGGCGCTCAGACAGTTCCAATGGCTGCACGGTCTGCAGGTCGATGGCGTGCTTGGCGCACGCACCTACGCGGCCCTGACGGTGCCGCTCGGCGAGCGCGTGCGGCAGATGGAACTGACTCTGGAGCGCTGGCGCTGGCTGCCGCCGCAGCGCCATCCGACCATCATGGTGAATATTCCCGAGTTCCGGCTGTTCGCCTTCGACGGCGACAGCGATCGCGAGCAGGGCATGCTGCGCATGGACGTGATCGTCGGCCAGGAGTACGCGCGCACCCGCACGCCGGTGTTCATGGCCGACATGCGCACGGTGGTGTTCCGGCCCTACTGGGACATCCCTCGCAGCATCGTGCAGCGCGAGGTGCTGCCGGCGTTGGCGCGGGACCCGGACTACCTGCAGCGACAGCACATGCAGCTGGTGAGCGGGCCGTCCGATGAGTCGCCGGTGGTGGCGGCGACGCCGCAGAATCTGCGCCTGCTGGCGAGCGGTGCGCTGCGGCTGCGGCAGCAGCCGGGTGCCGATAATGCGCTCGGTCTGATCAAGTTCGTGCTGCCCAACGCGCACGATGTGTACCTGCATTCCACGCCCGCGGTGCAGCTGTTCGGACGCGCCCAGCGGGCTTTCAGTCACGGGTGCATTCGTGTCAGTGACGCCGTGGCGCTCGCGCAGTACGCGCTGCAGGGTACGCCGGGAAACTGGACACGCGCGAACATCCTCGCGGCCATGAACGGCACGCGCACGCTGCGCGTCACGCTCGCGCAGCCGGTGCACGTGCTGATTCTCTACGGCACGGCGATCGCCAGCGAGGATGGGCAGCTGCACTTCTTCGAGGATCTCTACGGGCAGGACCGGCTTCTGCAGGCACTGCTCGGACTGCCGCCGCTGCCGCGCATGGTGTCCCCCGCGCAGCCGCCGTCCTCGGCAGCGGCGCCGCTACCAGAAGCGCACGCGGCCGGTATCCACGTGCACGAAATCGGAGGCCGGGTAGAAGCCGACACCGCCGCGCGCCAGCGAGCGCGCCAGCACGTGTAGCCGTGAGGTCGGGAAGCCCTCGAGCCGCACATCGATCGCGCGACCCAGCAGATGCATGCTGTGCTGGGCGACCCCTTCGGTCGTGTGCCGCAGCATCTGGTTGGTGGCCGGCGAGCGATAGCCCGAGATCACCTGGAAGGCGGCCGTGCGGCCCGCCCGCCGTTGCAGATCGAACAGAATGTCGAGCAGCGCCGGATCGATGCGATGCACCTCGCCGGTGCGGAAGTCGCGCAGCAGATGATCGACGCGCTCGAGACAGTCGGGCTGATACCGGCCCGCCGCAAAATACTCGGCGGTCAGCCGCTCGCCGGTGTGCGTATGCACGAATGAAATACGGCGTACCTCGGTGCTCGAGTCGGCAGCCGCCGCGGGAGCCGGCACGGGAGCTACGGCGATCGACGCCCGCGCCCTCACCGTCCCCGCGGCCAGCCCGCAGGCGCCCAGGATGCTCAGAAAGCGGCGGCGGTCGGCATGCTCGGCTGACATGTGATATCCATCCAACGGCTCCCTATGCGACGTGCCCCGATCATACGCCGGCGAGCGGCGGCCGGTATCGGCAGCGGTTCACGCGGCGCGCCTGCCGGCGCATCTCAGCCGGCCATGGCTTCGGTTTCCCGGCGCAGCGTACCCGCGGCGCTCACTCCTGCGGGCACCAGCAGTACATCGCCGGCGCTCGCCTGCAGCAGGGCCCGGGTGAGCGCGCCGCAGGCTGCACCGGAGGGATTCGAGGCAGTCCCGACGGCCAGCAGATCGTAGTCGCGACGCGCGATGAGACGTGGCAGGACTCCCGCAGCCTCGCCGCTGCAATACTGCAACCTTCCAAGACCCGCCTGCTGCGCCGGCAGCAGCGCGTGCAGGCGGCGATGAGCCTCGCTGGCGGTGCGTGCCCCGGCGCCCCGCGTCGGCGCGGCGTACAGATAGTCCAGCTCGGCGCCGCAGCGCCGGGCCAGCATCTCGGACAGCCCGACGATCTGATCTCCGGGCCGCGCATGCGCGTGCTCACTCAGATCCAGCGCCGCGGCGAATCGTGGCGTCGCGCGCCAGGCCCGCCCGGCCGTCAGCAACAGCGGCGCCGAACAGCGCGTCGCCAGCTGCCATTCGAGCGGCCCGAGCAGACCCGCCGCCACGCGCGCGGCCTTGACCACGATCTGCACCTGCGCACGCCGCAGCTTGTCCGCCAGGCCCAGGACCGGCGACGGCGCGCACACGACCTCGGTGCCGATCTCGATGTCGGGCGACACGATGGTGTGACGCAACGCCCGCAGATAGCGCTCACCCTCGCCGATGCACTCGGCGCGCGCGCGCTCCGCCACCGACGTATTCCCCGTGAGCGGCGCGACCGGGTGCTGTGTCTCACACAGCAGCAGCTCCAGCCGCGCCCCGAAGTGCCGCGCCAGCAGCAATGCCTTGCTCAGACCCAGATACGGGCCGGCGCCGCGCTCGACGAACAGCAGAATGCATGACAGGGATTTCATCGGACGGCATACTGGCGCCTGTCGCGTGGCGATGCCATGCGCTGCTTCGCTTACCCCCTTGTGGCAACTACGGATGGCGTCGCAAGCGTGAGTCGGCAACTATGGATCGCGTCGCTGGCGTGAATCGCGCAGGCGTGGACCCCTTCGGCGTAAATCCTCCCGGCGTAAATCCTGCAGGCGCTCACTCGCTGGAAGCGCAGGCGCTGCTCGACGCCACGGTCGACGCGGTCATTCTGATCGATCATCGCGGCAGCATGCAGGTGTTCAATCGCGCCGCCGAGCGGCTGTTCGGCTACGGCGCGGCCGAGACGCTCGGTCGCAACGTCAGCATGCTGATGACCGAGCGCGACCGCGATCAGCACGATGGATACCTCACCCGCTACCTGCGGACCGGCGTGGCGCACATCATCGGCCTGGGCCGCGAGGTGCAGGCCCGTCGCAAGGACGGCAGCGTCTTCCCGGCCTTGCTGTCGGTCGGCCGCATCGGCTCGGATCCGCCGCGCTTCGTCGGCTTCATCCAGGACATGACGCTGCGCCAGCAGGCGCTCGCGGCACTCGAGCGCGAGCGCGAGCGGGCCAATCGCTACCTGGAGGCCGCGCAGACGATGCTGGTGGGATTGGATGCGGAACTGCACGTCACGATGATCAATCGCAAGGGCTGCGAGGTGCTGGGGCGTGACGAAGCCGCGCTGCTCGGGACGAGCTGGCCGGAAACCGTCGTGCCCGCCGGGCAGCGCGCGCGGCTGCGCGCCGAGCTCGATGCGCTGTTGCAGCAACACCCACGGCAGCCGCGCGATTTCGAGTGCCCGGTGCTCACGGCCGAGGGCGCGACGCGCCAGATCGTCTGGCGCTGTGTGGTCATCGAGGACGCGCAGGGCGCCGTCGGTGGCGTGCTGTGCTCCGGCGACGACGTCACTGACAGCCGGCGCGCCGAACAGGAGGTCCGCGAGGCCCGTGAGCGCATCATGCACGTGTCGCGGCTGGCGACCATGGGAGAGATGGCCAGCGGCATCTCCCACGAGCTCAACCAGCCGCTCGCCGCCATCGCGACCTACGCCCAGGCCGGCACGCGCCTGCTCGCGCTGGCCGATCCGGACATCGCGGAGGTGCGTGAGGCCCTGCAGCAGATCGCCGAACAGGCGCTGCGCGCCGGGGAGATCATCCGCCGGCTGCGCAGCCTGGTGCGCAACCGCAGCACCTCGCGCGAATGGGTCGATCTGAACGAGGTGATCCGCGAGCTCGAGCCGCTCACGCGCGCCGATGCGCGCGCCAGCGATGTGCGCGTAGTGCTGGTGCTCGACCCGGCGTTACCGCGCGCGCATCTGGATCCCATACAGATGCAGCAGGTCGTACTGAATCTGCTGCGCAATGGGATCGATGCGGTGCAATCCCTGCCCTCCGGTCAGCGTGAGGTGCACATCCGCACCCACGGCAGCCCCGCCGGGCAGCTGCAGATCCAGGTGCTCGACAATGGCGCGGGTGTCCCCGAGGCGCTGCGCGCGCAGCTGTTCACCCCGTTTCTGACCACCAAGCCGCACGGCACGGGCCTGGGTCTGGCGATCAGCCGCAGCATCGTGGAGGCGCATCGCGGTCGGCTCGAGTTCCAGCCCAACGAGCCGCGCGGCGCGGTCTTCACCGTGACCTTGCCCGGGGAGATGGCTGGCGGCTAGCCGCTAGCCCGTGCGCGAGTCAGGCCCGGCGTCGAACTCGTCGGCGCGCGCCTGCGCCTGCGGCGCGTGTGCCTTCACGTCCCCGCGATGTCGGCGCTCGTAGTCCTGCAGCTGCCGGCGCACGGCCCGGAACGCATCGCGCAGCGCCACATAGGCGTCCTCGTGTGCCTGGCTGTAGGGGTGCG
>Ga0335074_10004443_pt1 | contig 19290 bp, 18 predicted proteins | sample Lox_Sample_23_FD_206715 | JGI IMG/M metagenome (GOLD analysis project Ga0335074, IMG submission 206715) | Soil microbial communities from Loxahatchee National Wildlife Refuge, Florida, United States - Lox_Sample_2.3 | ecosystem: Environmental > Terrestrial > Soil > Wetlands | place: USA... | reverse complement strand
TCACCCCGTGGCGGCGCTGCCCTTGGCCGCTGCGGTCGCCTGCCGGGCCGTGTGCCAGCGTGACCAGGCCACCCGCAGGACCAGTCCCACGATCACCAGCACGATCACCCCGGCTATCGCTTTGGCGCCCACCCTCGCGATGTGGTTCGCGATCTCTTCGCCCAGGAAGTACGCCAGGCCGACGTACATGCCGATCCAGCAGATCCCGGCGACCAGCGCGCCCAGCATGAACAGGCCGAAACGCACCCGGAAGATCCCGGATACGAAAGCGGGCATCGTCGCTGACGCCACGAAGGTGTGACGGCCGAACGCGTGGTCGCCCTTGGCCAGCAGGTTCCTGCGCCGTTTCTCCAGCCGCCCCGGATGGTCGAGCAGCGGGCGGCCGCGGCGAAAGCCGATCAGGTATCCGATGACCGACCCGATCATCCAGGCCACCATGGCCGTGACCAGCACGATGCCCACGTTGAGCCTGCCTTCGCCGGCCAGGCAGCCCGCCGCGATCAAGGACGCGTCGCCCGGGCCGGGCAGGCCCGCGCCCAGGATCACGACGAGCACGAACAAGACGAGGTACTCGGACAGCTCCATCCGGCGCCTCAGCGTGCTGGCTGGCCCGGGCCTGGACCTTGCCCTCCTGGGGGGTAGTTCACGGCGACGTCCACCTCCGGGCCCGGCGCCGGCCGGGGAAGATCCTGCCTACCAACCTTCGCGCGGGCCTCACCCCGGCGGGATTAGCCTACCGCGCTGCTGCCCCCTCGCCAGTAACGATGGTGACCTGCTCCTTGCTGACGCGGCGGAGCAAGAAGGCGTCGAAGATCTCGAATATGCCCTGGATGATGAACCAGATCCCGACCAGGACCGCGAGCGCGGTGACCGACTTGACCGGGATCGCGGTGATCACGATCCCGCCGATCAGGCTGACGATCCCGAAGAAAATCCACCAGCCGCGCCCCTCGCCCGAACCGCCGGAGAAGCCCACTACCAGTGCGGACAGGCCCTGGACGATCCAGGCGATGCCGATGATCAGGCCGATGAACGCCACCGTGATGTGCAGGTGACGGATCAGCAGCACGCCGAGCACGACCAGCAGCAGGCCCGAGATCCCCAGCCACACGCGGTGCGACTCGGTGCTGTTGAAGATCCTGATCAGATGGAAGATCCCTGAGATGATCATGAGCAGGCCGAGCAGCACGGCGATGACGTTGAGCGAGCCGCTCGGATGGAAGGCCACGATCAGCCCCAGGATCAAGGTGACGATCCCGACGACCAGCGTCGTCTGCCACGCGCTGACCGCGCCGAACGCCGGAGGAAAGTCCGTTCCAGGTTCGTCCGGTTGCATATGCGCACTCCTTGGTCCTCGGCGGCTTGGTCCTCAGCGGCGACGGCTCGGCAGGATGGCCCCGACGATCCACAGCACCGGGAAGATGAACCCGATCAGCCCGAGCACCCAGTGGCCCTTCCGGAAGCTGAGGACCGCGAGGGTGAACAACAGCACCAGGTAAATGATCCCGAGCGTGGTGAACCAGACAGTTCCGGACATGACGCGAGCTCCGTTCTCCTGCGGCCGACTGCCAGGATGTATCCGGCCCGGCTGGGCCCGCCTCACCCTGAACGGATGAGGCTGTGCCAACCCCCGCCTGGTTATGTAACCCATGTGAATGGCGCACGGCATGGGCAGAACCGGCACCGGTGGCTGCTGTGGGCCGCGCTGGTCGGCGCGTTGGTGATCGGCGGCGTGGTGGGCGGCGTCATCGGCGCCGCGACGAAATCTTCGGCCGCCCCGTCCGCGGCTAGCTCGAGTTCAGCGTCCAGCCAGGTCAGCGCGTGTAACGTCACGGCGGTCGCGAACGAGGTCAGTCCGTCGGTGGTGACCATCTCGGCCAGCGGCAAGGGCGGAGCCGGCACCGGGTCAGGCGAGGTCATCGAGTCCGACGGCTACATCCTGACCAACAACCACGTCATCGCCATAGCCGCCAACGGCGGCTCGGTCGAGGTGCAGTTCTCCGACGGGCAAACCGCCCCCGCGACGATCACCGGCCGGGACCCGATGACCGACCTGGCCGTGCTCAAGGTCGACACCTCCCGCAAGCTTCCGGTCATCCCCATGGGCACGTCATCCTCGGTGCAGGTCGGCGAGGCGACCGTGGTGATCGGCGCGCCGCTGGGGCTGTCCGGCACGGTCACCTCCGGCATCGTCAGCGCGCTGGACCGGACCATTCAGGTGCCTGCGGACGACGACACGACGGCGCTGCTGGTGTCGGCGATCCAGACCGATGCGTCCATCAACCCCGGCAACAGCGGCGGCGCCATGGTCAACTGCTCGGGCCAGCTGATCGGGATACCGACGGCCGGCGCCACGGTGCCCAGTTCGTCCGGCGAGTCGAGCGGCGGCAGCATCGGGCTGGGTTTCGCCATCCCGGTTGACCTGGCCAAGACCATAGCGGACGAGATCATCTCCACCGGCACGGTGACCCATGCGTACTTCGGGCTGGCCACGGCGGCGCTACCGGAGGCCGCGGCGGCCGAGGGCGGGGTGCCCCAGGGGCTGTTCGTCCAGTCGGTGGTGGCCGGCGGCCCGTCCGCCCAGGCCGGGATACAGAACGGCGACGTGATCACCAAGATCAACGGCGAGGCGGCCACCAGCACCGTCCAGCTGCAGGAGCTGACCCTGACCAAGAAGGCGGGCGACACCGTCCAGCTCGAGATCTGGCGGAACGGCACGACGAGCACGGCCACGGTCACCCTGGGCGCCGCGCCCTAGTCCTGGTCCTGCCCCAGGAAGCTCCAGGAGTTCGGGAAGTGCCCGACCCCGAGGCTGCGGCAGACTTTCTGCGCGGCCATGCTGATGCCCTCGGTGAAAGTCGGGAACGCGAACTGCATCTCGGCGAGTTGCTCGACGCCCATGCCCGCGCTCATGGCGGTGGCCACCACCTGGACGGTCTCTGCTGAATACTCGCCGAGCACGTGGGCGCCGAGGATGGTGTGGCTGTGCCGGTCGACGATGAGCTTGCAGAAGCCGTCGGTGTGGCCGTCGGCCACGGGCCGGAGCATGTCGTCATACCAGGCGATGCCCACGGCGATCTGGTGACCGTGTCCGGCCTGGTCCTCGGTCAGGCCCACCGAGCCGTACTCCGGGTCGGTGAAGCTCCCGCTCGGCACCACCGTGTAGTCCGGCTGGCGGCTGGGGCCGCGGACGGCATTCCACGCCGCGACGCGGCCTTCCATCCGCGCCGACTGGACCAGTTTGGAGCGTCCGTTGACGTCACCGACCGCGAAGACGTGCTCGACGTTGGTGCGCAGGTAGTCATCGACCGGAATCGCCCGCGGATCGCTGCTGACCCCGGCCGCGCCGAGATCCAGATGCTCCAGGTTGGCAGGCCATCCGACCGCGGCGAACACGGCCTCGGTGCCCACCTGTTCGGCCGGCCCGCCCCGGGCGAAGCGGATCTTGACCTGGCCGCCGCCGGACTCCAGGCTCTGCACCCTGGCCCCGGTGTACACGCCCATGCCCCTGGCCTCGAACGCGCGGGTCAGCGCCGCCGAGATGCTCTCGTCCGCGGTGGGCACCAGCCGGGGTCCGGCTTCCAGCAGCTGGACCCTGACCCCGAAGTCGGCGAAGATCGAGGCGATCTGGCAGCCGGTGTCGGCCCCGCCGATCACCGCGACCGTCGCCGGCAGGGTCTTGAGCCCTTGGATTTCGTTGAAGGTCAGCGCCAGCTCGCCGCCCGGCACAGGCAGCGCGGCCGCGCGGCACCCGACGGCGATAACCACGCGGTCCCCCCGCCAGCTGCGGCCGTCCTCGCTACGGACGGTGTGCGGGTCGGTGAACCGGACCGGACCGAGATTCTGGAGCAGTTCCACGCCGTGGTGGCGAACATGGCCGGCCATGTCCTTCTTGTCGTGCGCGTACCGGGCCACCCGGGTGCTGTTGGCCAGCACCGCTTCGAGATCCGGGGTGGGCGGGGGACCCTCCAGGCCGAACCGCGCCCAGGAGGACCAGTCCCGGACCAGGCGGGCGGCCCGGGCCAGGGTGCGCACTGGCGCCGGGCCGCGGTTCAGGTTGGTCCCGCCCACCTGGTCGGCTTCCAGGAGCGTGACCTCAGCGCCAAGCTCCCGGCCCTGCAGGGCCGTCGAAACGCCCGCCGGGCCACCGCCCAGCACCAGCAGTTTCACTGTGCTCCCCACGAACGTAACGGCTCGGGCCCAGCCTCCACCGCGCCGCTGTCGCGGGGCATCACCCGCTACGGGTGGGACAGTTCTCAGCCGACCGGCTCCGACGGGCGCAGCGCCCGGCCGACGTAGGATTCCGCCTGCGGCCGCCACAGCTGCCAGAGCCCGGCCAGCTGGCCGACCGGGTCGTCGTGCCAGTCGACCCGCAGGTCGGTGACCGGCCAGGGCACCGACTCGGCGATGACCAGCCCGGCCGACCGCACCGGGGAGACCTCACCGCCCGCGGCCAGGCCGGCCTGCAGCGCGGCGATCAGCCGGTCACCGAGGCTGTCGCCGGCCCTGTCCTGGAACGCGGTCAGCATCGCCGCGGGTACCACGGGATCGGCCAGCAGGTTGCCCGCGGCGGCCGCGCCCGCCGCGCGGACGTCGGCCGCCTCGCCCAGCGCCAGCTCGCCGGAGTAGCTGGCCGAACCGCCAGCGGCGTCGACGGCCGTGAGCTGCCGGTAGGCGATGTCCGGCGCGCGGCCGACCAGCGCGGCGAGCGCGTCGCTCGCGGCCAGGCCGCCTGCCATGGCCTCGAGCAGCGCCTCGCGCAGCCGCGGATCGGTCGTGCTCTGGCTGCACACCGCGCCCGCTCCGGCGCGGACCGCCACGCACCGCGCCGCCACCGCCATGCTGGCCGAGGCGATGACGGCCCCGACGGCGCCGGTGCGCTCACAACGGCCCGCCAGTGAGAACGTCATGGCTTGACCGCCACCACGGTCACTTCGACCAGCCATTCCGGCCGGGCCAGCGCGGCCACGACCAGACCGGTGAACACCGGATAGACACCCTTCAGCCGTCGCCCCAGCACGCGGTACACCGCCTCGCGGTGGCGGATGTCGGTCAGGTAGACGGTGCAGCTCACCACGTGCTCGACGGCGGCGCCGGCCTCCGCGAGCAGCGTCTCGACGTTCGTCATGACCTGCTCGGCCTGGGCGGCGGGATCCCCGACGTGGACGCTGCGGCCGGTATCCAGGTCCTGCGGAACCTGGCCGCGCAGGTAGATGGTGTGGCCGGCCACCACCGCCTGGCACAGGTCGTTGTCGAGCCGCTGCTCCGGATAGCTGTCGGCGGTGTTGAACGGCCGGATCCGCAGATGACCGCCGACGGTGATCGGTTCTCGCCTCATTTGCGGCCTCCTTATTTACGCACCGCGTCCGCGACGTCGGAGTACCTGGCCACCAGGTCGAGCGGGCCGCTGAAGTCGTAGTTGTTGTAGACGGCCAGCAGGTGCGAGAAGGGCGGTGACTGGGCGAACAGCTGGAACGTCAGCCGGTGCCCGGCGTAGTCGGAGTTGAGCAGGTCACGGGCCAGCGCGAAGAGCTTGCGGCGTTCTTCGGCCGGGATCTCCCCGATCGTGAAGTACTTCCGCAGCCAGTCGCCCGCCCCGGGGGTGTCGAACATGGCCTTGCTGGGCATCAGGCTGACCTGGCAGCCGCACAGATCGCGCAGGAGGTGCATGACCGCCGGCAGCTGGGTGGAGGCGAAGACCCGTCCGGCGTACATCATCGGCTGGTTGGGCATCAGCAGCCCGCCCGGGCTGGGCTGGGCCAGCTCGATGGCCGCGGTCAGGTGCGCGTTGACGCCCTCCCGGTAGCACGCGATCTGCGCGATCTTCTCCCGCACGCCCTGGTGCATCGTGACCCCGGTCGACCGGGCGCTGGCGTAGGCGACGCCGAGGAGGAAGTCGGCGAAGCGCAGGTAGCGCTGGACGTACGGATAGATGCTGTACCGGTGCAAGGTCGCGCGGATGAACGCGGCCGCCTTGGTGTGCCGGTAGAAGAAGACGTTCTCCCAGGGAATCTCCACGTCGTCAAAGACGATCATCGTGTCGATCTCGTCGTACCGGCTGGTCAGCGGATAGTCTTCCGGGTCGTGCCGGCCTGCGAAGGCCGACCGGCAGATGTGCTTGATGCCCGGGGCGCCCATGTCGGCCAGGAAGCCGACCGCGTAGTCGCTGAGGACCTCGTTGTTCCACTCGCCGATGGTCGGCTTGACGAACGCCTGGTTGGCGTAGGCGGCGGCCGTCTCGAACTTCGCGCCCCGCACCACGATGCCGTTGTCGGTCTCGCCGGCCACGTGCAGCAGAACGTCGGGGTCCTGGTCTTGCGGCCGGAGGGAACGGTTGCCCTTCGGGTCGGTGTTGGCCGAGACGTGGAACGGGTCGAGCAGCTGCGCACGCCGGACGTGACGGGTGATGTTCGCCGAGAACGCCGGGTCGATCTCGTTCAGCACGTCCTGCCCGTCGAACAGCGACCACATCTCGCCGACCGTCTCGTCGCCCACCCGGGTGACCACGCCGCCGGCGTCGTCGAGGATGGCGTCGACTGACGCGCGCTTGGCCCGCCAGTCCTCGCGGGTGTGCGGCGGGCGGGAGGTGATGGCGCACCGCTCCGCGGTCTGCTCGTCGACGTAGGTCAGCAGGTCCCCGGTCTCCTCCTCGTGGCCGAGGTCGTAGATCCGCGCGCGCACGTTCACCACCGGCGCGAAGGCCGGGTGGGTGGGAACGTCCTCGACCCGTTCTCCGTCGATCCACACCTCCCGGCCGTCGCGCAGCGACTCGATGTAGTCCTGGCCGGTTCTCAGCACGGTTGGTTCCTTTCCAGGATTTCCGCTAGGACGGCGCGCAGTTGCTCGGCGCCGGTGACGATGGAGTCGGCCCGGATCCGCTCGGCCGGGGCGTGCATGTCCCGCCCCTCGCAGCAGCCCAGCGCGATCGCCGGTATGCCGGCTGCGAGCGCCGCGTTCGCGTCGGTCGAACCGTCTCCGGTGGCGGCCGGGAGGCCGATCGACGAGCGGGCGCGCAGGACCGCGGCGACCAGCGGATGGCTGCGGGGCACCGAGCCGGCCGGCCGGCGGTCAAGGCGTTCCACCGAGAGCCGCAGGCCGGGGGAGGCGGTGAGCTCGGCCAGCGCCGCTTCCTGCCGGTCGAGCGCGGCCTGATCGGTCGCGCGCCATTCGACGGTCGCGCTGGCCCGGCCGGCGATCGCGTTGACCCCCGTGCCCCCGTCGACCAGGCCGACGTTGACCGGAAGCTGCGCGCTAGCCGACGCGATCATCGCGTGCAGCAGACCTACGAGCTCGTGGACGGCGCTGGGCCGGCCGCGGTCCCACCACGAGTGCCCGCCCGGGCCGGTGACCGTCACCCGCACCCGCAACGAGCCGACAGCGTCGGTGAAGACGCGGTCGCAGCCGTGGCCCTCCAGGGCCAGCACCGCCTCGGGGGCCAGTTCGCGGCAAGCGTGGCGCGCTCCGCGCAGCCCGCCCAGACCCTCCTCGCCCACGGTGAAGACGACGGCGGCCGGCCACGGTCCCGGCTCGGCCAGTACCTGCTCGGCGACGGCCGCGGCGGTCGCGACGGCGATCGCGTTGTCGCCGATCCCCGGGCCGCACAGCCAGCCGTCGCGCTGCGTGACACCCCGCGCCGTGGCCTCGTCGAAGACGTCATCGACGTGAACCAGCAGGGCCAGGCGGTACGGCGGCGGACCGAACGTCCACACCAGGTTGCCGGCGTCATCGACGCGCCGGCGCCCGGGTGCCCGCGTCAGGCGCCGTTGCAGCCAGTCGATGCGCACGCGCTCGTGGCCGGTGCCGCCAGGCAGTTCGGCCAGCGCGACGGCGTCCGCGGCGATCGCCGCGGGATCGAAGGTCACCTCTGGCATGTCACCCCGCCCATCGCCCAGCGCCGACCGGCCCAGCGTACCATCTCATTAGACTATTGGTATAGTTCACTGGCATGGCGAATGAAGCGTCGGAACGGGCGTTCGCTGACGTGGGAGAGGTCATCGCGTCCAACCTGCACCGGCTCCGCACCGCGCGCCGGATGTCCCTGGCCACCCTGGCGGCGCGGGCGGACGTGGCCAAGGCCACCCTGGCGAACCTGGAGCAGGGCCGGGGCAATCCGACCATCGAGACGTTGTGGTCGCTGGCCCTGGGGCTCGGCGTGGCCTTCAGCGACCTGCTGGAAGACCGGCGGGAGACCGCCACGGTGGTCGTCCGGTCCCAGCAGGGTGCGCGGGTCCGCGGGTCCACCCGCGGCGGCAAACTCGACCTCCGGCTGCTCGACCGGATCGAGCGCGGCGGCCTGGTCGAGGTCTTCGCCTTGTTCCTGCCGGCCCGGACCGAGCACCTCGGCGCGCCGCACGGCAGCGGCGTGACCGAGCGGGTGTTCGTGTACACCGGGACGATCACGGTCGGCCCGGCCAGCGACCCGATGACCCTCGGCCCGGGCGATTACGCCCGGTACGGCGGCGACCGTCCCCACCTCTACCGATCCGCCGACGAGGACTGCCAGGGCCTCTTGCTCGTCGGATACCCGCCCGCCTGAGCCGCCCGCCTGAGCCGCCCGCCTGAGCCGCCGCCTGAGCCGCCCGCCTGAGCCGCCGCCTGAAGGAGATGAAACCCGGGTTTCACTTTGCCAGTGCCGCGACCAGTAGCGTTCGCCTGCATGTCCTGCGTTGGCTGGCGCCCTTCCTGACCGGCCCGATGGAGCATTGGGCCGGTCAGGACCGGCCCGATGGAACTCTGGGCCGGTTGGCGGCGGGCGCCACGGGCGCATCCGCGGGGCGAACGTTGCCTGCTGGGGCACCAGCGCGTAGTGAAACCCCGGATTCACCTCGTTGCGGGGCCGCTGCGGTCCTCTGGCACATCCGGATAGGCTAGCGATGGTTACGATAGGCAGTTATCTGGGTACTGAAAGTATCAGTGGCATGTTTCGGTGCAATGTGCGTGACCGTCGCACTCATCGGCCCGTGCGCCACCCATCCGCCGGGCCGCACCGAGGAGGAGGAACACCCGATGATCGCGCCAGCAAGTCCCATGGTGCGGCGGCGGCGTCTGGCCGCCGAACTGCGCGGGATCAGGGAGAGCAAGGGCAAGAGCGGCGATGCGGTGGCTGCGGCGCTGCGGTGGTCGCCGTCCAAGATCAGCCGGTACGAGCGGGCCCGCACCGGCTTGCGGCCGCGGGAGGTGGCGCGGCTGCTCGACTACTACGAGATCACCGGCCCCCGGCGTGCGCTCTTGCTCGGGCTGGCCGAGGACGCGGCGCAGAAGGGCTGGTGGGAGGAGTTCGCCGACAGCTTGTCCGATGATTATCAGCAATTCATCGGCCTTGAGCATGAGGCCACGTCCATGGCCATCTGGCACGTGGATGTGGTCACCGGGCTGCTGCAGACCGAGGCTTATGCCCGGCACATCATCAGCAGCTACAGCCGGGTGGAGCCGATCGCGCCGGGCATGATCGGGCGGCTGGTCCGGGTGCGTATGCGGCGCCAGCAGATCCTCAACCGCGAGGGTCTGCAGTTGTCGGTGGTGCTGGATGAATCGGTGCTGACGCGGCGGATCGGCGATGAGTCGGTGATGTACGAGCAGCTTCAGCGGCTGGCCCAGGAGGCCGACCGGCCGAACGTCACGCTGCGGATCCTCCCCCTCGACGCGCAGCACATAAGCGCCGGGGAGTCCTTTGTCATATTCGGCTTCGGCGAAGACAGCGGCGCGATGCCCCAGGACGTCGTGTGTACCGAGCAGATGAGGAGCAGCGCCCTGTTGGAGGGGGAGCAGGAGACGTACCTGCACCGGATCGCGTTCCAGGCGCTGGCCGAGGCGTCGCTGGGCCCGGCGGAGTCCCGGGCGCTCATCCTGGAGACCGCACGCTCGCATTGGTCGGGTCCCTGGCAGCGCGTCAGCGCGTAAGCCCGGCCCCGGGGTAACATCCAGGGTGAACTGAATACGCACGGGAGCTCGGGCTTGACCGGGCTGAGAGGGTGGCTGGCCGCGCCAGGCCCACGCGCCACCGACCGTCTGAACCTGTCCGGGTAATGCCGGCGTAGGGAGGGCTGCCGTGGCCGAGACCACTTCCGCTTTCGTCACCGTTCCTGGCGACCGTCATTCCGAGGTCGCGCGCACGCTGGCCGAGCCGGTGCCGCAGGCGCTCAGCCTGCTCGACCAGTACGGGCTGTGGGGCAACCTCGGGGTGAGCCTGCTCGGTTTTACCGGGGCGATCTTCGTGCTGCAGCCCGGCGGCCCGGGTACGCCTGAGCTGTCCCTGGCCGCCGCGCTGACCGCGATCGTGATCGGCACCGTGCTCGGCACGGCGGTGCTAGCGCTGGCCGGGCTGCCCGGAGCGCAGACCGGAGCGCCCGCCATGGTGCTGCTGCGCGGGCTGTTCGGCGCCCGGCTGTCCTGGATGCCCACGGTGCTCAACATCTTGCAGTGCGTGGGCTGGGGCATCTTCGAGCTGGTCACGATCGCGACCGCTGCGCACACCGTGGCGCCCGCCCTGCCGAAGTGGGGATACGTGCTGATCGCCGGGGTGGCCACGGCCCTGCTGAGCGTGCGGCCGCTGGGTGCCATCCGGGTCTTGCGCCGGTACGCGACCGCTGCCGTGCTGGTCGTGATGTGTTACCTGCTGGTGCAGCTCATCCGGCACCCGATGCCCGCGTTCACGCACGGCACCTGGTCGGGCTACTGGGCCGCCACCGATACGGTGGTGGCCGTCGCCGTGTCGTTCGCGCCGCTCGCCGCCGACTACACCCGGCATTCCCGTAGCCCGCGCGCCGCGTTCGCGGGCGCGATGGCCGGATACACCGTCACCCAGGTGCTGTGTTACGTCATCGGGCTGCTCGCACTGGTCACCGTGGCCCGTAATCCCGCTGACATCTACGGGGCATTCATCGCACTGCCGCTCGGCACGCTCGGCTTTGCCGTGCTGGCCGCGCGGGAACTGGACCAGGCGTTCGCCGACGTCTACTCCACCGCCGTGTCAGCGCAGAACCTGCGCCCGCTGTGGGACCGGCGGATCCTGGCCTTGGTGATCGCCGGGCTGGCCACGGCGGGCGGGCTATGGCTCAACATCGCCGACTACCAGGATTTCCTTGACCTGATCGGCTCGGTGTTCGTGCCCATGTCCGCGGTGCTGATCGTGGACTACTTCGTCGTGTCGGGGCGGCGCTGGGACCTGTCGGCGACGGCCCGCTCGCGCTGGCTGATGCTGCTGCCCTGGGCGGCGGGCTTTGTCGCCTACCAGCTCATCAACCCCGGGTACGTGTCCTGGTGGGCTTCGGCCTGGACCTCATTCGGGCGTGACATCGGCTTCACCCCGGAAAGCTGGATGTCAGCGTCGATCCTGTCCTTCTGCGTGGCCGCGGCGATCACTCCGCTGACCCGCCTGCCTGCGCTCCTGACCCGGCCTGAGCCGAAGGGAACCGGGGAGCCCGTTTCTCGGTGAGCGCTGCCGCGCCTTCCAGGACGTCCGGGCCCATGAAGCAGAGCATCTCGTAGGCGGCGGACTGGTCGAAGATCGGGCCCGCCATCTTGAGCCAGCTGTTCAGCGCGCGTTTGGTCCACCGGATGGCCAGCTGCGAGCCGGTGGCCAGGCTGTCCGCGACGCGCAGGGCCTCGTCGAGCACCTGGTCGCGGGGGACTGCCTTGCTGACCATGCCGAGCCGCTCGGCCTCCTCACCGGTAATCATCTCGCCGGTGAGCAGGTAATAGCGGGCCTTGGCCATGCCGCACAGCAGCGGCCACAAGATCGCGGCGTGATCGCCCGCGGCGACGCCGAGCTTGACGTGGCCGTCGCCGAGCCTGGCGTCCAGGGCGCAGATCGATATGTCGGCCAGCAGGGCCACCACCGTGCCCGCGCCGACCGCGACGCCGTTGATCGCCGAGACGACCGGCTTCTCGCAGTTGATGATGTTGTAGACCAGGTCGCTCATCTCGGCCAGCATGTGGGCCACCCGGTCGTGGTTACCGGCCATCCGCCGCACCATGTCCAGGTCGCCGCCGGCCGAGAAGGCCCGGCCGGCCCCGGTGATCACGGCGACCCTCGTCTGCGGGTCAGCGGAGACGTCCGTCCAGACCCGGGCCAGTTCGCTGTGCATCTGCTCGTCGGCGGCGTTGTACTTCTCCGGCCGGTCCATGGTGATGAGCAGCACGTCATGGTCCCGGCGTTGGAAGCGGAGCCGCTCGTAGTCGGCGAATGTCATGGGCTGTCCTCCAGCTCAGCTCGTCGTGAGGCCAGCGCGTCCGCTGTCTGCTTGGCGTTCGCCTCGTCCAGATCGGTGACGGCGACGAGCGCTCCCTCCGCGGCTAGCTTCCCGGCGATCGCCTTACCGATGCCCTGGCCGGCTCCGGTCACGATCGCGATCTTGTCGTTGAGCCTTCCCATGCGTCACATTCTCGTCCTCAGCTGCTGGGGGAGAGCGACAGCTCGGCCACGATCTGCTCGGCGATGGCCATGGATGACGTGGCGGCGGGGGAGGGCGCGTTGCGGATGGCCGTGACCGGGCCGATCTGGTGGATACGGAAGTCGTCGACCAGCGATCCGTCCGGGTCGACGGCCTGGGCGCGCACCCCGGCCGGCGCCGGCGCCACGTGGCTGTCTTCGAGCCAGGGCAGGTAGCTGCGGGCCTCGGCCAGGAAAGCGCGCCGGGACAGCGACCCATGCATCTCGCGCAGGCCGGCCCGCCAGTTCCGCCGGGCCAGCTTGCGGAACGACGTGGAGCGGGCCAGCCGGGCCAACTGTTCGGGCGAGACGTCGCGCCAGCGGTATCCCTCCCGGGCCAGCGCCAGCACCGCGTTGGGCCCGAGGTCCGCCTGGCCGTCGATGCGCGGGGTCAGGTGGACGCCGAGGAACGGGTAGGCCGGGTCGGGCACGGGATAGATCAAATGGTGGACCCGGTCCCGCACCTCCGCCCGCAGCCGCAGGTACTCGCCGCGGAACGGGACGATTTCCGGGGCGGCCGCGTCGCCGGCCGCCCGGGCCAGTAGGTCGGTCTGCAGGCCCGCGCAGATCACCAGCCGGGACACCGTGTCCGTCCCGCCCGGGGTGGTCACCTGGACCTCGTCGCCATGACGGCGTACCGCGGTGACCGGGGCGCCGGTCAGGATCTGGCCGCCACCCGAGGTCACGTCGGCGGCGAAGGCCCGGGCGATGGCGGGGAAGTCGACGATGGCCGTAGTGGGGGACAGCAGCGCGGCCACGCCGGCCACGTCGGGCTCGAGCGCCCGGATGTCCGGCCCGTCCAGCCAGCGCACCCCGGGCACGCCATTGGCCTGCGAGCGGCGCTCGATCTCTCGCAGCCGCTGCGTCTCCACCTCGTCCCTGGCCACCACCAGCTTGCCCCGCTCGTCCCACGGCAGGCCGCGCTCGGCGCAGTAGGCGCGCAGCAGTTCGACGCCGCGTCGGCAATTCCTGGCCTTGGCCGAGCCCGGCTGGTAGTAGATCCCGGCGTGAGCAACGCCGGAGTTGTGCCCGGACTGGTGCCGCGCGACCGCGGCCTCCTTCTCCCACACCACGACCGGGACGCCCGCGACCGCGAGCTGGCGTGCGGTGGCCAGCCCGATCAGCCCGCCCCCGATGATCCCGACCCTCACCTCGTGTACCTCACCAGGTTCATGAGCCCCTCCTGTCGCCGCTGGTCATCCGTTTAGGCGCGGCCGCCGAGATCAGCCGCCAGAAGCGCAACCTTAGCGAGTACCTGACACCGTATCGGCGCCACGTCCCGACGGGACGCCAGCTCAGATGGGTGCCCGGCCACCGTGACCAGGCTCTTAACCGGACTGGTACGTGACCGTTCAAAGATCAGTCAGCTGACCGATGTCTCTCACTGCAACTTGCAGCAGCATTTTTGTTGCAACCGGTTGAGGCCGAGCACCTCAGCATCCGCTCGGCCCGGAAGCATCCGCTCGGCTCACTAAGGAATCCCGATGAACGTCATGATGCCGACCCGTCCCGCGGAACTGCGCGGCTACCGCGCCCGGCTGACCGCGGGACCGGCCGCTGCGGGCGAGGCCCGCCGCCAGGTCCGGGCGGCCATCTGCGCCTGGGATCTTCCGGTCGACCCGGACGTCGCGGTCCTGCTGACCAGCGAACTGGTAACCAATGCCATCAGGCATGAGGTCACCGGGATCGTCATGCTGGCCATCACCTGTTCCTGCGGCCAGTTGCGGGTTGACGTCCACGACACCTCGCGCTCCTGGCCGATGCTGGCAGATGCCGCCGCAGATGCTGAGGTCGGCCGCGGCCTGATGCTGGTCAGCACCCTGTCGGCCGAGTGGGGCTTCTACCGCACCCCTGCGGGTAAAGCCGTGTACTTCACGCTCGCGTCCGAGACCGACGTGGCCGAGGGCAGCGGACGCGACCCGCAGGGGTTTCAGGCGTGGGGACTGTGAGCCGTGAGCCCTCCCCCCGAGGTTCACAGTCCCCACTGAGTCCTGGCCCGGTCACTTCGGCGTGAGACCGCGCAGAGCCGACTCCCTGGCGATATCGGTCCGTGAGTGGACGTCCAGTTTCTTCAGGATGTGCGAGACGTGGGTGGCGACCGTCCGCCGGGATAGCAGCAGCTTGGCGGCGATCTCCGGGTTGGACAATCCCTCCTCCACCAGAGTGGCGATCTTGATCTCGGTCTCCGTGAGGCTGTCCCAGCCGCTGCGGGCTCGCCGGTGTTTGGCGGTCGGCCCGCGCCGGATGCCATGGGCGCGGAACGCGGCCTGGAGCCGGGCTACGTCCGCGGCCGCGCCGAGGGAGGCATAGACCTCCACGGCATAGGTGAACGCGACCCGGGCCTGGCTGCGGTCATCGGCGCCGAGGAACTGCTCAGCGGCCGCCTCCAGTGCCTTCGCCCGTTGCAGGGGCCAGCCGGCCTGCTCATAGCGCTCGGCGGCCGCAAGCAGCCCGGGGCCATCACGGTCCAGTAGACCGCGGCAGTACAGCGCGTTCGCCTGCCGGTGCGGGATCGCCGATTCGGCCGCCAGGGCGGCCGCGTGGCCTGCCAGGGTCTGCGCGGTGCTCACGTCGCCGGTCTGGGCGGCGAGGCGGACGGCGTCGGCCAGCAGGTCCTCGATTTCCCCGAGATCCTCGGTGTTGTCGGCGGACCCGGTGGTCAGTGTGGCCAGCGCCTCCGCTGGCGCGCCGGCCTGCTCACGGTCCAGGCTGCGGGCCAGGGCCAGCTCGAAAATAGGCTGGTGTCCGATCCGCTTGGCGTAAGGGACGGCGGCGGCCAGGTGGCGGTGTGCCGCGCCGATCTCGCCGCGATGGAAGCTGATGACGGCGGCAATCCCGAGATTGCAGCAGGCCACCTCGGGGGCCACTAGGTTCTCGGGCAGGATCTCCACCTCGGCCAGCGCGTCGTCCCAGCGCCCCGCTCTAAATAGGAGCTGGCCCATGGCGCTGTGCGCCTGGGATAGCCGGATGACCGTGCCGACCTGGTCGGCGAGGTGGCGGGCCTGCCCGGCCGCCGCGAAGGCCTGTTCGTACTGGTCCAGGCAGCCCAGCGTGACGGACTGATTAATCTGCAGCAGCAGCCGCAGATCGGTCAGGGCCGGATCGGCCTGGGTCACGGCCAGCGCCCGGTCGAACAGCGGCAGCGCGTCGGTCAGATGCCCCTGCACCGTGGTCACCAGCGTCAGCACATGCAAGGCCCAGCCCATGGCCCAGTTGTCGTCCGCTTCCGATGCCGCCTCCAGCGCGCTGGCTGCGACCTGGCCAGCCTGCTCGACCTCGCCGAGGATGCTGTGCGTCCGCGCGGCCAGCACCAGCAGCCGGGCGCGGTGCCGGGCCGAGATGCCGGGCGAAGCCAGCGCCCGGTCCAGCGTGGCCAGGGACTCCGCCGACAAGCCGGCCACCATCCGGCACTGCGCCAGCGTCCAGTGCAGGTCCACCAGGAGATCGGGCTCGGTGGCGTGCTCCAGGGCCCGGTTGGCCACTTGCTCGGCCGCCGCGGTGTCGCCGGTACGGTACAGGGCATCGGCCAGCCGGCTGGCGAGCCGGCCATGGCGGGCCGAGCTGGCCGGAGAACTGGCGACGGCCCGGGTCAGGAGCTCGGCGGCCACCCCCGGTGCCTGGCTGACCAGCTGATCCGCGGTCCGGGCCAGCCAGTTCAGCATCCATTCGTCCATGGCCTCGGCCGGGTCGCCGGGATCGCCTGTGGCCCGCAGCATCTGCCTGGCCACCCGGTCCGGCGGCGCGCCCACCTCCGCGAGAGCGTGCCCCGCATCGCGGTGCCAGGCGGCACGCACCGCCGCGGGCATCTCGTCGTACAGGGCCGCCCGGATCAGCGGATGCCGGAACCGCAGACCGCTGCCCGATTCGGCCAGGACGCCGGCCGCGCAGGCCTCGTTCACCGCCGGAACCAGGTCGGCCATGCCGCGGCCCAGCACGATGGCCAGATCGGGCACCGCGAAATCCACGCCGAGCAGCGCCGCGGCCTGCAGGACCTCGCGTATCTGCCCGGTGGCAAAGCCAAGCCGGTCCGCTATGGCCGCTGGCAGCGAGCTTGGCGCCGAACCGCCGGCCAGCTCCGCGGCGCCCCCCTCGGTGATGATCAGGCCAGAGCCGCGGACCAGGGCGGCGACCAGCTCGGTGACGTAAAGCGGATTGCCCGCGGCCCCGTCGGCGAGCCGCAGCAGGCCGTCATCCGGCGTGCCCCCGGCCAGCGCCGCCACCAGGTTGGCCACCGCCGTCCCGGTCAGCCCGGCGAGCTGGAGCCGCGCGTCGTCGTCCACCACCCGCCGCAGCGCCAGCACGTCATCCCGCCGGGGCACCGGGCGCATTGTCCCGACCAGCAGCAGCGGTACCTGACGCACCGACCTGGCCAGCCGCCCCCACAAGGTGATGCTGGCCGGGTCGGCCCATTGCAGGTCGTCGATGACCAGGATGGTCGGCCGCACCGCACACTGCTCGGCGACCAGGGCCAGCAACTGCTCGGCCAGCACCGCCGGCACATCCGTGCCGCGGCCGGCCGTGATCTCACCGCGCAGGAGCCCGACGATCGTGTTCCGCCTCGGGTTCGCCGACGGCTCGCGGACTGCGAGCCCGTCGAGGAACGGCAGCAGCGGCAACTCCTGACTCAGCTCGTCACCGGCCCCCCAGAACATCTGACAGCCGGACTCGGGCACCTCGGCAATGGCCGCTCGCACCAGCGTGGACTTGCCGATGCCGGGCTCGCCCTCGATGAGCACCGAGCTGCCGCGCCCACGAGCCACTTCTCTTATGAGCCCGGTCAGCAACGTCATCTCGTGGTCGCGGCCGACAAGCGCACCGGCCGACGTCACCGGGTGCATGAAGCAAAGTTTACTACCCGAACATTTACTGAACAAGCGGACGTTTTTCGCAAGTTAATTCGGTAGCAGAAAATACCGTACGCCGGTAAACGCCAGCGTACGCCCGTGGTGCCAACCCGGTGCAAATTGCAGAGCATCTTGCACCGGCATAGGCTGGCGAACTTTGCCGGCAAGAAGAATTTAATCCTGCAGGCAAGGTTTAATTGCATTATTTTTTATTTGAAAAGGTACTAATAAGGGCTTACCCTAGTGCTGAAGGCCAAATACTGACAGTAACTCACATATGACTCTCTGGCGCCGATGAGCTTGGTGAGGCATGCAGCAGGCGGCTGAGCTGTATCGATGCCATGGAGGACATCATGAACATTAGGCGAATTCTCATCCCTGCTATCGTAGCACTCGGCTTCGCCGGGTCAATTCTGGCGAGCTCGGCGGCACCAGCAGCCCTGGCTCAGGGAACCGCTGTCCACGCCCAGGCCGCTTCGATCCATGCGGTGCCCAACACTTGGTATCACTCCTGAACTAAACCCGACACACGATTAGCCTGCCGCCGATTGGATTAATCAGCGGCGGGCTAATCGTGTGATTGCCGTCGGTCAGCCTCCGCTTGAACTTCAGGCCCCGCTCGATCTTTGACCGGGGGCCGGCTCGATCTTTGACCGGGGGCCGGCCGATCTTTGACCGGGGGTCGGCTCGATCTTTGACCGGGGCCGGCCGATCTTGCTCGACTACGGGCCGGGCCCGATCTTGGCCACCCGGGCCCCCCGGCCGCCCGCCGCCCGCCGCCCCGCGGGCTGGCCATGGTTGCCCTGGGCATATATACGGTGTACGAAGGTTCCACTCATAATGGTTGCTGGAAAGCTGTCTGATCACCCTTATCGCCCGCGCGGCACCGAGGGGGGAGGGACGCCCGATGATCGCGCCAGCAAGCCCTACGGTGCGGCGGCGGCGTCTGGCCGCCGAACTGCGCGGGATCAGGGAGAGCAAGGGCAAGAGCGGCGATGCGGTGGCTGCGGCGCTGCGGTGGTCGCCGTCCAAGATCAGCCGGTACGAGCGGGCCCGCACCGGCTTGCGGCCGCGGGAGGTGGCGCGGCTGCTCGACTACTACGAGATCACCGGCCCCCGGCGTGCGCTCTTGCTCGGGCTGGCCGAGGACGCGGCGCAGAAGGGCTGGTGGGAGGAGTTCGCCGACAGCTTGTCCGATGATTATCAGCAATTCATCGGCCTTGAGCATGAGGCCACGTCCATGGCCATCTGGCACGTGGATGTGGTCACCGGGCTGCTGCAGACCGAGGCTTATGCCCGGCACATCATCAGCAGCTACAGCCGGGTGGAGCCGATCGCGCCGGGCATGATCGGGCGGCTGGTCCGGGTGCGTATGCGGCGCCAGCAGATCCTCAACCGCGAGGGTCTGCAGTTGTCGGTGGTGCTGGATGAATCGGTGCTGACGCGGCGGATCGGCGATGAGTCGGTGATGTACGAGCAGCTTCAGCGGCTGGCCCAGGAGGCCGACCGGCCGAACGTCACGCTGCGGATCCTGCCCCTGGACGGGCAGCACACGGTTTCCGGCGAGTCCTTTGTCATATTCGGCTTCGGCGAAGACAGCGATGCGATGCTGCAGGACGTGGTGAGTACCGAGCAGATGCGCAGCGGCTTCATCTTGGAGGGGGAGCGGGAGACGTACCTGCACCGGATCGCGTTCCAGGCGCTGGCCGAGGCGTCGCTGGGCCCGGCGGAGTCCCGGGCGCTCATCCTCGAGGTGGCCCAGTCACACTGGTCAGGTGCCGAGCGGCATGCCGCTGGCGACCGTGTCGTGCAGCCTTCATAGCGATGGGGTAGCGCGGCCGGGTCTGCGCGCGTACCATGACGTGCTTACCGGCGACGTGTCCGGTACATCGTGGGTATAACAGACCTTCACTGGGCCATAGTGTCACTTGAGGGCAAAGCCGCCCGTAGGTGCCTGTGATGCTGTTAGGCTAAAAAGTTAAGTGGCTACGTTATGTAGGGCCTCACCTGCATTCC
>Ga0335074_10004442_pt1 | contig 19291 bp, 16 predicted proteins | sample Lox_Sample_23_FD_206715 | JGI IMG/M metagenome (GOLD analysis project Ga0335074, IMG submission 206715) | Soil microbial communities from Loxahatchee National Wildlife Refuge, Florida, United States - Lox_Sample_2.3 | ecosystem: Environmental > Terrestrial > Soil > Wetlands | place: USA... | reverse complement strand
CCCCACTTGCCCCAGGCGATGATCGTCGTCACTGGCGCCGTCAGCCCGGGAGGAGCCTGCGGAGCCGGGTTGGGTGCGCCGGCCAGGGCAGGCCGCGAGCCCTGCAAGATGGGCAGAAACCCGGCTGCGGGCTCGCGCAGAGCCAGGATGTGCACCAGTAACGACATGTTCGCTGCTCCTACGGTGTCCTGATGGGCTCAGGGGCGTCGGCGCTTGCCAGCGCCTTCGCGCGAATGTCGGCAATCGACCGGCGGACCCGTCGCGGCAGGCTCACTTGCGCCGGATCGTTACTAATGCGCAGTGATGCGACGAACGGGACACGCACGACGGCACCGACCCGGGCAGAGAGCACCTGGAACCGGTAGGCCGCAGCCGCCGGCTCCGGGAAGCCGTCGCTGACGATGGCGAGCACCGCGACGCGCTCGCCCTGCCAGGTGATGGCGTTTATCGCGGCGATCGCCTGAGCTGCCGCCACGGCCGTGTTCCGCGAGACGAGCGTGAGCGGGCGTCCCCAGGTGGGGCGGATAGCCGGGCGACCGCGGCTGGGGCGCCGAACTGAGCCGATGTCCCACGAGGGCTGCAGCAGGATGGCGAGCGTGGTCGTGCCGGCTCCGCCGTGCGCGCCCACCACCACGATCTCGCGGGCAGGCTGGTTCGTGCCCTGCGGCGGGACCGGCCCGGTCCGGGATTGCGCTGCCGTCGGCCGCACCTGGCTCCCCTCCTCGCTCTGCACCACCGTGATCTCCGGGCGCAGCCCGGCGCACCTGCGATGCGCGACACCTTCAGAGAAAGTCATGTAACTCGATCTTCAACTTAAGTTGACGCACACCCGGATGATATGCCTACGCTTGGCCAGGCTGTCAACTTGAATCAAAAGACGATCATGTTTCGATAAACTGAGGTGATGGATGTGCGCGGCAAGGAGGCACCCACCTGCCGGCCGGCGCCCGCTGGCGCCCGGCCGTTCCCGCCAAAGAGCCGCATAGCGAAGGCGCCGTGGTCGGCTACCGTCGCGCTCGCGGCGCTGCTCAGCGGATGCGCGACTGGCTCGGCCGTCCCTGCCCCAGCTCCCCAGGCTCCCCCCGCCACAGCAGGCAACCGCTCGCTTGCAGCTGCGGCCAGCGCGCCAGCCCCATCACTCGTGCGGGTACCGCGGCCGGATTATGCCCGGCCCAGCTCGGTCGCGGCCAGCTTCTTCACCGCATGGGCCAGCGTCGACGCCATCCACGACGGCCCGGGCGCATACCTGGCCCGCTGTGCGGACCTGGTCACTCCCGCCCTCGAGCGACAGATCGAACCCGGCCAGCCCGCTCCGGCCGGATGGCAGGCAATGCGGCAGGAGCACATGGTCAGCCTCGTGCACGTGCGTGCCGTCACCCGCCCATCCGGCGCCCCTGCGCCCAGCACCACCGTGACGTATCTGCGGGTGTACGCCCAGCAGGTGACCACCTCGACGGCGGGGCGCACCGTCACCAGCGACGGCATAACCCTGGAACTCACCAGGCGCGACCGACGCTGGCTGGTCAGCCGCCTGCTGTGGTACTGAGGTCCCGGCCATGTACAAGATCGTCGGTGCCGGATCGGCTATCGCTACGGTTCCCCTGGTCGTCGTCCTGCTCGTCGCCGCGAGCCTGCCAACCTCCGCCCAGGCAGGCGATGACGCCGGCCTGGGCGGCGCCCCTACCACCCTGGCCATGCAGGACATCCCGGCGAACTACCTGGCCTGGTACATGGCCGCCGCGCAGACCTGCCCCGGCCTGCCCTGGTCCGTCCTGGCAGGCATCGGCAAGGTCGAGAGCAACCACGGCCGGTCGATTCTGCCCGGCGTCCGCTCCGGCGCCAACAGCGCGGGCGCCGAAGGGCCGATGCAGTTCCTGCCGACCACCTTCGCCGAGTTCGCCGTCAACGCCGACCCGGCCAACTTACTCACGCCCTACGACCCGGCCGACGCGATCTACACAACGGCGAGGATGCTATGCGCCGATGGTGCCCGCGACGGCAGTCAGGTCGGCATCCAGCAGGCGATCTTCGACTACAACCACGCCGGCTGGTACGTCACCGACGTGCTGACCTGGGCCGTCCGGTACGCAACTCCGGCCGGAACCGCCGGGATCGCCGCGGCCATCGCATTCGCCGAGGCGCAGGTCGGGAAGCCCTACTGCTTGGGCGGCCAGGGCCCGACCTGCTTCGACTGCAGCGGCCTGGTCTTCGCCGCCTACGCCGCTGCGGGCATCCATGTCGCCCGCACCACCTACCAGTGGCAGCAGGACGGCCCCCAGATACCGCTGTCCCAGATCCAGCCCGGCGATCTGCTGTTCTCCGCGGGCTCCGACGGCACTTCCGCGAACCCCGGCCACGTGGTGATGTACCTCGGCAGCGACCAGGTCATCCAGGCGCCGCATACCGGCGTAGACGTACAGATCGACCCGCTCGACCTGGCCGCCATCGTCGTCGCTACTCGGCCCGCCGACCTGGGCAGCAGTCCGTGACCGCGGCCTCGGCCCGTTCCTCACCCGCGAAGGAGGCAGAACCCATGGACGCGCCCACAGTCGGCCGACCCGCTCGAGCGGCTGGTCCTCTAGCGCCACCGCATCATCCAGGACCGAGTGAGCGCCGACTGGTACGTACTGGTCCCCGGACCGGTCCGGACGCCAGAGCCGTTTCCGTCCGGGCACCCGGACCACCCGGACCGGTCCGTGCCGGTCCCCGGACCGGTCCGGCGGCGGTGTCCGGGAAGGCAGGGTCGCCATGACCGAGCACGCAGCAAGCCCGCAGAGGGATCCGGGCCAACTCCTGTACTCAGTCGAGGAAGCGGCAGACCTGCTCGGCATTGGCCGGACCTTCATGTTCCATCTGCTCGCCACGGGCGAGATCGACTCGCTCAAGATCGGCAGGCGCCGGAAGATCGCTCCTGACGCCCTCGATGGCTATATCGAGCGGCTGCGCGCAGTGCAGCGCGGTTACTGCGAGCGGGCCGAGGGATCCCCGACGCCGGGCCAGCGAGATAGGCAACGAGGATGACGGAAACGGGTCATGCACTTCATGCGCCCTTATCCGGCCAACGATCTTCAGGACCGGGAGCGCAACTCCGGCAACCGCGTGCCGCTGCGCGGGCCAGCCGTTCCCAGACGACCGCGCAAGGCGTCGTGGCCGCCCTGGCTCTTCCGGCATCATGCCCAGCGCCTTCACAGCCCCTCCGCCCGCTCCCGCTGGCCAATCTTCACCAGCTGCCACGCGAAACTTCGATGCTGTACGACATAGGACGTGTCGACCCATCCGGAAGGGTCGCGAACGTCGACATCGTCGAAGCTCTTCGCTGGCGGCCCGGAGACAAACTCGAAATGATCCTCAGCCAGCTCGCGATAGTCATCCGCGTGTCCCCCGACGGCCTTTTCTCCGTACCGCGCAGGCCCCGCATCATCATTCCGGCGAAAGCGCGGCGACGTTGCGCTATCAGGCCCGGCGACCAGGTACTGCTCGCGGCAGCACCGGAGTACGGCATCGTGATCGTATACCCGCTGTCAGTAGTGGACGAAATGATCACCAGTTATCACTGCGCACATTCTGCTGAGAGTTGGCGTGAACATGGATGACAGCAACCACTTCGTACCCCAGGGTGAGATGCTGATCGCGAAGATGGGATTTAGCCCGGCCGATCTCCTGCGCTCATCCACGACACCATCGGAAGCCCCGGTGTTTTCCGAATATATTCCGCGAGTTTCCAAAGCGGTCAGCCCCGGAACGCGCCGGGTATACAGCACCTATTGGAACCGGGTAGTCGGAGCGTGGGGGCCGAGGCCTATCACGTCGGTAACTCCCCTCGAGATCAGTCAGCTCGCCGAGCAGGTCAAGGCCAACGTTGTCAAACGCAGAAATGCCCGCGGCGGACGTGGAGCAGCCGAGCATCTGGTTGCCGCTCTCCGGTGCATGTACAAGCACGCAGTCGCCGACGGCATTCTGACCGAAGCCGAGAACCCTGCGACCCGCGTTCCCAAGCCACGCAGGCTCCGCAGCACCCGCAGGGCGCTGCCGGACAGGCAACTCGAAGAACTCTCCCGGGTCGCCGCGTCCACCGGAGATGACCCCGCCCTGGACGCACTGCTGCTGCGACTCCACACCGAAACCGCCTGCCGGCGCGGAGGCGCCCTGGCACTGACACCGGAAGACCTTGACGCCGAACAGTGCCTGATCCGGCTGCACGAGAAAGGCGGCACGATGCGCTGGCAACCCGTATCACCTACCCTGATGTCCCACCTGCTCGTGCATGGCGAGAGCCGGGGTGGGCTGGCCTCAGGCCGACGCCTGCTGCGGTACGTCAACGGCCAGCCAATCACCTCCCGGCGTTACGACTATCTCTGGCGACGCCTCGGCTGCCATCTTTCGTGGGTGGCAACCCAGCAGGTGAGCACACACTGGATACGGCACACCGTCCTGACCTGGGTTGAGCGCCACTTCGGTTTCGCTGTCGCCCAGGCCTACGCCGGACACGAGGACCACGGCCGCGGGGGGCGCGCGATGGCCACCTATGTCCGTGCCGGTCTCCCGGAAGTGGCAACGGCTCTGGCCGCCTTGACAGGCGAACCTCATCCGCTGGCCGTTAGGACATACTCGCCCAGGCTTCCCGATTCCGACCGCGCCTGATCGATTCCACAGAGGGGCTTCGGTAACGACTGCGGACTTCATGGCATGCCCCCATTCAGGTAGCTGCGATGACCATTGACTGGGCGGATGGGAGGACGCAGGCGGGCGAGCGGGTGACGAAATGCAGGCCCCGGTGTGGATGGCGTGGTCGCGGTGATCAACAAGCTGACCGGGCAGACCGAGACGAGCGCGACGTCCCCGGCCAGCGCCTGAACGCCACTTGGTTGTATCGTCGCTCCGGGGTGCCAGGGTCGAAGGGCCCGATGGGGGGAGGCCGGATGGTCCGGAGCAGCCTTAGCCCGGGAACCGAAGCCGGGCCATGAGGATCGTCGCAGCACTGGGTGGTAATGCCCTACTGGAACGGGGCGAAAAACCCGATTCTGACATCCAGCAGTCGCACGTGCAGGACGCGGTGGCGGCCCTCGCCCCGCTGGCGCGGGCTCATGATCTGGTTGTCACGCACGGGAACGGGCCGCAGGTGGGGGTGCTGGCGCTGGAAAGCGCGCGGGATCGGGCGCTGTCGCGCCCGTATCCGTTCGACGTGCTCGGTGCGCAGACTCAGGGGATGATCGGCTACTGGCTCGCCCAGGCGCTGCGCCGAACCGTACCGGGCCGGCCCGTTGGCTGCCTCATCTGCCAGACGCTGGTCAACCGGGACGATCCGGCCTTCGAGAATCCGACGAAGTTCGTCGGCCCGGTCTATCCGGAGACGAAGGCGCGTGCGCTGGCGGCGGAACGGGGCTGGGCTGTGCGCTGTGACGGCGCGGCCTGGCGGCGGGTGGTGCCCTCGCCCGAGCCTCGTGAGCTGGTCGAACTGCCGCTGGTCCGGGTGCTGCTGGACAGCGGGGCGCTGGTGGTGTGCGCTGGCGGGGGCGGCATCCCGGTGATCGCAGATGCATCGGGAGGGCTGCACGGCGTGGAGGCAGTGGTGGACAAGGACCTGACTGCGGCCCTGCTGGCCCGCGCGGTGAACGCCGACGCCCTGCTGCTGCTCACCGACGTTGATGCCGTGATCGACGGTTTCGGTACCGCGGATGCCCGCCCCGTTCGCCGCGCCACTCCCGGTGAGCTGCGGACCCGGTCGCTGCCGGCCGGGTCGATGGGCCCGAAAGTCGAAGCCGCCTGTCGTTTCGTGGAAGCGACGGGCAAGCTGACGGCGATCGGCCGCCTCGACGATGCCGAGGCGCTGCTCGCCGGACGAGCTGGCACCGCTGTCTTGCCGTAGGCGGCACCTCTCGGCCCGCAGTGCCCGCCGGGTTCGGCGGTATCGGGGCTGGCCGAAGGCACCGTCGAGCAGGTGATGCGGCGATCACAGAACAACGCTTCGGCTGCCGGCTGAAGCCAGGGCCGCCGGGTCATGTCAGGCCTGCGGCATGAGCTCACCTACGGCCGAGCGGAGCTGGGGCATTGTGCGGCGGTCCTGGCGCGGGTCCCGGGGTCTGCACATGCTGCGCCCTCGACCGGCGGTGGCGACGGACGAGCCAGCGCCGGAGCTCGTCGGCTCCCCAGACGATGAACGGGAAGGGGGCCACGGTGGCGAGCTGCGCCGGCGCTAGCGGCGCGGTACCGAAGATGCCGTGCAGGGCAGGCGCGTACACCAGCAGCGCTGCGAAGGCGAGCGAGAAGCCGATGCCGCCGAGCAGGAACTTATTGGAGAAGACCCCGACGGAACGCAGCGACGCGTGGTTGGTGCGGACGGCGAAAGCGGTGCCGATCTGGCAGGCGACGATGCCGAGCCAGGCGACGGTGGTGGCCTGCCGGTAGCCGTGGTTCAGAGGGCTGCCGGGTCCGGTGGCGGCGCCCGGGTGCCACCCGGCGTGGCGGAGGGTGAGGAAGAAGCCGGCCATGACCAGAGCGGCGGAGATGACGCCGAGGAACCCCCAGGCGCGGGCCAGCATGGCGCGGCTGATGACGCCCTGGGTGCGGGGCCTGGGCGGGCGGTCCATCAGCCCGGGCTCGGCGGGTTCGCGGCTGAGGGCGAGGGCGGGCAGGGTGTCGGTGCCAAGGTCGATGGCGAGCAGTTGCATGACCGTCAACGGCAGGGGTATCGCGCCTCCGGCCAGGGCGAAGACCAGGAAGGGCACGACCTCGGGGACGGCGTGGGTGAAGATGTAGGAGATGAACTTGCGGACGTTGTCGTAAACGCGTCGGCCGGATTCGACCGCGGCGGCGATGGTGGCAAAGTTGTCGTCGGTGAGCACCATGGTGGCGGCCTCGCGGGCCACGTCCGTTCCCGAGCGTCCCATGGCGACGCCGATGTCGGCGCGGCGCAGGGCGGGGGCGTCGTTGACGCCGTCGCCGGTCATCGCGACCACCTGGCCCATGGCGCGTAGCGCGTCGGCGATGCGGAGCTTGGCTTCTGGGGAGCTGCGGGCGAAGACCACTTCGGATCCGGAGCTGAGCAGGTCGTCGAGCTGGGCCTCGGTCATGGCGTCCAGCTCGGTCCCGGTGACCACTTTCATCCCGGTGCGGCCGATGCCGACGCCCCGGGCAATCGCGGCGGCGGTCAGGCCGTTATCGCCGGTGACGACGTGGATGCGGAGGCCGGCCCGGTGTACTCGGTCGATGGCGGCGGGGACCTGCGGCCGGGGCGGGTCGAGCATGGCCGCCATCCCGGTCAGGCACAGGTCTGTTTCGGCGTCCTCGCGCCGGGCGGGGACGGCGGCTCCCGCGGGCAGCTTGCGGTAGGCGAATGCGAGCACCCGCAGGCCGCGCTGGGCGTAGCTGGTCATGATGTGTGTTGCCTCACTGCGGTCCGCGTCGGTGATCGGCTGTTCCTGCTGGCCGCGGCGGATCGCGGTGCAGCGGGCGAGCACCTCTTCCGGGGCGCCTTTGGTGTCGGCTACCAGGACGCCGTCGAGCTCGTCGACGGTTGTCATGAGCTTGAGCCGCGGGTCGAACCGGAAGAGCCGGCGCCGGTGCTTGTGCCGGTTGGCCAGCGAGACGTCCCGGCCGCAGCTGTCGGCAAGCTTGAGCAGCGCGAGCTCGGTTGGGTCTCCGGCCGGCTTCCCGGCGGCGCCATTGAGGTCGGCGTTGTTGCAGGCCGCCGCGATCCGGGCGAGCGGGCCGAGCCCGGCCGGCTGCCCCGATGCTGGGCCGTTGCCGGTGTGCGGGCCGGCGGGCCCCAGTGGTTCGAGGGCGGTTTCCCCATCTGGCGTCCAGGCGGTGGTGACGCGCATCCGGTTCTCGGTGAGGGTGCCGGTCTTGTCGGTGCAGATAACGCTGGTCGATCCGAGGGTCTCGACCGCGGACAGGCGCTTGACCAGCGCGCCGCGGCGGGCCATCTCGCGGACGCCGACGGCCAGCGCCAAGGTGATTGTGGGCAGCAGTCCTTCTGGGACGTTGGCTACCAGCAGCCCGATCGCGAAGCTAGCGGCCAGCGCCAGGCTCAGCCCGGCGGCCAGACCGATCGGCAAGAATGCGATCCCGGCGCCGACGGCCACGAACGCGATCAGCCGGGTGGCCCGCTTGACCTGTCGTTCCAGCGGGCTCTGGTCCGGCCCGGCACGCTGGCTGAGCGCCGCGATCCGGCCGATCTCGGTGCGCATCCCGGTCGCGGTCACCATAGCCTCGGCCTGGCCGCCGGTGCAGGCGGTGCCGCTGAACACCACGTCGGCGGCCTGTAGCAGCGGCACGCTGGCGTCGGCCTGGCCTGCTTGCCGGGTCACCGGCACGGACTCGCCGGTCAGCGTGGACATGTCCACTTCGAGGGTGCCGGTCACCAGCCGGGCGTCTGCGCAGACGCTGTCGCCTTCCTCGATCACCAGCACGTCGCCGGGCACCAGCAGCCGGGCCTCGATCTCGGCCAGCACCCCGTCGCGCTTGACCCGGGCGCGCTCGGGCAGGAACGCCGCCAGCGCCTCGACGGCTCGTTCGGCCTGCATTTCCTGGGCGAACGCGAACCCGGCGTTAAGGAAGATCACCGCGGCGATCGCGATTGCCAGCCGAGGGGTCCCGCTCACCCAGGCTAGCACCGCCGCCACGGCAAGCAGGACCGCCAGCGGCTGGGTGAACTGGCGGGCCAGCTCACCCGGCCAGCGCCGGCCGCCACGCCGGGACAGCACGTTGGGGCCGGAGACCTCCAGCCGGCGCGACGCCTCACGACCTGACAGGCCAGCCCGTGAGCTGCGCAGGTCCCGGAACAGCTGGGCGAGCGGCTCGAGCGGATCCGGGGCCGAAGCAGGTCCCCCGGATGCGGGGGCGGGTCCGTTGCGGGTATCCACGGCGGCGCGTCCGTGAAGCTCCGGCGGAGATGACTTCGCTGGCATGAGTCTGGAATCCCTTGTCGTGGTCTGAGTGCCGGAATCGGAAGGTCAGGCCGGATTGCCCTCCGCCGACGTCGTCTTCACTCAAGTTCGGGGGATGATGCTCCTTCGGGTCGGGGGATGGTGGCTAGCATGGTGGCCTTGATCGTGTGCATCCTGTTCTCGGCCTGGTCGAAGACAACGGATGCGCGGGATTCGAAGACTTCTTCGGAGACCTCGAGGGCGGGCAGGCCTTCGGTCTGGTGAACCTGCCGGGCGACCTTGGTGTCGAGGTTGTGCAGGGCAGGCAGACAGTGCATGAACTTGACCGCCGGGTTTCCGGTGGCGGCCAGCACGTGGGCGGTGACCCGGTAGGGCAGCAGCAGGGTGACGCGGTCGTGCCATCGGGCGGCGGGTTCGCCCATTGACAGCCAGACGTCGGTGTACACGAAGTCGGCACCCCGGACGGCGGTGTTCAGGTCGTCGGTTACCGTGAGGGCGACGCCGGACCGGTATGCCAGGCCCTGGGCGATCCTGCGTATCTGCCCGGATGGCCACAAGGAACGCGGGGCGCAGATCCGGATGTCCAGGCCCAGCAGCGCGCCGGTCACCAGCAGTGAGTTCGCCGTGTTGTTCCGGCCATCACCCAGGTAGCAGCAGGTAACGTCCTGTAGCGGCTTGCCGGCATGGTCGCGCATGGTGAGGATGTCGGCGAGCATCTGCGTGGGGTGCCACAAGTCGGTCAGGCCGTTCCACACAGGGATGCCGGAGAACTGGGCCAGAGTCTCGGCGTCGGACTGCGCGAACCCGCGGTATTCGATTCCGTCGAACATGCGGCCCAGCACCCGGGCGGTGTCCTTCACCGATTCGGTGTCGCCCAGGTGCGTGTCTTGCGGCCCGAGGTAGGTGACGTGGCCGCCTTCGTCGTGCGCCGCGACCTCGAACGCCGACCGGGTCCGGGTCGAAGTTTTCTCGAAGATCAGGACGATGCTCCGGCCGGCCAGCCGGTGCCGCAGCAGGCCCTTTTGTTTTTCCTCCCGGACCATGCTGGCCAGCTCGACCAGGTCCAGGAACTCTTCTGCTGACAGGTCGGTGACATTCAGCAGGCTACGTCCGTACAGGTCCATCGAATCCCCCATTTCGCCGCGGCGGCGTTGGTGTCGCGTTCGCGGCTCTTCCCGGGCCGCGCTCCTGTCCGCTGCAGGCCAAGCCGCGTGTCAAACGGGGTCGCGTTCGATCGGGCAGGTCATGCAGCGAGGGCCGCCGCGGCCGCGGCCGAGTTCCTCGCCGGGCACGGTGATCACCTCGATGCCGTGCTTGCGCAGCATGGTGTTGGTGGCCACGTTGCGCTCGTAGCCGACGATGGCACCCGGGGCAACGGCGAGGTAGTTGTTCCCGTCGTCCCACTGCTCCCGCTCGGCCGCGCGGAGGTCCTCGTCGGTGGTCAGCACCGTGACCTGGTCGGCACCGGTTGCGTTGGCGAGGGTGCCCCACAGGCTGTTGTTGCGGCGGACATGCAGTTCCCCCGGCCCGCCCTCAGCGGTGACGGTCCAGGACAGCAGGTTCTTGTCGATGTAGGGGTACAGGACGAAGGTGGCTCGGTCGATCATGGTCATGACCGTGTCGAGGTGCATCATGGCGTGCGACTGCGGCAGCTCGACGGCGATCACCATCGTGGCTTGGCCGGACGAGAAGAGCGCCTGGGCGAGGATCTCCACTGCCATCGGGGTGGTCCGCTCGCCCATGCCGATCAGCACCGCGCCGTTTCCTATGACGTGCACGTCGCCGCCTTCGATGCTGGCGGGAAGGTGGCTGGCGTCGTCGTCACCGTAGTAGGTGACGAAGCGCTCACTGGCGAACAGCGGGTGGTAGCGGTAGATCGCCCGGACGTGCACCGTCTCCCGCTGCCGGGCCGGCTTGGCCATCGGGTTGACCGAGACCCCGCCGTAGACCCAGCAGGAGTTGTCCCGGGGGAACAGGTGGTTGGGCAGCGGCGGGAGCAGGAAGTCATCGGCCCGCAGCATGTCCCATCTGAGGCTGTGGGTGCGTAGCGGCCGCAGGTCGGCCTTGAGCACGCCGCCGATCAGGTACTCGGCCAGCCGTGCCCCGTCCAGGTCATCGGCCAGCTTGCGGAGCGGCCCGGCCAGGGCCGGGCCCGCGACCTCCGGGGTGCAGACCCTGTCGAGCACGAATTCCCGGCCCTCGGGCAGATCAAGCGTCTCCGCCAGAAGCTGCCCGACGTAGTGCACCCGCACGCCCCTGTCGCGCAGCGTCTCGGCGAACACGTCGTGCTCTTCCTTGGCCCGCTTGGCCCACAGCACGTCGTCGAACAGCAGGCCACCGATGTTCCGCGGGGTGAGCCGCGAGAGTTCCAGGCCGGGCCGGTGGATGATGGCCTGCCGCAGCTGGCCCACCTCAGATTGCACGCTGAATGTCATGACCGCTCCTCTGGATGGTCGGTCTCGCTGCCGGGCCGCCTGGCGCTGTCGCCGCCGCCCCGCAGCCGTCCAGTGGGCCGTCCGCCCTGCTGGCCGGACGTGGCGGCGCCGTCTGCGGCAACTCCGGTGACGAAGTCGATCGGTGCCTTGACCTGCCCGGCGCGCTCGCGGCGAGCCTTCAGGAACGCGTACAAGATGATCCCGGCCAGGATGACGACCAGGGCCTGGTACACGGCGGCGTACCCGGCGGCGAAGGTGACCCACATGGAGAACAGCACTGCCGCGCCGGTGATCGACAGGTCGCGGGCCAGCAGCCAGCCCTGCACGCGGCGGCGCCTGGACACCAGGTAGGCAAGCTGGGCACAGGCCGAGATGAGATAGGGGATCGCAACCGTCACCACGGTCAGGTCGACCAGGTAGGTGAACACGGTCAGCCCGGTCTTGCTGGTGTAGGCCCAGAGCATCAACAGCGACGGCAGCAGCGCCGCGATGATGATGCCGAACCAGGCGTTGCCCCTTCGGTCGGTCCAGGCGAACGGCGCGGGGAACAGGCCGTCGTTGGCCGGTGCCCGCGACACCTCGGTGGTGACCAGGGTCCAGCCGTTCAGCGCCCCGATCCCGGACACCACGGCGAGCGCGGCGACCAGCTTTCCGGCCCAGGCCCCGTGGGTAAAGATCGCCTGGAATGCGGTGACGAACGGCGCGGTGTTGCCGACCAGCGAGTGGTGCGGGACCAGGCCCATGATCGCGGCGGTCACCAGCAGGTACAAGACCGCGCACGTGCCGGTGCCGAGCACCGAGGCGAGGCCGACATTGCGGCGCGGGTTGCGCACCCGCTTGGCGGTGATCGCCGCCACCTCGACCCCGATGAACGAGAACAGGGCCACGCCGGCTGCGATCCCGATCGCGCTGTACAGGCTGCCGCCGGAGGCGTTGAACGGGCCGAAGTTGGCCTTGGAGACGAAGAACCAGCCCACCACGCCGACGAACAGCAGCGGCAGGAACTTCAGCACGACGGTGACGTTCTGGAACCACGCCATGTCCCTGACCCCGGCCAGGTTCACCGCCGCCGGGATCCACAACCCCAGCAGCGCGATGCCCCAGTTGGTCATGCCCGACGGGTGGCTGATGCCGAACAGCGCATCAACGTACAGCACCCACGCTGAGACGATCGCGGCGTTACCGGCCCAGGCCTGGATCCAATAGCACCAGCCCGTCAGGTACCCGGCGAAGTCGCCGAACTCGTGGCGGGCGTAGGCGTACAGACCGCCGTCGGAGTTCGGCACCCGCCTGGTCAGCTGGCCGAACATGACCGCCAGGAGCATCGCGCCCACGGCGATCACCCCCAGCGTGACAAGCGAGCTGGTGCCTGCCCCGGCCAGCACCGCCGGCATCGTGAACACCCCGGTGCCGACGATGCTGCCGATCACCAGACCGCTTGCCGATGTCACTCCCAGGGCACGGGCCTTCTGCTGGTCCTTGGCTGATGTGAGCTCTAGCTGCTGTTGCGGCCCGCCAGGCGGGCGGGCGGTGGCAGCGCTGGACATGGAATCCTCCTCCCGGACGCGCCACCAGGCCTCTCCTGCACCGATCTCGCCTGCGTGCGCATCCTTGCGGCGCCGGGACATGCGGCCGGCCTGCGGGGAACCTGCCGCCGCGTAAATGCCAGGACCTGCTATCTCCCGATTTTCTTGTCCGGCGCCTGTCGTTCGAACGCCGTCGTCTCCAACATGATCCGGTTGCGTTCGATCGGGGAGGGCCGTAGGTCCCGCTTGGGGGAGCTGAAGGTAACGGGATGCGGCATGGGCAATGACCTGGCCCGGGTGGCGCCGCCACGTCATATGCTGGGGGTAACGCGCAGCCTGAGGCGGCACGGGCACGGGTTCGCCGGGTGCTGCTGATTCTGCCGGGCCGGGCCCCAGCGTGGGCGGGCCGGGCGTCGCGTTGTTCCCCCCAGGTGGCATCGGTGGTACATGGCCTGGGATTCTCGGAAGATGACGGGGGCCGGGAACGGCAAGCCGACGCGGACCCGCCACGAGCCGGGTCGGCGCAGGCCCGGCCTGGGTCCGCGGTCGCGCCGGATGCTGGCAGCGCTGGCCGTGCCGAATTTCCGGCTGTACCTGGCGGGGCAGGCGGTGAGCCTGCCGGGCACCTGGATGCAGGTCGTCGCACAGTCCTGGCTGGTGCTGCAGCTGACCAGGTCCGGCACGCTGCTCGGCCTGGTCGCTGCCGCTCAGTTCCTGCCGGTGCTGCTGCTGGGACCTTACGGCGGGCTGGTCGCCGACCGCGCCGGCAAGCGGCGGTTGCTGATGGGTACGCAGACTGCGCTGGGCCTAGTGGCGCTCACGCTCGGGCTCCTGACCATCACCCACGTGGTGCAGCTGTGGATGGTCTTCGTCCTGGCGGTGGCCCTCGGCATGGTGAACTCCGTCGACCAGCCCGCCCGGCAGACGTTCGTGCCGGAGATGGTCGGCCGGGACCTGGTACAGAACGCGGTCAGCCTCAACAGTGTCCTGACCAACGCCGCCCGCGCGATCGGCCCGGCGATCGCTGGCGTGCTGATCGCGACGTCCGGGGTCGGGATTTGCTTCCTGGCCAACGCCGCCAGCTTCGCCGCGGTGCTCGTGGCGCTGGCCCGGATCCGGGCCGGGGCGCTGCACCCGGCACCGCCTGCCAGGCGGGAGAAGGGCCAGCTGCGCCAGGGCCTGCGGTACGTGCGCGGAACGCCGGGCCTGCTGGTGCCGCTGATGATGATGGCACTGGTCGGCACGCTGGCGTATGAGTTTCAGGTCTCCTTGCCGCTGCTGGCCCGGGTCAGCCTGCATGGCGGTGCCGGGACCTACGCGTTCTTGACCGCCGCCATGGGCGCCGGCGCGGTGGCGGGCGGACTGGTCGTCGCGAGCCTGGCCCGGACCGGCCTGCTGCCGTTCACCGTGGCCGCGGCCGGCTTCGCGGCGGCGATCCTCGCCGCCGCGGTGATCCCGTCACTGCCGGGCGAGCTGGCCGCGTTGGCCGTCGTCGGCTTCTTCAGCACCGCGTTCATGGCCACCGGCAACACCACGCTGCAGCTCACCGCCGACCCGCAGTTCCGCGGCCGGGTCATGGCATTGTGGTCGGTGACGTTCACCGGCAGCACCCCGGTCGGAGCCCCGATCGTCGGAGTGATCGCCGACGACCTCGGTCCCCGCTACGGGCTGGGGATCGGCGCGCTCGCGTGCCTGGCCGCCACCCTGCTCGGCGCGATCGCCCTCAGCCGCATGCCCCCCGCCGATCGCTACGCCTCGCGGCCCCGCGAGCTGGACTGGACCGCCTACCAGCAAGCACACGAAACCCGCCCATGAAACGGCGGGCACGGCGCGAGGCTGGATGAAGCCCGGGTGCTAGCCGCGCGGCGCGCGGATCAACCACGCCGACGGCCGCCGGCTCTACAGCCCGGCGTGCTCGATCGCCGCGAGCACGGCAGCGCTGGTGGCTGTCGGTTTCGCTGGCCCGGCGTCGCTGCTGTATTGCGGGATCCCGATGCTCGGTATCGCCTAGGCCTTCAGCTAACTCAACTGGATTCAAGCCAATGCCGGAGCGAGCTGCACCTTGCTGGGCCAAGTCCTGCATCCGGTACTTGGCTTCCTAGCCGGGTGGGCGCTGATCGCGTCGGCCACCATCCTTCATGGTCGCGGGTCCCTGCGGGCGGGATCGGTCACCCCGGGCCTGTTCAGCAGCTCGCTCGCGGACAAAGCCGTGCGGCCTAGGAGTCTCGGAAGATAACGGGGGGCCGGGAGCGATAAGCCGAGCCGGGCGTTGCAGTGGTGAGGATGAGGATCGACCCGGGCTCGCCGGGTTGCTGTTCCCGGTTCGGGACCTTCGGCCCTGCCGCGCGGGACCCAGGCGGGCGAACATGCCGGGATGGATGATGATGTTGGGGGCACGGACGGGGGTGGCGAGTTCGCCCGGCTCGGCCGCGCAGAGTCACTGGGGCTGCTGGCCACCGTGCCGGTCGGGCGGCTAATCTTTACCGTCGGTGCGTTGCCGGCAGTGCGGCTCATGAACTTCGTGCTGACCGACGGGCTGATCTTGATGCGCACTGCTGCCGACTCAACCGTCGCCCGCAGGGTGGACGGCGTGATCGTGGCATTCGAGGCGGACGAGCTGGACGCCCCGGCGTGCTCTGGCTGGTCGGTGACGGTGACCGGGCGGGCCGCGCTGGTCACCGATCCCGATGCGGCCGCCCGGTACCGGCAGTTGCCGCTAGTGCCGTGGGCCGCCGGGATGCGTGACCAGTTCGTGACGATCACCACCGAGCTAGCTGAAGGCCGCCGGGTCCGCCGGTCGTCGGCCGCCGGAGGCAGCCGGGCCGGGGAGCAGGAGCGTGCGGGCTGACCGGGCGAGGCGCGGGCGGCCGCATCCGCGCTGCTGTGCGGGCAAACCGCCCGGCAGGTGACGCGGTGCGGGACCTCCGCCCCTACCGCCCGGCAGCGCCCTGCGGTGAACTCGCCACAACGCTGCTATCCGGCTCGCCGCGAGCATGGGAAGAGGATGGGTGTCCTGGCATTACAGCGTTGACGTTGATCAAGCGGGTACTGGCGACCGTGGCCAGTGCTGTGCTGGTGTGGTGACCCGACCCGACTCGTGCCGTTTGCCGCCTGTTAGCTGAGTTGGCAACCGAGTAGGCGTCCTTGATCGGGGTGGCTATCGCGCGGGCGATGCCGAACTCGTGGGCTATGCGGCTGATGATGAATCCGTTGGCCGCGCAGATCAAGACCGTGCACGAGGAATCGAAGGGCCGCTACGGCGCGCCCCGGGTGCGCGAGCAGCTGCCCGCCGGCAGCAACAGCACGGGCGCAAGCGAGTCGCCCGGATCATGCACGCCAGCGGCCTGCAAGGCCGGGCAGCCAGGCGGCGGCGTAAGACCACCATCGCCGACTCGGCCGCTGCCGGGCTAACATCCCACGTGAAGGCCCGATGGATCTCTCGCTGCGAGCCTCACGGCACAGGTCGAGGTGCCGCCAGGCGGGGTTCCACGACCTAGGCAGCCGCGTCGGCCACTGCCAGGAGACAGGCACGAAGCCCTAGTCCTTTCGGGTCCTAGGCCTCTAAAGCGACCTCAACGTCGGTGCGAAATTGAACCTAGGACTGGTGGCTGGCCGGAATGGACAGCCCCGCAGAAGAAGGAGCGCGCCATGCCCGGAATCGTGGTAGGCATCGACGGATCAGAGCACGCTCAGCATGTGCTGGAGTGGGCGATGCGAGAGGCAGCGCTGCGCCAGGCCCCGCTGACCGTCCTGGCCGTGCATGAGGTCGCGATCAACCAGTGGACCGGCACCCCGATGGTGACGGCGGCTGACGAGCCCTACGAGGATAAGGCCCGCACAGCGGCCGAGCAGATGGTGGCCGCCGCCGCGAAGCGGACGGGCGAAGCTGCCTCCGTGACGGTACGCGCGGTGAGCGGCCTGCCCGCCCAGGAACTGATCGCCGCCTCCATGGACGCGGACTTGATCGTCGTCGGCTCGCGGGGTAGCGGCGACTCTGCCGGCCTGGGCCCGGTAAGCACTCAGATCGCGCACCACGCTTGCTGCCCGGTGGTCGTAATCCGGTAACGACGTGGATGTTGATGGATGCGTCGACCCAGGTCGGTTCCGCCTGCTCGGCGTTGCTCATCGCAGTCGCCCTCCCGCTGCTTCCTGACACCTCCCATCCGGCCTGTGGCTACCAGATCATGGCTGGATCCCGGGTGGTGATCTGGGCCCCGGAATTCTGGCGCTTCCCAGGCTGGGCCGAGGGAGCCGACCTCATGTTCACCGAGGCCGCCGCCTGGAACGGTCCGATCCGATTCCGCGACGGCGTGGGCAGTCACGCACCCGTCACCGAGGTGGCCATCGAAGCGGCGCGGTGTTATCCACCGCCTGGTTTACGCTCATATCGGCCGGCCGGCGATCCGCCATCGACGCGGGAGCGCGACTCGAGTTCGGCGAGCGGGGAATCGAGGGCACACGTACCATCTCGCGGTTCCGGGCTGAGTCGCGCTGGCCCCGGCGGGCTCGCCGCAGGGACGGCCGCAGCGGCCAACGTCAGTGACCGAGAGCTTCAGCCCCGCGCTGTTCCCGCCTCGGGCCGGTGATCGAGTCGCGGATCACCACGACCGGGCAGTTGGCGTGCTGGACGCAGTGCTGGCCGGTCGACCCGAGCAGGGCCTCCACGAACCCGCTATGGCCGCGGCTGCCGACGACCAGCAGGTCGGCTCCGGCCGATTCGTCAAGCAGCACCTGGGCCGCGTTACCCTGCACGACCTTATTCGTGATCTTGACGGGCTCGCCGCTGCCGGAGACATCCGCGACGGCATCGCCAACCACCCGCACGGCCAGGTCTTCCCAGTCGACGTCCGACGTCAGCATCGGATAGCCCACCATCGTGGGGAACTCCCAGGCGATGACCGCCTCCACCGTGGCACCGGTTAGCCTCGCGTGGGTGATGGCCCAGGCCAGCGCCGCTTTCGATGGCACTGATCCGTCCACGCCGACCACGATCCGGTGCTGGTCGTTTTCCGTCTGAGCCGTCATGGCCGCCTCCCCGAAAGCTCGCCGTCACATTCCTGCGCCGATCGCATTCTCGCCACCTCCGTCGCTGCGCGACGATCATGATCAATGATCACGGTCATTTCGTGGAACGGCCAGAAGGCGCTGGGCCCGGCGCGGAGAGACCTTGGTCCCTAGATCCCTCATGACGTCGGCAACCGAAGCGCCTCACGGACCAAGGACCTCAGCGCAGTGGCCGAACGGCCCTGCCAGGTGGCGCTTAGCCGCTCCAGGCTGGGGTTAACGCTTGCCGGAGGTGATTGCCATGGCCGACAAGGCCCGTGTTGGGGCAGGGCCAGTCCGGCTGGGCCGATTGCTGTTCGGCCCGAACGGGCTGCGGCGGCCCTGGGACCGGCTGGAAGGTCTCATCGTGATGTTCCTGTTCGCGGTGTTCGTTACAGCTGCGGCGGCCGCGCCTTGGTTCGGAAGGCACATTTACCTGACCAAGCGCGCGGACGCAGCGCGGTTGCACCCGGCCACGGCGGTGCTGACGCAGAGCGGTCCGCCTGATATCTACGCCAACACTGTGGGGGAGGCTGCCGCCCGATGGCGGGCGCCAGGCGGCCGGTGGCAAACGGGCGTCCTGACCACCACGACCGTGCCCGGTATCTCCGGCGCGAGGGCCGGGACGAGCGTCCGGGTCTGGTTGACCGGCTCCGGCCAGCCGCAGGCGGCGCCCGTCAGCGCCGCCGACGCCATGTTCTCTTCGGTTGTGCTCGCCGTCGCCGCGGTCTCCGGCGCGGGAATCACGTTGCTTATCTGCTACGCACTTTGCCGCCTAGCACTCGACCGGCGGCGTCTGACCGCCTGGGCGTCCGAATGGTCCCAGATCGGCCCGCGCTGGACGAGCCGCCGGTGAGCAGCCGCGGCGTCTTAAAGATCGGCTCAGTCGGCGGTTCTTAGGCCGGAGGGGTAGGTACGTGCCGTGATCCCAGGAGCGGTGATTCTGCGCTGGTACCAGCGTGCCTTGGCTGCGCGGTGATGTGGTCGCTGGGGTCACGGTCTGCGCTTATCTGATACCCCAGGTCATGGGGTACGCGGCGGCGGCGGGCGTGAGTCCGGTCGCTGGCTTGTGGGCCGCGATTCCCGCTCTGGTGGCCTACGCGGCCTTCGGGTCGCCCGCGGTCACTGTCGATGGGCCCCCGAGGCCACGACCGCGTTGATGACGGCCATCGCCCTCAGGCCGCTGGCGGCCGGCACCCGGCGCGGTGTGCCGCCCCGGCCGCCTCACTCGCATTGCTGGTCGGCCTAATGGGAGCCGGCGCCTGGCGGAGGTCAGTCCGCGTGCACGACGGCGACCGGGCATGGCGCGTGGTGTAGCACGGCTTGGCTGACCGACCCGAGAGCCATCCCCTTGAAGCCCCCACGCCCGCGAGGCCCGACGACGACGAGTTGCGCACCG
>Ga0335074_10004441_pt1 | contig 19297 bp, 18 predicted proteins | sample Lox_Sample_23_FD_206715 | JGI IMG/M metagenome (GOLD analysis project Ga0335074, IMG submission 206715) | Soil microbial communities from Loxahatchee National Wildlife Refuge, Florida, United States - Lox_Sample_2.3 | ecosystem: Environmental > Terrestrial > Soil > Wetlands | place: USA... | reverse complement strand
CACAACGTCCCCGGCGGCTGGGTCGAGGTGGCGACCGGGATCCGGTCGGGCCGCAGCGTTCTTTCGGTGTCCAACACCGGCCCGGTGATCGCGCCGGATCAGGTGGAGCGGCTGTTCCAGCCGTTCGCCAGGCTCGAGGCGACCCGGCTCGGCCGGGACGGGCTCGGCCTCGGGCTGTCGATCGTCACCGCGATCGCCGCCGCGCACGACGCGGACCTGCGGGCCCGGCCGCTGGCCGGCGGCGGCCTCGAGGTCGAGGTGCACTTCCCGCCGGCGCCTGACGCAGCGCCCGCCACCCCCGTCCTGGCCGCGGCGGGCCAGCCTGGCTGACGGCCCGCGGAGCCTCAGAACTCGGGGACCAGCATTTCCGCGATCTGCGCGGCGTTCAGCGCCGCGCCCTTGCGCAGGTTGTCGCCGCAGACGAAGAACTCGATCGTCTTGGGGTCGTCCATGTTCTGGCGCACCCGGCCGACCCAGGTCGGGTCCGTTCCAACCACGTCGGCCGGGGTGGGGAACTCGCCGGTCTCCGGGTCGTCGGCGAGCACCACTCCGGGTGCATCGCTCAGCACCTGCTGCGCCTCCTCCCGGCTGACCTCCTGCCGGAAGACCGCGTGCACGGCCACCGAGTGCCCGGTGACCACCGGAACCCGGACGCAGGTCGCCGACACCCTGAGCCGGGGCATCCCGAGGATCTTGCGGGTCTCGTTGCGCAGCTTCAGCTCCTCCGAGGACCAGCCCGCGTCCCTGAGCGAGCCCGCCCACGGCACCACGTTGAGCGCCAGCGGGGCCGGGAACGGCCCGAAGTCGCCGACGACCCCGCGCAGGTCGCCGGCCCGGTGGCCGAGCGCCCGGTTGCCGGCCACTTTCTCGAGCTGGGCGTAGAGCGTGTCAATGCCGGCCTGCCCGGCTCCGGACGCGGCCTGGTAGGACGACAGCACCAGCTCGCGGAGCCCGAACGCGCGGTGCAGCGCGGACACGGCCACGATCAGCGACAGCGTCGTGCAGTTCGGCACGGAGATGATGCCCTTGGGCCTGATCGCGGCCTGCCCCGGGTTGACCTCCGGCACCACCAGGGGGACCTCGTCGTCCATCCGGAACGCCCCGGACTTGTCGATGACGACGACACCGTGCTCCGCGGCCACCGGCGCCCACTGCGCGGACACCTGGTCCGGCACGTCGAACATGGCGAGATCCACGCCGTCGAAGACCTCCGGGGTGAGCGCGGCGACCTCGACCTCGTGGCCGCGGACCCGCAGCCGCTTGCCCGCGGAGCGGGCCGAGGCCACCAGCCTGATCTCTCCCCAGACGTCGTCCCTGGTGGAGACCACGTCGAGCATCACGGTCCCGACGGCTCCGGTGGCGCCGACGATCGCCAGCGTCGGCCTGCGGCCCTCTCGCTTGCCTGGCACCGGCCTCACCTGCCCGTTCCGCCGTAGACGACCGCTTCCTGCTCGTCAGACCCCAGGTCAAAGGCCCGGTGCGCGGCGGCGACCGCGGCCGGGATGTCGTTCTCGTCGACGACAACCGAGATCCTGATCTCCGACGTCGAGATCATCTCGATGTTCACCCCCGCCTCCGCCAGCGCGCCGAAGAACGTGGCGCTCACCCCCGGATGCGAGCGCATCCCCGCGCCGATCAGCGAGACCTTGCCGATCCTGTCGTCATACAGCAGCGATTCGAAGCCCACCTCGCCCTGCAGCTGGCCGAGCGAGGCCATCGCGGTGGGGCCGTCCTCCCGGGGCAGCGTGAACGAGATGTCGGTGCGGCCGGTCGCGGCGGCGGAGACGTTCTGCACGATCATGTCGATGTTGATCTCCGCCGCGGCGATGACGCGGAAGATCCTGGCCGCCTCGCCGACCTTGTCCGGCACCCCGACGACCGTGATCTTCGCCTCCCCCCGGTCCTGCGCCACTCCCGAGATGATCGCCTGCTCCATGGTCTCGTCCTCCGCGTCACTGCCGGTGTCCCGGTCGGTGTCCGTGACCCACGTCCCGTCTCTGCTGCTGAACGACGAGCGCACGTGGATCGGGATCGCGTACCGCCGCGCGTACTCCACGCAGCGCAGCATCAGGATCTTCGCCCCGCACGCCGCCATCTCCAGCATTTCCTCGTAGCTGATCCGGGGGATGCGGCGGGCATCGGCCACAAGCCTCGGGTCGGCGGTGAAGATGCCGTCCACGTCCGTGTAGATCTCGCACACGTCGGCGCCGAGCGCGGCGGCGAGCGCCACGGCGGTGGTGTCCGAGGCGCCCCTGCCGAGCGTGGTGATGTCCTTGGTGTCCTGGGACACGCCCTGGAAGCCGGCCACGATCGGGATCGCTCCGGCGTCGAGCGCGCCGCGGATCCGGCCGGGCGTGACGTCGATGATCCTGGCCTTGCCGTGCGCGGAGTCGGTGATCACACCCGCCTGCGAGCCGGTAAAGGAACGCCCCTCCAGGCCCAGGTTGGCGATGGCCATCGCGAGCAGCGCCATCGAGATGCGCTCGCCCGCGGTGAGCAGCATGTCGAGTTCACGTCCTGGCGGCAGCGGGCTCACCTGGTTGGCCAGGTCCCGCAGTTCGTCGGTGGTGTCGCCCATGGCCGAGACCACCACGACCACCGAGTGCCCCGCCTTGCGCGTCGCGACGATGCGCTGGGCCACGCGCTTGATGCCGTCCGCGTCGGCAACCGAGGATCCGCCGTACTTCTGCACTACAAGGGCCACGGTCAGGCCGCTCCTCCCGCTCGCCTGATCCAGCTTGTCTGCCCGGCCAGCCGACTTGAGTGTATCCACCGCGGCGTGACCCGCCATCGCGGTTTTTTCGGGGTCAGCCCGCGGCGGGCTCGTCGGCGACGTCCAGCCTGGCGTGCGCGACCACCGCGTGCAGCGCCCGCAGCGCCGCCCCGCCGTGGGTTCCCCAGTGGTTCACGTACGAGTACTGCCACCACCACAGCGCCTCGGCGGCCCGGTCGGCCTCGTAGTGCTTGAGCCCGTGGATCAGGTCGGCGGCCACGGCCGCGAGGTCGTCGGACAGCCGGAACTGCGTGGCCGTCGTGTCCTGATACGGATCGAAGAGCTCGGCGTACTCGTCGACGTCCTCCAGCCCGCCCGCGAGCCCGGTGCGCAGCGCGTCGAGGTCGGGGTCGGCGCCCACGTCCGGTTCCCAGTTACCCGGCAGAATGATGTCCCGGCTGGCTCCCAGCTGCGCGCCGGCCAGCATGATCTGGGCGACTTCGAGCAGCAGCAGCGGTACCGTCTCGTCCTTGCCCTCCCCGTTGGCCAGCGCGGTCACGCCGTCCAGGAACTCCTGGGCCTGCCGTGCGATCCGGTCGGCGAGCGGCCGCCAGTCGTCGCCCGCCGGGGGGTCCGGGGGGTCGCCCCTCCGGGACGGCACAGCATTAGACATCGAGCAGCCTCCGTCCTTCGAACGCCCGGCCGAGGGTGACCTCGTCGGCGTACTCCAGTTCGCCGCCCACCGGCAAGCCGCTGGCAGGCCTGGTGACCCGCAGCCCCATCGGCTTGACCAGGCGGGCCAGATACGCGGCGGTCGCCTCACCCTCGAGATTGGGATCCGTCGCCAGGATCAGCTCGGTGACCGTTCCGTCGGACAACCGGGTCATCAGCTGGGAGATCCGCAGGTCATCAGGCCCGACCCCGTCGATCGGGCTGATCGCGCCGCCGAGGACATGGTAGCGACCGCGGAACTCGCGGATCTTCTCAATCGCCGCGACGTCCTTGGGTTCTTCCACAACGCAGATCACCGCGGGATCCCGGCGCGCGTCCCTGCAGATGCGGCACTCGTCCTCCTCCGCGACGTTGCCGCAGGTTCGGCAGAATTTGACCCGCTCCAGCACCTCGAGCAGCGCCGACGCCAGCCGACGCACGTCGGCCGGATCGGCGGAAACCAGGTGAAAGGCGATGCGCTGCGCGCCCTTCGGCCCTACGCCGGGCAGCTGGCCGAGCTCGTCGATGAGGTCCTGGATGACGCCTTCGTACACCTCAGGACTCCCCGTTCCCCCTCACTGCCTGGTCACCGCTCGTCGGCATCGTCGCCCGGCGCCTCATTGAGCCCGGGCAGCCCCGGGAATCCGGGCAGCCCCGCCTCGCCCGGGTTGCCGCCCATGCCGGCGAACGGCCCCATCGCCTCCTGCTGCAGGTCGCTGACGGCGTCGTAGGCGTCGCGGACCGCCGCGAGCACCAGGTCCGCGATTGTCTGCACGGACTCTTCCGGCTCGGCCGGGTCGATCGCCGCCGCGGCAATGGTGACGTCCACCAGCTCGCCCTGACCGTTCACGACGACCGTCACGAGACCGCCGCCCGCGCTTCCTTCCACTTCGGTATCGGCCAGCTCCTGCTGAGCGGTGAAGAGCTGGCTTTGCATCTGCTGCGCCGCCGCGAGCAGCTGCTGCATATCCACCTGGCCGCTAGGGTCCACGTCCCTGTCCCATCGCTCATCGACGTTGCGTGTGCCTTACCGTTCCGAGCCTACGGCCTGCCGCCGTCGCCGGGCACCATCGCGCGCGACAGGCCGGAACTCTAGAGGTCGCCGATCTCCTCGATGACCTGGCCGCCCAGGGTCCGCTGGATCAGGTCCACCCCGCTGAGCGCGCTGGCGGCCGAGTCGTCGTGGTCGGGCTCCCCCGGTTCTGCCGGGCGGGAAGGCTGCCGCGGGGCCGGGGAAGCCGGGCGGTCGTGCCGCGGGGCCGCCGCGTCCGCGGCCGTGGCCGGGGCGGGGGGCGGCGTCGCGTTCCGGGCGGAATCCTCGATGTCCGGACCGGCCGATTCGGGTGACGGGTCCCGCCGCCCGCGCGGGGCGCCCGGGTCGTCTGCGACCGCCCTGATCTTCGGGGTGATGCCGAGCATCTGGCCCAGGACACTGGCGAGATCCTGATCGGACCCGCGGGCGGTGAACCCCGTGGCGGTTCCGGCCTGAGCGAATCTCAGCGTCAGGACGCCGTCCCGCAGGCCATCCACGGTCGCGCTGTTGAGCTGGACCCAGGCGACCCTGCTCTGGCGCCCGACCGCGTCGAGGATCTCCGGCCAGCGCTCGCGGATCGAGCCCGCATCCGCCGCCGACGTGGCCGCTGCCGGGCGAGGCGGGGCGGGGGCCGCAGGCTCCGGGCGGGCGGGCCTCGGCGCGGGCGCGGCGGGTTCCGTCCTGGGCGCGGGTGCGGCCGGTTCCGGCCTCGGCGCCTGCGCGGCGGCGGCAGCGGGCCTGGTAGGTGAATGCTCGCGCGGCTCGGGCCGGTACGGTGCCTCCCCGGAGCCGAGCCTGCGCTCGAGCCGCTCCAGCCTGGCCAGCAGGCCCGAGTCGCCCGTGGCGGCCGCGGGCAGCAGCACCTGCGCGCAGATCAGCTCCAGCTGCAGCCGGGGGGACGTCGCCCCGCGCATCTCGACGAGCCCCGCGTTGATGATCTCCGCGGCCCTGGCGAGCTGCGCCTGGTCGAAGCTGGCCGCCTGGGCGCGCATCCGGTCGAGCCGGTCGGCAGCCACGTCGAGCAGCCCGCTCTGCCCGGCGTCGGGCACCGCGGCCAGCACGATCAGGTCGCGGAACCGGTCCAGCAGGTCGGTGGCGAACCGCCGCGGGTCGTGGCCGCCCTCGATGACCCGGTTCACGGCGCCGAACACCGCGGCCCCGTCACCGGTCGCGAACGCCTCGGCGACGCCGTCGAGCAGGCTCTCGTCGGTGTAGCCGAGGAGGCTCACGGCCCGCTCGTAGGTCAGCCCAGATTCGTCGCTGCCGGCCAGCAGCTGGTCCAGGATCGAGAGCGCGTCGCGCGCCGAGCCCGCGCCCGCCCGCACGACCACCGGCAGCACCGCCGGCTCGTACGTGACGCCCTCGCTGGTGAGGATCTCCTCCAGCAGCCCGCGCAGCACGGCCGGCGGCATCAGCCGGAACGGGTAGTGATGGGTGCGCGACCTGATCGTCGCGATGACCTTCTCTGGCTCGGTGGTGGCGAACACGAACTTCAGGTGCGGCGGCGGCTCCTCGACGAGCTTCAGCAGCGCGTTGAAGCCCTCCCGCGTCACCATGTGCGCCTCGTCGACGATGTAGATCTTGAAGCGGCCCGAGACCGGCGCGTAGAAGGCCCGCTCGCGCAGGTCACGCGCGTCGTCCACGCCGCCATGCGAGGCCGCGTCGATCTCGATCACGTCGATGCTGCCGGGCCCGGACGGGGCCAGCGCGACGCAGGAGGCGCACTTTCCGCACGGATCGGGCGTTGGCCCCTGCTCGCAGTTGAGGGAGCGCGCCAGGATCCGGGCGCTCGACGTCTTGCCGCACCCGCGGGGCCCGCTGAACAGGTAGGCGTGATGCACCCGCCCGCTGCGCAGAGCCTGCTGCAGCGGCTCGGTGACGTGGTCCTGCCCCTTGAGCTCAGCAAACGTGGCCGGGCGGTACCTGCGATACAGCGCCGTTGGGGCGGGTTGCGCGCCGCTCGGGCCGGTTTCCGCCGCCGCGGCACCTGGGACGTCGCCTGCCATAGCCTCATCCTCACGAGGACTGGAAGGACCCCCCGCACACCCGTCAGAGCCCGCGTACCCTTGCTGCCTTCCAGCCCTGGGGGAGTTGGCGGGATAAACGCCGTGCGAGGGGTCTGCTGGCCAGTTTAGCCAGCCCGCCGACTGGTGGAGGCCAGGATCTCCCCCGGGAGGCCGAACGCCCGCCGAGTCGGTAGGCTTGCCGGCGGAGGATTCGCCTAGTGGCCTAGGGCGCACGCTTGGAAAGCGTGTTGGGGGCAACCCCTCAGGAGTTCGAATCTCCTATCCTCCGCCACGTTGACCGGGGAAACACCAGTACCCGGAAGATGTGCTCCTGCTGGCCCAGGCTTCGTCCCGCACCACGGTTGCGCTACCTGCCTGAGGCGACGCTCGCTTTGCTGCAAGTCGCGGCGGTCCTCGACGACATCGTCTCGGCGAGCGTTGCCCGGCGCGTACGACCTTCAGGACTTCGAATCTCCGCCGCCCGCGCGCCGGTGCCTCCGGACCCTGCGCAGCAAGGCAAGACCGGCAAGCATGTCCTGATACCGAGCGGCCTCCTCCTCGTAGGCCGCTCGGTCCCGCTCGATGCGCTGGTAGTGCTGGATCGTGACTAAGCTGCCGCCCGCGCCGCCCGCGAGGGCTGCCAGAACGATAACCAGGCTCGCTCCGAGGTCCATGCAAGCCGCTCCCTACAAGGCCAACGCCTTAGCCCTCGTCTGGGGGTGGCTCGGCACAGTCGTCGTAAGCCGTATATCCGAGCGCGGTGAGCTGACGGGCCAGGTGCGCTACCAGGTGCCGGGCGTGGACAGCTTCGGACTGCCAGTAACGCACCTTGTTCTGCATGCGCTCCTGGGAACGGGAGTTTTCTCCCATGACAACGACAGTTCTGATGAACCAGCCCGTGATGAGGCCGGTGATGAAGCAAGCCAGCGCTACAGTCACGGTGAACTCACCACCACGGTCTCGTCGGATGGTTGAGTCCAGCGCCTGGCAAGCGGCACTTGCGCCTGAGCCATTCCCATGGTCAAGTGGGCAGATACAAAGTTTGACGTCTCCATGTTGTTACCTCCGGTGGCTCCGGTGAGCAGTGTGGGTGACGGACCGGGACCGGCGGTTGCCCCCGCCGGTCCTTGTCATTTCCTGGCGCCGATCCCCGGGGGACCCATCGGGGTTGCCCGACGCCCCGATCGCAGGCGGAGGTCCGCGCGGCGCTCGGCGACGGCCCAGTTTCTCGAGACCGCCTACCGTCGGCGATTCGCTTGCGCTTGGACTATGCTTCATGCTCTGATGGTGCGCGGCGAAATCGCGTTTCGCAAGTGCGGTTTTGGTTTGCGGACGGCCTGTGCGAAACGCACCGTCGCATCTGAGATACAGCACGTCACATGAGATTTGTGGGAACAAAGTGGCAAGCGAGGGCAGCAACCCTACGCTCCGAAGGCGGGAGCTGGGATTTTTGCTGCGGAAGCTGCGTACCGACCGCGGCCTGAGCGTCGAGGACGTCACCAAGCGGCTGCTCTTCTCCGCCACCAAGGTAAGCCGCCTCGAGACCGGAAGAGCCGGCGCGAGCGCGCGAGACATCCGAGACTTGTGCGTCCTGTACGAGGTAATCGACCCTGCCGAACGCGAACGGCTGATGAGCCTAGCGCGCGAAGGCAAGCAGCGTGCCTGGTGGCAGGACCTAGCGCTGCCGTATGCGACCTACGTCGGCCTGGAAGCAGAGGCGAGCTCGCTCAGCGACTACAACACAGACATCGTTACGGGCCTGCTCCAGGTGGAGGGCTACGCCCGCGCGCTCTTCGCAGTAACGGAGCCTCCCCTTGAGCCAGCCGTCATCGAACAGAGAATCGAAGCACGCCTGAAGCGGCAGATTCTCCTCGAACAGGCCGCGGGCCCAGCGCTTCACTGCATTCTCGATGAGGGTGCACTGCGGCGTCTCATCGGAGGGGCCGAAGTGATGCGCGAGCAGCTCGCTCGGATCGTCGAAGCCGCCTCCTTGCCGCGAGTCACATTTCAGGTCATACCGCTCGCTATCGGCGCGCACCCGGCGCTCGACAGCACTTTCGTGATTCTTCAGTTTGAGGAAGCCATGATCAATGACGTTGTTTATGTCGAGGGTGTCGTCGGAAACATCTATATGGAGAGCCCCGCGGACTTGCGGCGCTACCGGGATATGTTCGCCCGGTTGAGCTCCATCGCGCTCAGCCCTGACGACTCCGTCGCTTTGGTAACGGGGATTTCAAAGACTTACAAAACATAGCCCGCAACTTCGGAGCCTCGCAGGATCGGGACTTCTGGACCTCGGCTCGTGAGTCGGCGGAGCTAACACAGACGCCTTCGCAGCGGTGCGCTGCGAGGGCCTTCATGGATAGAGAAAGTGAGGTGTTGATGTCCAGTAAGATCATGCTGAGCGAAGCGGAGCTGCAGAGCCTCGCCTGGCTGAAGGCCAAGAGCAGCACCAACAACGGGCAGTGCGTCGAGATCGCTTCCACTGCCGACAAGGTGGCGATACGAGACTCTAAAGACCCAGATGGCCCGGTTCTCGTTTACACGCCAGGTGAGTTCAGGGCATTCCTTGAAGGAGCCCGGAACGGTGAATTCGATAGCCTCGTGCCGACCGTTTGACAAAATGACCTGATGGGGCGAGGGGTGTTCTTCGTCGAACACCCCTCGCCCCAAAGTTTCGGTCATTGGCACCTACTGAGATACGCGCACATCCGGCCATCAATTCATCATGCCAAGGCCAACGGTCGGCCTGAAGGCAGACTCTGCCCGCAGACTGAAATTCATCGTCATCCTTCGGGCGCCCTGACCAAGCCCGCGTGGGCGGCCGGGGCAACAACCCTTGCCGACGCTGCTGACCAGCGGTAAGAAGTGCGGGTGGGGAGGGATATTTCCATCTCGTCGGCGGGTTCACCTCAGATCGAGTTGCGGCTAGCGGGAACCTTCGGCGTCATCCGCGGCGGCACGGAACTGCCCGAGTCCGAGGTGGGCAGCCGCAAGTCCCGCACCTTGCTGAAGCTGCTTGCCGTGGAGCGCCCGGCCATGGTGCCCGTGGACCGGATCATTGACGTGCTGTGGGCCGGGGAGCCGCCGGTGGCCGCCGAGCAGAACATCGCCACGCTGGTCAGCAGGCTTCGCGGCGTGCTGGGCTCCGGCATCATCGTGGGCGGCAGGCACGGGTATCGCCTGGCCGGCGAGTCCGAGGTCGGCGTGGATCTCGACGCCGCCGCCCGCTGCTGCGAGCGGGCCAGGCGCAATCTGCCTGCCGCGCCCGCTATCGCCCTGGCAGCGGCCGAGCAGGCCGTCGGGCTGCTCTCCGCGGACATCGCGCTGGCCGAGGAGCCGTACGCGACCTGGGCTGACCCGGCCCGCGACCAGCTGTCCCAGCTGCTGCGCCGGGCCCGCCTCGCCGCCGCCGAGGCGGCGCTGGCGGTCGGGGAGGCGGGCTCGGGGGCCCGCTACGCCGAGGCGGCGCTGGCCGCCGACCCGCTCAACGAGACGGCCTGCCGCTGGTACATGTCTGCGTCGGCCGCGGCCGGCGAGCCGGCGCGGGCGCTGGTGACCTACGAGGCGCTGCGCGAACGGCTGGCTGAGGAACTGGGCACCGACCCCGCACCGCAGACGCAGGAGCTGCACCTGGCCATCTTGCGCCAGCAGGATCGTGACCGGCCGGACCGGCACCCGGCCCTCGCCCGTGCGGTCGATCCAGATCGCTCGGTGCGGTCCGGTCGTTCGGTACGGCCGGATCAGCGCAGGCGAGTGCTGGCGGGACGGGACGAGGAGGCCGGGGCGCTCCGCAAGGCCTGGGACCGCGCCGTGGCCGGTGATTCCGGCCTGGTGATGATCATCGGGGAGGCCGGGATCGGCAAGACGGCCCTCGCGGAGGATCTCGCGGCAGATGCGGGCCGGGATGGCGCGACGGTGCTGCGCACGCGCTGTTATGAGGCCGAGCGGTCGTTGTTCTTGCAGCCGATCGCGGATGCGATCGGACCCCCCGTCTCCCGGATGTCGGCCAGCGCACTGCGGGAGCTGCTCGGGGAGCACGCACCGGCAATCGCCGCATTGCTGCCGGAGGCTGTGGAGCTGCTCGGGCCCCCGCCGTCCTGGCACGGCAGCGCGGACATGGAACGGCGCCGGTCGTTCCAGGCGGTGACCGCGTTCCTGGCCGGGCTGGCGGACCGCAGCCCGGTCCTGCTCGTGGTCGACGACCTCCAGTACGCGGGGCAGTCCACGGTGGAGTTCCTGCACTACCTCGGCCGTCAGGTGTCCGGCTCTCGGCTGCTGTCCGTGGTCACCGTCCGGGCCGAGCACGACGCCGAGATCGGATCCGCGCTGGCGCCGACGGCGTCGCGGGTCGAGGTGGGCCCGCTCAGCGCGGCGGCGGTCGAGCAGCTCGCCACCCAGGCCGGGCAGGGCCCGCTGGCCGGGCCCATTCTGCAGCGGACACAGGGCCACACCTTGTTCGTGGTGGAGGTGCTGCGGGCCCTGGCCGGGGGTGACACCGGGGTGCCCGAGTCGCTGCGCGGCGCGGTGCAGGCGCGGGTCAGGCAGACGGGGGCGGCCGCCGAGTCGCTGCTGCGGGCGGCGTCGGTGCTCGGCGCGGCGATCGATCCCCTGACCCTTGGCGAACTGCTCGAGCTCACTCCGGCCGCTGCGGTCGATCTGTGCGAGCAGGCGCTCCAGGCCAGGCTGCTGGTGGTCAGCGGCCGGGACTACGAGTTCGCCAACGACCTCATCCGGGAGGTCCTGTACGCCACCACGCCCGAGCCGACCCGGCTGGCCTACCACAGACGGGCAGCCGATCTGCTGGCCGGGCAGCCCGAGGCCCTGGCCGGGCACGCGACGGCCGCGGGCGACTGGCCCCGGGCCGCGCGGGCCTGGCTGCTCGCGGCCGAGGATGCCATGCGCCGGTCCGCGGCGAGCGATGCGATCGCGCTGAGTACCCAGGCCATGGAGGCAGCGGAACGCGCCGGGGACACGGAAGCGCGAGCCCGTGCCCTGATTCTGCGCGGTCGCGCGCGCGAGGCGGTCGGTGCGCATGTCACGGCGCTCACCGATCTGACCCTGGGCGCCGCGGACGCGCGCGCGGCCGGTGACCGCCGTCTGGAGATGCTGGCCCTGCGCGAGCTGGGTGGTGACGTGCCCGCCTCGCGCGGGCTGCCGATCAGCTTCTACGTGTCCAATCTCGAACGCGGGCTGCACATCGCCGAATCGACCGGCGATGCGGCCATCGAGGCCGACCTGCTGGGGCGGCTGGCCATCATCGCAGCGAACCGGCTGCGTCTGGACGTTGCGCTCGACCAGGGCCTGCGCGCGGTGGCCGCCGCGCGCACCTCGGCGGACGAGCATGCCCTCGCCGCTGCGCTGGACGGTCTGAAGATTGCCTACCTGAGTCTCGGGGATGTGCAGGGCCTCGCCGCTGTGCTGGCCGAACTCGGCCCGCTGGTGCGCAGCCTGGGTGATCTGTTCCGCCTGCAGTGGGCCGAGTTCGAATCCGCGTTCCCTTTCATCGCCGCGGCCGAATGGGACAAGGCGGCCACCGCCATGGAGACGGCCCTGGAGGCCAATCGGCGGGGCGGCTACCCGCACTGCGCCGTGTGGTACACGGCGCACCTCGGCTGGCTGGCCCGGCTCCGTGGGCATGACGAGGACGCGATGACGTTCGGCCGGCGCTCCCTGGCCATGAGCGAACGGCTCGAGCACACCTGGTGGAATTCGGCGGCATGCGCCCTGTTCGGCGTGACGCTGCTGCAGAGCGGTGACCGGGCGGGAGCCGTCGAGGTGCTCGAGCGCGGCCTGGCCGTCGCCGAGCAGGCAGGCGTGGAGGCGTATCTGCTGCGTTGCGCCGCTCCACTGGCCGCCGCGACCGGATCGCCGGCGGTTCTCGGCCGCGCGGACCGGCTGCTGGAGCAAGCCACCATCCCGGTTGACGGCGCGTGGCTGCTGGGCGAGGAGTCCTATTTGTGCCTGGCGCAGGCGTGGCTCGAGCAGGGCGACGCCGAACGCGCCCGTGCGGTCTTGTCGCCGCTGCTCACGGTGGCGGGCCGGGTGCCGTGGACGGCGACGCTAGCCGCGGCGCTGGCTCTGGACGGGCGTGCCCTGCTGCGGCTCGGCGAAGACGACGAGGCCAGGGCCCGATTGCTGAGGGCTGAGCGAATCGCCGGTGAGCACGGCCTGCCTCACGTTCTGAACGATGCGCGGTCTGCAATACGGAGCCTCAGATGAGCTCGGCGAGACAGGCCGCGGCCCGTGCAGCGCCGTCGGTTTCGACGGGCCGGTAGCTCACCGGGCGCGCGATTTCCGCGGCTATCGCCGCGGCGAGCGCTTCCGGGTCGGCGTCGTCGTAGTCCATGTACCGCCCGGCGCCGTACTGGGCCAGCCGGTGCCGCACATGGAAGTTCTGCTCGAAGTGATGGCGCAGCGGCACGTAGATGAAGGGACGCTGGCTGGCCGTTAGTTCCATGGTGGTGGTCAGGCCGCCTTGCACCACGGCCAGATCGCACGCCGCCAGGTGCCGGTAAAGGTCGGGCACGTACCCGCGCACCTCAAGACCCTCGTGATCCGGCAGGCGGGCCGGATCGATCCGCGGGCCGGTCACCACGACCATCCGTAGTCCCGGGACCATCAGCTTGGCCCGCGGGAAGGCGGCAATCACCCGGTCAAGCAGGTCACCGCCCACGCCCGAGCCGCCGACCGTGACCACGCAGACCTTCTCGCCGGCCCGGTAGCCCAGTTCGGCCCGGAGTGCTTCGCGATCGGTCAGGCTGGCGGGCGGGATGCCCGAGATATACCCGGAGAACCGGTAGTTCTGCTCGACCCAGTCACGGATCAACGGCAGCCCGTCGCCGAACGCGTCCGGCACCACGTCGGCCGCGTTGCCGACGAACACCGACCGATCCCGCAGGCTCGGGAAGCGCGCGATCTGCTCGATCATCTCCGCGTTGTAGTCGGCGGTCAGGGCTCGTTCCCGCATCCCGCCGTCCGGCATCGGCAGCCAGCCGACGAAGTCGGTCAGCCATGCGTAGGGCGCCCGCTTGAGCTCGGGGTTCTCGTGCAGGAAGTAGTCGACATCCCAGCCCTCGTCCGCGATCCACAGGTCGTACGGCTCGTCGGAGACGAGGTCGTGGTAGACCATGAAGTTCGCCACGAGGATCTCGTCCATCCGGCGGATGGCCTGGAACGCGTTCAGGTCGTGCTCTCCGGCCTCGGACTCGATGTGCGAGCTCTCGCTCACCAGCCACCGAGACGCCGGGTGCACCCGCTCACCCCGTTCCTCGAGCAGGAGCGTGACCGGGTGCTGGGCGAGCCAGTCGATCTGCAGGTCTGGGTGGCTGGCCCGCAGTTCCTCGGCGATAGCGAGGTCGCGGCGCACATGGCCAAGCCCGATCGGCGAGCTGACATAGAGCGCGCGCTTGCGGCGCGCCCTGCCCCTGGTCCAGGTTCGCGACGCCGGAACCCTGTGGCCCGTGGATTCGGCGAAATTCCGGATGAGCAGGTTCACCTGGACCGGGTCACGCAACGTGGGGGCGTGCCCGCCGCCCTGGATCGTCACCATTTGCCCGCCGGTCCAGCGGGCCAGGGCCGCGCCGATGTCGTAGGGCACGATCCCGTCCTGATCTCCGTGCACGATCAGGACCGGGCACCTTACCTGCCGGCAGATGGCCTCGGCGTCGGCGTCGGTGGGCTCCACTACCGCCGGGACGGTCAGCAGCAGCGTCTCAGCGGTCGTGTCCAGGCCCCACGCCACCCCGTCCTCGTGGGGCTTGGTCGAGTGCGGCTCGGTGAACACCTGCGACATGAAGAACTCGACCCAGCCGCGGTAGTCGGCCAGCCAGTAGTGCCGGTTGGCCTTTTCCCAGCCCTCGTACGTGTCCCTGGCCTCGTCGAAGCCGGGCGGCAGCGGCCAGGGCAGCGCCGCGCCGATCGCCACCACCCCGGCCGCTCGTTCGGGATACCACGCGGCCAGCTGCAGCGCGTGCCGGCCGCCGACGGACAGGCCGACGACCACGGCCCGGTCCACCCCGATGGCGTCCAGCACGGCAATCGCGTCATCGACGTACTCGCGGTCGCGGTAGGCCTCCGCGGCCCCGGGGCGGTCGGCACGGCCATTGCCCCGGCCCTCAACGGTGATCACCTGGAAATGGCGCGCCAGGTACGGCACCTGGGCCTTCCACTGCCGGGCATGCACGATGGCCCAGGAGGTGAGCATCAGGATGGCCGGCTCGCCCGCGCCGAAGACCTCGTAGCCAACCTTGACGCCGCCTCGTTCGATGAAGCCCTCGGCGTCGGGATACCTCGCCCGCATGACCGCCTCCCCTGACGACCCGTTTCTGCAGTTCTATCGATGCTCGTTGCAGCCCGGTTGCAACGCCAGTGCAACACAGCCGGGGAACCTGAACGGCACAAGCGAACCCACAAGAAGCGAAGGAGAAAGCCATGCCGCTTGTCAATGTGCACCTGATCGAGGGCGTCTTCACCCCCGAGCAGAAGAGCGAGATGATCCACCAACTGACCGAGACCATGGTGAGGATCGAGGGCGAGAACCTGCGCCCGGTCACGTGGGTGATCGTCGACGAGGTCAAGAGCGGGGACTGGGGCATCGGCGGCAAGGGCCTCACGGCGGCGGATGTCCACGCCCTGCAGGGGAAGGCTCCGGCCGGCGTCCCGAGCTGACGTACGGCGCGACACCTGAGGTGCGGCTGCCCGGTCTCCCTGAATGGGGGCGACGGGCAGCCGCGCCCGCTCCTGGCTACACCCGCCTGAGTTCGAGCACGGGAATGGTGCGGACTCCGGCAGTCTGGCGGGCGTACTCGGCAAAGCCCGGGTAGCGCCGTGCCTGCTCGGCGTAGACGCTGTCCCGCTCAGTGCCGGTCAGTTCGCGGATGGTCACCTTGTATGTCTCGGTGCCACGTTCAACCGTGCCATCACCGGCGGCGGCCAGGTTGACATACCACTCCGGGTCGGTGGGCGCTCCGGCCTTCGTCGCGAAGACGTAGACGCTGCCCGGCTCGGTGTCGTCCGGGAGGTACATCACCGGGGTGACGTACTCCCGGCCGCTCTTGCGGCCGCGGTGATGCACCAGGACCAGCGGAGCGCCCTCGAAGGTCCCGCCAACCCTGCCCTCGTTCGCCCGGAACTCCGCGATGGTCCTGGCGTTCCAGCTCAGTGCTTCGCTCATGTCGAACTCCTGTCGTGCACGGTGACGCGTTCTGCGCTGGCGAGGCGCGCCGACAGGAACTGCCCTGCTCTGTCCAGCGCCGCGGCCGCTTCGTCGAGGATCGGGTAATAGGCCTGGAAGACGTGCGGCACCCCCAGGCCGCGCTGCACGGTGTCGCAGAAGTCCACGCCGAGGTCGATGAACGCGCCGCCGTGGATGAACAGGATCGCCGGAGCGCCGGGCCTGGTGCCGGGGCGGGTGTACACGCGCGCCGGTATCGGGCCGTCACGTCCCGCCACCACCACGTCCCTGGTGTCGACCGGAGGGCCGGGCTTGCACATGAACCAGGGGGTCACGCGCTTCAGCCGCTCGTCGTGCGGCTTCTGGAGCGCCTTGGCCGGGTCGGGCGCCAGCCCGTATTTCGTCGCGACCTTGATGAGCGAGAAGACCCCGCCGAGCGGCTGAGGCATTTTCGCTGGCACCGGTCAGCGCCCCTCGTAGGTCAGCTCACCACCCACCACGGTGGCGGCCGGCGCCAGGTCAAGCAGGCGCTCGGCCGTGCAGGTGAACGGGTCCTCGGGGTAGGCCACCAGATCTGCGGGAGCACCCGGAACGAGGGCGGCCGTGGCCGGCCGGCCAAGGAACCGCGCTCCTGCCACGGTGTAGAGGCGCAGCGCTTCTTCCCGGCTGATGGCGTGCTCGGGCCCGAGCGGCCCGGCCGGCGTGGCACGGGTCGTCATGCCGTGGACCGCGGCGAGGGGGTCGAGCGGCCCGATCGGATGGTCGGTTCCGGCGCTGATCCACGCCCCCGCGTCCACGAGCTCGCGCCACGGGAACAGCGCCGCCGACCGGCCGGCGCCCCACGCGGCGACGAACGCCGGGCCGAGCCCGGCGAGCAGGGCCTGCTGGACGGTGATGTGCACGCCCAGTTCCACGGCATCCGTGATGCGGCCCGCGATCAGCCCGCCGTGCTCGATCACCAGCATCCCGGCCGGAGCGGCAGGTACCCGCTCGCGCGCGTTCCGGATGGCATCAACGAGCACCGAGACCGCGCGGTCGCCCATCGCGTGGGTGCCGACCGGCCATCCCCTCCGTGCGCAGATGGCCAGCGCGTCCGCGAGATCCTCGTGTTTCCACATGAGCTCACCGTGGTAGCCGGCCCGGTCGGCATAGGGCTCCTCCAGCGCGGCCGCTTCGACGCCGCCGTCGAGGACGAACTTCAGTCCCCACAGGCGCAACCGGTTCTCCCCGGCGCCGGGCCTGATGCCCTGGTCTTCCAGCGCGTCGAGGTAGGCATCCACCGACCCGGCGGCCTCGATGGCCGCAGGCGTCGAGAAGATCATGGCGTGGCTGCGCACCGACAGCTGGCCCGCGGCCTGGGCGCGCGCGTAGGTGTGCCATTCCTGCGGTTCCACCGCCGGATCGCGGACCGTGCCCAGGCCGTGCGCGGCGTACCGCGCGGACGCCTGGGCCAGGCCGGCGGCGAGCGCGTCCTCCGGGAGCGGCGGCAGCACCCGGCGGGCGTGCTCGAGCGCGGCATCCTGCAGCCAGCCGGACGGATGGCCTGCCGCGTCGCGGGCGATGAAGCCGCCCGGCAGGTCCGGGGTGTCGGGGCCGATGCCGGCTGCGCGCAGCCCGGCGGAGTTGAGCACCGCGTTGTGCCCGCCGCGCAGCAGCATCACCGGGTGATCGGTGGTGGCCTGGTCAAGCTCGACGGCCGTGGGCAGGCGCCGCTCGGCAAGCTGCAGCTCATGCCAGTCCGCGGCGGTGATGATCCACTGACCGGGCGGGGTGCGCGCCGCTCGCTCAGCGACGAGCGCGACAGTCTGGCTGATATCGGTAGCCCCGGAGACCGGAACGCCGAGGATGTTGCGCGCCGCGAGCATCAGGTGGTTGTGCGTGTCCACGAACGCAGGCAGCACGACCAGCCCGGCATCGTCGAGCACGGCGGTGCCTGGCCCGCGCCAGGCCTTCAGCAGCTCCCGCTCTTCGCCAGGGCCGGCGGCGGCCGCGATCTTGCCATCGCGGATCGCCAGCGCGCTCACCGGGCCTGCCGCCGGGTCCATCGTGTGCACCCGCGCCGCCCGCACGACCAGGTCAGCCGCTGGCGTGGCGTTCATCCGGCACTCCCTTCGTGCAGACCCCGCCTGCCTGCACCGGCCGAGCTTATCGCTGCCGGCACCGGGCGCATCGTGACAGATGTCATCGCCGGCTCGTGACATCCGGAGGGCGCGCGGGGGCCTGCAACGCGGGAGCCTGGTACCAGGCAGACGCAGGGATTGGCAGGCAGCGATGAACGCGACACAGGACAGGTACCGGCTCCCGCAGATAAAGGCCTCCGACGCCGAGCGCGATGCGGTCGTGACGGCGCTGAGCGAGCATTTCCAGGCGGGCCGGCTCACGCCAGAGGAACTCGAAGAGCGGACCGGGCGCGCCCTGGCGGCCCGCACCCTGGGGGACCTCGACGAGCTGACCACCGATCTTCCCGCTCCGCGGCCGGCCCCGCCGGCGGGGCCGGCGGTCACGCCGTACCGGCCCGGGTACCTGACGATGCTGCCGTGGGTTGTCCCGCTCGCCGCGCTCGCGATCGTCGGGCTGACGGTCGCCGCCAGCACCGGCCACCAGGGCTGGGGAATCTGGTGGGTCGTCCCGGCCGCGCTGATCGTGGCGCGGCGCGTGGCCAGGGGGCGCGGTGCCCGGAGGGACTTCAGGGACTACTGACGCAGAGGGCTCACCTCGCCTCATGATGGTGCATAAGCACCGGCCAGCGAGGGAGCGCGCCCATGAACAGAGTGGTCACCGGCTACGACGACAACGGTGACCCGGCCGTGATCCGGCAGGGTGAACCGCCGGTTGTCATCCACGCCGGGAGGTACACGACGACCGAGCTGTGGGTGTCGGAGCGCGGGCCGATCACGGCGGGTGACGTCGACGCCTCCGCCCGTGGGTGGGCGCTCGAGCCGCCACCGGGGGGCGCCTGCTTCCGTGTCACCCTGGGCCCCGGGGACTCCGTCGTTCAGCAGCCCGGAGTCCCGCACGACTGGCAGAACCGCTCATCTGAGCGGGCCGTCATGGTCGGTGTCCTGCTCAGCGCCGGGTAGCCAGGTGAGCGATGCCCCGCGGCTGGACTGGGGCCTGCTGGCCGGGTACGACCCGGGCCGCGGCGGGCGTGTTCCGCTGGATCTCGCCCGCATGTGGCAGGTGGCCGGGGAGTCGCTGAACCTGGTGGCGCGCCCGATCGAGCGGTTCGAGCTCGCGGGCACGCTCAACGGCCATCCCGGTCACGTGCGGTCCGACCGGGCGAAGCAGAACTTCCCCGCCATCTTCGCCCTCGCCGTCGCCGGCTACCGGGCACGGGAACCGCTTCGCACCCACAGCCGTGACACCGCCGCCTCGGCCCTGCTGTCCTGGGCGGAGGTCTACCGGCCAACGGGAAACCCGATCGACGAGTGGTTCTTCGTGCCGCTGCTGCAGGCGGCCGACCTGGTGGCCTGGTCCCTCCCGCCAGGAGAGGACATGACGCTGCGCGACTGGGCGCAGGCGTTCGCGACCAGCGGGGACCGCTTCTACGACCGCAAGGCTCCGGGCAATTCGGCGCGGGCCAACAACTGGATGGCGCGCCGCCTGCTGATCCGCACCGTGGCCTGCACGGTGGCCGGGGATGCCGCGGGGCGCGCGGC
>Ga0335074_10004440_pt1 | contig 19298 bp, 19 predicted proteins | sample Lox_Sample_23_FD_206715 | JGI IMG/M metagenome (GOLD analysis project Ga0335074, IMG submission 206715) | Soil microbial communities from Loxahatchee National Wildlife Refuge, Florida, United States - Lox_Sample_2.3 | ecosystem: Environmental > Terrestrial > Soil > Wetlands | place: USA... | reverse complement strand
GCGTCGCGCCGCCGAGGGAGGCCCAAAGGCATACCGCCCGGAGGGTGGGCCTTAAATACCCCGCCTGCTTTGTTCTCGGATCTCGACGACTCATCTTCATCAGAGTCGCCTCGATCCTCCGCCGCGCATTCGGGGCATTTAAGGCCCATCGCAGTGTCATCGGTTACTCGGAGAGACTCCTGAACAAGGAGCTTCGACGATGCAAGTATTAAAATACAATACAGCGAGGAGAAGCGACGCCGTATGGGGCCAAAAGGCACCGCGTCCCGAAGGGTTGGGCCGCCAATAGCCCATCTGCGGCGTTGTCGGCCCTCGTTGTATCATCTTTCAGATACGGCTTCGGGCCTCCGCCTTGCATTCAGGGCCTGTCTGACGAATCCTAGGGAGCCGCGTTTGGCTCCCAAGCGGTCAGATGCAAGGAAGAGCGACGAGCATATATTTGAAGGATAATCTGGCGAGGAGCGATGACGCCGCAGATGGCCGCTTGGGGGCCAAACCCTTCGGGACGAGGCTGTCTGGCCCCGAATCCTGCGTCGCTCCTACTCGGCGTATCGTTTGGTGCTTGATACGCCTCGGCGTCGCTCCTTGGCTCGTGGCCAGGCAGCCGACGTCGCGGCCCCGATGATTCGTCAGGCAGGCCCTAAGCCATTTGCGGCCCAACGCGGCTCCTAACTTATTTTGTTAGAGGCTCAAAGAACCTCTAAGAATCGAAGCACGAAACTGTGCCGCTGATCTGCGTCTAACTTTCCTGCTTTTAAAATATGAAAAATGACAGAATAAACGCCGCCTTTACGCAGGCCCGCAATGCCAACCGGGCGGTGTTTTGTCCATTTATCACGGCGGGCTATCCGCGCCTTGAATTGCTTAAGCCGTTGATGCAGACTTTGAAAAACGCCGGCGCGGGGTGTCTGGAGTTGGGCATTCCGTTTTCCGATCCAATCGCCGACGGCCCGACCATTCAGGAAAGCTATCGCGTGGCGCTGCAGAGCGGCGTAACCGTGGATCGGATTTTATCCACCGTAGCTGAAGCCCGCCGCGAAGGTTTTGACCTGCCAATCATGGCGATGGTGAGTTTCAGCATTATGTTCCGCCATGGCACTCAGGAGTTCGCCAAAGCGTGCGCTGCGTCAGGGATTGACGGACTGATTCTTCCCGACGTACCGCTGGAGGAAGCGCCTCAGATCGTTGAAACCATCGCCAGCGCCGGACTTAAAAGCTCGCTGTTGGTTTCGCCTACTACGCCTGCGGCGCGGCGGACTCAGATCGCCAGGCTCTGTACCGGATTTATTTATTATCTTTCGGTAACGGGAATTACCGGCGAACGCACGGCGCTTCCGCCGGACCTGGTGGAAAATGTCGGCGCGCTGCGGGCGCTTGCCAAAAAACCGATTTGCGTCGGGTTCGGCATTTCCACGCCTGAACAGGTGCATCAAGTGTCGCAAATTGCGGACGGTATTATTGTGGGCAGCGTCATCATTCGCTGCATTACTGAGGCAAGCAAAAATTCTTCTTCCGATCCGGTGCAGGCCGTTGGTGCATTAGCCAAGTCGCTGTGTAATGGTATAGAGCCTCTAACAACATAAGCCGCGAGAAGTAAGAGAGATATCGGCAAAAGTCATCGGTAGCGGGCTTCAATTTCGCAATTAGATAACGGTTTTTCAGCCACGGGAGAGGTGTATCATTCCGGCTATCTAAACGTAATAAAATTAGCAGCGTCCCGACTCAAAGATGGATATGATATAAGTCGTTGGAATAAAGCCTGCGGTATTAAGCGATGGCTAACCGGCCATTGCGAGAGGTGTCTGATATGTCAGGTTGTCGTAGCACCAGCGAACCCTTTGGCCTGATTCAGAATCAGAAAATCCAAAGTGATTCTGAAGTTTCCGGCTCAGTGGATACGGCGCTGGTCATCGCGGCGCGAACCGGTGATACCACAGCGTTCGGCCAGCTTGTGCGGCGTTATGAACGCCAATGTGCGGCCATCGCTTTAAGGTTGCTGGGCAATTCGCACGACTCGGCGGAACTCGTGCAGGATTGCCTGGTGCGGGCGTTTGAAAGCCTCGGCCAGTTGAAAGATGCCAATCGCTTCGCTACGTGGCTGTTCCGCATTGTCACGAACCGAGCGCTGAATTTGAGGCGTTCACGCGGGCGGCGGAAAATGCTTTCGCTGGAGACGACTTGGTCTGATCAGAATGAAACGGGATCCATTGATCCAGGCACTACCGCGGCGTACAGCCCGGAGAAATCGATGGATTCAGCGGAGCTTGGCGTGGCGATCCAGAAAGCCATGCAGCGCCTGCCCGACAGGCAACGAGCCGCAATTGTGCTCTTTACGCTGGAAAAGCTGCCGCAAAAAGAAGTTGCGGAAATTCTGGAATGCTCCGTGGAAGCAGTGAAGTGGTATGTGTTTACGGCGCGGCGCCAACTCAGGCAGGAGCTGGCGGATTATTTCTGAGCATCTTTGCCGTAGACGCAGGAGGCGCCGGCAAGAGGAGTTGAAGGGTTTTTCACCGTGAGCAATCAACAGGACATCGAGTTTTTGATCTGCCAATATGCCGACGGCGCGCTGGAACCTCAGCAAGCCAGGGAAGTTGAAGCGCTGCTGGCCGCGGATCCGCATTACCAACATCTGCTGCAGCAACACCGGGCTCTTAATGAAAGCCTCAACGACTGGGCCAGCCGTATTCCCATGGTGGACTGGAACGCCTTGCATGACCAGCTTTCCGCGCGACTTCGCAAATCACAAGCCCGCCCCGCCTTGCAGCGCAACTGGATGCGCGCCATAGCCGCAGCCGCGGCAATTGCCCTGATCGCGACCGTGTTGATGTTTGGCGAAAGGCAGCGCGACAGCGTATCCACTACCAACGGCGGCAATAACGGCGTGGCGAATGTGAGCGTACAGAGCCCGAGTGACATATCCCCGGTGGCATCTGTAAATCCTGATCGTGATGCGGTAGTAACGGTGCATGAACAGCAGAACGCCGACGATGTCCCGTTTACACTTATTTCCGTTCATCGCGACACGTTTGACGCAACAGCCCGGCAGACAGGCGAATCACAATCGCTCGACGGACAGACCAATGGTTCTGCGTCGGCAATGGCTGATTTTTCCAGTGAAACGATCAATGGCAAGCAGAATGTTCATCCGTAGAGAGCGATCAGTGGTGGTCTTTGAGCGCCATATCTGAACACTGAAAACTGAAAACCGCTGTGCTGCACAGCTACAGCACGTCATCGGCCGGGGCATAGAGGCGCGGATGAGGCTGCATGCGGTTTTGCACGCAACGACCGCACATATAAAAACGCGCAGGAGACGGATATTCGATGCTGTCGGTATCGTCGCCTTCGATCCACAACCGGCAGGGAACATTCTGTGCGCCGCAAAGCGCGCACGCCGTGGGCGAACCGCCGTCCGTAAGCACCAGGAGTTCGCTGAGCCGTGAATATTTTTTAAGTTCGCCGGTTCCGACGGCGGGTCGAATTTCATAAGCGAGACGGCGTTTAAGCAGCCATTCGGCGATGTTTTCAATTTCGTTTTGCCGGCAATAGTGGACCAGCCCAAGCTGAGAGTCGTAAAAAAATCCCAGGTCCTGGAGTTTTTCAAAGATCACCGGGTCCGGCCAGGTTTTGACGATCATCACGTATCGATCGGGCATAAACAATAAATTCTACACTGGGTTGGGCAAACGTCGTTGCACGCCAAAGGATTTATCGCGAGCGCGAGGAGCGATGCGTCGGAAGGATTTTCTTAATATTATGGGCATTAAACGGTTTTTGGCCCCGATCCTGTTTCAGGTAGGCATCGTTTTTGGCCTGCCAGAAATTGATCTGCTCACCTAAAGTCGGTTTTTTTCCCTTCTTCGAATCTTTCATTTTTGCGACCTCCTGCGACATATTAACCTAATGCGCTCTGAGAAAACAATATTCTGATTATACAACGAATTTCACAATTCATGTTGCAGGTTTTCGGATGATGGAGCAGGCGTTATCATGAGAATTGCGAGTATTATCATGAAAACGTCGAACAATTTGATCGATGCGATTCAACGAGACAAGATCGCCAATGCGCGGCGAATGTCTCCGGAACGCAAGTTGCTTGCCGGCCTGGAATTATTTGATTTGAATTGCGCACTGATTCTTGGAGCACTCAAGGCGCAATATCCAGACGCTGATGCCGCCAGACTCAACGAGCTTCTCCAAGAGCGCCTTGCTAAAGCGCGGAAATTGGAATCGGGTCTATGAACGCGCTCGATGTCGCGGCTGCAACCATCGACGTTCTAAACAAAATCCACGCCGATTACATGCTAGTTGGCTCGCTGTCGAGCAATCTTTACGGTATCCCACGCAATACCAATGACGCCGATTTTGTACTGGCCGCACAGACGACGGAAATATTGTTGATTTCCTCAGCACTTGGCGCAGGTTTTCGTCTGGATCCACAACTTTCCTTTGAATCCGTTACTGCAACACAGCGTCGTGTCATTAATCATCCCGAAACAGGTTTTATTCTCGAATTTTTTCAACTTTCTGACGATCCGCACGACTGCTCGCGCTTCAGTCGAAAAAGGCGAATTGAAATGCTAAATCGCTTCGTGTTTGTTCCCACCGTTGAAGACGTACTTGTTACCAAATTGAGATGGTCGAAACTAACGCGGCGCGATAAAGATATCTCGGACGCCAAAAACATCCTGGCCGTACAGGGTGCAGCCAATATCGACATGAACTATGTGCGCCAATGGACAAGCATTCATGGTACTAATGAATTATTGGATCGGCTACTGGCACAAATTAGCAACGCATAAGCTTCGGTCGTTTTTTTATTTTTCACCTCCTGCTGGCTTACTGGCGTTTGGTTGCCAGGAATCATAAAGCTATAGTAATTGGCATGAGTCAGGTAACCTCACAGGCCGTTGAATCCATACGCGCGCAACTGGGCGGGTTGCCCAGTCCGGCGCTGCAGGTCCCGCCGCCGCAAATCGCCAGCGCGCCGGCGCGCATCGATGTACTTGGCGGACTGGCCTGCCAGGCCGGCGGCGCGGTTGCACAAATGGCCCTGCCGCGACGGGCAACGGTGGGACTGGCCTGGCAATCGTCGGGAATACTGAACATCAAATTAAGACAACCCGGCCTGACGCCGGAAAGACAACTACAGATTCCATTCAAGAGCGTGCTGGGCGAAGGGGAATTGCCGTCGCCGGCACAGGTGAGAGCCAATATCGGGCTGCAACAGACGTGGGCGAATCCATTTGCGGCGGTCTTTTACGTTCTGGCGCACGACGGCTGGCTGGCGGCGCTGGATCGCATGCAGGATGCCGGCGGAAATCGCATCAGCGGCGCCACAATCGTAATCGAATCCGGAATATCGGAAGCTTCGGCACAGGCCAACGTAACGGCAAGTACGGCGGCGCTACTTCAGGCTCTCGTGCAAAGTCTGCACTTAGCAATCAATACTCTCGACAAGGCGCTTCTGATTCAGCGGGCACAAAATCTTTTCTCACCGGGAAGCTCACACGTTGTTGACGCGCTGACGGTTTTGAGCGCCCAGGACGGCCCCCCTGCCCACCTGCTGCGTTACGGTACGCAGCCGAACGAACTATTGGGGCAAATTTCGCTGCCGGAAAATCTGCGGATCATGGCTTTGGACACGGGTGTGAAAATTCTACGCCCCAGCCAGACCATGCAGCTTTTGCGCACTACGGGTGCGATGGGGCTGCGAATCGTTGAGACTGTTTATCATGACCTGGGCCAGCAGCATGCGCCGCTGCATGGCTATTTGGGCAATCTTTCGCCTGTTGTTTACCGCCGTTATTTCCGTGGGCTTCTGCCGCGGCGGTTGCGCGGCAGCGATTTTTTACGCAGCTATGGGGCGCTGTCGCCGGCGGAAGGAGAAATTGTTACGGAAAACATTTATCGCGTGCGGGCGGCGGCGGATCATTTGATGTCCGAACTGGAGCACGCGGAAAATTTTCTCCAGGCGATGGAGGAACTTTCCGAACCGCCTCAGGGCGCCTTGACGCGAGCACAGCGGGAACTGATTTTGCGCCGCGCGGGGCGGCTTTTGACCGCGTCACAACACAGCTACCGCCTGCGGCTGGGGCTTTCCTGTCCCGAGGTCGACTGGTTAATTCAGCAATTCATCGCGACCGATCCGAAAGACGGCATCTACGGCGCGCGCATCAGCGAATGCGGCGGCGGCGGAACGGTTGTGCTGCTAATGGACAATACACCCCAGGCCACTGATGCACTTTTGAAGGTCATTTCCGAATACCCGCGACAGACGGGTTATAAGCTCGACGTTCAGGCTGCGGGCGCTAAAGGCAGCGCTGGGGCGCTCTTATGGAATGCTTAAGCCCTTTAGCCACAGCCTGCGACGAGCTCAGTCGAGTCGAGTTCACAGAGAACTCAGAGATTTTTTTATTTTTTTTAGTGGTTATGGATCTCAATTTCCGTTGCTTTGAAGTTGCTTGGCCCGATCAGCCCAATATTGTGCTTTTTGTTGATCCGCAGCCACGCCAAGCCCTTGGCTATACATGTATGACAGACTCTGGCAAGCAAGTGCATCACCCTGTGCTGCGGCTTTTTGAAACCAATTGAACGCCTGGGCGTAATCCTGCGGCGTACCTTGGCCTAGCAAATTGAGAACACCTAGATTGCTTTCCCCTTCAGCCTCACCCTGTTCCGCTGCTTTTTGAAACCAATTAAAGGCCTGGGTATAGTCCTGTTTCGTTCCCAGACCAGAGGTATAGAGCTTACCCAAATTGGTTTCTGCAATCGCATTACCCTGCTCTGCTGCTTTTTGAAACCAATAAAAGGCTTGGGCGTGATTCTGTGGTATTCCCTTGCCCTGTCCATAGAGCGTGCCCAGATTGTTTTCTGCATCTACATCACCTTGTTCTGCGGCTTTCTGAAACCAATTAAAGGCCTGGGTATAGTCCTGTTTCGTTCCTAGACCGGTAGAGTAGAGTTTGCCCAGATTGGTTTCCGCATTTACATCACCTTGTTCAGCGGCTTTCAGATACCAATTGAACGCATCGACATATTGTTTTTTTAAATAATAGTAAGCACTGAGAACTTCCTGGGCGTTGATATTACCGGCATTAGCAGCTGCCTGAACTTGGACCAGCGATTCGCTGTCACCTTTAAGTGCCGCTTGTTCCAGCCAATATTGTGCTTTTTGTTGATCTGCGGTGACGCCCAACCCCTTGCTATACATAATTGAAAGATTATGGCAGGCATTTACATCCCCTTGTGCTGCAGCTTTTTGAAACCACCTGAATGCTTGGGCGTAATCCTGTGGTATACCTTCACCCTGCGCATAGAGAGAACCCAAATTGTATTCCCCGATTGCATAACCTTGCGTTGCAACTTTTTGATACCACTTAAACGCCTGACTATAGTCCTGTTTAGTTCCTTGGCCCTGTTCGTAGAGAACACCCAAATTGTATTGCGCATCTACAACACCTTGCGCGGCAGCTTTCTGAAACCAATGGAATGCATCTGTATATTCGTTTTTTGAATAAAAGTAATGGCCGAGTTCGTCTTGAGCACCGGTATCGCTGGAATTTGCGGCGGCCAGAAGTTGGGTTAGTGCTTGGCTGTCGCCTTTCGATGCAGCCTGCTCGAGTGCATCGTAATCAGGTGCTGTAGAAGTTGCTGCATTCGCTGGCAATGTCCATAGGCTCGGCGCTACTGTAGCGACAAACACACATAAAAATTGGAAACGTTTTATTGGCATATTCAGGTCTCAATTGCTTTTATATCATGCCAAATATACCAATTCACTAATCTGAGAGGCTACTTCGGGATTACTTTTCAACTTTCTTAAAAATCATCAGGTAATTAAAGCCGCGAAGAAAAAAGTTGCCTTCGACGGCGGCGGTATGCCAATTTCCGCGCTTGAGTTTGCGGTTGTGGCGAACTACCGCGATCACGTCAATCGGGTCAAAGAGCCTTTTGAGAATGGAAAATAGTTCAAAGCCGATAGGCACGAATGGGCGGCCTTTTTTAAATGAATCGCTGACGTAAACGGCAATGTAGCGGCGGTTTTTCATCACGCGCCAGGATTCGCGAAAAACCTCATCCATGGCGCGGTAATAGGCGTTGGGCTTGCCCGGCGACTGGGCCTCGCCCGCGTCGAGCTTGCCGATGCAGCGCGGATCGTCGGAATAATCGACGTGCGTGGAGTATGGCGGATCGATAAAAACAAAATCGACGCTGCCCGCGGGCAATGGCAAATTGCGGGCGTCGGCGGCGGCGATATCCGCGCGGCGCGGCGCTATATCAAAGCAGCGCGACGTGCGATTTAGTTCTTTAGCCACATCCAGCGTGGTGCCGCTGCCAGCCATCGGGTCGAGAATCACGTCGCTCTCACGCGTGTAACGCTGGAGCAGATTCCAGATCACCCACGCAGGCGTAGCGCCGATATAGTCTTTATCGCCATGCGGCAGATTGCCGTAGTCCTGAGACGGATATTCCCAGAGCGTAGTGGTCTGCAGACGCAAAGGAGGTTTTACAGGTCGAGATTTCATGTAATCAATTTTAATTAGCCACAGAGAACTCAGAGATAATATTAATACAAACTATTTTATTTATTCTTTATGAATTAACTCAACTCTGGGTCCTCTTTGATCTCTGTGGCAAAATATTCAGCGATAATTGTTGAATTGTATGGGGATTTCGGGAGGCCGGGCTCGCAGTTCGGCGATCACCGCCTGCAGGTCGTCTTTTTTGGCGCCACTGACGCGAAGCGCTTCGCCCTGAATGCTCACGTTTACTTTGAGTTTGAGGTCTTTGATGCGTTGCTGAAGCGCCTTGGCGGTGTCGCGGTCGATGCCGCTTTTGAGTTTGATTTTTTGCCGGACGCTATTGTGCGTGGCGGCCTCAAGTTTCTGGCGGTCCAGGCAGCGCGGGTCGACGGAACGTTTGACCATTTTGGAAATCAGCACCTGGGTCACGGCATCGAGCTGGGTTTCGTCATCCGCGGTAAGCGTGATTTCCTTGAGTTTTTTATCCAATTCGCCGATGCCGGCGGCGGTTCCGCGGAAATCAAAGCGCTGAGCGATTTCCCGTTGGGCCTGAACCACGGCGTTGTCGAGTTCCTGCAGGTTCACTTCGTTGACAATATCAAAAGATGAATCAGAAGGCATAGACGTTAACCTCTATTACCATGCACGGGGCCTGGGACCGGACGATTCGCGGCGCTGGGAAAAATGGTGCTCGATCGGACCAATCAATACCGCGGCGACGAACATCCATACGATTACAAGCAAAACATAACGGAACCAGGCCGGATGAATCGTATTGACCGTGGCGGGCGCGGATGAACTGTCTGCGGCAGCGAGAAACGCCTTAAAAATAAAAAAATGCACGGCCAAACTCACGAAATCACCTTGTTTAATGGATAGGTAATCAGCCCGGTGGCGCCGGCGCGTTTGAGCAGCGGAACCAGGTCGCGTTCGCTTTTTTCATCGACGATCACTTCGACGGCCACCCAGGACCCATCGGCCAGCGGAGAAACAGTGGGCGATTTCTCCGCGGGCAAAAGCGCGACAATTGCGTTGAGCTTTTCGCGCGGCGCATTAAGTTTCAGGCCAACCTTGTCCCGGGCGCTGATCGCCCCCTGCAGAAGCAGGGCGATGTTTTCAATTTTCTCCCGCTTAATGCGATCCGCCCATGATTTGTGATTGGCGATCAGACGCGTGGTGCTGGTCATAATCGTATCGATGATGCGCAGGCTATTGGCGCGGATCGACGAACCCGTTTCCGTAATATCCACGATGGCATCGAGAAGGCGTGCCTTAACTTCCGTGGCGCCCCAACTGAATTCAACTTTGACGGGAATATTTTTCTGCTGGAAATATTCGCGCGTCACCCGGACCAGCTCCGTGGCTATGACGCCGTCGCGCAATTCCTCAACCTTTTGCACCGTCGATTCCTGGGGAACGGCGAGCACCCAGCGGGCGGGACGGGCGGTGGCTTTGGAGTACATGAGTTCGCTCACCTCATGGACGTCCGAATTGTTTTCGCGAATCCAGTCCGAACCGGTCAGGCCGACATCGATAACGTTTTCCTCGACGTAACGCGACATTTCCTGGGCGCGAAAGAGGACGACTTCGACGGTCGGATCGTCGATGGATGGGAAATAGCTCCGATCGCCGATGGAAATACGCCATCCGGCCTTGGCGAACAGGTCGATGGTGGCGTTTTCCAGGGAACCTTTGGGGATTCCCAGGCGAAGTATATTCGGCGAAGTCTTGAGCATTACCAACTCCGTTTATTTTTTTGTTTTAGCCGGCGGCTGCTTTCTTTTGCCGGCCGGCTCCTGCGAAGAACCTTTGACGGCGCTGTGCGCCACCGGCGCTGTTTGCGGCCTGGCGGTTGGCGCCGCGGCATTGGGTTGAGGAATCGAACCATGATGCGGCGGCGGCGCCAGCATGGGCGACGGGGCCTTGGGGACCGCCGGCCATGTCTTGGGAACCCAGTTTTCCAGATCCCGACGCGCTCCACGGTGAAAATCCAGAACATCCGACGCCTTCAGATGGTTTTCCAATATATGTTGCGCCTCCGCCGCGGTGATTCCTTCCGGCAGCGCGCCTTTGCTGATCAGCCAAAGCAGCAGCTTGGTATCGACCGGCACGGCGGGCACGTCGAAACATTCCAAAGCCACGACGGCCTCGACGTAGGTATTAATGCCCGAGAGCGTCTGGAGGTAACGGCGGAGTTCGGCATTTTTCATATTTTCCAGGTTCGCCAGGCCCATGTGGTGTTCGCGGTCGAATATCGACTGGAGCGTACGATGCAACGCCGAACAGCGCGATTCGACAAACGGATATCTGACGCCAAGCGTGGCGGAGAGTTCGATCGCAGGCGTTACGCGCAACTCATTGAGATCGACGATGCTGCTCATGATGCGGGCTTCCGCCGCATGGGCGCGGGTCGAATCGCAATCGTATTCGAGAAAAGCCCTTACCAGGCGCACGAGGGGATCGACTTTTTCCGGTGGACGGATCGGTGCTTCCTTGATGAAGCGATTGATCATCTTTTTTAAGACGGGGAGTTTGACGGCAATTTTACTCATATAACCTCTTTATTTTCTGACGAATCAGCGGGGCTTCCTTCGGCATCCTGCTGTTTCAACATTTTCAGCACTTTGTTTTGATTTTTCAGCGCACTATCCAGGCGAAACGTCACCCGTGGCGCGAATTTCATGGCCAGGCCTTTGGCCACCCGCTGTTGCACGAATTTTTGCGAGGAAACCAGTCCCTGCATGACCGTCGATTCCGGCCGGTCGGAAAGAACGCTGACGTAAATCCTGGCCTCGCGCAGGTCGGGCGTAAGCTCCACGTGCGTTACGCTGATCAGGCCCGCCACCCGCGGATCGGACAGGTCGCGCTGCAGAACGGAACCGACAATCCGGCGAATCTGGGCTTCAATCTTCTGTTGTCGTATGTTCACTTATGCCAGAACCTCTATATAATCTCAATCTGAAAATCCAACAGTTCCGCGTATCGCTCTGTTTTGAGCTTTTCGACCATCCTGGCCAGCGCGCTCTGCAGATAATCAGGATCGTTGCCGACCATGGCCACACCTAACATCGCATGCTGCGGATGTTCGAGGTAATCGACCTCGGCGACGGATACGTTATGGTGGTGATGCCAGCGATCCTTGAGCGATTTAACAACGCGACGCTTTTCCCGCAGGTTCCAGGCGTCTCCGATTTTCAAATCCAGCTGCAGAATGCCTATATTCATGCGTCACGTCGATGTTTTAGAGCGTCCGGGCCACATCGACCGTGCGATAGGCCTCCAGGCGATCCCCAACCTTAATGTCATCGTAACCTGATAGTTTCAGACCGCATTCCAGACCGCTGCGCACTTCACGAACGTCTTCCTTAAAACGCTTTAGCGAATCAAGCCCCAGCCCATCGGTAATCACCACACCGTCGCGGGTGAGACGGTATTTGCCGTTGCGCTGAATGACGCCATCGGTAACCATGCAACCGGCGACGTTGCCGACCTTGCTGACCTTGATGACCTGCCGAATTTCCACGTGGCCCAGAACCTGTTCCTGTTTTTCCGGCGAAAGCATGCCCGTGAGCGCTTTGCGGATGTCGTCGGATATTTCGTAAATAATCCGGTAGAGCCGGATGTCTACGCCCAGACGCTCGGCGAGTTTGCGCGCCGTTTCATCGGGGGTTACGGAAAATCCCACGATAATCGCATTGGACGCATCCGCGAGCAGCACGTCGCTTTCGCTAATGCCCCCCACCGCGGCGTGGAGCAGTTTGACCTGTACTTCCTTGGACAGCTCTTCCGTGAGCGTCTGCCGCAGCACGTCGACCGATCCCTGCACGTCGGCCTTGAGGATAACATTGAGTTCCTTGATTTCGCCTTTTTTGATGGTGTCGAAGAGGTTTTCGAGCGTTACCTTGTTGCGCTGCGCAATTTCCGTCTCGCGGTCGGATCGTGCCCGTTCTTCGGCAATGCTTTTGGCCTGGCTTAAATCCTCAACGACAAAAAGCGGATCGCCGCCCACCGGCACTGAATCGAGTCCGATCACTTCAACCGGTGAAGCGGGACCGGCCTGTTCCAGCGAATGTCCCTTGTCGTCCAGAAGCTGGCGCACGCGACCCGAAGCCGATCCGCATACCAGCGGATCACCGATGCGCAGCATGCCGCTGCGCACCATCACCCGCGCTACAACGCCTCGCGACGGGTCCATAAATGCTTCGATCACAGTGCCGCGAGCCGGGACCGCGGTTGGAGCTTTTAGCTCCCGAAGCGTCGCCACGTAATCCAAATATTCGATGAGTTCCTTGACGCCCTGGCCGGTCACGGCGCTGGTGCGCACCACTTCCACGTCGCCGCCCCATTCCACGGGGTTTAGCCCCTGTTCGGCAAGTTGTCCCAGCACTTTATTGGGGTTGGCTTCGGGTTTGTCGATCTTGTTAAGCGCCACCACGATCGGCACGCCCGCTGCTTTGGCATGGTTGATCGATTCCACCGTCTGCGGCATCACGCCATCGTCCGCGGCAACGACCAGCACGACCACGTCGGTCATGTTGGCGCCGCGGGCGCGCATGGCGGTAAAAGCCTGATGCCCTGGCGTATCGAGGAACGTGACGCGTTTGGGCTTGCCATCGGAACCGGTGATGCTCACGGTGTATGCGCCGACATGCTGGGTGATGCCGCCGGCTTCTCCCGCCGCGACGTTGGTGGAGCGAATTTTATCCAGCAGGCTCGTTTTGCCGTGATCAACGTGCCCCAGAACAGTGACGACCGGCGGACGCGGGAATTTTTCCGCCTTTTCCTCCCTTTCGCGGAATTCCCGTTCCAAAGCCGCATATTGCGACTCTTTCTGTTTGATCACCAACTCGACGCCGCATTCCACCGCCAGCATCTGCGCCACGTCCGTATCCAGCGGCTGGTTTACCGTGATCATCGCGCCCTGTGCCATAAGTTTCTTTAATAGTTCGCTGGACTTAACGCCCATGAGTTCGGAAAGTTCGCGTACGCTTACGGGCGGCGTAATTTCAACGCTTGTCGGGCGCTGCGCGGGCGCAGCATGCTGCTGCTGGCGCTGTTGGGATTTGGTCATTTCGCGGCGGCGTTCGCGCAGCATTCCGCCGGTGGCGGAAGCCAGGCGTTCGGCGCGGTCCAGAAGATCCGCTTCGCGCCACTCACGAATCAAGTCTATGCCGGCGTCAGCGCTGCGCCCGGTATGCCTTCTGACGGACCGTCCCTTGTGACGCGCCCCGCCTTCTTCATCCTCGATCGGTTCAGTGTCCTGCCGCGTTTTGCCGCGATGCGGGGCGCTCGTGGGCGGCATTGGCGGCTCTACCATAGGAACAACTGAACCCGGCGAAGGGCGAGGCCGGGCCCGCGGAGCGGCGATGGCCTCAGGAGCTTCCACACGAACTACCTTGGGACCTTGCAGTTGCGCAGGTGCGGGCACATTTCGCGGCCCAACTGGCGCAACTTCAGGCCTGTGAACCACGTTCGGCACGCCGCGGGGGCTTACCGGCATAACTGCCGGCTTAACCGGCTTGACCGGAACTTCGTGCGGCGGAGCCACCGGTTTAACCGGTGCGGGCGCCACGGCAGCAGCGGCAGCAACGGTTTGTACCGTTCGGGCCGGTGCCGGAGCATCACCATCGTCTGATGGTTTAATCTCCGGTTCTTCCGGCGTTTGTGTTGGGGAGCGATCGCGCCCGGCGGGCTCAGCTTGCGGTGCGGCTTCGGCTGCCTCCGGCGGTTCTTCGGTAGTTGTCGATTTAGCGTTTTTGGACTTTGTCGGTCGTTTACGTTTGACCTTTTCCACGTCAATGTGGGCTGTGGTTTCCACCGCGGTTGTCGCCGCGCTGGCGCTGAACCATTCGCGAATGGTGGCGGCAAGACCCACGCTTACCGGGCTGCGGTAGCTGTCGATCTTCGGTATGCCTTCGGCCTTGCACTTGGCGATGATGTCTTTGCTTTCAACGCCTAGTTCACGGGCGATTTCAAATACTTTCAACGTGCTCAAAAATAAACTCCCGTTGGTCGAGCGTTTTTAAAGTTAAACCGCGGGTGATGAATTCTCCGCCGGGGCCTCGGCCGAACTCTGGGCCGGAGCTTCCGCCGTGCTTTGAGCGGGCGCCTGTTCGGCATCCGCGGCCGGTTCATCCGCCGAGACTGAGCGTATCGAAGCATCGGCGACTTCCGCGGTCGCGGTTGGCGCCTGCGCTTCGGCGGCCTTACGGGCCGCGTCTTCTTCCGCGATGCGTTTGGCGGCTTCGCGGGCGGTTTCAATCATTTTCTGGGCCATTTCCTCGGAAAGTTCGAGTTCCTTTACGAGCGGCTCGGGGCCGACCTCTTCCAGATCCAGCGGGTTGATAATCCCCAGGGCCACCAATCGGTCGATGAGTTTGTCGTCGACGCCTTCGATGGTGTGCATCGCTTTTTCCAGATCGTCGAGTCCTTTGGAGTATTCAGCCGGGGTGAGAATATCGATGTCCCAGCCGGTTAATCGCGCGGCCAGGCGGACATTCTGACCGCGTTTGCCGATGGCCAGCGACAATTGAGACTCATTGACCACCACAGTGGCGCGATTAAGTTCAAAATTAAGGGAAATTTCCACGATTTCGGCGGGCTTGAGGGCATTGGTGATCAGAACCTGCGAGGATTCGTTCCAGCGGACAATATCAATTTTTTCTCCGCCCAGCTCATCAACGATATTCTTGATCCTGCTGCCGCGGACGCCGACGCATGCGCCGACGCAATCCACCTTGGTATCGATGGAGGACACGGCGATCTTGGTGCGGTAGCCGGCTTCACGCGCCAGGGCGCGAAGCTCGATGATTTTTTCCTGCACTTCCGGCACTTCCAGTTCAAAAAGCCGGCGGATGAAATCCGGATGCGAGCGGGAAAGCACGATTTTCACATGATTGCCCACGTCCCTGACGTCCAGGACCAGACAGCGAATGCGCTCCCCGACATGATGCGTTTCGCCGGGAATTTGTTCGCTGCGCGGCAGGAAGCCTTCGCATCGTCCAAGGTTTACCGAAAGAACCGGACCGTCGGCGCGGGCCACGGTGCCGGTGATGATCTGCCCTTTGCGTTCGCTGAATTCTTCGAGGATGCTGCCTCGCTCGTCTTCGCGGAGTTTCTGGATCAATACCTGCTTGGCGGTTTGTGCGGCGATGCGTCCGAACTCGCGGTAGTCGATGAGCACGCCGTTTTTGCGCACCTCGATTTCGCCGGTCATACGGTCGATGGTGCAGTTAACGTCGTCGGTTTCGCCGTAAAACTTGCGCGCCGCGGAAAGCAGCGACGTTTCGATGTCGGCAAAAATGGATTCCTTTTCGATGTTTTTATCGCGCGCAATGGAATCGACGATGCGCAACAGATCCTGGTTCATAGATGGCTCACTTTAATAATGGACCGGTTTGCGGATTTTAGCGTTTCCACATTCCCCGGCCCGACCCGCGGCCCGCCTTGCCAAAACCGGCTTGGCCGCAAAAACAAAACAACCCGGCAAAGATCTATATCTTCGCCGTTTTCTCCGGATCAGCGCGTAAGCCAACCCGGCAAAAACAACATCACACCGCAACAGGTGTGACCTAATTCAAGGAGGGAACGTGTCCACCTTGCTGACACACCGTGCGGTGCGCCCGTCGGAAAGACGGCCGCGGCACAAGGATGTAACCCTTACGCCGCCGCATAACTAAGCCCGCATGCTTGCATGAGCATCGCAGCCAATCTCCAAAGGGCCGCCGGAACAGCCGACAAAAGCGTCATCCGGCGAGGACCAATCATTATATCGGGGAAAAAGTAATGTACAAATTCGAGAAAGGGTCGTTTTACCTTTGTGAAAAATTTGGCTTGTCCAGATCGGGATTCTATCCCGCTATGTAGCTCAGGCTATGTCTTACATAGCCCCCGGCTTGCCGGGGGCGGTGATCTCCTGACAACAAAATCCGCCCGTCGATTACTGGCATCATTAAATGTAGCTCAGGCTCTCTAGCCTGAGCATAGCCCCGGGATTTCTTCCCGGGGCCAACGTCGTGCCGTTATGTCGTTGTGGTAAAAATATCTGAAAACTGAAAACTTTGTTTACATTTCCTCCAGCACCGATATCCCCAGCAATTCATTAAGCCCCACGCGCAGGACGGCTGCGGTCAGAATGCAAAGGGTAAGTCGGCTGTTGCGAAGTTTAACCGTCGGGGCTTTAAGAACCGGGCAGGCTTCATAAAAGCCCGAAAATGCGCTGCTGAGTTCATAAAGATACGTGCACAAATGGTGCGGTTTAAGATCGCCTGCGACTGTTTGAACAACTTCGCCAAATTGCATCAATCGAATGGCCAATTCGCGTTCCTGGCTGGTTTCCATCAGCACCTCCGCCGCAGAAAATGTACCGCCATTTTCCGTTGCCGCTTTGCGGAGAATGCTCCGAAGACGCGCGTATGCATACTGCAGGTATGGGCCGGTATTTCCCTCCAGCGCCAAAAGCCGATCCCATACGAATTGATAATCGGTGACGCGATCCTGCCTTAAATCCGCGTATTTAATCGCTCCGATGCCCACCGCTTGCGCCACGAGTTTCCGCTGCTCTTCGGTTAATTCGGGGTTTTTCTCAGTAACCACTTTGGCGGCGCGAATGATCGCTTCGTCCAGTAACTCGCGTAACTTCACCGATTCGCCCGAACGGGTTTTAAACGGCCTGCCGTCTTCACCAAGAATGGTTCCGAATGCAGCGTGTTCCAACAGCGCCGCTTTGCCGGAAACAGGATTGACGTCCCAGTGGGCGGCACGGATCGTGTCAAAGACCATTGCAAAATGCTGGGCTTGGCGCGCATCGGTGGTGTAAATGACGCGGTCGGCGTACCAGTCATGGCTTAGCGGAGCCTGGTCTACGGGTATGGTTTTGCTTTCAATGATCCGGAAATACAAGGCGGCCAGGTCCGTCGTTGCGTAAAGAAACGCCCCGTCGCTTTTCTGCACGATCAGTGGCAAGGGCTTTTTGTCTTTATCCACGTAGCCGGGCAGGAACACGCAGAAAGCCCCTTCTGAATAAGCCGCGAATGCCCGTTTTATCACCACCGGCTCCGCCGCTTCTTTAACCTGCTCTTGCACTTCGGGTGATTCCGGATTGTTGCTTTCTTCCGTCAGTCCGGCTTCGGGGCCTTCGCCGCCGAACTCCAGCGCCGCTTTCAACCGTTCCACGACGATGGGCAGGCGCCCGGCATAAAAACTTTCGCCCCGTTCGTGGACGGGCAAAAGCGAAATTCCCAGCAAGTTAAAAATTTCCTGCGCATGGCGCGTGCTTTCATTGCGCAACCACAGCCATATCCGCTGCGCTTCGGGATCGCCGGATTGCAACGCGACCACCGCCTGGCGCGCTTCACGGGAGAATTCCAGATCGTCCTTGTCGCGCTGAACAGACTGTTTGTAATAAGCGTCGAGGTCGGAAATATGCGGCACTGAAGCGAGGGAAAAATTCAGATCGCGGGCGTGGCGGATCAGCATGCCGAACTGCGTGCCGAAGTCGCCCACGTGATTCTGGCGAATCACCCGGTGACCCAGAAACTCCAGCACCCGGGCGATCGCGTCGCCGATAACGCTGCTGCGCAGATGGCCGACGTGCATTTCCTTGGCGACGTTGGGACCGGCATAATCCACCACAACGGTTTGTGTTTGTTCATGTTTATCCAGGCCGCCGCGCTGGAGCTCCGCCGGGTCGTCCGCCAATTTGATCAATTGACCGGAAAGCCATTCGTGTTTAAGCCGCAGGTTGATAAAGCCTGGACCGGCGATCTGCGGGGTTTCGCAGATATCGGAAATGTTAAGATGATGGATGATCTGCTCGGCCGTCTGGCGCGGCGGCAACGAAAGTTTGCGGCCCAGGGCCATCGCGGCGTTGCACTGGTAATCGGCGAATTTGGGATCGCCGAGCTTCAGCGCCGGATCGTCGGCAAATTCCGAACCGAAAGCCAGGCCGATCGCTTCAGAAAAGCGCTGGCGAAGAATTGATAGTGCGCTGATCAAAGTTTGCCTTTTTTCTTTGCGGACGAGGTTTTCTTCTTAACGCCATCGGGAGTGTTGGTTGTTTTAGTCTTTTTCGCCGCGGTTTTTCGTCTGGTTTTTGCCGGTGCTTTTTTAGCTGCGGACTTCTTACCGGCGCTTTTGCGGGGTTTTATCGCGCCCGGTCCGGATTTTTCGACGATCGTTTGCTGCGACGGAATATCGATAACGACAACATCTTCCTCAATAAATTCTTCCAGCGTATCACCTGCCGGGCCCAGAGCCTCACCGATGAAGTCCTGCATTGGATTGAGCGCCGGCTCGGTTTCTTCGGTCTGCGGATATTCTTCGGATGCACGGTACGGAATTTCCGCCGTGGTCTGGATTGTGGCGGATTCGGCCTGCCGGCCAAGCATAGCCCGCCAATCCACTTTCGGACAATCGCCCCAGAGTAATTCCAGGTCGTAAAAATTCCGGCTTAGTTCATCAAATACATGAGCGACCACATCCACAAAATCAACAAGTATCCAGCGCGCCGCTTCATAGCCGCTGGTGCGCCAGGCGGGATAATTCGCTTTCTTGCCCAGATCAGTTAATTCATCCGCGACGGTGCGGATTTGCCTCGCTGAGGTGCCGGTGGAAATGACGAAAAATCGCGTCACCGGCGAACGGGCTCGCACATCAAGCACGATTACGTCTACGCAGCGCGTGTCTGCGGCCAGTCCCGCCAACTGCGCCGCGAAGTCCATCGCGGGGTCTGGTTGTGTTTGCAAATTTTCCGGCATGTTTACCTCTGAACTC
>Ga0335074_10004439_pt1 | contig 19300 bp, 14 predicted proteins | sample Lox_Sample_23_FD_206715 | JGI IMG/M metagenome (GOLD analysis project Ga0335074, IMG submission 206715) | Soil microbial communities from Loxahatchee National Wildlife Refuge, Florida, United States - Lox_Sample_2.3 | ecosystem: Environmental > Terrestrial > Soil > Wetlands | place: USA... | reverse complement strand
GACACGTCATCCACTGGGACGCCTGGACCCGCCGCCACCAGGCCCGCGCACGCTGGCACCACCAGCGCGCACGGCTAAAACGGGACTACGCCCTGGCCAGCTAGCAAAGTGCGGCTGCCGTACTAGGTGCGGTCCTCGTACTCCGTACGCCGATCATCTCGGGCGCGCAACTGGCTAATCTGGCGTGACGCACCGCCGTAAGCATGCGGGAGATGTGAGGAACAGTAGCTACCTGTCGCCCTCACTCAGGCGTAGTACGTCCTTGATCTTCTCGTTTCGCAACGGTACGTACCGGCCGTCGACGAACCAGCCTCCGCCAAATATCTTCATGAGTCCAGCCGAGGTTTCGTCATCGAGCAGCGAGGCGTTGGCCTCGAGCATCCGATTCATGCTTTCTGTGAGCTGCGGAACTGTGAGCTTGTCCATGGCGTTCCGCAGCTCCGGCGATGCATCTTCGATGCGCGCATTGGATAGCAATCTCATCCGCTCCGCGATGAACGCTGCAGCCACCAGGATGGCAAGAAGGTGTTCTTGAGCTTCTGCGCCGCTCATGCTCGCCTGGTGCTCTTCGAGCACAACGTCCACTTCGTTGGCAAAGTCCGCGGTCACAGCACCGTCCAGAGCGGTCAGCTCGGCAGCCACGGCTTGGCTGTCGACCTCGCTCGCTTCGAGGTTGCCGTTCCGCTGTGCCTTGGCGGCAGCCCGTCGGGTCTTGAGGTAACGCGCTAGTTCGGCCGTGGCAACGCGCATCGCAACTTCCGCAACCACCTGGAACACCGCTCCAGACGGGCGCCGCCTGTCGTCCACGAGAGGACCCAGCTTGGCCTGCGTTACGAGCTTGTTCGAGTCATTACTACGAGCAAGCGGGCTGGTGCCACCGGCCGAAAAATGCGTGCCGGCTGGACGCCCCACCCACCGCTTTTCCCACACCATCTTGGTCTGGTCCCTGGAAGCCATATCTCAACAGTACTTTCGACCACCGACGCTCCGGCGGGGAACAGCATGCACGGCAAGCGCCGACCTGAGCTGTCCAGGGCGGGACGGCACGCGTGTCGATGCCAGGCTGCCGACGGGATGCGGCAGAATCTTCCCATGCCAACGCAGGTCTCCTTCAAGCTCGGCGGTTCTCAGCGGGACTGGATTACGCTTCGACGGAGCGACAACCCGTTCAGCGCGGTTGGCGGCCCGCTGCCGCAGATCACGATCCCGCTTGAAGCGCGTGTCTCCGATCGTGGTGTCTCGATCGAGATCCTCCGGCTGGCGTTCGACTTGAAGATCGGCACCACGTTGGTGGGCCAGGGCGAGATCGGGCCGAACACCTACCTGCGTACCGAGTCCAGCTACCTTCCGGCCACCGCGACCTGCCCGCAGCCGGCGCTGTCCCGCTTGGTCAACCCGGACTCGCCGCAAGGCCGCATCACGCTGACACTCGCCTTGAAGGGTCTGCTGCGCTACCAGCACAGCTTCCCAACAGGTGACGACAGCGCCCAGGGACTTGGCGAACCCGAAACCTGGCACCTCGAGTCGATCGGGAACCAAGGACTCATGAACCTCGACGTCCAGGTGGCGCGAAGTGACTGGTACGAACAGGTAGTGGAGCAGCTTGCCATCGGGAGCTACCTGATCGCGCCCCTCTTTCTCCCGTACGGCGTCGAGTCCTGGAAGTCGACGCTCAAGCACATGGATGATGCGCTCCGGGCGCTGGTGCAAGGCAACCCACCTGGCGTGTTCGGCGAGTGCCGGGCAGCCATCGATGCGCTCCCCGGAGATAAGACCGACATCTTCGCCGCCATGGCAGAGGGAAGGAAACGCGATGCGATCAACGAGCTGACGAAGAGCATCGGCAAGTACATCCACTCCGGCAGGCATGTCGTCCCCGGCAGCGGGGGCGAGCAGGCAGGTGAGTTCCCGGTCGACCAGCGAGATGCGGTGTTCGTTTACAACACGACCAAACTGCTGCTGTCGCAGATTGCCAGCCTGACCCTAGCCGGATGATGACGATGGTGAGGGCAACGGGATGAGCGAAGGGGAGCGTGCCCGCTGGCTTTTTCAGTCTGCCTCAGCCGCTACGCCACGCTCCAGTCTTGAGCTGCTCAACCTTCGCTTTCCCTTCAGTCAGCTCGGTCTGATGAGCGCCGACGAGTTCGCCAAGCAGGCCGAACGGCGCCGTAGCAAGGGGCTACGCAGCCGACCAGCGATCAGCACGCAAGTCCTCGAAGAGCTGCACCGTCATGGCGTGCTCATCCCGCTCTTCCGGGTCGACCTCACGGAGGGCGAACCGAGCCGGCAGGTGGACCTCTCGCAGAGCCTGACCGCGAAGCACGTCCACACCACATTCATCAATGAGCTACTGTGGGCCGTGGTTGAAGGCCGGGCGGCCGACCCGGCACTAGAACATTTCAGCCCCTGGCCGACCGAGCGTCGCCGTCACCTGTGGCCAGGCGTGGACGCGGGCTACCTATATTCCAGGCACCAGCTGATCGGCCTTGACGTCGCGATGCCGCTTGCTACCACCCTCTCTCCGCAGCGCGTTGGCCAGCGAGTGACATGGCACCTGGCAGAGGAGGATCGGCCTGACGCACAGGCACGTGAGGCGTTGCTGACCTGGCGCTCGCTGGCGGTCACGCTGTCGGCGCTCGACACCTACTACTGGCCGTTCATCACGCATGCGGTCTACCATGACCGAGAAGGCGTTTGGCGTTCGGAGCGATTGGCATTCGACCCGGCCGCCATGCTCAGCTGGCTCAACATCTCAGCGGATCAAATCCTCACCGCGGAGCGCGATCTGCGGTTCAAGGGCACCTTCCGCGACGACCTCGGCGATTTCTATGAGGTCGTCCGGCGGGCGAGTCCTGATGCCTGGGAGACCATGAGCGGTGACGCCTTGGCCGCGGTGGACTTCCGCATGGCGGCTGACGTTTTTGACCGTTTCGCGGCAGACCTGCACCTTGAAGGCCGCGTCTCCCTCGACCACACGCCACTATCTCAGCAGGGTCTCAGCGCCCGCCCGCAGTCGCTCGATGCGACGCTGACCGATCTGCGCCTCTCACCGTTCCCATCCTTGGTCATCGGCGTTGAAGGAGCGACCGAGTACACACTCGTTCCCCGAGTCCTTGACCTTCTGGAGATCGAGCTCGACCGGAACTGGATCAGCATCATCGATTTCGGAGGCACCGACCGCGACCTCTCGCTGCTTGCTCGCTACGCCGGCGAGCCGGTGCTGGGCCGCGACCTCGGTTCCGGAGTAGCCCTTGAGCGGCCCATCACCCGGTTCTTGATTCTTACCGATGCCGAGCACAAGTACGCGACGGTGAAGGACCGGAACTACCAGCGCAAGCTGCTGCTCGACTCGCTGACCCAGAACATCCCGCCCGACCTGCGAGGCGATTACTACAGCAACAAGCCAGAGTCCCGAACGGTGGAGATCCGCACCTGGGGCCGCTACCCCTTCGAGTTCGCCCACTTTACGGACTTGCAGCTCGCCAAGATGATGATGGATATCGCCAAGGTGCCGTATCCGCATGCGGCGGCACGATTGGTGCGCGCCATCCATATGCAGCGGACCCAAGACCCGTCACCGAACGTTGATGACGTGTTCTGGAGGGGAAGCGACCTGTCGAAGACCAAGCTTGCGGATGCCCTGTGGCCGCTGCTGGAGAAGAAGATCCGACGGGCCATCAACCGTAAGGAGCCTGGGCCGCCCATCATGCGCGCGTGCATACGCGCATACGAGATGGCAGCCGCACCCTATCGGACAAGCATGGTGCTCCAGCGGAAGGCAGCGAAGCGACGGTGATACGCCAGGTATGCTGCCCGCCGCGGCTAGCGATGAGTGGCCCACTGCTGCACCCCGTTCATCTGCTGCACCCAGAACACATCCTTGACAGCTGGCGACAGGTGCTCAGATGCGATCACCCCGTAGCCTCTGCGGCCTTGCTGTAGAGGCCCTTGCCAACGTTGTTCTGATCGAGGTGCAGAGGGCAGAGATCATCAGAGCGCCGCCGGGGCGGTCCTTCGTTTCGGCGAAGCTATGATCCGTCAGCCGTCCCAGCAGTTCGCCCATGGCCGTGCGATCCGCCTGAATAGTGGGATTTCTGTGAGGCCGCTGCCGGTCGCGCTCCTCGGAATCGAGCGGCCAGGCTGACTGGGAAGGCGGGTTCCTGTTGCGGATCATCACATCGCGCTCAGGTCTCTGGTCTGACTCGATGCGGAATGGGGTGTGCCGAGGCCGCCACTGGTGATTGCGCGCAGGTAGCGGCGGTTGAGGAGCCCGGTCAGGTCGGCCGTGCAGGTGAGGTTCTGGATCTCTGCGGTGGTCATGATCAGTAGCTTGATGCCGCGGGCCACGGCCGATATGCCAAGGGCATGGGCGCGACTCAGTTCCTCGGGGTCGCCTGTGATGCCGTTCGCGGCAATGAGGATTCCGGCCTCGACACTGCGGTTGGCGAGGATGTTGATGAAGTACCCGACCGTTTTACTGTCTACAGGCCGGGCCCAGTCTTTGCACTCGACCAGCAGGACCGTGGGCAGCAGCGGTAGCCCGTCCGGCAGCCGCGGGTTGCCGACGGCGATGTCGATCTGCTCCGCGCCGAAGAAGCTGATCGTGTCCCGTTCAGCGAAACAGCCTGGTATCGCCTCGAAAAGGTGCACTGCGAGTGCCTCATAGGCTTTTCCCTGGGCATCGGCTGTCGGCCCTGCCGCCGCCGCACGCAGGTAGCTGCGCACGACTCCCGGGTCCAGTCCCATGTCACACCCCGTGGACTGCGTGGTTGCGGGCCTGAGTCAGGACCGTGCTCAGGGGCTTGGTTTCAAGCTCGGCCAGCAACTGGTCAATTCCCAGGCTGAACACCTGCGGTGCCGGGGGCACCTTCCTCGCGCCTGGCGCTATCTGGTCATAAACCAGCAGGCCGAGGCCCGCACCGGCCTGAAGCACGTATGCCGAAAGCTCGTGCTGGGTTGCCCGCAGCGCGTGGCTGGTGAGAGTCCCGCTTTTAACTTGGATCACGACTGCGCCCAAGCGCTGCTCTTCGCCGGGGATGAACGCGGCGATGTCAACGCCCCCGTCGGGTCCCCAGGGAGATCGCTCTTCGGCCTGCGCTCCAGCCTCACGCAGCAGGTCGCCCACAAGCCGTTCGAACTCCGCCCCCCTCAGACCCCCCGGCGATTCGCGGACAGCCTGCAGGCGGGTCACGTAAGCCGCCGGAACTGCAGGTGCCGGCGAGGCTGGCAGGCGGACGGACTGCTCGGTCCGCGGCGCAGTCTGCATCTGCCGGAGGAACACGCCAAGATGCAGGCGCAGCGCTTCTTCGTTGCCCAGCTCCGTCATGACGATAGTCGTCGCGCCGGCCAGCGCAGGCGAACCCGGGATAGATGTCCCTGCGATAACAATCAGCGGAAGGCCGCGGGCTACGGTCACGCCGATCTCGATGTAGATCGCCGCCAGGGCGGCCTCATGCCGATCATGGTCAGCCGGTATCACCGCGACAGCAAAGTCGTACGGAGCCAGTGAGACACCCGCCAGCGCGGCGCCCGCACCGATATCCGACGTCGAATCGATATCGACCGCATAGTCAGTCAAGACAGCCCGCAAGACCGAAAGACCCAAGCCGGACGGGCTCATCAAGAGGCATCGCACACTGCGAGATTATTCACCTGATTCCCCCTCGGTAAGGATGACGGTGCCATCAGTAAGATGCCGGGCAAGAGCGGTCCGGGCGGCACGGGCAGCCTGGAGACGCTGCTCGAATGCAGCCGTCTGCTCATCGAGCGACTGGAGCGCGCTGAGGATGCGCTGCTGATCGGTGAGCGGCGGCAGCGGTATCTCAAGATCGCCGAGCGTGGCCGGGCTGAGCGAGGTGGTGACCGACCGGACGGACCGGTCCCGGATGCGGGCCTGCACGGATGCCTGGGACAGGTACGTCAGCAGGTAGGCGGGGTCTAGCTCGGCTGTTGCGGTGACACGAAGCCGGAGCAGGTTGGTGTGCGGGAGCCAGCCGGACTCGCCGCTCCGCACGATCGCGGTCTGGCCCATGGCCCCGGTCCGGATCAAGAGCACATCGTCAGCTTGCAGCCGGTAATCATCCAGGCCTGCGGCGTCTGCACCCGGCGCGTCGGCCGCCTGGATAAGGCCAGCACGCAGGTGGCGCGGATGGACGACGGGCACGGCCTCGCGGCCGGCATGCGCCTGGGATATCGCCCGTCTCAGTGAGCCATGGGGCACGCCGGCATAAATGTCGCAGACGGAGCCCAGCCGGCGCCGGGGCCAGCCCGCATCCCCGGCTGTGATGTACGAGGGCGAGCTGAGTTCATCGAACAGCCTGTCCAGCTCCGCGCGTGCCGCGTCCGCCGCCGCGGGAGCGAGCGCGCGGTCTTGATATTCCGGCGGGTGCAGCGAGTACCCGTGGGCCCGGATCTCGTCGGGCGCGGCCAGGATGCTGAACCCAGGAGTGGGTTCCCGTGCCGCGACTGCTGCGGCTATCGTCGCGGTGTCCGCCGGGTCGAGGACGTGTACACGCAGCGGCGGAGTGCCAGACGGGCGGCCCAGCTTGCGTGCGTCCACGAGCCGTACCGGCACGGCATGCCCGGCCGGTTGCCGCAGCAGCCAGATACAGACGCCGATGGAGGATCCGGGGAACATCCGCGCTGGCAGTGTGATAACGGCGTGTACTGCGCCGTGTTCGACCAGCTCACGACGGAAATCGCGCGCCCGGGTGCCCGGATTGAACCCAGCGATGTACGGCATGAGGACCGCGGCCCGCCCGTCTTCAGCTAGCGAGTCGGCGCAGCGTCGCAGCCACTCGGGCTCTGTGTGCTGGCCGAACGGCGGGTTGGTCAGCACGAAGGTCGCCCCGCCTGGCGGCGGGGAGGAGGTCATGGCCAGTTCGGCATACGCGCCGGCCGCCGCCAGCCACATGCCGGCCAGCCGCAGTTCGGCTGGGTGGGGATGCTCGAAGACCACCCGCACCACAGCTGGGTCCGCGGACCCTCGGACGAACTCAGCTGCCAGCTCGCCGAAGCGGGCGAACGGGTCGTACACGCTGACGTCGCCTCGTGTGGCGTGGCTGGCCAGCAGTGCGGCCACGGTGCGGGTGATGCTGACCGGCGTGCAGATCGCATCGCCGCGTCCGCAGACCTCCTGCAGGAAGGCGGCACGAAGCCGGCTGAAGTCACTGGGAAGCAGACCCGCGGCAAGCTCCATGACCATGCGCACCGGCTCGAAAGCAAGCGGCCGCAGCCGGGCCGTCGGGATTCCCTGGCGCCTGAGCATGTCCGGATAGCCGAGCGACCCGTCGACTGCGACAACGACACGCCTCAGCAGCCTCCGCGCGTCGCCGGGATTGCCCGAAGGCGGGACGGCGAGTTTCAGCTGTGCCCAGCGGTCCTGGTCATGCACGCGAAGGAACGCCAGGCAGACCAGCAGGTATAGTAGTCACTGCGTGGCGCGTCACCGCAGACCTCCGGTCCAAGCGCGTGGAGTGACTGCAGTAGCCGATCCGTGTCGGAGCGCTCGGCGGGACGCAGCCGTCGCCGGACCCGGTCTCCGTATGTGGTGTCAGCGGCCTCATCTGCTGACCTGCCGCTGGCTGGAATGGGCCGCCTGTCGAGCCAACTGATCACGTCGTCGAGGTCGAACCGGTCGCTGTCCCCAGCGACCGGCGCGGGGAAGTCGGCGTGCCGCGTGCGCCACTGACTGAACGCGGCTCTTGTGACGCTTGCGAGCCTGGCTACCTGTGCCCCGGAAACCGTCGTGCCAGAATCACTCACGAAGACGAAGTTAAGGGCCTGGCTCCTGAACGTCGAGCGTGCACTCGCTAGTGCACGAGAATCTGTTAACAGCCAGGATCTGACGGCCGCTGGGCTCTGTCATGACCAGAGGCGGGACCGGGCGTTGTCATGGTCTGCGGCCGTGGGTATCCAGCGCGGCACGCTGTCCCGCTGCCTGCCGACCCCCGCAGCTGCACACTACTTGCCTAGCGGAGGCGGGGCGTACACCGCCCAAAACGGGTCGCTCGGGTGGCCGGGGCGGAGGACACTCGATGGGGTGAACACTGACCCGTTCGGGGATGCGGAGGTTGCCGCTGACCCACACCGTGCCCTGGAGCTCCTTGAACGACAGGCGTCCGCGCTGTATGCGGCGGCGGCGCCGAAGGGCATGAGCCCTTCCGGGAACGAGCGCGTGTACAAGAAGGAGCGGCGGGAGCTTGAGACGATTCTCGCCGGGCTCGGCATCGCCATGCCGTTCCCGTGGGCGAGCTTGGAGGAGTGCCTGGCTTTCTACAAGGCCACGATCTCCGGCCCGGGAGCGTACGGTCGGCGGAAGGCTGATATTGCCTCTCGGGTGGCGCATACCGCTGAGCTGCTGCAACGCCGGATCGACGATCATGCTGCGGGGAACGTACACGCCGAGTTGACTGGTCTGCACGGTGCTGCCGAAGACGCTCTGGCCGACCCATCGGCGATCCGCCTGGAGCTCACGCGGATCGAGGACAGCATCGCGGAGGACCCGAGCGCGGCGATCGGTAAGTCCAAGAACCTGATCGAGGCCACTGCCAAGGCGGTGCTCACCGAACTCGGCCAGCCGGTCCCGAACAATGAGTCTCCTGCTCACCTCGCCGCTCTCGCGCTCAAGGCACTCGGGCTCGACCGGCAGACCGTGGCAGCCCACGACCCGATCATGGGGAAGATCCTCGGTCAGCTCAACGGCATCGCCAGCAGCGTCGCCGACCTGCGGAATGCGGTCGGGGACGGCCACGGTGGATCCAGCGCGCTTGGCCTCGATTTGCGGGAAGGGCGACTCGCCGCGCGGGCCGCGGTCGCTTGGTCCTGCTTCATGATCGAGACCCTTGAGGAACACCAGAGGGGTCAGTAACGCACCCCGCCCGGCCGGCTCAGTCCGCCAAATCAGCCTTAGCCAGGACAGTCTTGCCGTAACGCCATTATCTGCTCGAGGGCGGCAGTAGTTGCTGCATCACGCGTATTCGATAACTTGCATACTGAAATGTCCACGGCGTCTTGTTGCGAGCCGGTCGATAACCTGTTGCCGCTGAGTTGGTCATTTCGCAGTGTCGACAACTGCTGAAGGCTGCCCTTATAGCTAGTACTCCAGAAGATCCAACCATCTGTGTCGGCGGCACCGGTTGCCGCTTTCGCGGCCGAATCCAGACTTGCGTAGGGACGCGCACCGTAGCGGATGCGGCCGTCCGGGAGAAGTTCTGCTGTGACCTCCCCTGTAGGGCCATTCCCAGTCAGGAGCGCGCCTGGACTGATAACTCCTACCCCCATGAGATAGATAACGTCGATGATTGCAAGTGTTCTTTCGGCCAACGCGGCTTCCGGCGAATCGGCAGCTAGCTCTGTGGCGAATGTCTTCTCAATGAGGGGGAGATATCGGTGGGCGCGCAATGCCGAGAGGGCTGCTCCACTGTAAAGGTTGCGCTGGTCAATCCAATTTCGCACCATTTGCTCCAAGTGGTCGCTGGCCGTAGGAACCGTGCCCGCAATGGCATCTATAGCTTTGACGGCCTTGGTGACCTCCTCCATTTTCCCGGCCCTGCCCTCGTTCAAAAGGTCCCGGTCGAGGCGACAGATCTCAATAGATCCTTCCACTCGGCAGATCCCTGCTGCTCTTTCTAGCGCTGAAAGCGGCGCTGTGCTGCGCCGTTGCGGCCAGCCGTCGGCGGAAAAGTCGATAAGAAAATGATCATTCTTGTCTGTTGGGTCGAGCAGGACGGGCTTTTCCAGCTTGAGATCAGCAGACGGTGTGGTGGCGCGGTCAGACTCATTAAGCAAGGGGAAAAGCGCAACCTTCGCCGCTGGGCGCGTGCCATCTTCAAACTCTCCGCCACCAGAATTGCAGTACTTGCAGGCAATCCGATAGTTATCCGGCTTGTAAGCAAGCCACCAGTATCCAGAATGGGTGCCTGCCGTGGCAGGCCCCTTCTTAGGGCGGTAATGGTCGACGTCAGGGTTGGAGCCATGGACGTTGGTCTCGCAGTACCAGCACTTCTGGCCGATGATGGCAATCAGCGGATCGCGCAGCGGGTGTTCGCTCCAGAGTGATGGAAAGGTTGGTTCCTGCCCGGCCTCGATTTCGTCCTTCACCTTTGCGGCGGCTCTCTCGGCGCGTTGCCGCCAGCCTGCGGGGATGGTGAGGCTGGCCGTGTCTACGTACCGCATCCCGTCACAATCCCTGCATGAGGCGCTCGTCGAAAAGCTGCCTTACCAGCGCCTCAAGCTCAGCTGCAGGGATCGCTTCGCTGCGTGCAGCTTCGATCAGCTCTTGCCGACGCCGAGCAAGCTCGGAGAGAAATAGGCTTACCACCGGGTCGCGGCGTTCGTTCGCGAAGTCCCGCTTGTCGAGCTCCTCGCTCACCTGCTGGAGCCGATCGCGCTCTATGTCGTTCAAGTCGGGGTAGCCGGCGAGTTCGTGTTGTTCGTCGATGTATTTCTGCGTGTCTTCGTCTAGCTGGGTTGCGAGGCCCCACAGTTCGGTCGTCAGCAGTGCTCCGACCCCCCGTCCCCGCGGATCGACATCGGGTACGTCCGCGACGACCTTGGCACCTTGCCTACGGAACAACCTGATCTGCTCCCGCGGGATATTGGAAACAAGAGCGGGATCATGAGTGGACGCAATGAACTGAGACCGCTGGCCGTCCTCGAGCATCTCCTGAACTGAGTTATACCAGCGCTGACTCCACGCTGGGTGAAAGTGCGATGCCGGCTCGTCCAGCAGGAACAGTGACTCGTTTCCCCGCTGTAGCCGCAGCATGCCGAGGATGGTTAGCATCTGCTGCTCTCCACTGCTGAGGTCGTCGGTGGTCAGCCGTGTGCCGTCTGCCTTGGTCAACTGGATTTCGGCGGTAAGCACGCCTTCCGCCTGCAGGCGCTCGAAAGTGGCGAACATGTTCAGGGCGCTGTCAAAGAAGCGGAGAAGAGCGTCTAGGTCCTCAGTAGTCTGGATCGAGACTCGGAACTCGTCGTACGAGCTAGGATCCGAGAAACGGGGAAGCACGCCATATCGGCCGCTCGAAGCCAACTGACCGAAAAGATTAGGGTATCGCCCACTCAGGCCCCAGTATGGCTGGTTTTCATACCAAGCTCCCTTTGCCCACGTGGGACGACTGATGGTCAGGTCGGCACTGACGAAACCCGTGATGCCGGCCACCTCCTCTACGTACGGGCCGTACTTTTCTGACCACTGCGGCAGCAAAGCCAGAAGGATCAGCGGTAGGTGAATCAGCTCGCACTGAAAGAGCGGAGCGAGGCTGGGATCCTCGGTCGTTACCGCCGGGCTCGCCGACCGGCGGTTTCGCCGCAACGACCTATCGTTTCCGGCATGTCGGCGGAACTCGATATCCCAGTGAGATTCCCGCGCAGCTTGATAGCCGAAAAGATAATCGGGAAGGTGCTGCGTCCAGTCGGCTTGCCGGACGACGGCTGGTTTCGACTGGGGCCTCATCATTCGCATGACAGGGCGGGGGCGACCGGTATCGCCCTCGACCTCAAGGGTGTGCTCGCCGCGGGAGTACCTGAGGCGATACGGGAAGCCAGCGTGTTCCCGGCGCCGCAGGCCGCTGAAGATCTCAACGATGGCATGCAGCAGGCGAGATTTTCCGCTGGCATTTCGGCCTACGAGGACAGCCACCTGCTCGGCCTGGGTAAGGTCGAGCTGAAACTCCCGCAGGCCCCGGTAGTCAGGGAGTTCAAGCTCTAGAATCTGCACCCTTCCTCCAGAAGGACATGAGAGGGCGGCTCAGCTGAGCCCGGCAACGCTATCTTCCGAGTCGTCTCCGGCCTCCTGATCGCGAAGCGAGGCGGCGACAGCTGCGAACTCGGATAGCGCCGACTGCAGTTCCTCGATGACCTCCTCGACCAGGACGCGGGGATCCAGCTGGCTTTCCTGATCGCTGAGTGCTATGTCCGTGATGTCCGCGAAGACGTCCAGGTTGACCTTGTCCCGCGCCAGCAGTTCATCGACGTAGTAGGGGCGGAAGAAGGGGGAACGCAAGCGGTTCTCCCGCGGTTGGGCCGGCCGGTAGGCCAATACGAAGTCGTCGAGATGCTCACGCCTCAAGGGTCGCTGCTTGAGGGTGAAGTGCTGATTGCTGCGAAAATCGTAGACCCACAAGGTCTTGGTCTGTGGCCTGCCGTCCGGGCGGGGTGGGGGCTTATGGAAGAACAGCACGTTCGCCTTAACCCCGCCAGCGTAGAAGATGCCGGTCGGAAGGCGCAGCAGGGTGTGGACATCGCACTGCATCAGCAACCGGCGCCTGATGGTTTCCCCCGCCCCGCCTTCGAACAGAACGTTGTCCGGCACTACGACGGCAGCACGACCGTCTGTCCGCAGGAGGGTGTAGATGTGCTGAAGGAAATTCAGCTGCTTGTTGGTCGTGGTGGTCCAGAAGTCTCGGCGGTTGTAGGTAAGGTCTTTGCTTTCGAACTCGTCGTCCTCGCCGATGACGGTGATAGAGGATTTTCTTCCGAACGGCGGGTTCGCGAGGACGACTGAACCGTGTCGCGCGGGCGGCTGGGCCAGCGCATCTCCCACGTCGATCAGGGAGTCGCCGTTGGGCTGTCCGATTCCGTGCAGGAGAAGGTTCATTGCCGCGAGCCGGGCGGTGCCGTCGACCAGTTCGTTGCCTCGGATCGCACCGGAGGAAAGCCGGTACCGTTGCTCGGGAGTGAAGCTGCCGCTGTGGTGATCCTGGATGTATTCGAAGGCGCTCAGCAGGAAGCCGCCGGTGCCGCAGGCAGGGTCGATGATCGAGTCGTCCGGGGTTGGCTGGATGCAGTCCACGATTGCCCTGATGAGCGGACGAGGAGTGAAGTACTGTCCGGCGCCGGACTTTATGTCTTCGGCTCCCCTTGCCAGCAGTTCCTCGTAGGCATCGCCCTTGATGTCGACGCCGGTGCTCGACCAGTTCTCCTTGTCGATCAGCTCGTAGATAAGCCGCTTGAGTTTGGCAGGATCCTGAATACGATTCTGTGATTTCTGAAAGATTCGTCCCAGGGTCCCGCCTTTTTTGGCGAGGGTATCGAGGATTTCGGCGTAGGCATTCTCGAGTGTTCGTCCGTCGCTGTCGAGCAGGATTTGCCAGGCATCGACACCGTCCAAGATGTCGATCGGGTTGAGGCGGCGATTCATCTGCTCATGTGCCATTTTGAGGAACAGCAGGTAAGTGAGCTGTTCCACATAGTCCAGGACCGAGACTCCGTCGTCACGCAGCACATGACAATAGCCCCAGAGCTTGTTGACCAGGCGCCGAGCCTCGACTGCCTGCGGTGTGGCGACTGGTTCAGTCACTGAAGTTTCTCCCGTGCAAATGTGTCGGTTGTCCGAGATGCCGTCATCTGTGCTGCCACCTGGCATTTCCGGCTTCCGTGCGTTCATACAGGACCCGGCCCATTAGTGCTGACGCTGGTTCATCACCGACACTCTGACTATTGAAGCGGCCGTTCAGCGCGTGTGTGAGAACGGTACGCCGCAGCTGTACCGCTCGGGTCAGTGATTTCTCGGCCGCGCTGACAGCTGCGTCGAGGGCTGCCGCGCGGGCATCGATCTCGCTTACCAGCCGCTCTTGGTCGCCGTGCGGCGGTACGGACACGGGAAGAAGCCTTATCTTGCTGAGGCTGATCGAGGCGAGGTTGACGCTCTGCTTGCCGTTGACCTCACACCAGCCTTTCCCGAAGCCGTTGGCATGCCATGCCAGCAGCTTCGGGTGCAGGACGTCGTCCCTGATCCGCGCACGGAAGACGTGGTTCTGATGGACGCAATCGGCTATCTGACCCTCCCAGATCCAGCCGCGGCCTAGTTTGTCTCGGTCACCACCCTCGTTGAGCAGGACGTCGCCTACTTGAAGGTAAAGGCGCTTGGCCTGGTCGACCGGAATGCGGATGGTGGTGACCTCACGAAGGTCGAGGCGGCCGCGCTGCACGTTAGCGACTCGCAGGTAGGGCACTTCGACAAAGGCCGGGTTGGCCTGCTTCTTGGAATCCTTGGTGACGCCCCCCGTTACGTCGGCGATGTCACCGAGGCGTTCCCAGCGCCAGCCCGAGGGCAGTGTGGGGAGATCTCCGTCATCGACGCCTGCCCCGGTGAGAGGAGCCACAACACGGTCCGCCGCCGGCATGCCTCCGGTTGTCGCCATCTCTGTCAGTAGGTTCCGAAGGGCCGTGCTGCGAGTCAGCACTGACGTAATGCCGGCTACTCCGGCGTCTAGGCGAGACAGTTGATGCTCGAGCGCGAGCACGATCCGTTCCTGCTCGGCGGTAGGCGGAACAAGTACCTCGATCTTGCGGAGGGCGTCTTGCGAGATATTGCGCATGGAGTGCTTAGTGCCAGTGGCCTTGGCGGAGATCTCCCGGCGGATTACTGGAGAGCTCAGCAGGTAAGCAAGCCATGTGCGGTTGATCTCCGAGGCCGGGACTAGCCGGAGGCTCTTGTCGCTTAGCAGCAGCCGTGGGCGGGTTGAGCCAACCAGCACCGAAGCCCCTACGTATTCCTGCGTGTTGGCCCGGCTGAGAAGGATGTCACCGGCCTGGATCTCGTAGGACTCGTTAACCGCAGTGCCCGGAATGGTCGCCTTGTTCTCCTGTTCAAGGAAGATGCCTCGCGTCATCGCACTCACCTTGATGACACCCCACTCGCCGTCCAGAGCCGGACGCGTCTGGCACTGGAACGACTTCCCCGCCTCTATCCGCAGGAGCAGGTCCCCTAGAGGCACACGTGCCCACCCCGATGGAAGCCCTGTCATCCTGTTAGCTCCTGATCGAGTTGATCCAGGATCGCTACGGCCCGGTCATCGCCGAATGCGCGCAGGAACCCGTCGGTTCCGCCGCGGGCGGTGAACGGGACACGGTCAAGGTCAGCGACGTCGAACCGCACGCTCGCGCTTATGCCGTCGGTGATCCGGTCCAGCCACCACTGCTGATCTGCCGAGGTATCGTACCCGGCCCCAGCCTGACCGGAGAGCCAGGCAAGGTAACGCTCCTGGACCACGACTCGGTAAGAGGTTATGCGAGCGTCCTGGCCCAGTTCGTATCGGATGAGGGGGACAAGATCGGGCACCTGGAGTTCTGTTCCCGGTGTCAGACTGGCCTTGCCAGCCCGCTCGTAAGCCCGCCAGAGACCGGCTACGGTCCACTGGTGCGGCGGCCTCGCGATCCGGGATGCGAAATCCTTCAGCTCCTGGTAGGCGCTGGCAGGTGTGGTGCCGCCGCAGGTACGGCCGTTGAGCGATCGCAGCAGCGCAGAGATTTCGGCTTGGTGGTCGCGAACGTACGCTCGCCAACGGGTCAGGATGGATGTGTCAGTGTCGATAAGGTCGGCCGTGAGCAGATTGTCCGTGCTTACCTCGTCATAGACGATACTTTGGTCCGCCCGCGTGAAGATCAGAAGATCCCGGAGTTCTTTGCTGGAGGCCAGCGGCCGGACGGCCGCCTGAACCGCTCGGTGAACTCCTCTATGCCCGCCCTCCCTTCGAATCATGTCAAGGTTGTCGACGTCGACTGTCCTCATGATCTCGCTCACTATCGCATCGAGCGGTTCGCCGACCATCCGGCTGATCTCGCTTCGCGTGTCTTCGTCGAGCGTCCGGGAGAGTCGTGAAAGGCGGAACCCTAGCTCTTCAGCCTCGTCTTCAGTGATTTCACCGCTGGCTGTCTTGCCCAGCAAGCGGCGTAGCGAATGGCGACTCACCTCATCTCGTTCGACGGCCGGCGTCTCTCGCTTGTGACTCTCTGACACGCCGATCGCATCCACCACTACAAAACGTGTCTTTTGCTGGATGTCGGGCGTCACCGCACGTAGCTCTGTTGAATTAATAACCCGTGCGCCGCGACCGCGCATCTGCTCGAAATAGGCCCAGCTCCGCACGTCCCGCAGGAAGAACACGCACTCGATGGGCCTAACATCCGTGCCTGTAGCGATCATGTCGACTGTGACCGCGGCGCGCAGCTCTGGGGTGTTGCGGAATTCTGAGAGCAGCTCATCCGGTCGGCTGGCCTTCGCGGTGATCTTCTTGCAGAAGTCGTTGCCCTTCCCGAAGATATCCCGGGCCATCTCAACGATTTCGTCTGCGTGATTATCGTTGCGCGCAAATATCAGCGTCTTTGGGACCATGCGATCGACTTCGGGAACGAGGGCTCGTTCCGGGAAGATATCGATTAGGTTGTCACGGAAGGTCGTGAGAACGGTCCGCAGCTGTCCCGTACTAATGACCTTCGTGCCAACTTGGCCGCCGGTGTAGGCGAAATCGTCGTCCAGCTCCTCATAGCGGCGGCGCCGGGTGCGCCTGTCCTTGATCGGAACGTAGGTGTCGACGGGGATCACCGACCCCCGTTCAGTGATCTCGGTCCTGATTCTGTACGTGGTGTAGTCGACGGCCACACCGTCAGCGACCGCCTGCTCATACGTGTACTCGCTGACGAGGTTCTGGTGGAAGAACCCAAAAGTCTGGGCCACCGGTGTGGCAGTCAGGCCCAAGAGTTGAGCGTCGAAGTACTCCAAGACCGGCCGCCATTTTCCATAGATCGACCGGTGGCATTCGTCGACGATTATAAGGTCAAAAGACTCGGGCGGGATCTTAGCGTTGTATGATACGCCGACGGGCACCGTATAGGGCTCACTCTCGGCCTCTTCAAACGCGGAAGTGTCGGCATAGTCAGCCGGGCTTCCTGGCTCCTGCCCAGACAGCAGCATTGCCAGTCGCTGAATTGTAGAGATGGCTACCTTGGTTGAAGCAAGAACAGTAGATCCGGTGAGCAGGTCCACATTGTAGAGTTCGATGAACTTCCGTCCGTCGTCCGGCGTGGTGAAGTTAGAAAATTCTGCGAGCGCCTGCGTCCCGAGGTTGTTTCTGTCTACGAGAAACAGCACCCGCTGTGCTCTCGCGTATCTGAGCAGGCGGTAGACGGCCGCCACAGCCGCGTACGTCTTCCCGGCTCCGGTAGCCATCTGAATGAGCGATCTCTGGTCTCCGCGCGACAGCGCATCCTCTAGGCCGGTGATGGCGTTGAACTGGGCTGAGCGTAGCCGTCCCGTCGTCACTTCCTCGCGCTCGAGCGGGGGCAGATGGCTCCTCAGGCGTGCCCGGTACGTCGGCGCTTCTCCATCGGTCTCTGCTTCCCTCATCCATCGCTCGATGGTTTCGGGCTGATGAAATGAGAACACGTCCCGCGCTCGTGTCTCCGGATCTAGATCATCACGGAAGCGGATTACACCGCCGTCGCTGACATACAGGTACGGGAGCGGGACTCGCCAGGCCTGCAGCTCTTGCCTTGCCGTGAGCCCCGCAGCATATCTTTCAGCCTGACTCTCGGCCGCCGCGAGGTCGGCTCCCTCCCGCTTAGCCTCGATAACGCCTACAAGTTTCGTGTCCACGTAGAGCAGATAGTCGGCTCGGCCGGCAGCAGTAGTCACCTCTCTGACCGCCACCCCTCGTTGTGCGTAGAGGTTCTGGCGGCCGCTGCCATCGGATACCAGCCATCCTGCCGCTGTCAGCAGTCCGTCGATGCGGTCTCGGACCTGAACCTCGTTGAGAGGTTCGTGTGCAGCGATCCGTGCACTCGAAATCAGCTTCTCGCGCGCTGCTGCTGTGGTCTTTTCCCTGCGCTCTCCACTGCGGATCGAGAGCTCGTGCTGGCCGAGCTCCTCGGTGAACGGTGCGAGCAGCGAAAGGAGCATCGACTGGCTGTTAGCCGCGTAGCTTAGTTCTTCGTCAGCTGTTTGCTGTGCCTGCGCCCAGGCGTCAGCTTTATCGCGTTGCCGCTGCGAGTAAGTGACTCGCGAAGCTTCCAGGTCTCGCCGCGCGGCGGAGAACTCCGCGCGCATGGCAGACCGGCTTTCTTGCTCCTCGTCGTCAGCCGAGCCAGTGAAAAGTGATTCCGGAAGCTGCGGGGGAATGAACGGGATCAGCTCTCGGTCGCCACTGAGCAGACGGTGAAACCAGACGCCCAGCTGAAAACAGCGACGAACTGCCCGGAATGCCTGTAGCTGGGCAGTCGTCTCGTTACGGGAGGCCTCGTCGAGGGAACCGCCTAGTGCGTCGAGGTCATCCCGCAGCCGTTGGTCTAGAAACCCTGCCCTGGTCAGGGCTTGGAGACGAGCGGCCTGGCTGTCACCTAGCGGCGTCATGCCCGCGCGGTGCAATAGGTCAGTGGCCAGGATCTGGCCGAACTCGCGGCTTCTCTCCAGGCTTCGGGTCGGAGCGGAGAAGATGCTCACCTCGGCCTCTGCCCCGCACAGGACCAGCAGCGGCTGGTGCGGCAGCAGGAACCCGAAGTTTGCTGAGTGGGAGGCCACCTCCGCGACACGCGAGCTAAGCCTGTCAGTCACCTGAGTCACCTGATCATCCGCAACAGTTTGCCACGTCGAAGCGTAACGCAGCGCCAGACCTCAGCTGCGACAACAGCGGGCCAGCGGATTGGGTCACGGGGGCAGAGGCTCTCCTCACCCGTGCTGGCCCAGATGCCGTTGCTCGCCCTGGTCGGTAGCGCCCGACGCCGAGAACCAAAACGGTTCAGCTTCCGCCTGTCCGCCCGCCGCAGGCCGGTTTAGCCGTGGTGAGCGCCGCGCGCGGCTGGGGCTCGCCGAATAATGACTCTAGACCCAGAGATTGCTAGACCGGTCACCTGCCTGCAGGCTATGCCATCCGGCTGGTTAGGCAACACCCTTGCCATCGACAAGAAGAACACCAAGGCTCCTTGCGTGGGCCCTTCTCATGAGTGTCACACGATCCGTCGGCGGCAAAATTGTCCGTTTAGTCCGCTTCTCGTTTCTGATCTTGATCGGCTGTTTTGCCACCCTTGAACCGTGATCCCTTTTCAGCTTCTCATGATCGTTTCGAGCTCCACACCCATGCACCATGTTGATGATCATGGAAACCCGCTCCGGCTGGCGGTGGATTAGCCGGTGGCCGTCGTCGCGACGCTAGCCAAGGGCTACGACCTTGACTACATCTGGAAGCAGGTCGACCGCGGCCCGGCCAAGGACGCGGCCAGCTACTACATCCAGGCCAGCGAAACCGGCGGGGAGCCGCCCGGCCGCTGGTGGGGCCCCGGCGCCCGGGCGCTCGGCTTCCAGCTCGGCCAGACGGTGGAGCGCCAGCCCTACGACCTGCTGTTCGGCCAGCGTAAAGCCCCCGACGGCACCCCGCTGGGCAAGCCCCCCGACGGCGGCCGCAAAGCGGCCGACCTGTACGCCCGGCTGCTGGCCGCCGAGCCGCACGCCACCGCCGAACGCAGACGCGAGCTGCGGATCCAAGCAGCCGGGCAAACCCGGCAAAGCCCTCTGTTCTTCGAC
>Ga0335074_10004438_pt1 | contig 19303 bp, 19 predicted proteins | sample Lox_Sample_23_FD_206715 | JGI IMG/M metagenome (GOLD analysis project Ga0335074, IMG submission 206715) | Soil microbial communities from Loxahatchee National Wildlife Refuge, Florida, United States - Lox_Sample_2.3 | ecosystem: Environmental > Terrestrial > Soil > Wetlands | place: USA... | reverse complement strand
AGGCGGCCGACATGATCGAGCGCTCCGCCCGCGAGCTGCCCGAGCTGGCCGACCTGCTCAACAGCGGCCTGCGGGCCCCGGTCCTGACCGCGCTCACCAGCTACCTGGACAGCCGGGCCAAGTCCGGCCAGCTCCGCACCACGCCGAACGCGGCCGCGAGCGCGCGGCTGGTCCTGGAGACGCTCACCTGGTTCGCCCGGCACCGGCTGTCCGACCCCCACGGCGCCGCGATCGGCGCCCCGCTGGCGCAGGACACCGCGATCGACGCCCTCCTGCACGCCCTCGTCCCCCCGCAGTACCTCCCCCCGAATTACCTGGAGCGCCCGTGAACGCGATCGAGGTCAGCACCCTCACCATGAGCTACGGCGACCGCGAGGTGCTGCGCGGCGTCGACTTCGAGGTCGCCCGCGGCGAGGTCTTCTGCCTCCTCGGCCCGAACGGCGCCGGCAAGACCACCACGGTCGAGATCCTCGAGGGCTTCCGCCAGCGCACCAGCGGCACCGTCACCGTCCTCGGCATGGACCCGCAACAACAGCCGACCAAGCTCCGCGAGCGGATCGGCATCGTCTTGCAGGAGTGCGGCTTCCCCCGCCAGGCCCGGGTCAAGGAGCTGATCGACTGCTGGCGCTCCTACTACCCAAGCCCGCGCGCCACCGATGACCTGCTCCACGTCGTCGAGCTCCAAGAGGACAAGAACACCCAGGTCCGCAAGCTCTCCGGCGGCCAGCGCCGCCGCCTCGACCTCGCCCTCGCGCTGGCCGGGGACCCGGACCTGATCTTCCTCGACGAGCCCACGACCGGCTTCGATCCCGAGTCCCGGCGGCGCTGCTGGGAGGCGATCGAGAACCTCCGCACGCTCGGCAAGACCGTCCTGCTCACCACCCACTACCTGGACGAGGCGGAGCGGCTGGCCGACCGGGTGGCGATCCTCCGTGACGGCCAGATCCAGGTGGCGGGCACGGTCCGGCACGTCGCCCGGCAGGCGGGCGTGCCGACCAGGATCTCGTTCACCGCCCCGCAGCGGCTGCGCGACGGCGACCTCGCGGTGCCGGCCGGGCTGAACGTCACCGTGACCGGCGAGCAGGCGGTCTGCCTGAGCGCCTGCACCGCGTCGGCCAGCGTCGCCCTGCGCGAACTCCTCACCTGGTGCGCCGAGAACGACCTGGGCGATCTCGACGACCTCTGCGTCAACACCCCCACCCTGGAGGACGCCTACCTCCAGCTCGTCGCCGGAGGCGCCCGATGAGCCGTGTCGTCACCCTCGCCGCCCGCCAGGCGCTCATGGAGCAGCGCACGTTCTGGCGCAGCGCCGAGTACGCCCTGTTCACGTTCGCCCTCCCGCTAGCGCTGCTGCTGCTGATCGGGTCGACCACCGCCAACGGGGACCTGCCGGGCACGCGCGTCGAGGGCCAGATGATCTTCGTCCCGTCGATCATCGCGTTCGGGGTGATCGTCGCCGCCTACGTCAACCTCGGCGCCAAGCTGGCAACGCTCAGGCACGACGGCGTGCTCAAGCGGATCAGGACCACCCCGCTGCCGGCCACCGCGTACCTGTCCGGCGTGCTCGGCTCGACCGCCGCCACGACGCTCGCGATCACCGCCTGCACCATCGCCATCGGCGGGTTCGTCTTCCACGCGGTCCCGCGGGCGAGCGGCCTGCCGGAGATCGCCGGCGGCCTCATCCTCGGCGTCGTCTGCTTCGGCGCCCTCGGCGTCGCGCTGAGCTCGGTCGCCCGCAGCGCCGAGTCGGCCGCGCCGATCGCCAACGCCAGCTACCTGCCGATCGCGATCATGTCCGGCATCTTCGACCCCACGTTCAGCGTCCCCCGCTGGCTGAACGCCGTCGTCGCCGTCCTCCCGGTCCGCCCCCTCGCCCAGATCCTCGAGCAGGGCTACACCCCGGTCGAGCACGCCTCCCTGGCCGACCCGTTCATCCTCCTCGCCTGGACCGCGGCCGGCTGCGCGTTCGCCGCCTGGCGATTCCGCTGGCATTAACTCCCCGCTCCCTACCCGGCCCCCGGCCAACCGCGCGCTCGAGGCCGCTGCCTGCTCCCTCGTCGCTCCGTCGCTGCGCTCCGTCGCTCCTCAGTCCGCCGACAGCGGCGCGCGCTTTGGCTCGCGGGAGGAAAGCCAAGATCAACATCAGCTCATATCGAACGGACCGTGCCCTCCGCGTCACCCGCGCTGGCTCCGCCTGGCCGGCTAGCCGACCACCAGCGAGGCCTGGGTCGCCCCCGGCTTGAGGACCGACACCGCCAGTCGGCTGGAGCCCAGATGCCAGGCCGCCAGCTGGATCGTGGGCAGGAAGGTGAACTCGGTGACCAGGCTGTCGCTGTCGGTCGGCCAGCCGAAGGCGAACAGGGCGTCGCTGCTGACGGAGGTTCGCGGCACCTCGGTCAGCTGACCGCTGGCGACGGAGACCACGTCCAGCCGCGCGGCCAAGCGGCCGTCAAGGCCGTAGCTCAGCTGGAGCGCGAGCAGACGCCCGCTCGGGCTGAACGTGCCGCCGGCCGCCGTGCTCCCGGACGGCAGCGCGACCGCGGTCGGCCGGCCGGTCGCCAGGTCGAGCAGCTGCACCCGGCACGTCGTGGCGCAGCCCGATGTCCAGGCGACCTCGGTCGCGCTCGCCGCGATCACGTTGTCGAAGGTGCGGCTGGCCTTCCCGGTGGCCGGGTCCCAGAGCGTGTAGACCGGCTCCCCGGATTGCCGGCCGGCCGAGATCAGCAGCAGGCCGCGGTCGGTTGCCTGGTCGATGACGTAGCCGGGGGGAAGGCTGACCGGCCGCCCGAGCTGAGCCCCGGTGGTGCTGACCTCCCGGGCCGTGCCCGCGGTAGCGGCGTCGTTGGCGGTCGGGAAGTAGCTGGTGATCCACAGCGCGCCGGCGTCGTCGGCCGGCGCGACCAGGTCGCCGGTGCCGACCGGAGTCGCCGTCGGCGCGTCGTTGGCGAGAAACCAGACCGGGCTCGGCGGTGTCGCGCAGTCGCCGCCGCCGCAGAAGGTCCCGTTGGCCTGCACCGCCCAGCCGCCGCCGACGCGGGTGAACTGGTACCCGGCACTGTCGGCGGGCAGTCCGCCGATGGTCTCCGAACGGCCCGTGGCCGGCCAGAACCAGGCGGGCTGCGCTCCCGAGACCGGCAGCCGCAGGCTGTCCTGCCAGGGCGTGGTCTGCCCGATGATCCCGCTCGGGCCGGGCGGCAGGCGGATGAACTCCGGCGACGCCACCGGGACCGGGCTGGGCGTCACCGGCCCCGGGTAAGCGGTCGGAGCCGGCCGGGCGGCCGAGGCAGCCGGTTTGCCGTGGCCGGACTGGGTGAGGTACACGATGCCCCCGACGACGACCGCGACGGCCGCGGCGACCATCCCCAGGCGGCGCGGCCACGGGCTGGGCTCGCGGTCGTCGCCCTGGCTGAGGATGTCCTCATCCATTGCCGCACCCCCGGGATCAGTCCGATCTGTCTACCTACCATACGCAGGCCCTTCGCCAACGGATTGGCCCGGGATGCCTAGCCCACGATCAGCGAGGCCTCGGTCGGCCCGGGCTGAATGACGGTCACGGCCAGCCCGCTGGCGCCCGGATGCCAGGACGCCAGCTGCATGGTCGGCATGAAGTTGAACTCCGCCACCAGGCTGTCGCTGCTCGTCGGCCAGCCGAAGCTGAACAGGGCATCGCTGCTGACCGAGGTTCCCGGCACCGCCGTCAGCCGGCCGTCGGCGACCGACGCGACATCGAGCCGCATGGCCAGCGCGCCGTCGAGGCCGTAGCTCAGCTGGAGCGCGAGGAAGGCTCCGCCCGGGCTGAACGCGGCGTTGGCGGCGGTGCTCCCCGCCGGCAGCGCGATCGCGCTCGGCCGGCCCGTCGCGAGGTCGAGCAGCCGGACGCGGCACGTCGTCGGGGCGCAGCGCGATGTCCAGGCGATCTCGGTCGCGCTGGCCGCGATAACGTCGTCAAACGTGCGACCGGACGTCCGGGAGGCCGGGTCCCACAGCGTGTAGACCGACGTTCCCGCCTGCTCGTTCGCCGCCGTCAGGAGCAGGCCGCGGTCGGTTGCCTGGTCGATGGCGGATCCGGGCGGCAGCGTGACCAGCGGCGCCAGCAGGGCGCCGGTCCCGCTGACCTCCCGCGCGACCCCGGCCGAGGTGCCGGGGTCGGCCGCCGGGGGGTAGCTGGTGAGCCACAGGGCGCCGGCGTTCACGCCCGGCGCAACCAGGTCGGCGGTGCCGACCGGGGTCGCCGACTGCGCGCCGTCGGCGAGAAACCAGACCGGCCTCGGCGGCCCGGCGCAGTCGCCGCAGGCGGTCGTCGCGGCAGCATCGGCCTGCACCGCCCAGCCGCCGACGGCGCGGGTGAACTCATACCCGGAGCTGTCGGCGGGCAGGCCGCCGATCGCCTCCGAGCGGCCGCTGGCGGGCGAGTACCATACGGGCTGCCTGCCCGTGATCGGCAGCCGCAGGCTGTCTTCCCACGGCACCGTGCGCCCGATGATCCCGTTCGGGCCAGCCGGCACCGGTTCGATCAACGGCGCCGCAGCCGGGTTCGAGGCGGACGCCGCGCTCAAGGGGGCCGACCGGCCGTGGCCCGGCTGGGTGACGTAGACGATGCCCCCGACGGCGACCGCGATGACCGCGGCGATCACCCCCAGGCGCCGCGGCCACGGGCTGGGCTCGCGGTCGTCGCCCTGGCTGAGGAGATCCTCATCCATCGCCGCACTCCCGGGTTCGGGCTGATCAGTACCCACCACGATACGTCGGCCGCTTGGTCCGCCTCCCGGACCGAATATTCAGTGGCCGGGCGCGCATCGCGGAATTACCCTCGGCACTAGGTCACCGAGGGAGGCCGCGATGGACCGGAACGTGCTTGATGTCATCGAACGCGAGCTTGACGACGAGGTAAGAACCCGCTTCCCCGGCGCCGCGGTGCGGCAGGTGGCGCTGCTGCAATACGGTGACGACCCGCAGATCGAGCCACGGGATCTGTGGGTCCGGGTGCTCCTGGACTCCGATGGCCCCGAGGACTACGAGCGGTCGTGGAAGGCGTTCGCGGACGCCCACCAGGCGGCGATCGACGAGTTCCCGCGCTACCTGACCGAGAAGGTCCACGAGATCATGAACGTGGAGTTCAGATTCGCCGACAGCATCGACGAGCGCGGCAACCTCGACGGCCCTCAGTACGGTTATCCCACCGGGCGGAGGCTGTCGGACTATCAGGAGTGGGAGCGCGGCGTGGCCACGTTCGTGCGCGCCCCGATGGGCGCGGCCGGCCTGGAAACGCTGGACACGCTGATCATGGCGGGCATCGCGGGCACGCGGACGGAGGCGATCCGCTGGGCCCTGGATCGTTTCCGCGACCACCCGGCCTATGAGCGGCTCCGCGAGCGCGTGCGCGACGCCGAGGCGCTCAAAGGCGAGTTCTCCGCCCGGGACAGGTCGCAGAAAGCGGACGGGACGGATCGGGACGTGCTCGCCGTCCTCGAGCGCGAGATCGAGGACGAGGCCAAGATCCGCTTCCCCGGCGGCGCGGTCAGCCGGGTCAGGCTGCTGCAGTACGGCGACGACCCGGAAGTCGAGCCGGGCGACCTGTGGGTTCGGGTGGTCCCCGCCGCCGACGGGCCCGAGGACTGGCAGCGGTCCCTCGACGCGTTGGTCGACACCCACGGGGCCGCGATCGACCAGTTCGTGAGCTACCTGGCCGAGAAGCTCTGCCAGATACGGATCGTGGAGTTCACCTTCGACGTCCCGGTCAACCGCGACGGCCACTGCCCCCGGTGGAGCAGGGGGGTCGCGCAGAAACTATCGGACTACTGTCGTGAGAGTCTCGGCGAGGACATCTTCGAGCTCGCCCGGCTGGGCCCGGCCGGCCTGGAAACGGTGGACACGCTGATCATGGCGGGCATCGCGGACACCCGCGGGGAGGCCATCGGCCGGGCCCTGGATTGCGTCAGCGAACTGTCGGCCTACGAGCGGCTCCGCGAGCACGTGCTCGCCGCCGGCCGGCTGCTAGCCGAGTTCTCGGCCTAAGACGTCTGTCCAGACGGTCAGGAGTACTGGCCGCGCTCGCGGAAGGCGAAGCCGCGATGCTCCGGCAGTTCCGACGGCGGCACCGGCTGGGCCACGTCCGCGGGCCTCGGCCCGATTCGCTCGGCGATCTGGCGGATCTTGGCGCCGTCGAAGTTGAACACGCGCAGGGCGTTCTCACCGAGGATCTTGCGGGTCTCCTGCTCGGGGACATCGTGGAACGTATTGCGCACCGCCAGTGCGGTGTTCGGCCAGGTGCCCTCTTGGTGCGGGTAGTCCGTGCCCCACATCAGGTTGTCGACTCCGACCTCATGACGGAGCGCGACCTCGAACGGCGCCAGGAAACTGCCGCCGATAAAGCAGTTCTGGTGCCAGTACTCCGACGGCGACTTGAGGTTCTTCACGAATGCCGAGACGGCCGTGTTGTAGTAGATGGAGTCGAGGTCGGGGAGCGTCTGCGGCACCCAGGCGGTGCGCTGCTCGCAGAAGACGACCTTCAGCCCGGGGAAACGCTCGAATACGCCGCCGAAGATCATCTCGTGCAGCCCCCGCCGGCCGAGCCAGAGCGCCTCGCTCATGAAGATCTCAGAACCGCCGGGGCCGGTGATCCCGAGCGGGGTCTCGCCGCCGCCGCTGTGACAGCACAGGGGCAGGTCGCGCTCCTCGACCACGCGCCAGAACGAGTCATAGGCCGGGTCGTTGTACGGGAGCAGGCCGCGTCGCGGGGCCGGGAAGTTGACGCCGCGCAGCCCGTGCTCATGACCCCACACCGCCGCGTTCGCGGCGGCCTCGATGTCCCAGATCGGGACGTGGACCAGGCCCACGTGACGCTCGGGCTGGACGGTGACGAACTCGGCCAGCCAGCGATTGTAGATCTCCTGCCCCACCCGCTGGAGCTTGGCGTCGATCCCCTCCACGCTCAGTCCGAGCGGGGAGAGGAAGGGCAGGACCTCGTCGTTCTGCCCGCCCGCGAAGATCACCTCGGCGGCGACTCCGTCCAGGTCCATGTCCTTGACCCGCGCATACGGATCCTGCTGTCCGGGGCAGTCGAAGGCGAGCCTGCGGGCCTCGACGAGCGCCTCGGGGAGCCGCTGCTTGTCGAACATCTCCTTGGCGCCGACGAACGCCACCGGACCCGCGTTCTCGGCGGCGTAGGCATCGAAGTCCTCGATGTACTCCTTCGGGCAGTACTCCCGCAGCTGGCCGGCCAGGGACGGCCCGACGTGGCCGTCGGTGCTGACAAGCACGTAGGGGGTGCTGCTCAGGGCGTCATGCTTGGTGCCGAAGGCGGCTGCTGCCGTCATGACGAGTCCTCTCGGGTTGATGACGATATACGGCGTACAGAACGATGCTTGAGTGCCGCAGGCCGGCCCGGCCCGCTCAGATGAGGGAGCGGCCGCCGTCGGTCACGTGCGTCATGCCCGTGACGTAGCTGGCCTCGTCGGACAGCAGCCACGAGATCGTGTGGGCGATGTCCTCGGGCTGGCCCATCTTCCCGGTCGGCAGCTGCGCGGCGTAGAGCGCCCGGGTGGCCGGGTCGAGCGCCCGGACCGACGGGGTCTCGATCAGGCCGGGTGCCACGCCATTGACCCGGACGTTGTCGCGGATGGTGTCGAGCGCCGCCTGCTTGATCATGCCGATGATGCCGTGCTTGGCCACCGAGTACGCGCCCACGCCCTGCTCGGGGATGAGTCCGGCGACCGAGGCCGTGTTGACGATCGCGCCGCCGCCGTGAGCGATCATGTGCGGGATCTCCGCCTTGAGGCAGTACCAGACGCCCTTCAGGTCGATGCCGATGACGCGATCCCACTCGGCGTCGTCGATCTCGTGCAGCTTGGCGGGCCGGTGCCCGACCCCGGCGTTGTTCACCGCGTAGTCAAGGCCGCCGAACTCGGAGACGGCGAAGGGAACCATCCGCTCCACGTCCTCCCGGACCGAGACGTCCACGTGGAGGAACGCGGCCGACCCGCCCTTCATCCGGATGTCCGCCGCGGTCTGCTCGCCGCCGTCGTCGAGCACGTCCGCGACGACCACGGACAACCCCTGGGAGGCGAGCACCTTCGCGGTGACCTCGCCGATCCCGGCGGCGGCTCCGGTAACGATGGCGACTTTGCCAGTGAACATCGGCACTGCTCCTTCAGACGTGACTTCGTGGGGATGGGCCGCCGGCGGCGGGCGCCGGTGCCGGAGCTGGGGGCCGGAAGAACATCATCAGCTGCCCGATCCCGCCGCCGAATCCGACGACGACCGCGATCAGCAGGCCCGGCCAGCCCGCGTCGAGGGAGCGCAGGCCGATCGCGTCGTCGAGCGACAGCGCTCCCCCGCCGGTGACCGCGACGCCGATGGCGACGATAGCGAGGATGAAGTTGTACTCCCAGCCGTTGCCGACGATGAAGTAGCCGTTCTTGCGGTGGACCGTCCACGCGGCCACCAGCATGAGGGCGACGATAGCGGCCGCCGCCAGCGGCGTCAGCAGGCCGCAGGCGAACAGGACCCCGCCGGCGATCTCGGTCAGCGCCGCGAGGGGGGCGTGCAGCCGGCCCGGCCGCATGCCGATCGACTCGAACCAGCGGGCCGTGCCCGCCAGCCTGCCGCCCTGGAAGATCTTGGCGTACCCGTGCGCCGCCATCGTCAGACCGACGGCAAGCCGCACCACCAGCAGTCCGGCCGCGACAGTTGTTGTCATCGTGCGCCTCTCGATCTTTCATACACTGTATAACAGTGTCAGGATGAAGGCAGGCTGTCAATAGCCGAAGCTGATGACGCCGTTAGCGTGTCATTCGAGCGACTGACAGACGAGAGGGGTCCCAGAAAGCGCGTCTTGCGCCGCGTCCCATCGACGATTATCATACGGCGTACAAAAGTTTCGCACTGCTGCCGGATTCCGCCCGCCTGGGTGGCAGCAGCGACGGACTGCGCACCGGAGGAAGCGTTATGGCGTCTGGGTTGGACCGGTCGGACAGCATCCTGGAACCCGCGGTCGAGTGCGTGCCCCGCCGGGAGCTCGACGCCTACCACGACGAGAAGCTCGCCGAGCTCGGCAACCTGTCGTACGGCCGGGCGCCGCTGATCACGAAACTCTGGGATGAGGCCGGCGTCCGGCCTTCGGACATCCGCGGCCGGTCCGACTTCACCGCCAGGGTCCCGTTTCTGACGAAGGACGCGATCCGTGACTACCGGTCCGCCACCGGGGCGCCGTTCGGCGGGCTCGAGTGCCGCGGCCTGACGGCCCTCGACGGCGTTTTCACCTCGTCCGGCACGACCGGCGACGCCACGTTCTTCGCCGAGGAGTGGCCGCGGGGCTGGTCCCCGCACTGGATCGGGGCGACCAGGGCCCTGTACGGCGCGGGCATCCGGCCGGGCGACTACATCCTGGCCGGGTCGAGCGGCATGCGCGGCCCCCAGGCGCAGCTCGCCCAGCTGCTCGGCGCCGTCCCGATCTACCTGGACGTGTTCAACGACGGCTGGCCCAAGGTCCTGGAGATCATCGAGCGGTACCGTCCCACGTTCATGAACCTGGTCGGCATCAGCGCGGTCGGGCTCGCGGAGCTCAGCCGGACCGTCGACATCGAGCGGGCGTTCTCCTGCTTCAAGGTCATCGGCTTCGCGGGAGAGCCGCTCGGCGCGGCGATGCGCGCGAGGTTCGCTTCCTGGAACATCGAGCTGCTGACGTGGTCGACGGCCGGAGACGTATCGCTGTGCTTCGAATGCCCCGAGCACGACGGACTGCACATGTGGGAGGACACAGGCTTCTTCGAGATCCTCGATGTCGAGACCGGCGAGCCTGTGCCGGACGGCGGGGTGGGCGAGCTGATCTCGACGTCGCTGTCCAACACCATCGCCCCGCTCGTCCGCTACCGCACCGAGGACCTAGTCCGTGTCACCCGCGAACGGTGCGCGTGCGGGCGCACCCACGCGCGCCAATGGCCGCTCGGCCGGTTGGGCGACTTGATCATGGTGCGCGGCGTCTCCGTCACGCCCGGCGAGGTCTGGCGGGCGGTGGAGTCCGTGCCGGAAACCGAGGCCGGCGTGTTCCAGATCGTCAAGACCGGCAGCCGCATGGAGGAGCTGAAGATCCGCGTCGGTTACGACCCGGCAACCGCCCCCGATCTGGCCGACCTCAGGCGCAGGCTCGACGCGGCTATCTGGGCGGAGCTCAAGCTGGAGCCGCACGTGGAGCTCATGACGACCGGCGAGCTGCTGGCCACCTCGGCCACCGGCAAGATCAAGAGAGTGGTGAACGCGTGAACCTGCTCGAGACGCTTGAGGCGAACCTCGCCCTGCCACGCGGCCCGCTGGCCGGCATCGGCTGGGCGGACCTGGCCTCGGGCCGAGTCCCGATGCCGGTCGGCTGGGCCGATGCCGAGGCCGACACCGCGTGGGCGGCCGGCATCCTGGCCGACTACGACATCGGCCGCGGCGATCACTGCCTGTTCGTCACCGCCGGCCGTGACTACTGGCCCCGGCAGGTGGAGACGGCGGTCACCGCCCTGGGCGGGTTCATCGGCAATATCTCCCCGGCCGGTTACGAGCACCGCAGGCTCAGCGTGTACCTGCGCTTCCTGCCGCCGAAGCTGATCGTCGGCCTGAGCGAGGAGCTCGCCGAGCAGGTCGTCCGCCACGACGAACTCGTCGCCTTGCTCAGAGGCGTACCGCACCTGCTCGCGCTGCCGGCGGCGGTGCCCGTCCTCGCCGGCAGCGGGATCGCGGCGAAGGCGGTCGCCGCCGTTGGGCCCGCGCTCGCCCTGCCCTGCGCCGGGGGCGACGGCGCGCACGTCGACGGGTCCCAGTTCAGCATCGCGCAGCTGTCCGGTTCGCGGACGCTGACCGTCACCACGTCCGCCAACCGGGAGTTCCAGCTGGCCGGCGGCCAGGCGGCCACACCCGGCGCGCTGCTGACGGGTTGCGACTGCGGGCGACCTGGCCCGATCCTGAGCCTGCGGTGACAGGGCTCGTCTCAGTCGGGGACCTCGGTAACGCTCTGCCGGCGAAGCTGGCTCCGCAGTCCGTAGATCAGCGTCTCGATCCCGAAGCTGTAGTAGTCGCGGCCGACGAGGTTGGCGGTGAAGGGCGCCATGCGCTGCACGGTGTCATCGTGGCTCGGCGCCCCTTCATCCTGCTCGATCTGGCGTGGCTCGAGATCGTGGTGCTCGATCGCGACCCGGTACCGGCCGAACAAGTACGTGTGAATCAACGCATAGGCCTTGACGACATTCGGCCCCTCGAAGCCGGCTTCCTCGAGGACCTCCATGATCGCGTTCATGACCGAGCGTTGCGAGAACATGATCCGGCCGAGGAGGACCTCGGCGATGCCCTGGTTGTGCCGAAGCCCCGCCTCGACCTGGTCGACCAGCAGCTGGAGACGCACGTACCACGGGCCGACCGACGTGTCGGGGATCTGGACCTCGCTCAGTGCGCGCTTGGCGACCAGGTCGAGCAGCCCCTGCTTGTCGCGGACGTAGTAATAGGCCGCCATCGGCGAGACGCCGAGTTGGCGCGATAGGGAACGCATGGACAGCGCCTCCACGCCCGACTCTCGGATGATGGCCAGCGCCGCGTCGACGATCTGGTCCTCGTTGAGGCGCTCGGCCTTCGCGCCCGGCTCCTTTGCTGACTCAGTCACCGCGGCTGCCCCATTCCTAGTCCCAACCAATCTCGATCGTTTTACAGAGTACGATCCCACGACGATAAGAGGATCCGATGGTCTCGTCGCGCCCGCCGCTGTGTGCCGGCTGCATCCCCCTCGGCCGATGCCAGTTCGGGATCGCGTCGTACCAGCTGAGCCCGGACGGCGTGGCCAGGGCCCGGGTGTGGGTGGACGCGCGCATGGAAGGCGGCCCGCGGGTTGCCCACGGCGGCTGGACGGCGTCGATCTTCGACGAGGTGCTCGGCCAGGTTCCCGGCCTGCACGGGATTCTCGCGGTCACCAAGACGCTGACCGTGGACTACACCCGCCCCGTACCGGTTGACCGCTGGCTGGGGGCGCAGGCCTGGGTGGAGTCGCGGACGGCAGGCCACTGGGAGATCTGCGGCGTGCTGACGCTGGAGGCGACCGGCGCCGAGTTGGCGCGCGCACATGGAACCTGGGTCGAGCGCACCGAGCGTCATTTCGCCCGTCACGCGCAATGGCTGCGCGAGCAAGACGGGACCACCGGCCGGTAGTCCTGCCAACCGGGGAGTCAACTAGCGCTCGTGGCCTTGAGGAGGTCACGCGGGCGTACCCAGCCGCCGGCCGTCGACCCGCCATCGACCGGCAGGTCAATGCCCGTGATGTAGGCACCGCGATCGGAGGCCAGGAACAGCGCGGCCTGGGCGATCTCCTCCGGGGTGCCATACCGCGGTACGGGGATCTGCGGCGGCGGGATCTCCTGATCGCTGCGGCGCAGCATGGGGGTGTCGATCGCGCCTGGCTGGATCGAATTGACGCGGATGTTGTGGTAACCGAACTCGATCGCGGCCGACTTGGTCAGCCCGCGGAGCCCCCACTTAGAGGCGCCGTAGAGCGACCGGCCACCCAGGCCGGAGAGGGCGGCGCCGGAGCCGATGTTGATGATCACTCCACCGCCGGCCCGTCGCATACCGGGCAGGACCGCCATCATGCCGAGAAACGGGCCCACGAGGTTGACCGCGAGCACCCGGTCAAACTCTGCCCGGGTGCTGTCCTCCATCAGCTTGTGGTGCACGATCGCGGCGCTCTGGACCAGGATGGTCGGATCGCCGAAGGACAACGTGGCCCGCTTGACCACCTCGTCCCAGTCGCTCTCGCTCGAGACGTCAAGGTGAACGTAGAGCGCCGACAGCCCGATCTCGTCGGCCAGTTTCCGGCCGAGATCATCGGCGACGTCACCGATGACGACCTTGGCTCCCTCGGCCGCGAACAGGCGCGCCTCGGCGGCACCCTGCCCGGACGCGCCGCCGGTGAGAATGGCGACCTTACCGTCTAGCAGGCCCATTGCGATCAACTCCCTTGTCGATGTGAACTGCGCAGCCGCTCAGCTGCCGGGGTAGCCGCCGCCGCCGTACTCGGCGTCGAGCGCGGCGTGATCCTTGACGCCGATGGCATTGCGCGGGAGCGGCTCGGAACGGAAGATCACGACCTTCGGCTTCTTGTAGGACGCCAGGTGGGCGCGGCAGTGGTCGATGACCTCCGCCGCGGTCAGCCCGCCGGAGGTGGTGACGACGATGGCGACCACGTTCTGGCCCCACCGGGGGTCGGGCTGTCCGATGACCGCGGCCTCGCGGACCTGCGGGTGCACCTCGATCGCGCGCTCGACCTCGGCCGGGAATATGTTCTCGGCCCCGGACTTCACCAGCCGGCCCTTCGGCCCGACGAACACGAGCACGCCGTCGGAGTCGATGAAGCCGAGGTCGCCGGTGTGCCACCAGCCGCCGCGCCAGCGCAGCTCGTTGAGCTCCGGCCGATTCCAGTAGCCGAGGTTGACGTAGGGGCCGCGAACGGCGATCTCGCCGACCTTTCCCGGCCGCAGGGGGCGACCGTCGGCGTCGAGAACGGCGGTCCGGTAGCCCGGGGCCGGCCGACCGCACATGCGGTACGCCTGCGCGTAGCCCAGCGCGCCGTAGGCCATGCTCCCGCCGACCTCGGTCTGGCCGTAAACCCGGCCGGGCTCGGCTGCCCACGGCGAGGTGTCCGGGCGTACGCGCTCGGCCCATCCGGGGACGTTCACGTTGCTGCGGAATGACGACAGGTCGTAGTCGGCGGAGTTGGGCAGCGCGAGGATCTTCTCCACGGTCGGCTGCATGATGTAGCCAAGCGTGACCTGATGGCGGGAGATCAGCTCTGCCATCCGGGCCGGCTCGGCGTCGGGGGACATGACGACCGCGCCGCCGTACATCCAGACCGGGATCAGCGTCTGCCACATGCCGATGTGGAACAGCGGACCGGACGCCAGCAGCACGGTCTCCCGGTCGATTTCCTGCAGGTCGGCCTGGACCATGGCGTGCAGCAGCAAGTTGTCGGAGGACAGCATGGACCCGTTCGGGTCACCGTCCCAGGCCATCCCGTAGATGATCAGAAGGGCGTCGCGCCCCGCGACGAGCGGCCGTCCACGGTGCGGCGCTCCCCGGGTCAGCAGGCCCTCGTAGCTGCCGTGCCCCGCACCGTCGTAGAAGTAGGCGAGCTGGTCAGGCGGAAGCTGGCCGGCCAGGGCCTTCGCGTCGGGCGGGGCGTCGGTCCCCTGGATGAACACCACCTTCGGGGCCAGGTCGGAGTAGATGAAGTGCAGCTCTCTGCCGCTGAGCCGCCAGTTGACCGGGCACACGCTGGCGCCGAGCAGGCTGGCGGCGGCGACCGTCTCGAGCAGTCGGTGGCAGTTCTGGCCCAGCCAGAGCAGCCGGTCGCCCTTGCCGACGCCGTCCGCGGCGAGCTCGTCGGCCAGCCGGCTCGCGCGCTGGAAGAATTCGGCGTGCGTGTGCGCGACGTGCTCGCAGATGGTGGCGGTCGCCGTCGGGTAGTGCTGCGCCAGCTCGGTCACCATGTCGCCGACGGTGTACTCGAACGCTCCCGGTGCGGTCACTGGGCGCTCTCCTCCCCGCCCTGCACGAACTCGACTCGGCTGCCGAGGTTCAGCTGCTCCGGCAGCGCCAGGCGGCCTTCGCCGGTCACGACAACGGGCACCCCGGCGCCCCTGGCCCAGCGGTGGACGTCGGCCAGGTCGGCGACCAGGAAGTCGATGGACGCGACACCGCCTCGAGTATCGCCCTGCCCGGGCGGTGAGAGCAGCCGAAACGTGTCGCCCGCGATCTCGACCTCGACGAAGTCCCGTCCGCCGGCCGAACCGTCGGCTACCGCCCGGGCGCCGAACAGCTCGCCGAAGCGACGCGCGACGGTCGCGGCCGGCTCGGTGACGTTGAGGGACAACGAGCGCAGACCGGTGATGCCGAGCGGCCCCTTGGCCCATCGGCCGGCCGGCCAGCCGGGCTCATCACGCGGATCCCCCGTGAACAGCGCGGGCGAGAACTCGACCGAGATCCCGCCGAGGTCGGCCGGATGGACCCAGAAGTACCGCTGCGGGTCTGCCTGCGTGACCCGCAGCCCGCGCTCCCGGATGGCCCGCTCCGCGCGGTCATAAGACTCGACCGTGAATTCGATCGCGAACAGTCCTGGTCCGCGGCGGGCCAGGGTGCGGCCAAGCATCGATTCGGCGCTCCACGGGGCGAACAGCTCGATGCAGGTGTCGCCGATGACGCCGAGGGTATTCACCGCCGTCACCTCGGGAACGTACATGCACAGGAAGAACTCGGTGTCGAACAGTCGGCGCCAGTGGCACACAGCCGCGTTGTGGTCGGGCACGACGATATTGACGTGCCCGAGCCGGGTCACTCCGACGGGGTTGCTCACGGGCATCTCTCCTTCGCGATCACCCGGAACACGGGCATGGTTCCAGTGCCGTCCGGCTTGGGGATGAATTCTGCCTGCACCCGGGTGCCCGACGCGACCGCCTCGAACCCGGGTCCGCTGGCGGCGTCGACGGCGATGTTGGACAGCAGGGACCAGCCGTCGTCCATGTCGATCACCGCCAGCACGTAGGGGGCCGGGTGGGCCGGCCCCGGCGACCGGTGCACGATGCTGAACGAGTAGACGGTCCCCGTGAGCTTGCTCGCGATCCACGTTAGGTCGCAGCCGCGGCATCCCGGGCAGACCGGCTCAGGCGGGAAGATGCGCTTGCCGCAGTCCGCGCACTGCTCGACGAGCAGTGCGCCTCGCTCGCACCCGGCCCAGAACGGGGCGCCGTACTCGGAGGCAGCGGTGTCGATCGGGGTCACGAGCGATTCCCGCCGCTGGGCGGCCCGCTCCGCGGGGGGCCGGCGATCATGCGGGTGGGCGAGTACTCCATGACGATCTGGCCGTCTTGGCGCCGCACCAGGTTACGGGTGGTGACGATTCCCCGGTTGCCCTTGGACGTCGGCCGTGCCTCCGTGACGGTCCAGGCCACGCCGATCGTGTCGCCGACGAATACGGGGGCGCTCACGGTCATCGTGGTGCCGAGGAAGGCGATTCCGGTGCCGTGGATGACGTTGGTCTGCATCAGCAGGCCCTCGGCGAGAGCGAATGTGAGGGCGCCGGGAACGAGCCGGCCGCGGTAGCCGGCCGCCTGGGCGCCGGCCGGGTCCATGAACAGGGGCTCGGTGAAGCCGATCGACACGAACCTCATGAGATCGGTCTCGGTGACCATTCGGGACGCGGAGGAGTACGCCGAGCCGACGGTCATGTCGGTCCAGTACAGCCCGCGGGCGAAAGGCTCCGGCCAGTCCGGCTCGGCTGCGCTTACCGTGGCGGTACTCACCTTGGCGGTGCTCACGGCGTCTCCCGGTCGCTCATAGCTTCCCCAGCAGCGCGACTTCGAAATGCTGTGCGGCCGAGCCGGAGTTGGTCGCGAGCGCGACCTCCAATCCGTCGAGTTGCCGGTCCCCGGCCTGGCCGCGCAGCTGCAGGACGGACTCGACGATCTTCAGGGTCATCTGCTGAACCAGGTTCCATGTGTAGGAGAGCAGGCCTCCGTCGAGGTTGGTCGGGCAGGCGCCTTTCCTCTCCAGCGTCCCGCCCTCGACGAAGGCGCCGCCTTCGCCCTCGCCGCACAGGCCGAGCACCTCGAACTGGCGGATCACCTCGAACGACGTGGGGTCGTAGAGGTTGAACAGGTCGACGTCGTGAGGGGTCAGTCCGGCCATGCCGAAGGCTCGCTCGACGGCGTCGGCGCCTACCCGCTGCACGTCTTCGTAGCGCGCGAGCCCGGACCACTGGCCCTGCCTCATCTCGCTGCTGGCACCGAGAATGCCGATCGGCGGGTGGCGCAGATCCCTGGCCCGCTCCGCGGTGGTGATCACGATGGCGGCGCCGCCCTGGGCGACGAGACAGACGTCAAGCAGGTGCAGCGGGGAGGCGACCATGCGGCTGGCCAGCACATCGCCGGCGGTGTAGGGGCCCTTGCCGTACATCACGGCGGCCGGGTTGGCGGACCCGTGGTTGCGGATCGTCGCCGCGACGGTGGCCAGCTGCTCGGGCGTGGTGCCGTACTCGAACATGTGCCGCTGCGCGACGTTGGCGAACAGCGGTACCGTGTATGCACCATACGGCGTATGAAACTCTGACGATTTACCGATCATCCCCGCTCCCCGGGGGCCGGCCGTGCCGCCGCCGACGACCGCCACGTCGCACAGTCCGGCGGCTACCGCCGCCGCCGCCTTGCTCACGCCCCGGACGCCGGCCGTGTCCTGGATGCCCTCGGCGACGTAGCGCAGCGGTCCGCCGAGAATCTTCGCCCAGTGCTGGCCGTCGCCGTACTGAGCGCCCGGCAGCGACCATTCAAGGCCGACTCCGTCCACGTCGGTGGGGCTGAGGCCGGCGTCGTCGAGCGCTCCGCAGACTGCCTCGAGGGTGATGCCGAAGTCGGTCCGGTCAGGGATGGACCAGGCCTGGCGGGTCGCATGGACGCCGGCAATAGCCACCTGCCGCTGCCTCAAGCTCGCTCGTCCTTCCCGTTGGAGATATGCGCGCCGCTTCTGGAGGAGGCGGTGCGACTGTCGACAAACATTTATCTTACGCTGTATAAAGATTGCTAGCAAGAGTGCTCGTGACGAAGAAGGGAACCCCGCCTATGACCGCGACGTCCCCCGTGCCGTTGGCGGCACCAGCCGGGCGGATTCCCGTGGATCTCGGCCAGCTGCGTCATCAGGTGCAGGCCTTCCTCACCGACGCGCGGGCGACGGGCGTGTTCACGCCGACCGTTGACTGCTGGCTGCGGGGCTTCGACCTGCAGTTCAGCCGGCAACTTTCGGCGCGAGGCTGGCTCGGGGTCACTTGGCCGGAGCGGTTCGGCGGCCGCAACTGGCCGAACGCCGCGCGCTTCGTTATCACCGAAGAGCTGCTGCGCTTCGGCGCCCCGATCACCGCGCACTGGATGGGCGACCGCCAGATCGGGCCCTCGCTGCTGCGACACGGGACACCGGAGCTCCAGCATGAGTTCCTGCCCAGGATCGTCGCGTCGGAGGTCACGTTCTGCATTTGCATGAGCGAGCCCAACGCCGGGTCGGACCTGGCGGCGCTGGCCACCCGGGCCGCGCCGGCCGAGGGCGGGTGGCTGGTCAACGGCACGAAGATCTGGACGAGCCACGCACAGCACGCCTCGCACGGCTACCTGCTCGCGCGAACCTCCCGTGCCCAGCGCCGGCACGACGGCCTGACCGAGTTCATCATCGACATGGACTGGCCGGGAATCACGGTGACCCCCATTGCCGACATGTCCGGCGGACGCCACTTCAACGAAGTCGCGTTCAGGAACGTCTTCGTGCCGGCCGGCCGGGTACTCGGGGAAATCGGCAACGGCTGGCGCCAGGTCACCGAGCAGCTGTCCTTCGAACGCGGCGGCCCCGAACGCGTGCTCAGCGCCTACCCGCTCCTTGAGCTGGCAGTAGCGCAGGCGGCGGGCAAGCCGCACCTGCAGGCGGAGCTCGGGGAGATCATCGCCCGGCTTCGCACCCTGCGCCAGATGGCCCTGTCCCTGACGGACACGCTCGACCGGGGCGAGGCGCCGGTCCAGCAGGCCGCGGCGCTGAAGGTTGTCGGCACCGAGTTCGAGCAGCGCGTGGTCGACTTCGCCGCCCGCGCTCTCGATGTCGAGGCCGACCCGCTCGGCGACGGTGTCGCCGGCCTGCTGGCGGGTGCGATCACCGCGTCCCCTGGCTTCACCATCCGCGGCGGCGCCACCGCGGTCCTGCTCTCGATCCTCGGGAAGGGGCCGGACCGGTGACCGCGGAAACCGCCCAGATGCTGCGCTCGCTGACCGACGACGTGTTCGGGTCGCAGGCGGCAGGCCTCCGGGACGGCCCGGCCTGCCTGGGAAAGCCATGGGACACGATCCGCGAGCTGGAATGGCCGCTGGTCGGGATCCCCGAGTCCCTCGGCGGCGCCGGCGGTGACATCGAGGACGTCCTCGCGTTGGCGGAGGGCGTCGGCCGCAACGCCGTGAACGTGCCGCTGCTGCCAGCCCATGCGGCTTACGCCGTCGCCGCGGCCGGCGGTCGTACTGACCTGCTGGGCCAGCGGCTCGTGGTGGAGACGCAGCCCCGCTGGTCATCGCTGCGGGTCGAGGAGGTGGGCCGGCAGCTGCGCATCAGCGGCACGGCCCGACGCACTCCATGGGCCCGGCACGCCGACGCCCTGCTGATCCGCGGGCCGGAGGCGGCCGGGTCGGGTTGGATCGCCTGCGATCCCCGTGATCCCGCGGTCGTGATCACCCCCGGGCTCAATCTCGCGGGCGAGCCTCGCGATGAC
>Ga0335074_10004435_pt1 | contig 19317 bp, 14 predicted proteins | sample Lox_Sample_23_FD_206715 | JGI IMG/M metagenome (GOLD analysis project Ga0335074, IMG submission 206715) | Soil microbial communities from Loxahatchee National Wildlife Refuge, Florida, United States - Lox_Sample_2.3 | ecosystem: Environmental > Terrestrial > Soil > Wetlands | place: USA... | reverse complement strand
ACGACTGCTCGTCAGGAAACCACGCGCGAAACTGCTGCCAAGTCCCTGGATAATCAGGCTGCTTCGCGACTTCAGGCGTGCGAACCACAATATCTTGAGTCTACTGTATTAAGGCAGCTACCCCACTGACGGAAAACACCTCTTCCAGATCGCAGAGGATCGCATTCAAAAAATCGATCCGAAAACGGGAAATGTGCTCGCCACTATTCCATCGCCCGGCGGTGGCCGTGACTCTGGGCTTGCGTGGGCTGAAGGGGCGTTATGGGTAGGGCAATATCGCGGTCGGAAGATCCATCAAGTCAATCCCGATACCGGGGCAATCCTTCGCACCATCGAGTCCAATCGCTTTGTAACCGGCGTCACCTGGGTCGACGGAGAGCTTTGGCATGCCACATCTGAAGGTGAAAAGAGCGAAGTGCGTCGCGTCGATCCCCGATCGGGAGAGGTTCTTGAAAAACTTGCAATGCCTCCCGGTGTTCTCATCTCAGGGCTCGAGTCAGATGGCGGCGATCGCTTCTTCTGCGGAGGACAAAAGAGCGGAAAGGTGAGGGTCGTCCGCCGGCCTCGAGGCAGTCAAATGGCAGCCAAGCCTACAGGAAAAGCGAGCGTCTCCACGAACAAGTATTGATCCGAATTTGGCAGTGCGGCGATCGATTCGCGCGCTCACGGCAGGTCTCAGTACGAGTATTTTTTCTCAAATGGCGACAGACTGCCGCGCTCATCGAACTCAGGTTAGGAAGAAAGCTGCGGATTAGTACTGGTAAACGTTAGGTCCCTATCGGGACTGCCCCGGGGCAATGAGGGTGGGTTGTCCCAGGATCTTTTGCCGGGGCAGTTTCGATAGGGACCTAACGTTTCCCGGGAAGTGGCGCCTACGGATTCCGCCGTGGTGACAATCGGCGTTCTGCAGGCCGGCACTAAGGAGAACGTCATTCCTGACGAAGCAATCATCAAGTTAAATGTGCGCACCTTCGATGAAGGGGTTCGCAAACATGTGCTTGCAGCCATTGAACCTCAATTTATGAGCGGAGCGGCTCTTAGCATAGCGTGAGAGAGCAAAATCCTATCAATTTCGTTTCTAACATGCGGTATGCTGCAGGGGGAGAACCCGTGAAATGATCAAAAACTCCCTGTGCTTGGTTGCGATTGTCGCTGCCGGGTGCATCTCGTTATGCGCCCAGACGTTTCCCGGCCAGTGGTCTGAGCTGGGACCCGATTATTTCCTCGATCCCGGGCTATCAGTGAATCCCGGAGCCGTCTGGTCCACATCCTGGGAGGCCTCACGCGGCTGGCTGCCCTGGTTCCTCGTCCACAACCAAGTGAAGATGCAACCCGGCGCGACGGTGACCGCTTTGTGGCGCTCGAACGAGACTCATCTCGATTTGTTTGCCACCGGCAATGACGGAGCCGTCTGGTCCGCATCCTGGGAGGCCTCACGCGGCTGGTGGCCCTGGTTCCTCGTCAACAACCAAGTGAAGATGCAACCCGGCGCGACGGTGACCGCTTTGTGACGCTCGAACGAGACCCATCTCGATTTGTTTGCCACCGGCAATAACGGAGCCGTAACGGGACAGGTCAGCGCCATCGCAGTCGATCTCAATAGTGATTCCAGCGGCAATACCGTCTACGTAGGCACCTCGAGCGGCGGCCTGTGGAAGTCCATCAACGGCCTGAGCAGCACCGCGAGCAACTCCGCGACCTTCACGCCGCTCAGCGATCAGAACCAGAGCCTCTCGATCGGCGCGCTCGCAGTCGACACCAAGAGCGGCGCTCGCAACGTCTACGAGGGAACCGGCGCTCCCGACAACTCCAGCAACGTGAGCGCCTACACCGGCACCGGGATCCTCATCTCGCGCGACGGTGGCCAGACCTGGCCCGAGCACGTCTACGGCACTTCCGACAATCAGCACTCGTTCGTCGGGCTCGGCTTCTCCAGTATCCGGGTCGATCCCAACAATTCAAACATCATTCTCGCCAGCACCGGGTCTGCTTCAGACTTCAACTTCGCTCCTGCGACCGCCGTTCAGAGCTATCCACCCCTGAAAGACATTGGGATCTATCGCTCGACCGACTACGGAAGGACCTGGTCGCAGGTCTACTCTGTTCCCCCTTGGAAGGTCGGGTGCAATTGCAGCGCGGACGCGTTCAGTGCGCACGTCGACCTCGCGTACGATTCGATCACCGGACGTTACTACGCCGGCATCTCCGGCCAAGGCGTGCTCGTCTCCGACACGCAAGGCGCGAGTTGGTCGGCGACGACGCCTGCGATCCCAGGGGTCACCGCGAGTCAATTCGTTCGCGTCAGCCTGGCCACGAGCAACGGCAGCCTATATGCGCTCATCATGACCACAGTCTTTCCACCCACACCGCCCAATCCGAACGTCGACGACGGCGACTTCCAGCTCTGGCAGTATTCCAGCGGCGCGGGCGGGCAGCAGTGGGCCTGGTCTTCGATCGGCATGCAATCGCGGGGTCTGCCGACGGGCGACCAACTGTTCAAAGGCTTTTTGAACTACGTCGCCGCTCCGCCCAATTCGACTAAGCTGATCGCAGCCTGGGAGTTTCCATATGTGATCGATCTGGGCAACCCCAATAGCACATGGCAACCGATTAGCCCTAATGAGACTGACCAGCACGTAGTCGCGTTCGCGGATGCTACTCATTGGTATCTCGGTAACGATCACGGCGTTTATGTCACCAGTAGCGAAGGCGGGAATTGGATGGGCGTGAACAGCAGCATTCACGCAAGCGAGGTCTTCAGCGCGGCGCCGGACCTCTTTGGATCCGGAAACTTGGCTGTGACCACGCAGGACAACGCCAACGCGGTCGGTTCCGACTCGACCTGGAACAAGGTCAATCCGCCTGTCAACGGCTGCGGTGAAGGTGGCTACGCGTTTGCCGATCCCAACGACGCTACCGCGTTTTTCACAAGCGGCGTTGGGGGATGTCTCTTTTATGCGAAGACGGCCACGCCGCCCAGCCCGCCTATTACATATGCGAGCTTTTCAAACGTGGTAACCAACGATGCTCCCGTGTTCACGACGCCGTTCGAGATTCTACCGAGTGATTCGCGCTTGTATTCGGGTGCAACCGGATTTGGCAGCTTCGATTTCACCAAGGCCAGGTTCTTTCTCGGCGGTGGACAGAATCCTTGGATACTCGCTTTCAATCCGGCGGATCAAACGTCAGTGACCAAGCAGCTCGCTTCGCTCAATTCTCCGATCAGCTACATCAGGACGGTTCCTGGCGATCCGACTTCTGCTTATCTCGTGGTTGGCGACTCGTCCGGCTCGGGAATCGCGCCGGCGCCGACGGCGCTCTACCGCATGGACAACATCAGCTTCAACGGCGGCGCCACGCTCACGTCCATCACAGGCGGACCGATTGACGGCAGCAACCTTGGGCCGGTAGCCGTCTCGCCCCAGGATTCAAACACAATATATTTAGTGAAGGCAGGTTTTCAGGATGTTCAAAAGGTCTTCAAGCGGACCGTGGACGCAACGGGCAATCAAAGCTGGACCAACATCTCCGGCACCTCTCTGCCCAATGTGCCGGTGAACGCGATCGTCGTCGACGGCGCTCATCCTTCGAATGTCTACATCGGTACAAACATGGGCGCGTGGGGCATCACCGACGGCGGAGTCCTCAACGACACATGGCTGCCGATCGGCAGCGGCTTGCCCAACGTGCCGATCATGCAGCTCAACATCTCGGTCAATCGAACGCTGGTCGCCGCCACCTGGGGCCGTGGCGTTTGGACGTTCTCGCTGCCGCAATGATAAGGGGGATGTCGCGAATTGTACCGGAAGAAAATTAGTGACGACAAACGCTAGGTTCCTATCGGGACTGTCCCGGCGCGACGTAGATGTCCTGGCGCAGGATCTTCGCCCGGGACAGTTTCGATAGGAACCTTGGGAACCTCTGAAGAACTCCCCAATCCACAACTGAAGCGGGTAGTTTGGAGTGAGGAGATCGATCACGCATGCGGCAGATGACGTTGTCCCAGCAGGTAGAGTTTCAACGCCACTCGAAGAAGACCCGGCGGGAGCAGTTTCTTGAAGAGATGGATGTTGTGATGCCCTGGGCCGAGTTACTGGGGCTGGTTTCGCTGCACTACTCAAAAGGTGAAACCGGCCGCAAGCCGGTGGGGCTGGAGATCGTGCTGCGCGTCTATTTTTTGCAGCAGTGGTTCGCGCTTTTGGACCCAGCTGTGGAGGACGCGCTGTACGAGTCGCCGGTGCTGCGGCGCTTTGCCGGCATCGATCTGGGCCGCGCGCCGGCGCCCGACGAGACGACGATTCTCAACTTCCGCCACCTGCTCGAAGAGCACGACCTGGGCGGCCAGATGCTGGATGCGGTGAATCTGTATCTGGCCAGCCGCGGCATCCGCATCACCACCGGAACCATCGTCGATGCGACGATCGTCCACGCGCCTTCGTCGACCAAGAACGAGAACAAGGAACGTGATCCGGAGATGCACCAGACGCGCAAAGGCCGGCAGTGGTACTTCGGAGCCAAGGCGCACATCGGCGTCGATTCCCGGGAAGGTGTTGTGCATTCGGTGTGCACCAGCGCGGCCAGCGTTTCCGATGTTCACATGCTGCCGGATCTTTTGCACGGCGGCGAGAAGAAAGTGATGGGCGATGGAGGTTATCAGGGCCAGGGCGACATCATTCGCCAAGTCGCGCCCAATGCGCAGGACATGACCTGCCGCCGGACCAAGTACAGGGATGGCGTGGACGAGGAGCAGAAACGCAAGAACCGGACCAAGGCGCGGGTGCGGGCCAAAGTCGAGTGGCCTTTCCGCGTGTTGAAGCGCGTCTTCGGATTTACGAAAGTGCGCTACCGCGGATTGAAGAAGAACCACGAATGGCTGTGCGCGGCCTTCGCCACGATCAACATCTATCAGCACCGGCGCAGGCTGGCGAAGATCAATTTACAGATGGCCACGCAAGGGGAGTAGTGTGCCTGCCGGAGGCCGAGTGAACCTCCGGCGGGCAAAAAGAGCATGCCGAATAGCCGCACAATCTGCTGATTCTGAGCCGACCACTCCATAAAACAGTCGGGCAGCTTCATAACTCGGCGATTTTCAGAGGTTCCTTAGAACACTTCCGTGACTAAATACTCATGCATCCATTTTGCGGCATTGCGTCCGGCGCCCATAGCCAGTATTACCGTGGCTCCGCCGGTAACAATATCGCCGCCGGCGAAAACTCCTCGCTTCGAAGTCTTTTGCGTCTCCGGGTCGGCCACAATGTATTGCCATTTGTTAGTGGCGAGATCTGGAGTTGTTGACTGGATGAGGGGATTCGCGGTCGTTCCTAAAGCAACGACAGCAAGTCGAACCGGGATCTCGAATTGCGAGCCTGCGATGGGCACGGGGCGGCGCCTGCCCGATGCGTCGGGCTCGCCCAACTCCATCCGCACACAAATCATACTCTTCAACCAACCCTTTTCGTCGCCGTCGAACCCCACCGGATTGACAAGAAACTGGAAGTTGATACCCTCGGCCCTGGCATGCGCCACTTCTTCTTTTCGGGCCGGCATCTCGGCTTCGGTGCGGCGGTAAACAATGGATGCCGACCGCGCGCCCAGCCTCAGCGCAGTGCGTACGGAATCAAGGGCCGTGTTGCCTCCACCTATGACAACGACATTTTTGTCGCGGCAGTCGTAGACGGGCTCATCGTAGTCTGGGAACCTGTAAGCACGCATCAGGTTCACGCGCGTGAGGAATTCATTTGACGAATACACACCATTGAGGTGTTCGCCGGGGATGTTGAGAAACTGCGGCAAGCCGGCACCGGTGGCGACAAACACAGCGTCGTAGCCTTCTTTCTGCATCAACTCATCGATGGTCACGGTCTTTCCGACCACCACATCGCATTCAAACTCAACGCCCATGCTTCGCAGGTTATTCACCTCCTGGCGCACGATGGCTTTCGGCAAGCGGAATTCAGGTATGCCATAGACGAGCACGCCGCCAACCTCGTGCAGCGCCTCAAAAACTCTGACGCGATGCCCTTTTTGGATCAGGTCGCCAGCGCAACTGAGACCTGCCGGACCGCTGCCGACAATGGCGACGTTCTTTCCAGTTGTCGGCGCTATTGGCGGGATACCGACCTTCCCGGTCGATTCCTCGTAGTCCGCAACAAATCGCTCTAGGTAGCCGATGGCCAGCGATGCGCCCTTCTTTGACAACTTACAACTTCCTTCGCACTGATCCTCCTGCGGGCACACGCGCCCCGTCACCGCGGGAAGCGAGTTGTCTTCGCGGATCTTGGCGGCTGCTCCGATGTAGTCCTTTGCCAGGATCAGGTCGAGGAATTCCTTCACTTTGACGCCCACGGGGCAACCGTCCACACACGAGGGCTTGGCGCAGGCCAAACAGCGTTGAGCTTCGAGCTGCGCTGCGTGGTCAGGAAGGCCGATGTTCACTTCCTGAAAGTTATGACTGCGCACTACAGCATCCTGCTCGGGCATGTTCTGGCGCGAAATCTTGATGCGCTCGCGATTGGGAAGTGGATTATGCGGCATGGACAGGTTCCTCTTTATCGGCGGGCATCAGCGAGGCGAGTTGGTATGGCTCGGCATCGGGATTGCCACGGAGGCTGCGAATCAGTTCCAGGTCTTCTTCGGGATGTGCGAGGAATTTATCGAGGGCGCGCTTTTCATCCATGCGGTACATGCTGTTGCGCTGGGCGAGTACCTGAAAGTTGACTTCAGCGGCATCGAATTCAGGTCCATCAACGCAGGCGAAGCGGCTCTTATCCCCTACCAGCACACGGCAGCCGCCGCACATGCCGGTGCCATCTACCATGATCGAATTCAAGCTGACAATGGTTTTGATGTTGAGGGGCCTGGTGATATCTGCAACGGCCCGCATCATGGGCACCGGGCCGATGGCCAGAACAAAATCAATCCGACGGCTGCTGTCGATCAGTTCCTGGAGTTTGCGGGTCACCAACCCCTGTTCGCCATAGCTCCCGTCGTCGGTCATCACAAAGGTTTCATTGCTTACTGCGCGCAACTCGTTTTCGAGAATCAGCAAGCCCTTGTTGCGCGAGCCGGTAATGCCGATCACGTAATTCCCGGCCTGCTTCAGGGCGCGCGCGGTGGGCAGAGCAACGGCGGTGCCGACGCTGCCACCGATCACCACCGCGGTGCCGTAGTTGCGAATCTCCGACGGTTTACCGAGCGGGCCAACCACATCCAGGATGAAATCACCCGCCTCCAGCATGTTAATCAGGTAAGTAGTCTTTCCGATTGCCTGCACAACCAGGGTGATACTGCCCGCTTCGGAGTTGGAACCCTCGATCGTCAACGGAATGCGTTCGCCTTGCTCGTGCAGCCGCACGATCACAAACTGGCCGGGCCGTTGTTTGATTGCGATGCGCGGCGCTTCAATTTCGATGAGTTTGATGTTGTGGCCTAAGACTGTGCTTTGAAGGACGCGAAACATAGAAATCAACTCACTTCCTGGGGCAGCACGGTTGCCCGGCATGGTTGAGGGTGTAGACAATAAATCGCAGGCCATCTCCAGCTTCGAGGGAGAAACTGTCGCTTTGGCTCTCGATTACATCGAGTGACAATTCGGCGTAGGCCAGCAATGGCGCGAGGGGCGGCCCGGCATAAAACGGCACGCCCTCAACATTACCGAGCATCACATCGCTGGATCCAAGGCGAAAGTCGCCCTGCCTTAAACAAGTGGGCGCCGTGCCGTCGCAACAACCGCTCGAAAGATGTAAGAGGAGGGGCCCGTGAAGTTCTTGAAGCCGCCGGATCAGGCGGGCAGCGGCTTCAGAAGCTCTCACATTGTCTGACAAAGGTTTCTCCCGATTCAAGATTCCTGGGTTGAATGCGCCCGACCGGCATGGCACCTGCTGTGCAACAGCCGGAACACTCCAATCCGAAGGATAATTATGCGTGCAAACCAAGTTTCCGACCGAATGAATCGGCCTTCTGACTTCGGCGGTTTCCCACCCTTTCGCCAGACAAAAGCGAAAGGATGGGGCACGGAATTGGAACAAAATCAAGCAGCCAGCGACCTAGAATCCGTAGGTCAGCTGCACGCCAGCTTGGTGCCTGGCTTTAAGATTCACGCCGGGTGCAATCTCTCCAGCGACCTGTGCAATGCCGAAGTCGATATTCAGTTTGTGCTTCGGGCTGGGCAGAACACGGGCGCAGTACGTCAGCGTCGTGGGAATGTTAAGCGGCAGTACATCCGTTTCGGTATATCCCAACGGGTGATGCGGTTGTTGCGCGTACTCCGAACCGAAGATTATGGTGCTCTTGGCTGGACCCTTGAACACAAATGCGATGGCGCCGAAACTGCGGGCTTCCCAATCGGGAGCATTTCCGCCCATTCCCCAGAGTTCGGCGTTGGTGCCGCGCACGCCAAGATTGAGGACGATCGGAACGGGTTTGACGGGAACAACTTTGGTGCCGACGAGGTAGAAGTCACCGTTGTTCTTTCCCGACGCGAAGGGATTCATGCCTGTCCCCGTGGACGCCGGCTCATAGTCGCCGACGTTGCGGACATCTGTGCGGGCCAGGAAGCCTGTGGAGATGGCCGGAACCCATTTTGTCTTTTGGTAGTTTTCCGGCACCAAATTGACTTTGCCATTGAAAGTTTCAAAACCGTTCTGCCACAGTGGGCTCAAGCTCGGGTCGCCGCCAAATACGTGGTACTCGTGCGTATAGCCCAGTTCGAACCGTTTTCCGATTCCGAGTTCAATCGAAGCCTCGTGAAAATCGCCAATCACCGGGCCAGCGTCAAAGAAATGATAGGCGGCCACGGCATGGAGCTTCTGCCCCTCAGCCGAAGCAGTGTACGCCATCGGTGTCACAAAGACGCCCGTTTCACCTTCCCATCCAAGCGCCTGGGCGTTGGCGGGGGTGCAGTAAAACGCCGTAGCCAAAACGATCAGCGTCAGACCACATGGGAAAAGGACGATCCTCAAAATTCCTCCCCTCTTTTTCATTGCAACTGCCTCCTTTTTGAATTGAATTGGCGCAGGAAGTCCGCAGGACCGGCATCGCTGCCTGTCCTGCGGCATCATTGCGTGGTTTAGAAGAAGCCCAGCGCCTTCGGGCTGTAGCTGACCAGCAGGTTCTTGGTCTGTTGATAGTGGTCGAGGATCATCTTGTGGGTCTCGCGGCCGTATCCCGACTGTTTGTAGCCGCCGAACGCCGCGCCCGCAGGATAGAGGTGATAGCAATTCGTCCACACTCGGCCGGCATGGATTTCACGTCCCACCCGGTAGGTGTTGGTGCCGTTGCGCGACCAAACGCCCGCTCCAAGACCGTAGACCGTGTCGTTGCCGATCTCGATGGCGTCGTCAATGTCTTTGAACTTCGTCACCGAGAGCACCGGGCCAAAGATCTCTTCCTGGAAGACGCGCATTCTGTTGTGTCCAACAAAGACGGTCGGCTTGACGTAGTACCCCTTCTCGAATTCGCCGCCTAGATGGGCCTGTTCTCCACCCGTCATGCATTTGGCGCCTTCTCCCTTGCCAATCTTGATGTACTCAAGAATCTTCTCGAGCTGATCGTGCGAGGCTTGAGCGCCCATCTGGGTAGCGGGATCTAGAGGGTTGCCGACCTTGATTTTGGCTACGCGAGTCACTGCCTTCTCCAGGAACTTGTCGAAGATTGACTCCTGAATGAGCGCGCGCGAGGGACAGGTGCAAACCTCGCCCTTGTTGAATGCGAAGAGCGCAAAGCCTTCCAGCGCCTTGTCGAAGAAATCGTCGTCCTGGTCCATGACGTCGGCGAAAAAGATATTCGGGCTCTTGCCGCCGAGCTCGAGTGTCTGCGGAATGATCGGCTCGGATGCATATTGCATGATCAGGCGGCCGGTGGTGGTTTCGCCGGTGAATGCGATCTTGGCAATGCGCGGGTTCGAGGCCAGCGCTTTACCGATCTCGCCTCCGGGTCCGGTTACGACGTTCAAAACGCCTGGGGGAACGATGTCTCCAACCAGATCGGCGAACACCAGCAGACTAAGTGGAGTATTCGAAGCCGGCTTGATGACGACGCAGTTTCCCGCGCCAATTGCAGGCGCCAGCTTCCAGGCTGCCATCAGCAGTGGAAAGTTCCAGGGAATGATCTGTCCAACCACACCGAGCGGCTCCTTGAAGTGATAGGCGACGGTATCGTTGTCGAGCTCGCCCAGCGCGCCCTCTTCCGCCCGCACACAGGCAGCAAAATAGCGGAAATGGTCGATGGAGAGGGGAACGTCGGCGGCGCGGGTCTCGCGAATCGGCTTGCCGTTGTCAATGGTTTCGGCAAGAGCAAGAATCTCGAGGTTTTCTGCCATCTTGTCGGCAATTCTCAGTAGTATTTCAGCGCGTACGGCTGGCGAAGTATGTCCCCACGCATTTTTTGCGGCGTGTGCGGCATCGAGGGCCTTCTCAACATCCTCCGGTGTCGATTTCGCAATCTCGGCAATTGGCTCGCCGTTGATCGGGCTGTAGTCGGTGAAGTATTTCCCTTTGATCGGTGCAATCCAGTGCCCGCCAATGAAGTTTTCGAACTTCCGGCGAGCGCAGACTTTGTGAATTGTGTCGAGGGCATGGTGAACCGTGAGTTCAGATACGACAGTTGCTACTGACATGACAAATATCTCCTTTGCGCGAACATCGGCGAAGATCGTGATGAATCTTGCAGCCAAGCGCCAAATGAGCCTCGGAGTTACATTCGCTCAGGCTGCCGGGGTTGAGTGAGCGGAGAAATCATCGCTCCCCAACCGGCCCAGATCATGCATGCATGGGGCCAAATCTCCGGGTCAGGACGATTTCCATCGGCCACAATTCTGTTGACTGATTTAAAAGGCTTAAGCGCGGAAGGGGCCGAGGGGACCCGAGGGATCGGAGAACAGGGATGTTCCATTGCGAGACATCGCAGGTGGTCCGATTTGGAACATGTACCGTATATGACGAAAGGTATGTGCCGGCAAGATCCCTACCGGGTGGGGGAGGAATTGAGCGGAGATCTGGGAATTGCTATCCCATATTTCTTCAATTTGCGATACAGCGTGTTCCGTCCGATGCCGAGCTTGCGCGCTGTTTGCCGCACATTCCAATTCGATGATTGGAGTGCCTGAGCGATGGACTGACGCTCGGTGTCCTTAAGAGGCAACGCGTCAGCCATTATGGTGGCGGCCAGCGCAAGCGGCTTGCCGGGAAAGTCGAACAGGTCGGCGGTGAGGCTGCAATTGTCCCCGGCGCGAATGATGGCCCGTTCAATCGCGTTCTCCAATTCGCGCACGTTTCCCGGCCAATGATATAACTTTGCTTTATCAAGGAATTCGGCGGAGATCGGTATGGACTTGCGGTTGAATCTCGATGCAATTCTCTCGGCCAGATGCATTACGAGCGGCGGAATGTCTTCTGTCCGCTCCCGCAGCGGTGGAATGCGAATCTCCAGCACATTCAAACGGTAATAGAGATCGAACCGGAAGTCTCCACGTTCGGCCGCGGCACGAAGGTCCTTGTGTGTGGCTGCAATGATGCGAACATCTACGTCCGATTCACGAGCCGAGCCTATGCGCAAAACCTTTCGTTCTTGAATTACGCGCAGCAACCTCATTTGAACGGCCAATGACATGTCGCCAATCTCGTCGAGAAAGATCGTTCCCCCGTCCGCAATTTGGAACTTGCCCGCCTGTCCTCCTCGCCTGGCTCCGGTAAAGCTACCTTCTTCGTAACCGAACAGTTCACTCTCAATGAGGTTCTCAGGCAGGGCAGCACAGTTGATGGCGACGAAGGGCCTGTTGTGCCGCGGGCTGGCGCTATGAATCGCCTGCGCGAATAATTCTTTGCCCGTTCCTGTTTCCCCGCTGATGAGCACAGTGAACGGGCTGGCCGCAGCCATGCGGGCCCACTCTTTCAATGCCACGATGGCCGGACTTGTCCCCACGACGTCATCGAACGTATAAGAATTCGCGTGCGCCGCGGGAAAATGGCCTGCTGCCTGACGCTGATGTTCACGAAAGACGGCCACTGCACCGATCACGCCGCCCTCCTCGTCCCGCAACATGGCGGATGATCCGGAGATCGATCGCCCCTTGTTTTCAATGACGATTTCGCGATTTTCGCAGTGCATACCTTCTTTGAGTACGGGCAGGATCATGGAGGCCGCATTGCGGATCAGGCTGACATGCCTGCCACGGACCAGGTTGCGATCAACGCCGAAGATCCCAGCTCCTTTGGCGTTGATCTCCGTAACCAGACCTCGAGTGTCAACCGAGATGAGCCCGTCTGACATGTGCTCAAGGAGAATGTTGGAATAACGGTATGCGTTGTATAGCTGGTGCGTCGCTTTCTGCAGGCGAAGATGGTTCTCAATGGCATTGGCAGCCGCTACCACCATTCCCAATGTATGCGGATTGGCGACATGGTAGTCTCCGCTCATGTCGAGTACACCGAGCATTTCACCGTCGGTATCGAAGATGGGACAGGCCGAGCACGTAAGAAACTGATTGGCCTGGCAGTAGTGCTCCCACGCGTAGACTTGCACCGGCCTGCGTTCCACGATGGCAGTGCCGATGGCATTGGTGCCCTTGATCGGTTCACTCCAGTCGCCGCCCTGGCACAGTTGCACCCTCTGCGTTTTTTCAAGCACGTCCTTATCGCCCAGGACTTCCAGCAAAACTCCCGCTTCGTCGGTGAGAATGACCTGGAATCCCGAGCCGCGGACAAAGGCATAGAGATTGTCCATGAACGGGCGCGCCAAGTTCACCAGATTTTGTTTTCGGGATAAGTAATCCTTGAATTCTACGCGATTGACCGCAGCTTGCGGTTCCAGGAATGGATTGAGATTCAGATTGCGGCAACGCTGCCAGGAACTCGCCACTTCCGGCCTGACCAGTTGAATATCGAGGCGATCTTCATCGACATACTGACGCCAGGCCCTTTGAGCGTCGATCTGACCGGCGGATGACATAGTTTCGACCTTCCGGAGATCCCGCCGTCTCACGCAGCCTTGGTTTTTCCGGCGATTCTATCCGAGGTATTCTCGTCGAAGGCGTGAGTATCTGGCAAATGTTTGAATCACTTTCATTGGTGATATAGATCACAAGTGAAGTCGGGACGATCACTGGATTTTCAAGCGGCGACAACAACGATATGTCGAGCGTCTTCGCTCCGTTCCTTGTTGAAGTCACCCTAATACGAAGTGGGAGTTCCCCCGGCTCTCCTAAGGAACAACTCTCATGGGGACGAGTTGGAAGCTGAGTTCCCGTGCTTGGGCATGGAGTCTTGCTGATTTCTGCAGTTGTCTGCGCTGTTCTTGCTGTTGAAACACCGTTGCATCGTATTGCCCTCGCTTTACATCATGTCTGCGTTGGTGCCGCACACTGATGGCTTGTCACCGCCAGTGCTATAAATTGCTGCGGTTCTCCGCGCGCATTCGGGCTTAAAGCCGTGTTTGTCCCAGCCGAACGGATACAGGCGCGCATCGAACTGCTCTTGAAATGCTCGCAGGTACCAGCGCCTGTTTCGACCCGGAGCCCAGCTTTGTGCGAGGTGAGCATGCCAGTGTTGGTCGGAAACGACCTGTTCACTGCGATTGCCGGACCATTCGAGATTGAGCTGGAATAGAAGTCCGGGCTTGCCCATCACCCATGTTCCATCTCCCTGGCCGTAATAAAGCACGCTGACGCCAATTACATTTTCTCCACTGTGCAAATAAGGTTTAATCAGCATTTCTCGCCAACGGCGCGAAGGGCATATCCCCACCCCCCCATATCCGATACCCCCGCCCCCTGCCAAAAGTCTCAAAATCTATTGTTTTCATTGAGATAGAGGGTAGACTTGGCGGCTAGGTCTATTGTTTTCATGCGGTTAGGATCTGGTGGTCTGCCGAACTTCGGCCCCAAGAATCGCTGTCTGCATTCAGAATAGAACGGGCGGGGGAATAAAACGGCAAAAGGAGAGGCAATTTAAGTCATTTTGAATAAGAGCGATAGAGGAGGAATCCGGCAGCCTGGCGGTTGACCGCGAGTATATTTATAGAGCGGCATGTGTGAAATGCGGGCTAAGGTCGAGCGGGTCAGCTTCGGGCTAGCGGGGATCAAATGGCGCCGGTCCCCATTGCACTCTTGATCCGTTGACAGTGAGCTTGTAGCGGCTGTCGGCCAGGATGCGGCCGGTCGCAAATTGCGGAATGGAATCCAGGCTAATTTCGCGACGCAGCAAAACCATCGTACTCGGCAAACAGCGCTCCATCGGATACCAGATCCAACGCGCGGGCATCAGATCGATCCGTGCAAGAGGAGAATCGGATTCCAGTGGAAATTGTGACAACGGCAATGACTCATCTTTGGAGCCAGCCGCTTTTGAAGAGGTGTCCAGGAGCGTTGGAAGAGCGCATAGGCCGGCGGTACCGCGGAGAAAACTGCTCCGATTGACTTACGAAACCCACCATTCACATAAAACCCAAACATGTTCGGAGTTTCGATGGCCGCACCTGCCGTCAAACGTTTCGCCATCCGGGCTTGGACACGATGCAAGAGTAATTTGACATGTTGTAGAGCGGGTTTCTGATCGGCGCATACATCTTTTCTCCGCGGAAGGGGCGGTCCTGCGTGTAAATCCAGACGCTCTTCTCATCCCAAAGGATGACGTCGTCGCGGCCGTCACCGGTGAGATCGAGTGCGAAGCAGGCCAGATCCGGGTGCCCGTCGTCGGGAAACATCACCGTTCTCTCAAATCGGCCGTTGATCATCCCGCCATACTTGGCGTCGCCGGAGAGAAGAGCGAACTCTTCGCCATCGCCGCGCCAATTCACCGGAACCAGCTTGCTTCCGTTGTGAATGGGCTCTTCCGTCTGGAGTATGTTGCCTTCCCAGTCGAACAGAAGCATGACGCCGGGATTCCAGTGGAAGTCCACCATCATGAATTGAAGGCCGGGAAGATCGATTCTGTATTTGCCAACACTCGAACATTGCGCATGGCCCACCAGGAGGTGCTTCAGGATGCGGCCGTCGTAGCTGAACATAAGAAAACCTTCATCGCTTCCGGTCGAATAGACGCGCGGCTGTTCGCCGGGCTCCCCGCTGCAGTCCACTACGGCGATGGAATCCGCGTGATCCTGTAAATCGGTATCGTGCGACCACAGCCTTTTGCCGGTATGATCCCACATCGAATAGCCGATCATGATGCGATCGTATCCATCGACTTCGAATGGATAAGGGCAGTGGCCGGTCTGGCCTTCGCCAGTCCAAAGCAGCTCAAGTTGATTGTTATAAATCCAGAAGTGCCGATAGCGGTCTTTTACAAGAATGTCGCGCCGATCACGGTTTCCTGAGACGTTGACGAAGAAGAGCGCATCTCCGAGCTCGCGCTGGTAGGGACGAATGGCGTTATCAGGATGATCTGGTGGCAGTGCCGGGGTCTCCGGCATCCAGCGCCATTTTTTGATTTTTCCGGTGCGACCGTCCAGAATCTGCAACTGGAAATCGCGAACCGTCACCACTTCGTTGTGACCGTCACCATCGACGTCGTGAATCTGGTAGGGATTGTCGTTGGTCAGCAAAGCATTGCCAGGATTCGGTCTACCGGCCTGCCAGAGAATTGTGCCGTCAAGCTTGACCGCAGTGAGGCAACTGATCATGTCGTAGGAGTCATGCGAGACGGTTTGAATGTTTTGAGCCAGGAGCATTTCGATTTCGCCGTCTCCATCCAAATCGCCGAAGCGAACGTTGGATCCGCTGCCGAATCCGTCAACAGAGAACTTGCGCCACAACCGGGGCTGCGGATTGTCCTCCCGGAGGCGCGCAAGCTTTGCGTTGCGGTTGCCGATGCGATTCGATATCTGTTGCCCTGCGGCAGGAGTGACTTCGACGAGCGCATCCTGGAAGCGGGCGGGGACGTTGGCGCTCAAACCGATTTTGCCTGCCGGGTACTCTGCATTGCCGACCTCGAGCACTTGAGTTCCGTTTACAAAGGCGCGGATTCCCGGTCCCTGATTCTCCACTTTCAGCACGTAGTACTCGTCTGTGTTGTACTTGAACCGGGCGCTCGCCACTGTATCCCAGTTGGGAACCCGAAACTTGTCAGCGATTGGATGCTGCACATCGATCCGCATAGTATCTCCGTCGGACAGGCCGAAGAGGTAATACTGCAGACTGCTCTGATAACGAAAGGCAATTCCTGCGATGCCATCATATGCGAGAGGCTTGACCATCGCCTGGTAGGAATAATCCGTCCACTCCTCTTCGCCGGCTATCAAAACCGCGCGTACGTCGTTGGGAGGATGCGACCAGTGCTGCATCATATAGGACTTGCCAGTTGCTGCTTCGGTCGAAACAAGCCAGGCATCCTGGTCTGTAACTCCATTGCTCCACGCGCCGAAGGCATGTGCCCGCGCGTCGATCCAATGGTTTTCCTGGATGGCGGTGTTTTGAACGCCGACCGGGAGTGTCAGCCACCCCGCGGGCAATTTCGAGAAGTCGTCGCGGAGGAGGACCGTGGGGGCGGAAGCCGCCTTTTCAAGCTGCGCGGCCTTCAGCAAGGTTGAATGCGCCATTGCGACGGCGGGCAGCGCCGCCATCGTTCCCTGCAGCATATCTCTTCTCGTCATTTTCATCGTGACTCAGCCCCCGTCTGAGCAAAGTTGTTTACTGCGCCGGCGCCACCCGAGCTTCATCGGAGGCGGTGAAGGCGGTGAATCCAAAGTCTGAATCGGAGCCGGCTGAGCCCTGATAGTAAAACCCCATGCCGGGGTTTCCCGAGATGAAGCGTTTCTGGGTGTCTGCGGCCTGAAGTACCTGGACTCCGTTGATCCATGCGGTGATGACATTGCCCACGATACTTGCACTTACCTGGTCTCCATCGGAGAGTCCCGGTCCTGTGGTCAGGGCCAGGTCGGTGTAGTCGTTGAGGTGGCCATTCCAGGTGTGAAACCCAATGTAGGTTCGACTTCCCTTCGAGCACCGGAAATTGACTTCGTAGCCGGTTGCATTATGCGGTGCAATGGACATGCGCAGCAGTAACTCCACCTCTTCATAGGTGTCGCCATCCTGCTGTTGAATGGAATGAACCTTGCCGGTAGCCATCTGGTTCGGGTTCCAGTCGCCCGTGAGCACGGCTATGGAATCGTTAAAGGGAGGACCGGTGGGAGGAACCTGCGTGCCGAAGGCCAATCCGCGCGTGGTTCTCACATCGGACCAGTCCAGGCCGAGCGTTTTTCCATCGATCCAGTTTCCACCTTCGGCAACGGGATTCTCAGCGTGGGGAAAATTGGTAGAGTAGGCGCGATGCGTGCCGTGGCTCCATTCGTGCGGGGAAGTACTGTATGCCTGTCGTCGGCACGCAGCCAGTGACAGCAAGGCGAGAGCGATCACCAGCCAACGGATGGCGTGCTCAGGTATTGCACGCTTGGAGTTTGCAGACGGCAAAAAACTCATTGCGCTTTCTCCTTTCCCTGACCTCGAAGCTTCATCAAAACGACGGCGTCCTGGATTACTCGACCTGCGAGAGACTGGTCAGGGTCTTGGGGGCAAGACGGAATCCGCGAGTAATTATGGCCAGATAGACGACACCGATGCCGAGCCAGCAGAATCCGGCCACATATGCCTTCAGGCTGAGGTTAAGCCAAACAATAGTGCACACCGAGGCTCCCGCCAGGGGAGAGATGAGATTGGAGAAGAGAGAGAAGCCGCTGCGCTGATGCAAACGGAAATAGAAATGCCGGATGACGCTGAGGTTGACAAGGATGAAGCCTATAAAGGCGCCGAAGTTCAGCAACTCGGCCACTTCCTGAAAACGCATGAGGAGCGAGCCGGCGAGAGAGACAATTCCCATCAGGTAGATGCCCCGCGTCGGAGTGGAGAAATGTGGATCGACATGCGCAAAAATACGGCGCGAGACGACTCCATCTCTTCCCATCCCCAGCAGGAGTCGGGAAGCGCCGGCTTGGCCGGTAAGTGCACTGGCCAGGCCGGCAACGAGGAGAATGAAGATGAGTGAGCCCATCATCCACGCACCGCCGGCGAGCCGACCGATGTCGAGAATCGCGGTTTCGGGATTCAGGAAGGTGCGAAAATCGGGCCAAACCAGCGCCGCCAGATAAGCTGTGACACCACAGAAGACGGCCTGGATCAAACAGACGAGAACGGTTGCGAACGAGATGTCGCGTTCCGGATGAATGGTATCTTCTGCCAGTGTCGATATGGCATCGAAGCCAATATAGGAGATGGTTGCGATGGCTGCTCCGCCCATCAATGCGTGGACCGAAAAGGTCTCGGGCCTGAAGATGCCGCGCCAGTCGAGCAGCCCAGATACGCCGTGCTTCAGGATTACCCAGCGGGCGGATACGTAGACAAACAGAACGGCGCACACGGTCATTAGAAACATCATGACGTTTCCGGCTTGGGCGGTAACGCGAATGCCGCGGACGTTGATGGCGGTGATGGAGACGGTGCAAAGAATTGCCCAGGCGGCGTAAGGAATCTGCGGAAATAAACGGTGGGCTGTAAGCGCAACGTAAACCACGCTCAGCAACGGGATAAGAAAATAGTCGAGGATCATTGCCCAACCGGCAATGAAGCCGATGTGGGGGTCGAGAGCCTTTTGCGCGTAGGTGTACGTGGATCCGGCAGCGGGAAAGGCTCCCGACATCTTGCCATAGCTTGCGGCGGTGAACAGCATCGCGACCATCGCCACCAGATAGCAGAGCGCAGTATGCCCTTGCGAGATCTGCTGCACGATTCCGAAAACCGGATACGCGGCGGTCGGCGTGAGCAGAACCAGCCCATACAGGATGAGATCTTTCCTTGAGAGGATGCGCTTCAATGCCGGTTCTGCAACTGCGGATGCCATTCGATCAAATCTCCGAGGCGAGCTGAACTGGAGCAAGAGTCCCACAGGCCGCGGCATATGCCTTGAGAACGCGCTGGATATGGTAGCGAACGATCGCAGGGGCGGAGTTCTGCAAACTGCCATCGCGTATGGCCTCGTATTCGAATGGCAGATACTGGCTGAGCAGCGCCAGCGGCAACGGGCCATTCAAATTGCTTAATAGCCTTTCCACCTCGTGCTGCACAGGCGCCTGAGGCCAATAGTAGCGGCAGCGGTCGCTGAGGCTAAACGCGCGAGCAAATCGCTGTTGATCCTTGTTCCCGTGATAATACGGCTGCCAATGTGCGGGGTTTCGTAACATTTCGAGTTCCAGTTCTTCACGTACCTGGGACGCATCTCTTTTGTGCTCCGGCATCTCGCTCTCAATAATTTCCAGCGCGAAAACGGCCTCGCGGTACGCATAGGTAAGCTGGGGACCGACCTTCAAAATGGCGAAATGATCTCTAACCATCTG
>Ga0335074_10004434_pt1 | contig 19319 bp, 17 predicted proteins | sample Lox_Sample_23_FD_206715 | JGI IMG/M metagenome (GOLD analysis project Ga0335074, IMG submission 206715) | Soil microbial communities from Loxahatchee National Wildlife Refuge, Florida, United States - Lox_Sample_2.3 | ecosystem: Environmental > Terrestrial > Soil > Wetlands | place: USA... | reverse complement strand
CGCGGTCTCCGGGGCCATCACCGCCGGCGCGGAGGGCTCCCGCACGCTCGGCGAGGGCATCGGCGGGGTGGTCCTGGCCGCCGTCTGGGTCGGGCTGGCCTTCCAGACCAAGATGATCCAGGCCTGGATGGTGCTGCCCGCGCTGGGGCTGGCGTACCTGCTCTGCGGGCCCGGGTCGGTCGCCAGGCGCGCCGTGCAGCTTGCGGTCGCAGGCACCCTGACCGCGCTGGTCTCGCTGTCCTGGATGATCGCCGTCTCGCTCGTGCCCCAGGCGGACCGCCCCTACGTGGACGGCAGCCACAACGACTCCATCTTTGAGCAGGTGTTCGTCTACAACGGATTCGGGAGGTTCGGCGACCAGACCCCGCAGCAGCTGCTGGCCGCGCTGGCGAGGTCCGGCAGCAGTCCCCCGACGCCGACCACGGAAGAAGTGCCCGCCGGGGCCACGCCGCCGTCCCCCGGGGCAACGCCGATCACGGTGGAAGTGCCCGCCGGGGCCACGCTAGTGCCCGCCGGGGCAACGCCGGCCTCCGGGCCAGCGCCCGCCGGGCCCGCACCGGAACCGACGAGGATTGAGGTCGCGCCATCGTCGGGGTCGTCGACCAGCACGGGCAGCGGTGCGCTGCCCACTCTTCCGGCGGTGCCGTACCGCCTGCTGCGCGGCAGCCTGGGGCGTGATACCGGCTGGCTGATCCCCGCGGCGTTCATCGTGGCGGTCTGGGGCATCGCCAGTCGGCGCCGGGAGCCGCGCGGCGACCCGCTCCGCGCCTGCTTCATCCTGTGGGGCGGCTGGCTGGTCACGCTGTTCTGCGTGTTCTCGGCCATCACCACGATCAACGCCTACTACACCGCGGCGCTGTCCCCGGCGGTGGCCGCGATCCTCGGCGCCGGCGTCGTGGCCGCCTGGTCACCCGAACAGACCCCCATCAGCCGGGTCATCGGCCTGGAAGTCATCGTCGTAGGCACCATGGTCTACGCGATCTGGCTGGCGTCCACCTCCGGGGCCCTGGTCCCCGGCTGGCTGGTCCCGGCCCTGTTCGTGACCGGCTTCGCGGCGGTCTTCGTCGCGGCCAGAGCCCTGGTGGCCGCGACCGGCACCTGGTTCGCCGCGGCCCTGGCGGCGGGCCTGATCGCCGTGCTGCTGGCCCCCGCCGTGGCCGCGGCCAGCGTCACCTTCAGCCGCCACGGCGCCTTTGACACCCCGTTCGAGCCGGCCAAGACCGCGCAAGACGTCAAGCGGGCCGGGGAGACCCTGGCCCTCCTGAACCCCTCCATCACGCAGTGGCAGACCAGGCAGGACGGGGCGCCGGACGTGATGGCGGCGCAGACCGTCGCGCTACCGTCCCTGATCATCTACGACCGCGGTATCGAGGCGCTGCCCGTGGGCGGGGTCGACGGGACGACCCCCTCGCCGACCCTGGGCCAGCTGCAGGCCGACATCCGCCGGGGCCTGTTCCATCTCGTCTGGATCCTGGCTGACACCGACCCCCGCATGCAGTGGATCGCGAGCCACTGCGCCCGGTTGTCGCGGCGGTTCTACCTGTGCGAGCCCGCCGACGTCGGCTGACCGCCGCCCGATACCCTGCGGTGTATGAAGTTCGCGATCGCCATCCCGCAGTTCTATGCCGACGGCGAGTTCGATCCCGCCGCGTTCCGGGCCTACCTGGCGCGGGCCGAGGGACTCGGTTTCGAGAGCGCGTGGGCGATGGAACAGATCCTCGGGTCCGGGTCGTGGGGCCAGTACAGCCCGCTGGAGGCGATGACCTACGCCGCCGCCTGCACCGAGCGGCTGCGGCTGGGCTGCGTGGTGTTCGTCTCCACGCTGCACAACCCGGTACACCTGGCGAAGGCCCTGGCCACGCTGGACCAGCTCAGCCGCGGCCGGATCGAGATCGGCGTGGGCACCGGCGGCAAGGTGCGGCCCTTCGCCGCCTTCGGCGTGGATCCCGCGCGCTACGTGGCACGGTTTACCGAGGGTGTCACCCTGATGAAGGCGTTGTGGACCGAGCCCAGGGTCACCTTCGACGGCGAGTTCTGGCAGATCCAGGACGAGGGCATCGACCCCGGGCCGTTCCAGAAGCCGCACCCGCCGCTGTGGTTCGGCGGGGCCGGGCCGACGGCGCTCCGGCGGGCGGTCCGGCTGGGCACCGGGTTCTTCGGGGCCGGGTCCTCGCCCACCGCGCGGTTCGCCGAGCAGGTCACGGTGGTGCGAGACGCGCTCGCCGAGGCCGGGCGATCGCCGGAGAGCTTCCCCATCGCCAAGCGCGTCTACATCACCATCGACGACGACCCCGACCGGGCCCGGGCCCGCACCAACGCCGCGCTCGAGCGGGTCTACGGGACCCGGGTCCAGGCCATCGAGGCCGCCGCGATCGCGGGCCCGGTGGCGGACTGCGTCCGCGAGGTCCGCCAGGTCATCGAGGCCGGCGCGGAGCTGATCCTGTTCACCACGCTGTTCGACCAGGCCGAGCAGATGGAGCGGCTCGCCTCCCTGGTCATACCGGAGGTCAGCTGACCCCTGGCCCCGTGCGCGGCGCCACCATGGCCCGCAGCATGCCGATCACGTTGGGGTACGCGGGGGTGGCCCAGTCCGGGGCCAGCAGGCCGTAAGGCTCCGGCTGGCCCCAGGTGTACTTCACCGTGTTGGTCCCGGGGTCGGAGCTCTTGCCGTGAGTGGGGTTGAGCGCCCACCAGCACCAGTCGACGTCGCCGTCGGTGAGCCAGGCCTGGATGTTGGTAAACCAGCCGTTGCCGCCCGGATTGGCCTCCAAGGCGCTGGCCGTGGCGCCGAACTCGCCGATCCAGAGCGGGGCGATCTTCTCGGTGAGGATGTACCCTCCGGCTGCGTTCATCGCCTCGGCGTAGGCGGCCTGGGTCTGGCCCTGGGCGTGAAACCAGGAATAGTCGTGCATGCTGTACACGACCTTGTTCGGCTCCGTGAGCTTGACCGGGTGGCTGGCCACGCCCTCCAGGTGGGTCGCGTAGCTAAGGCCCTCGCAGATGATCAGCAGGTGCGGGTTGAGCTGGTGGATGGCATTGCCCACCGTCGTGTACATGACGGAGAAGTCGGTCTGGTCTCCGGGCCCCCACGACGGGCTGAGGAGGTGCCCGCCCACCGTCGCCGGGCGCGGCTCGTTCTTCACGTCCATCCCGATGACCAGCGGGTTCGAGGCGTACCGCTGGACGATCCCCTGCCAGGTCCCGGCGAATCTCTCCTGCGGCCAGCGGTCGTTGAACCACAGGCCGTTGTCATCCTGGTCGGCGCAGCACCAGCCGAAGTCCAGCAGGTGGCAGTTGGGGATGACCATCAGGCCCGCTGCGGTGAGCGCCTCGACGCACGCGTCGTAGACCTGTATCGGCGTGGCCCCGACCAGATCGGGGTTGGCCGCGACGTACTGCTCGGGGACGGCGGTGGTCTGCTCGGTCATCCACGCGCTGAACGGGAACCGCACGCAGTTGAACTCCATCCCGATGATCAGCTGGGCCAGCAGATTCCGGTGGATGACGTCCAGGCCGACCGGCACCCCCAGGTCCTCGCTGGCGCCGTACCAGTTCACGCCGGCCAGCCGGACGCGATTTCCGCGCGCGTCGAGGATGAACCGCCCGCTCGTCGACAACGGTGTAGCAATAGCCACGTCCACAGCCCCTTTCGCCAAAGGTCGATTATTACGGAACGCCGGGGCCGGTGCGCGGCCGCACCATGGCCTGAAGCATGCTGATCACGCTGGGGTACGCGGGGGTGGCCCAGTCCGAAGTCAGCAGGCCGTAAGGCTCGGGCTGGCCCCAGGTGTACCTCGGTGTGCTGGTCCCGGGGTTGCAGCTGTTGCCGTGCACGGGGTTGAGCGCCCACCAGCACCAGTCGACGTCGCCGTCGGTGAGCCAGGCCTGGATGTTGGCCCACCAGCCGTTGCCGCCCGGATCGGCCGCCAGCGAGCTGACGTTGTCGCCGAACTCGCCGATCCAGAGCGGGGCGATCTTCTCGGTGAGGATGTACCCTCCGGCTGCGTTCATCGCCTCGGCGTAGGCGGCCTGGGTCTGGCCCTGGGCGTGAAACCAGGAATAGTCGTGCATGCTGTACACGACCTTGTTCGCCTGCCCTAGCGTTACCGGGTGGCTGGCCACGCCTTGCAGCTGGGTGGCGTATTCGAGGCCCTCGCAGATGATCAGCAGGTGCGGGTTGAGCTCGTGGATGACGTTGCCGATCGAGGTGTACATGGCGCCGAAGTCGGTCTGGTCTCCAGGGCCCCACGTCGGGCTGAGGAGGTGCCCGCCCACCGTCGCCCGGCGGGGCTCGTTCTTCACGTCCATCCCGATGACCAGCGGGTTCGAGGCGTACCGCTGGACGATCCCCTGCCAGGTCCCGGCGAACTTGGCCTCCGGCCAGCGGTCGTTGAACCACAGGCCGTTGTCATCCTGGTCGGCGCAGCACCAGCCGAAGTCCAGCAGGTGGCAGTTGGGGATGACCATCAGGCCGGCTCCGGTGAGCGCCTCGACGCACGCGTCGTAGACGTGCATCGGCGTGGCTCCCTGCAGATCGGGGTTGGCCGCGACGTACTGCTCGGGGACGGGCGTGGTCTGCTCGGTCATCCACGCGCTGAACGGGAGCCGCACGCTGTTGAACTCCATGCCGATGATCAGCTGGGCCAGCTGGTTACGGTGGATGACGTCCAGGCCGACCGGCACCCCCTCGTTCTCGCTGGCGCCGTACCAGTTCACGCCGGCCAGCCGGACGCGATTTCCGTGCGCGTCGACGATGAACCGCCCGCTCGTCGACAACGGTGTAGCAACGGCCACGTCCACCACCCCGGTCTCACGGTGACTGGGCTAACGCTAGGACAACGGGAGGATACCCGCGCGGCGAGGTGGATTCGGGCTTCCTGGAGTTTATGGGGCACGCACCACCGCTCGTTCGGCAAAAAACTAGGGTGAAGACATGCGGATCGGATTCGGGGCGCCCGTCGCGGGCGCGTGGGCCACCCCCTCCTGCCTCGCCGGGTTCGCGGAGCGGGCCGAGGAGGCCGGGTACGCGTCGCTGTGGACGTTCCAGCGGCTGCTGGTGCCCGAGGGCTCGGGCATGGACCCCGTGTACCGCAGCGTGCTCGACCCGATGGTCGCGCTCGGCTACGCGGCGGCGAGGACGTCGCGGATCAGGCTCGGCGTGGCGGTGCTCAACCTGCCGTTCGTCTCGCCCGCCTACCTGGCCAAGCAGGCGACGACCGTGGACGTCCTGTCCGGCGGGCGGCTCGACCTGGGCCTGGGCATCGGCTGGATGCCGGAGGAATTCGCGATCACCGGCGCGTCGACGGCCAGGCGGGGAGCGCGCACCGAGGAGTTCCTGGCGGTCCTGCGGACCCTGTGGGACGACGGGGTCAGCTCGTTTGACGGCGAGTTCTACACGATCCCGGCCGGGCGGCAGGACCCCAGGCCAGTGCAGCGGCCCGGCCCGCCGGTCCTGCTCGGCGGGATGTCGCGACCGGCCATGGAGCGCGCGGGGCGGCTCGCGGACGGCTGGATCACCTCCAGCCGGGCCGACCTGTCCGCGATCGGCGAGGCGGCGGCGGTGATCCGGGAGGCAGCGTCGGCGGCGGGGCGCGACCCCGAGGCGGTCCGGATCATCTGCCGCGGGGTGGTCCTGGCCGGGGCCGAGGCGAAGGGGCCGGACGGCGGGCGGCGGCTGCTCTCGGGCAGCTTCGCGCAGATCCGCGAGGACGCGGCCTGGCTCGGCGGGCAGGGCGTCACCGAGCTGTTCTACGACCTGAACTGGGATCCGCGGGTCGGCTCCCCGTCGGTAACGCCGGAGTCCGCCGCGGAGCGGGCCGACGAGATCCTCGGCGAACTCGCCCCGCGCTGAGGCAGGATCGAGCCCAGGGTCAGCGGCTGGCGGATTCGGTGATCAGGCCCTCGCGGTGGGCGATGGCGGCGGCTTCCGTGCGGCTGGCGGCACCCAGCTTGCCCAGGATGTTCGACACGTGCACGCTGGCGGTCTTCGGCGCGATGTACAGCACGGCGGCGATCTCGCGGTTGCTGCGGCCCGCGGCGATGAGCCGGAGCACCTCGCGTTCCCGGCTGGTCAGCGACGCCAGGACCGCGCCCTCCGCCTGGTCATCGGGCACCGTCCCGATCCTGGCCCGGCGGGCCAGGTCGTCCAGGGCCCGGCGCAGCGGCCTGGCCCCGAGCCGGTCCGCGGTCTGGGCCGCCTGACGCCACTGCTCCGCCGCCTCGTCCCGGCGGCCCGCCTCGGCGAGCGCCTCGGCCAGCCGCCACCGGGTCCTGGCGATCTCGTAGGTGTAGTCGGGGCCGAACGCGTCCAGGACCGCCTGCCACGCCTGCGGGTCGTTGTCGCCGCCGACCCGGCGGTACTCCGCCTCGGCCCGGGCCAGCCAGCCGCGCCCCTCGGGGCCCAGGATGAACTTCGGCCGCTTGGGGAACGCCGCTCCCTCGCGGGCGGCGTCGAGCAGTTCGACGGCCGCGGCCAGCTCGGCCGCGACGGCCGTGTCGTCGCCGATGGCCCGGGCCTGCGCCGCCCGGTCGGCGTGCGCGCTCAGGGCGACCGTGGCCGGCCTGATGACGGACGGGTAGTAGCCCCACAGCGGCTCGAAGCTGACGTCGATCGCGGCCTGGGCCTCGGTCAGGGCCTGCGCGGTGTCGCCCTGCCACAGGGCGTGCTCGGCGAGCAGCCCGCGCGCGATGAACTCGTCGAACCCGTGCATCGACCAGAACGGCTCGATCCAGGCGCGCCGCTCCTCGACCGCCGGGTTACCGCGCGCGACGTCGATGAACAGGGCCATCGAGGACAGGTAAGCCTCGGGAATGCTGGTGACACGGACCGGGAAAGCGTCGGCGATCTCCTGCGCGTGGTCCCACTTGCCGTCGGCGAAGTGGCACTGGAAGTGCAGGTGCTGTACGTCAAGGCCGTACGGCGCCATGTTGAGGCCGGTCTGGCTGGCCCGCTGGGTGCCCTCGTGCGCTACCTGCCCGCCGATGGTCAGGTCGCCCAGCTCGAGGTGGGCCTGCGCCAGGTAGCACGCGGCCCGCAGCTCCACGCCGAGGTTCTTCGCCTCGCGCGCCTGCCGGTGAGCCTGGGTCAGTACCTTGATGGCCTCGTCGTTCCGGCCCTCTCGGTTGCTGATGAAACCAAGGGTCACCAGCGCGTCGGCCTCGACCCACGGTGCGCCCGCGGCGCGGGCCGCGGCGAGCCCGCGCTCGGCCCCCTCCCGGGCCAGGGTGTAGTCGTTCTCGGTGAGCAGCGTGTTGGCGTACGTGGAGATGGCGCGGGCGTGCTGCCACGTCGGCGGCTCGGCGGGGGTGGCATCCGCCGTGGCCCGGGCCACCTCGATGGCCTCGTCCCTGGCCTTGTAGTCGTCCAGCAGCATCAGGTACGAGGCGAGACGCTCGCCGATCCTGCTGGCCAGCAGGACGTCTTCGGCCTGGCCCTGGGCCGCCTGGGCGGCCAGCGCCTGCCGCAGGCGCCGGAGCAGGTGGACGGCGCGCTCGTAATCGCCGCTATCCGCCGCGTTGGTGGCGGACTTCAGGCCAAGCTTCGCGCGGGCCATGTCGGCCGTCTTCTCCGGGTCGGCCACGCGTTCCCACAGCATGAGCGCGTGGTCGTAGTGGCGGTGCGCCTCGGCCGGCGCGCCCAGCCGCTCGGCCTCCTCCCCGGCCCGGACCGAGGCGGCGAACGCGCCCGGGATGTCGTGGCTGGCCAGGCAGTGCTGAGCCAGTTCCGCGGCCGTCCCCGGCATCTGCAGGCGGCGCTCGTCGGCGAGCAGGGCGCTCATGGTGGCGTGCAGCCTGGTCCGCTCCCCCGGCAGCAGGTCGCCGTAGACGGCCTCGCGCAGCAGCGCGTGCCGGAAGACGTAGCCTTCCGTGCCGTCCGGCACGAGCAGCTGGTGCGTGACCGCCTCGCGGACCGCGGCCTCGTATTCGTCGGCCTCCAGCCCCGACGCGGCCTGGACCAGCTCGTCGTCCGCCCTGCGGCCAGCCACCGCCGCGGCGCGGAGCACCCGCTGCGCGGCGTCGGACAGCTGCTCGACCCGGCTGAGCAACAGGGCGGCCAGCCCGGCCGGGAGGGAGTTGCGGTCGTGGTGGCCACCCTCGGCCGAGGCCGCGACACCGAGCGAGGCGGCGAGCAGTTCCTCGGCGTAGTAGGCGTTGCCTTCGGCCCGGGCCACGATGCCGTTGAGTACGGTGGCATCGATGCGGCCCGGGGCGGTGGCGGTCAGGTGTTCGGCCAGGGCCGAGGGGTCCAGCGGCGCCAGGTCGACGGTGATGACGCTGGGCAGCCGCTGCAGTTCGGCCACCACGGGCCGGAGCGGATGGCGCCGGTGCAGGTCGTCACTGCGGTAACTGCCGATCAGCGCGACCCGCTCCCTGTGCAGCATCCGGGACAGGAAGGTGACCAGGTCCCTGGTGGAGGCGTCGGCCCAGTGCAGGTCCTCGAGGACGAGCAGGACCGGAGCGGCGGCCGCCAGCTCGGCGAGCAGGCCGAGCACGCCGCCGAGCATCTGCTGCCTGGCCAGGCCGGATCGGTCCTCTTCCGCATCCTGCCCGTCTCGGCCCTCGGGGAGCAGCCGGTTCAGCGCCGGACGCGAGCCGAGCGCGTCGCGGACCCCGCTCGACTGGGCGGCACCGCGCAGCGCATCGGCCAGCGGCAGGTAGGGGACGCTGTCGCCCAGCTCGGCGCAGTGGCCGGACAGCACGGTGAAGCCGCGCCCGGCGGCGAGCAGCACGGCCTCGCTGATGAGGCGGGACTTGCCGACGCCCGCGTCCCCGCTGACCAACGCCACCACCGACCGGCCTGCCTCGGCGTCGTCGAGCAGGGTGAGCAGGCGGCCAAGCTCGCTGTCCCGCCCCACCATGCGCCCGGCCGACATGCGCAGAACCATGTGCATGAGTATCCCATCCGCGGCCTGCGATTCCGATTACTTAAGTGCCCGGCGGTACCCTGCATGTCATGGACAAGGTCACCCGGACGGACGACGAGTGGCGGGAGCAGCTGACCCCGCAGGAGTACCGCGTGCTGCGCCAGGCCGGCACCGAGGCGCCGTTCACCGGTGAGTACACCAACACCAAGACCCCGGGCGTATACCGGTGCCGCGCGTGCGGTACCGAGCTGTTCCGTTCGGATGCGAAGTTCGAGTCGCACTGCGGCTGGCCGTCGTTCTACCAGCCGACCGAAGGGGACGCGGTGGTCCTGATCGAGGACAACACTCTCGGGATGACCCGCACCGAGGTGCGCTGCGCCGCCTGCGACTCGCACCTGGGCCACGTGTTCACCGGCGAGGGCTACGACGTGCCGACCGATCAGCGCTGGTGCATCAACTCAGTCTCGCTGACGCTGGAACCCGAGACTTCGTGAGCCTGCGGCTGATCCAGTCCGGATCGCTGTCGGCTGGCACCGCGCAGACCAGCGGGATGGTCCGGACGGCCGCCATCTCCGGCGACCTGGTCGGCGCCCAGGCCCTGTGGATGGGGCGCACCGTGGTCATGCCCGGGGCCTCCTCCGGTGACCACCACCACGGCGAGTCCGAGACGGGCATCTACGTGGTCTCCGGTCACCCGGTCTTCGTGTTCCGCGACCCAGCCAGCGGGGAACTGGTCCGGCTGGAGTCCTCACCGGGCGACTACGTGTGGGTCCCCCCGCACGTCCCGCATCGCGAGGAGAACCCGTCCCCGGATACCGCCGCCGTCGTGGTGATCGCCCGCTCCACCCAGGAAGCCATCGTCGTCAACGTCCCGGCGCTGTGATTCGAGGCCGCTGGCCCGGATTTGCGCGGAAGATCCGGGCTTCGCGGAAGATCCGGGGGCCTAAAGGGACGAGTTCCGAATGGTCCGAGCAGCCGGTCTCGTCCGCGACGCCATCCTCGCGTCTCAGCCTCCCGGCCGCAGTCACTCGCTGCACTTGAGCCCCGCCCACCCCAGCACCACCGCGTCTCCGGCCGCGCTAAGGGCATGGTTGCGGCAACCTGCCCGCTTTTTGGGGTAGGTTGCCACTTTCATGTCGCAGGTACTGGCTCGCAAGCGAAATCTTGAGCGAGTTCTGTGGTGGGCGGGACGGGTGGGACTTCCCGCGCGGCCTGCGGTGCCGATCCGGGCCGGGCCTGTCATTGATGGTCGCGGGTCCAGGTGGCCTCGGCGGCGGTGACGTCGCTGACCAGGTTGTCCTGGGCGAGGAACATGTCCCAGACGTGATAACCGAAGTCGGTGCCGCCGTCTTCGGTCAGGGTCGGTCCCTTGACCGTGCTGCCCGGGGTCTTGGTCACGTTCAGCCAGCTGGCTCCGTCGGCCTGCTCGCAGGTGGCGGTGTACAGGCCCGGGAAGGCCACCCACGGGGTGGCGAGCTTGCCCTCGGTGGGGAAGGCCGAATCGAGTGGCGCCGTCCCGCCCGACAGAGCGGCCGGGTTGACGCACACGACCTGGAGGCCGACCTTGGCCGTCTGGTTGGACTGCAGCGACACGCCCTGGCCGGGCCGGCCGAACAGGGAATCGGCGGGCGGGGTCGACGGGAAGCTCGAGAAGGCGATCACGCACCCGGCCTGGCCCGGGCCGCTGCAGGCCGGGATGTGCTTGAATGTCCCCCCGACCAGTTGCCCGCGCGGCACCTCGACGTTCCCGCCGAGGATCACGCCGACCACGAGCCGGGCCCGAAGCGCCGGGTCGGGGTCGACGATGTTCTGCAGGAGGAGGTTGAGCATCGCCGCGCCCTGGGAGTCACCGATGACGACGAACGGCCGATCGCCCAGCTCGTGGGCGAGGAAATCCTCGAAACCGGACCTGATGCTGTCATAGGCGGTCACCGTCTCGGCCGGGCCGAAGTTCAGGTCCGGGTGCGCCACGAGGTCGGCCAGGGTGACCTGGCGGTAGACGGGCGCGTACACCTGGCAGACCGGGGAGAACGGCGAGCCCTGGTCGACGGCGGACGCGACCTCGGTGCTCTGGATAGCCAGGTTGGCGTTCACCGAGCTCTCCTGGGAGACGGTGCCGTAGACGTAGAAGCAGGCGAACCCGGTCGGGTTCGCGGGTTTCGGCGAGCTGGCCGATATGGCGCCCGTGGGGCTCACGACGGTGGTCTGGAGGCTTTGTGTGCAGGGGTCGTCAGGTATGCCCGGCTTGCAGAGCCAGACCGTCGACGCGGCGGACGCCGATTCGCTGCCGGCCGCCGGAGTGGTCGCCTGCGTCGCCGGCGATGAGCACGAGGCGGCCAGGAGGGAGGCCGACAGCAGCCCGGCGACCGCCACTGCGAAGCGCCGGACCGGGTGTTTCGACGCCTGTTCAGATAGGCAAGTTACTTGCATATCTCGCATACCCTGTAGTGTGCCCCTCGATAGCCATGAACGCAAATCCGCCCTACCGCTTCGGTAACCTGCTCGCCCGCGCCCGGCGGAGCTGGGTCAAGCAGATAACGGAGCGCATGGCCGAAGCCGGCTTCCCCGGCTACCGTCTGACCGATGCCGGGATACTCGGCCTCCTCCTCCGTGGGCCGCTGGCCATCGGCCAGCTGGGCGAGGCGCTGCAGGTCAGCCGCCAGGCCGCACGTCAAATGGCCGACGGGCTCGTCGAGCGCGGTTACGCAAGCTTCGGCACCGACCAGGCCGATTCCCGTCGCACCCTGGTCGTGCTCACCCCCAGCGGCCAGGCGTACGGGCGGGCGATCTGGGCCGCCCAGGACGCCCTCAACGAGATGGTGCGGAGCCGGGTGAGCGAAGCCGATCTCGCGGCTGCCGATGCCGTGCTCCGCGCCGTGTTCCCCGACGACCAGACCCGTCAGCAACTGGACGAGACACTGCCCCCGCCGACCGCCGGGCCATCACCGTCTTCGCGGGATACCAACCCACCCGAGCAGGCCGACGGTGCTGCTCAGTCGGGGTCTCGGGTGTCGTAGCGGCGGGCGCGCTTGACCCTGGCGCGGTTGCGCTTGGCCTGCAGGCGGCGCTCGTTCGCGCCCCTGGTGGGCCGGGTCGGGACGCGCGGGCGCTGCGGCGGGGCGATCGCGTCCCTCAGCAGGGCGGCCATCCGGGCCCGGGCGGCCTGACGGTTCGCGAGCTGGCTGCGCTGCTCAGAGGCGGCCACGGTGAGGACGCCGCCGGTCAGGCGCCCGGCGAGGCGCTCGAGGGCCCTGGCCTGCGCCCACTGCGGGAGCGCGGACGAGTGCTCGACATCGAAGGAGAGCTCGACCCGGCTGTCTGCGGTGTTGACCGACTGGCCCCCCGGTCCCGACGAGCGGGAGAACCGCTCGTGCAGTTCGACGGCCGGTATCACGAGCCAGCCGTTCACCTGCAGGTCGCCAGCCACCCTCAGGTCCGTTACGCGAGGTCCGCGACGAGCGCGTGCACGCGCTTGCGGTGGCCGGTGTAGAACGGGATCTCGATCCGGGTGTGCAACCGGGCCTCGGCCCCGCGCAGGTGGCGCATCAGGTCCACGATCCGGTGCAGCTCGTCGGCCTCGAAGGCGAGCATCCACTCATAGTCGTTGAGCGCGAAGCAGGCGACCGTGTTGGACCTGACGTCGGGGTACTCTCGGGCCATCTTCCCGTGCTCGGCAAGCAGGCTGCGGCGTTCGGCGGGGTCGAGGAGATACCACTCGTACGAGCGCACGAACGGGTACACGCTCACGTACGCGCGTGGTTCCTCCTCCGCCAGGAAGGCCGGGATGTGGCTCTTGTTGAACTCGGCCGGGCGGTGCAGCGCCATCGCCGACCAGACCGGCTCGCTGAGACGGCCGAGCCGGGTCCGGCGGAATCGCACGTACAGCTCCTGGAGCTCGTCCGAGGTCGGTGCCACCCACCAAAACATGTAATCCGCGTCCGCCCGGAAACCCCGGACGTCGTAGCAGCCACGGGTGACGATGCCCTTGCCCGCGGCCTGGTCAAGCAGGTCGGCCACCTCGGCTGCGGCGTTACCGGGCCCGCCAGCTTCCAGCGCGGTCCGGTCGGCCACCCGGAACACCGACCACATCGTGTACCGGACCAGCTCGTTGAGCTCACGCGCCTTGAGCTTGCGCGCCGCGTCGGCGGTTCCGTCCATATCGGTGTGCGGACCGTCCGGCTCGGTCATCCCGTGTTCGTCAGGCATGCCACCATTGTCGGCCACGCGGGCGGGCCATGCGGCACCGGTCAGGGCCGGGCCGCGAGGAACGCCGTGACCTGGCTGGCCGCCGCGCGGGCGGTGCCGATGCAGGCGGGTATACCCACCCCGTCGTAGGCCGCGCCGCAGACGGCCAGGCCCGGCTGGGCCGCGACCCCCGCTCGTATCCTCGCCACCCGGTCCTGGTGACCCACCGTGTACTGGGGCAGCGCCCCGCCCCACCGGGTGACGCGGGTGGCGGCCGGCCCGCCGCGTACCCCGGTCGCCGTCGCGAGATCCGCCGCGGCCAGCGACGCGAGCTCGTCGTCGGCGCGCTGCAGCAGCGTTTCCTCGCCGATGCGGCCCACCGAGCACCGGACGATCTCGAGTGGCGCGGCGCCGGATTCCGGGGACCCGGCCAGGTGCGGCCACTTGACCGTGGAGAAGGTGACGGCCTTGACCGCCCGCCCGTCGACGGCGGGAACCAGGTACCCGCTCCAGCCCAGCGCCGCCAGCCCGGGCGCCGGAAAGGCAGAGTGCGGGTACGCGAGCGTGACGATCGCCATGCTGGCGTAGCCGATCTCGGCGAGCGCCGCGGCGGCGCCCGAGGCGCCCGGGACGCCGGCGAGCAGCCGGCCGGCGGGCCGCGCCGGGACCGCCAGGATCACGGCGTCGGCGTCGACCTGCTCGGGGGCCGCCGCCGATCCCACCGTGAGCCGCCAGCCGCCCTCGGTCCGGGACAGCTCGCGGGCGATCGCGCCGGTGCGCACGTGGGCGCCCGAGGCCTTCGCCAGGAACTCGGGCAGCGTGCCCAGTCCGCCGGCCAGCGTGGTGAACACCGATCCGCCCGACGGGGGCCTGCCACCCTGGTCATGAGACGGAGCGGGCGGCGGGAGCAACGACCCGGCCGCCTCCGCGAGCGACCGGTACTTCCGCGAGGCGGTGGCCAGCGCGGGCAACGTCGCGTCGAAGGACAGTTCATCCGAACGCCCGGCGTACACGCCCCCGAGCAGCGGGTCGACCAGCCGGTCGACGACCTCGGCGCCGAGCCGGGCTCCGACGTACCGCGCGACCGCCACGTCGCCGTCTCGGGCGGTCGCGGGCAGTTCGAGGTCCTGGCTGGCTCTGGCTACCCCGTCGCTGGTGAGCACCCCGGACCTGGCCAGCTCGGCCAGGTCGGACGGCACGCCCATGAACTGACGCCGCGGCAGCGGCCGCAGCGCGCCGAGCGTCCAGATCGCCGAGGACGTCGTTCCCGGGTCGACGCGCTCGCCGTCCAGTCCCAGCTCAGCGATCAGCCCGGTGCCCTCCGGCCTGGTCACGAGCAGTGCCTCGGCTCCTTCGTCGACGGCGACGCCCGCGACCTCCGATACGCAGAGCTTGCCGCCCGGTTGCGGCGATCCCTCCAGGACGGTCACCCGGACCGGCTCGTCTCTGAGGAAGAACGCCGCCGCCAGGCCGGCGATCCCGCCCCCCACGATCACCACATGGGGCCGCACGTCCGTTGGATGCATGCCTCCAGCCTTGCAGATGAAGGGTTGTGACCGGGCCGCTGCGCGATCGTGACCAAGGTCGGCGGAACCGGGCGGGTGCGGCCGCCGTCACATCGGCATGCTGAACGTACAGGGTTTGCAGGGCCGGTCCGCGCGGACCTGGCGCACACGACTCGGGGTCGCCGGGGCGGTGGCTGTCGCCGCCGTGCTCGGCGGAGCACTTTTCCTGGCCGGCTGCTCGAGCAGCGCGTCTAGCTCCGCCGCGACGAGCGGTGCCATGAAGGAAGCACTGCCGGCCGGGGCTCAGGCGGCGGCGATACCTTCTCCCATGGCCAGCGCGGCGGCCGGAAGCCGGGCCCTCGGGCTGCCGTCGCAGGGCAGCGGCGCGGTAACCACCGTCCAGCTCGCGCCCGGGAGCGACATCATCTACAACGCCCAGCTGACCGTGCGGGCGCAGAACGTCAACTCCGCGACCTCCAGGGCCACGCAGATCGCCGAGGGCACCGGCGGGTACGTCTCGAGCGAGAACAACTCGTCCAACCCCGATCACCCGTCGCGGGCCACCGCTACCATCACGCTGAAGATCCCGGTGACCTCGTACGCGGGTACCCTCAGCGAGCTGGCCAACAGCCTCGGCACGCAGCTATCGCTGCAGCAGCAGGCCCAGGACGTGACCGAGCAGGTCGCCGACGTGAACAGCCAGGTCGCCTCCTACGAGGCGGCCATCGCCCAGCTGCGCGCGCTGCTCTCGCACGCCGGCTCGGTCAATGACCTGCTCAACGTGCAGAACCAGATCAACCAGGAGGAAACCCAGCTGGAGGCGCTGGAAGCGCAGCAGCGGGCCCTCAGCCACGAGACGACCTACGCGACGGTGACCGTCACCATCCTCGGCCCGAAGGCCAAGCCCCCCGTCCACCACCGGAAGGCCCCGCCGTCGCTGGGCGGCGGCTGGAAGGCCGGCTGGCGCGGCCTGCGGATCACGGCGGACTGGACGCTGGCCTTCCTCGGTGCCGTGGCACCGTTCGCCGTCGTCGCGGCCGTCATCGCGTTCGTGATCCTCCGGGGTCGGCGCTGGCTGCTCCGCCGCAGGCCGACGGCCCGGCCTGCCTCGCAGGACAACTAGCCAACGGGGCGGGGGCGGGGCCTGGCCCGGCCCCGCCCCGTTCTCGGCTGCGCGCGGTGATCGGGTAGCGTCCGGACCATGACGGGAAACTCGGGATGGCAGCCGCGGCACGACGATCCGCTGTTCATCTTGGCCATGGATCACCGCGAGTCGTTCGGCCGGACCCTGTTCGCGGTCAAGCACGACGACCCGGACCAGGCGCAGGCCGAGGCGATGAGATCCGCCAAGCTCCTGATCTTCCAGGGCCTGCAGACGGCCCTGCCGTCGGTGACCTCCGGGCGCATCGGGGTGCTCGTCGACGAGCGGTACGGCCAGGAAGTCATCGACGCGGTCAAAGGCAGCACCGACCCGATGGTGCTGGCCGTGCCGGTCGAGGCCAGCGGGCATGAGTGGTTCACGCTGGAATGGGGCGATCAATGGCTCGAGCACGTCGAGTCGGTCAAGCCCGACTACGCCAAGGTGCTCGTCCGCGACAACCCCGGTTTCGACGCGGCCCAGCGTGACGCGCAGCTCACCAGCCTCGCGCAGGTCAGTGCCGGGCTGCGGACCGTCGGCGTGCCCCTGCTGTATGAGTTGCTCGTGCCCGCCACCGACGCCCAGCTGGCACAGGCGGGCCACGACGCCGGCGCGTACGACCGCGACCTCCGCCCCGGCCTGGTCGTCCAGGTCATTGCCGACAACCAGGCGCACGGCGTCGAGCCCGCGCTGTGGAAGGTCGAGGGCCTGGAGACCGTCGAGGCCGCGCAGCAGGTCGCCGCGCAGGCCAAGACGGGGGGCCGCACGGCTGACCTGATCGTCCTCGGCCGCGACGCGCCCGCCGAGCGGCTCGACCACTGGCTAGAGGTGGCCAGCCAGGTCGAGGCGTTCGTCGGTTTCGCGATCGGGCGCAGCATCTGGGAGGACGTGCTGAGCCGGTACGAGGCGTTCGGCGCCACCGAAAGCGCGGCAGTCAACGCGCGCCGCGAGATAGCCGACCGGTACCTCGGATTCATCGCCCACTGGACCCCCTAATGGCCCAGCGCGCTCAGGTGAGCGTGTGCACCAGGTCGGCGAGCCTGGCCAGCACGCCGGGATCGGTTTCCGGTAGCACGCCGTGCCCCAGGTTGAACACGTGGCCCTCGGCGGTGCGCCCGCGTGTGATCACGTCCCTGGCCCGCTCCTCGATAACCTCCCAGGGTGCGAGCAGGACCGCCGGGTCCAGGTTGCCCTGCAGGGCCTTGCCCGGCTCCACCCGCCGGACGGCTTCGTCGAGCGGGATGCGCCAGTCCACCCCGACCACGTCGGCCCCGGCCTCGCCCATCAGCCCGAGCAGCTCGCCCGTTCCCACCCCGAAGTGGATGCGCGGCACGTCCGCGGACTCCAGCGCGGCGAAGATCCGGCTCGTATGCGGCAAGATGGCCTGCCGGTAGTCGTCCGGGCTGACCGCGCCGACCCACGAATCGAACAGCTGGACGGCCGAGGCCCCCGCCTCCACCTGGACCCGGAGGAACGAGATCGTGATGTCGGCCAGCCGGGCGAGCAGGGCGTGCCACAGCTCCGGGTGGCCGTACATCAGCGCCTTGGTCAGCTCATGGTTCTTGGACGGCCCCCCTTCCACCAGGTAGGACGCGAGCGTGAACGGCCCGCCCGCGAAGCCGATCAGCGGGCGATCGCCGAGCTCGAAGATGAGCATCTGGATCGCCTCGGTCACGTAAGGCACGTCACCGGGTTCCAGCGGGCGCAGCCGCTCCAGGTCCGCAGGTGTACGCACCGGGGTCGCCACCACGGGGCCGATGCCCGCCTTGATGTCGACATCGATCCCGATCGCGCGCAGCGGTACCACGATGTCGCTGAACAAGATGGCCGCATCCACGTCGTACCTGCGCAGCGGCTGCAGGGTGATCTCGGTGATCAGATCGGGGCGCGTGCACGAATCGAGCATCGAGACGCCCTCCCGTACCTTGCGGTACTCGGGCAGCGAGCGGCCCGCCTGGCGCATGAACCAGACAGGCGTACGTTGAACTGGCTCCCTCCGGCAAGCCTGCAGGAAAGGGGACCTCAGCGGGACATCGGTCACGTCAGGGATCGTCTCACATGAGCGTGCCCGATATGAGAGGTCCGGACCGACGGCAGACACGCCGCCCGAGATCCCACGGGCGAGCGGGCGGGCATGTCACTATCGGCATCAGATCGCTTTCAACCCTGCGCAGTCCGTGCTGAACCGCAAGGAGGAGGTCGCCAGGATGACGCATCTGACCCGGTACTGCACCGGATGCAGCGACGAGCGACTATTCGAGCAGTTTCACGCGGAGCCGGGCGGCTGCCCGGACACCGGGGATGGCGACTGCCCGGAATGGGCCTGCACCGTATGCGGCGACGCGTTGCTCATCGGCCTCCCGCTGCCCGAACTTCTGACCGGCTACCGCACGTCCAGGGCAGCGTAACCGACCTACCTGATCCGTACTGGTTCTAGGCTGAACCTGAATCGGTCGAACTTGCATGAAACACGGTGTTCGGGCATGAACCTATGCGCCCTCGCGCGAGAAGCTTATGAGTGACACGTACGCTCGGGTCATGAAGCCGGGTGACGGGCCGGGGAATCGGCGTACCGCGCGATCGGGGGCGGCACGGCGGCCGGGCCCGGCCTCCGGCCCCGAGGCGGCGCCCGGCGCGGGCAGTCCGGCCGAGGCGACGTTCGCCGCCGCGGTCGCCGCGTTCGAGCAGGGCCGTGACGACCAGGCGCACCGGAACCTGGCCTTCGAGGACGTCCCCCCTCCGAAGCGGCTGGCCCCGTACGCTACGGCCATCGCGGCCGCGGTCCAGCGCGACGACGCAGACGTCGCCTGGGGACGGCTGGTCCTGCTCTACGACCCGGACGGCCAGGAAGGCTGGGACGGCGTATTCAGGCTGGTGGCGTACATTCGCGCCGAGGTGGAGCCGGAGATCGCCGCCGATCCCCTGCTCGGCGAAGTCGGGTGGAGCTGGCTGTCCGAGGCGCTGGACCACCAGGTGCCCGGCTACGCGCAGCCCAGCGGCACGGTGACCAGGGTCATCACCGAGGGGTTCGGCGCGAAGCGGGACGAGCTGCCCCTCACCGGGTTCGAGCTGCGCGCCTCCTGGTCCCCGGCGCCCCCCGGCGGCCCCGCCCGGACTACCGGCCGCAAGCGATCCGGGCGGACGGCCAGGGCCGGCGGCCCGGGCGAGCCCGACCTGGACGTCCTTGACCTGCCCGCGCACATCGCGGCGTGGTGCGACTGCCTGTCGGCCGCGGCCGGCCTGGAACCGCCGGGTACCCGCGCGCTGCGGCCGCCGGGGCACGGGTGAGCGCAGGCGAAAAGGTCGACGGGTACGGCGCGCCCCACGAGGTTATCCCGCTACTCGAGCCGCGGGACGGCCTGCCTCCCGTGGTCGAGACCAGCGCCGCCCTGGCCGAGGTCACGGACCGGCTGGCCAGGGGTGAAGGTCCCGTGGCGGTTGACGCCGAGCGCGCCTCCGGGTACCGGTACGGGCAGCGCGCGTACCTGGTCCAGCTGCGTCGGGCCGGGGCCGGCACGGTCCTGATCGACCCCATCGCCTGTCCCGAGCTTTCCGGCCTCGACGCCGCCCTGGCCGACGTGGAGGCCGTCCTGCACGCCGACGGCACATCGAGCCCGGCCCCGGCCC
>Ga0335074_10004433_pt1 | contig 19322 bp, 13 predicted proteins | sample Lox_Sample_23_FD_206715 | JGI IMG/M metagenome (GOLD analysis project Ga0335074, IMG submission 206715) | Soil microbial communities from Loxahatchee National Wildlife Refuge, Florida, United States - Lox_Sample_2.3 | ecosystem: Environmental > Terrestrial > Soil > Wetlands | place: USA... | reverse complement strand
ATAGCTCCACGTACTGCAATGGGAGCTGCCCCGGCAAGCACGACCCCGAGGTGATTGTGACATGTCCCGGCGGAGGCACAAGCAGGGTCACATGTGGGGGGCCGAACCGGCACAAGTAACAGAGGGGTGGCCCGGGTCTCGCGTCGTTCGAGACCCGGTTTCGAATCGCAACCAGTTTCCTGCCCATACGTCATTGCTGTGCCGTGGCCCGTGGCAGCCGGCAAGAACGCGAGCCGAAACTACTTCGGCTGCGCCACAATCCGCAGGTAGGGCTTCGGCTCCTTCCATCCTTCGGGATACTTCTTCCGCGCCTCTTCGTTGGAAACGCTGTTGCTGATGATGACGTCATCGCCCGGCTTCCAGTTCACCGGCGTCGCCACCTGGTGTTTGGCCGTCAGTTGCAGCGAGTCGAGCACCCGCAGCACCTCGTCGAAGTTGCGCCCGGTCGACATCGGGTAGATCAGTTGCAGTTTGATCTTCTTGTCCGGGCCGATCACAAAAACCGTACGCACGGTGGCGTTGTCGGCTGCGGTTCTGCCCTGCGATGTGTTCCCGCTGGAGGCCGGCAGCATGTTGTAGAGCTGGGCGATCTTCAGCTCCGGATCGCCGATCATGGGATAGTTCACCCGGTGGCCCTGGGTCTCTTCGATATCGGCCGCCCATCGGCCGTGATCGGCGACAGGATCGACGCTTAAGCCGATGATCTTGCAGTTTCGCTTGGCAAACTCCGGCTGCAACCGGGCCATGTAGCCGAGCTCGGTGGTGCATACCGGGGTGAAGTCTTTGGGATGAGAAAATAAAATTGCCCAGCCGTTCCCGATCCACTCATGAAATTGGATCGGACCCTGTGTCGTGTCCGCGGTGAAATCGGGAGCCGTGTCATTGATGCGCAGTACGGCCGGCATTCCCACAGTTGCAGTACTCATATCGTCCTCCTGAGTTCAAAGTGGCTGCTAAAACGGAAAAGTAAGCGTACTCCCTTTGGCGTGAGAGCAGGAAGAATCTCCTGCTTTTCGGCGCGATCATGCTTCGGAGATTCGCAGTTGGAGGCCGGCGCGCAGGGCGACCACATGACTGCCGAACTCCTGCTGCAACGCGCCGGTGGCGTCGAATCCGGTGCAATGACAGGGCGCGATCAACTCTACCTCGAATTCGCGCAGGTTCTCGGTCGTCGCCCGGATACGCTCGGCCGATGCCCGAAACAGGTGCAGGCCACCCATCACCGCGGCGATGCGCCCGCCGGTCAACTGCCGCGCGTAGTGCACGGTGTTGATCAGGCCCGAATGCCCGCAGCCGGTGATCACGGCCCAACCGTGTGCAGTCTCCACTAACAGAGCTTGATCGTCCACCATGGGATCGGGTTGGGTGCAGTCTTCGTCCAGAAAAAACGGATCGGGAACATCTTCGTAACGGTTGGTGCGGGGGATGGCGCCGGTGGCGACGATTCCGGGCGCGATTTCGACCGGGCCGGCGGATGCGACCAGATCGGAGGCTCGCGCCAGCAACGCCTCCCGCGACTCCGCCGGAATACCTTTGGCGCGATGCGGCGGCGTTTTCTCCTTCTGGTACTTGGGATTCAGTGCGGCCGGATGGAGATACGTCTTTCCGCGGAATCCTGCCCCCATCAGCGCAGCGATGCCGCCGGTGTGATCGGAATGGCCGTGGCTGATCACCAGCGCATGGGCGCTCGCAAGGTCGAGTCCCAGCAGCTTCGCATTCGGCCGCAGCGTGTATCCCTGCCCGGTGTCATAGAGAATGCGATGGCGATCGGCTTCAATCCATAAAGCGAGCCCCCACTCGCCGGCGACTTCAAATACTCCCGCTGTATTTTCAACCACTGCAGTAACGCTGAGATTTTTGATCATCGTGTTTCGCGAGGTCCCGCGGTTGCAGATACCCGCAACGATTCTACGCGTAGAACACGCGCTCGCTCGGGTTTCAGATTAAGATAGCGTTCAAGTACGGTTCGCTCATCGTTTCGGATTACGTCCGCAAGGAAAAAAAACGATTACGCTAGAGAATTATGGTTTCTATTGCCCGTCATTTGCCCGCCAAGACAATTCTGTTTGCCACCGATTTTCTGGAGAGTTCCCGCCTGGCGCTGGACTACGCCGTAGCCTTCGCCGGGCATTACGACGCCAGACTGCTCATCGTGCATGTCCTGCACATGGATCAACCTGCGGCTGAGGTGGAGGCGCTGCGTGAGGGGCCGAGTATCTCGCGCCGCCACTCGGAGATCCGCCTGGAAGCCTTTGCCGCGGGAGTGCGTAACGCCGGCGTGAACGCGGAATGGCGGCTGGTGGAGGGCTGGGTCCCCGAAGGGCTGCTGGCCGAGGCGCGCTCGCTCGCGCCCGATCTGCTTGTTCTGGGCACGCACGGCGTATATCGCGGGTTGGCGCACATGCTGATCGGTTCCAACGCGGAGGAAATGCTGCTGAACTCTCCGTGTCCCACGCTGACTGTGGGCCGTCATGTGCCCGGAGGCGTCAGTCCCGACTTCGCGCCGGAATACGTTTTCTACATCACCGATTTCACCCCGGAATCGGCGAAGGCGGCTCCCTATGCCGTGAGACTCGCCGACGATTTCCACGCTCGCCTGCAGATCTGCCATTTTCTTCCCGGCGGATCGCACGGCAACAAGCAGGAGCAGCACAAACTGGCGGAGACCTACTGCGACGCTATTCGCCGCATGATGCCCGGTGCGGAAAGTTCCTGGTGTGCGCCCGGCGAGCAACTGGAACACGGCGCGTCGAAAGAAGAAATCCTGCGGCGAGTGCGCGCCGACGCCGCGGGCTTGATTGTTATGGGAGTGAAGGGTGAATCACAACTGGTGCGGCACATGCATACCAGCCTCGCCTACGAACTGGTAGCAACCGCGGCGTGCCCGGTGTTCACGATTCGCTGCTAGGCCGGCGGGCGCACGATCTTGGGCGCCACACTCCTTCAGTCGTGCTAGCGCCACAAAAACGAGCACGGAGCGGGACGCGGGTCCTTCGCTCCGTGTCGATTGAGCTGCCGGGATTCTATTTCAAGCTGCATTTACCCTGGTCGGCAGCAACGCTCTCTACCTGGAAGAAGCGCATTCCATGCGCGGTTCCTTCGTCGCTGCTGGCGCTGGCATCGCGATTGTTGTCCCGATAGCCTTGCAACGTGACTCGATCGCCCACATGAGTGTTCAAGCCGGTTTCGTCTCCGATCAGCAAGTGCGGGTTTCCGCTTTCCGCCAGCAGGCGGTAGTCGTTGGGCGTGCGTTGCAAGCAACCCGAGATCTGCGTGGTCGGACCCGTTGCAGCCGGATTGGCCTGCCCCAGGTACGACGAATGGTTCTGGCCAAAGGCGCTCAGCGCTGCCGCCAGTGTGAGCACCAAGATTGAGATCGCTAACTTCATGATCAGCCTCCCCAGGGCGCGGCTCGCTTGGCGGTGGAAACTGGCAGGTAGATTTTCAGGCGGCTGCGAGTCAGCGCCCATGTTACAAACTGGTTAAAGCGATGCGAGTTCAGCCTGCCGGGGATGTCAAAAACAGAACTTTCTTAGAAAATCATTGACTGCATTGGACTTTTAGTGAGCGGGATTCCGCCAGAAGGGGTACGGCTCGCTCCCGCGCTGGGTTTCCCGCTTTGGAACTTTCGCGAAATCAGAGTGATTTTGCCTGTAACGCTGCGCCCGCTCACTGCGTTTCTTCGTGTTGGTCGATGGAATGGGCTGTCGAGCCGTCCTCGGCCACAGGGAGAAACCCATGATTTCAGCCACAGTTACTCTTACCCAGGCGCAAGGCACTCATCGTCAGTTCATAGCTACCAGCGGCACCGGACATCACCTCATCCTCGATGACGCTGCCGGCAATACCGGCGCCAAGCCCATCGAGCTCGTCGCTATCGCGCTCGCCGGATGCACCGCATTTGACGTCATCAACATCCTGCGCAAAAAGCGCCAGCAGGTCACCGGTTATGAAGTGAGGGTCGAAGCCGAGCAGGCGCCGAACCCGCCCAACGTCTTCACCGCGATTCGCATTCATCACATCGTGACCGGCGTGGATGTTTCGCCGCGGGCGGTTGAAGATGCGATTCGACTCTCGGAAGAGAAGTACTGCGCGGTGGGCGCGATGGTGCAGAAGAGCGCCGAGCTGCATACCACCTTCGAAATCGTGCCGGTGATGGAAGCGGCGTTGGCCGGGGTATAGGGATGGTCGGCCGCTTTCACGCTCGCATGGGGTTAACCCTTCTGGTTTTGGCAGTGTTCGCCATTGCCTCGGCTGCGCAGACGCCACTCACTCTGCCGCAGGCAGTCGCCATGGCGCTGGACCGCAATCCGCTGCACAAAGCCGCCATGGCCGAGACGCGGATCTCGGCTGCGGCCCTTCGCGAAGCTCGTGTGCCGTTGCTGCCGAAGATCAGCTTCAGCGAGAGCGCGCTGCGCGGCAACGATCCGGTGTTTGTCTTCGGATCGCGACTGCGCCAGCAGAGCTTTACCTCCGCCGACTTCGCGCTCAACCAGCTCAACACGCCCACGCCCATAAGCAACTTCTCCAGCCGCTTCTCCGGCCAGTGGAATCTGTTCGACGGCCTGCAAAGCTGGTATGGAGTCACCCGCGCCAAATACATGAATCAGGCGGCGGAGCAGCAACTGGATCGCAGCGATCAGGAACTGGTCTATCAGGCCGTCCAGGCTTACTACGGCACGCTGCTGGCGCAGCGGCAGGTGCAGGTCGCAGAAGCCGGGCTGGAGACGGCGCAGGCGATCGAGGCCAGCAGTCGCACACGCGTTGAGAGCGGCATGGTCGTGGAGTCGGACCTGCTCAGCGCGCAGGTGGCGACCGCGTCACGCAAGCAGGAACTCATCGCCGCGCAGGACGCGCTGTCGCTGGCGCGCACGCAACTGGCGCTGGCGCTCGGCGCCTCGTCCGACACGCTGTTTGAGCCGCAGGACGCTCTCACCGACCACACCTACTCGCCGCCGCCGGTCGCGGAACTCGAAGCGCTGGCACTGGAGAAGCGACCCGACCTGAAGCGCGTGAACGCCGAACTCCGCGGACAGCAGAAAAGCATTTCGGCCGCCAAAGGTGCCTTCGCGCCGCGGCTCAACGTCTTCGGATCGTGGGAGACCGACAGTCCAACCCCGGGATGGATCGGCGGCAACAACTGGATTGCCGGCGCGGAGGTGCAGTTCGATCTTTTCGATGGCGACAGCAAGCGCGCGAATCTCGCCATGCAGAAAGCGATCGAGGAAAAGGCGACCGCGATGTGCGACAGTTTTCGCGACCAGATTCGGCTGCAGGTTCGCAAAGCCTACTACGAATATGACGCCGCGCAGCAGCAGGTGGTGGTGGCGCGCACGGCAATTGCGCACGCCGACGAGAGCCTGCGCATCAATCAGAACCGCTATGACGGAGGCCTGACCACGATCAGCGACTTGCTGCGCGTGCAAGAGGCCGCGCAGCACGCTAAAGCCGATTACTGGCAGGCCGTTTATCGCGTCCAGACCAGCTATGCCGGCGTGGAGCTGGCGGCCGGAACCATCAGCCCCAGCTCTCCGGTGGTGACGCAATGAAACGATTGTTCATAAACTTTGTCATCCTGAGCGGAGCACTCGCAAAGTTTGTACGAGCGCCGTGGTTTCGTATCAGGGCACGACTTTCAGTCGTGCCGTCAGGCTTGATGGATAAGGCGACGGCTTTAGCCGCTGCGATACAGGGGCTAAAGCCCACAAACTTTGGCGTCCTTTCTGTGTGGCTGAAGCCATGCCCTGATACAAAGCTACTCTTGAAGCATTCCGTCGGCGCACTCTGCATCGCTCTCGGACTGCTCTCACTAACCGCCTGCTCCGGCGAAAAGCCCGCCACCACCGCCGCTCCCGAAAGCGTTAGCGGTGTCGCCCTCATTACGGCGCAGCGCGTCACGGTTCCTGATTACCTTGAGGCGACGGGAACGGTACGCGCAGCGCAATCGGCGCAGCTCGCCAGCCAGGTGATGGGGACGATTACGCGCGTCAGCGTGCGCGAGGGCGATGCCGTTCGTCGCGGGCAGGTGCTGATCGCCATCGACGAAGCGCAGCCGCATGCGGCCTATCAGAGCGCTACGGCGGGACTGCAGGCGTCGCGTGAAGCGATTGCCGCGGCGGACGCCGACTATGCGCTGGCCGACTCGACCATGCAGCGCTACCAGATGCTCTACGAGAAGAAGTCGGTGAGCCCGCATGAATACGACGAGGTGAAGGCGAAGCTGGCGTTAGCGAAAGCCCGTCGCGATGCCGCCCACGCCAACACCGCACAAGCCGAGGCTGCGGTTGCCGAGGCCGGCGCAACCGTCGGCTTCACCAAAATTCGCGCGCCCTTTGACGGACTGGTCGTTGGCAAGCTCGCCGATGCCGGAGCCATGGCATCACCCGGAGTTCCGCTGCTGGTGGTCGAGGATCCCAGCCACTTCCGCCTCGAAGCCGAGGTCGACGAGAGCCAGATCGGCGCCGTACACCTGGGCGCGGATGTGCCGGTTGTGCTCGATTCACTTGGCGGCACGCCGATCACCGGCAAAGTCGCACAGATCGTGCCTGCGGCCGATCCCGCCAGCCATACATTTACGGTGAAGATCGATTTGCCTGCGACTCCTGCGCCGGGGTCCCCATCGCGCGCCGGCGGTGCGCGTGATGGGGTGGAGATCAGGTCCGGGATCTTCGGGCGTGTGTTCTTTCCGCATGGGGAGCGCCAATCGATTCTGGTTCCGCAGACCGCGCTGCTGCATCGCGGACAACTCGATGCAATCTATGTCGTCGGCAAAGACGAGATCGCCAGCCTGCGCTACATCGCGCTGGGCAAGCCGAGCGGCAGCGATGTCGAGGTGCTCTCCGGTCTCGATAGCGGCGAGCGTATCGTCGCCCAGGCCGAGGACCGCGAGCTCAGCGGCAAGCACATAGGGGCGCAGTGATGATGTCTTATCGCAACCTGTCGATTCTCGAGGGCCTCGTGTCAGGGCACGACTTTAGTCGTGCCGAAAACGCACGTATCGTTTCTCTGAGCCGGCTTCAGCCGGCGGCACTCGCCGCGTCGCGGAGACCATCGGCGTGACCCAAACTGACAAACTTCGGCTTCGCCTGGCCGGGCGGATGGCGCACGCGTTTATCAACTCCAAGCTGACGCCGCTGTTCATCGCCGCCGCGCTGCTGGCGGGGGCATTCGCCATCCTGATGACGCCGCGCGAGGAAGAGCCGCAGATCATCGTGCCCATGCTCGACGTCATGGTGCAGATGCCCGGGGCATCGCCCGCCGAGGTGCAGGAGCGCGCGACGATCCCCATGGAGCACCTGCTGCGCGAGGTGCCCGGCGTGGAGTACGTCTACTCCATTTCGCAACCCGGCATGAGCATGGTCATCGTCCGCTTCTACGTCGGCACCAAAGAAGAGGACGCGATCGTCAAGACGTACAACAAGCTGTACTCCAACTTCGACCGCATCCCGCAAGGCGTTTCGCAGCCGCTCATCAAGGTCCGCTCCATCGACGACGTGCCGATTCTCGCGCTCACGTTGTGGGGCGAGCACTACGATAGCTACCGGCTGCGGCAGATCGCCGACGAACTGGAGCACCAGCTCAAGCAGATCGACAACGTCTCGGAGACCAAGATCATCGGCGGGCAGCCACGCCAGGTGCGCGTGATGCTCGATACCGAGCGGCTGGCGGCATACGGCATGACGGCAGGCGCGGTGGTCGCCCAACTGCAGCAGGCGAATGTCCGCAGCACGCCGGGCAGCTTCGCCGACAACAATCAGGAGTTCGAGGTTGAAGCCGGACGCTTGCTGGGCAGTGCAGACGATCTGAAACGGATCGTTATTGGTGTTCGTCAGGGCAGGCCGGTTTATCTGCGCGATGTGGCGACAGAGATTGTCGACGGTCCGGCCGAACCGGACAATTATGTTCTCTACGCCAATGCCGCCGGATCGAAAGATGCGCTCGGCGGAGATTTTCCCGCGGTGACCATCACCCTGGCCAAGCGCAAAGGAACCAATGCCACGGTCATCAGCGAAGAGGCGCTGAAGAAAGTTGCGGATCTGCGCGGTTATCTGCTGCCGCAGGACTTGAATGTCACGGTCACGCGCAACTACGGCGAGACCGCGAAAGACAAGTCCAACGAACTGCTCGAGCACCTGCTGATCGCTACGCTTTCCGTCACGCTGCTGATCGCGCTGGCTCTGGGCTGGCGCGAATCGGGCGTGGTGCTGATCGCGATTCCGGTCACCCTGGCGCTCACGTTGTTTATCTTTTACTTCTTCGGCTACACGCTGAACCGCGTCACGCTGTTCGCGCTGATTTTCTCCATCGGAATTCTGGTAGATGACGCGATTGTCGTGGTCGAGAATGTCGTGCGGCATTTTCGCCTGCCACGAGAAAACTCCCACCCAGGCAAAACCAGCTTGGGTGGGGCACCCACACGCTCGTTGTCCGACATCGCGGTCGAAGCCGTGGACGAGGTCGGCAATCCCACGATCCTGGCGACCTTCGCCGTCATCTGCGCCATCCTGCCGATGGCCTTCGTGCGCGGCCTGATGGGGCCGTATATGCGGCCAATCCCGGTCGGCGCGTCGGCAGCAATGCTGTTTTCGCTGATCGTGGCTTTCGTGGTCTCGCCGTGGGCGGCGCTGCGACTGCTGCGCCACTACGCGACGGATGACGGACACAAGCACGAAGCCGAGGGCGGGGCCACGCGCTTTTATCGCCGGGTGATGAGCCCGCTGATCCACAGCGCTCGCCGCCGCTGGATTTTTCTCGGCAGTGTCGTCCTCCTGCTTTTGCTCGCCTGTTCGCTGGTCGCGTTCAAACTGGTCAAGGTCAAGATGCTGCCGTTCGACAACAAAAGCGAATTCCAGGTCATCCTCGATATGCCGAACGGCACCACGCTGGAACAGACAACGCGCGTGGCGCAGGATCTGGGGCGGTATCTTAGTCAACAGCCGGAGGTGCTGAATTACCAGATCTACTCCGGCACCTCCGGTCCCTATAACTTCAACGGACTGGTGCGGCATTACTTCCTGCGCCACGGCGCCAATCAGGCGGATATTCAAGTCAACCTGCTGAACCGTCACGAACGCAGCGCGCAAAGCCATGAGATCGCCAGGCGATTGCGGCCGGGGCTGGACGAGATCGGCAACCGCTACGGCGCGCGCATCAAGGTAGCCGAGGTTCCGCCTGGCCCTCCCGTGCTGGAGACGCTCGTCGCTGAAATCTACGGCCCCGATTATCAGCAGCAGATCGCGCTGGCAAAGCAGGTCAAGCATGTTTTTCAGACCACGCCTGGTGTCGTCGATGTTGACTGGTACGTGGAAGATCCCGAGACGAGGTACGACCTGAAGGTCGATCTCGATAAAGCGGCGCTGAATGGAGTGTCTCCCGCGGAGGTGGCGCGCACCTTGCAAATTGGCGTCGACGGCGCCACTGCCGGTTTGCTGCACGTGCCCGATTCGCGCGAGGACATTCCCATCCGCGTGCAGTTGAGCCGCGCCGACCGCTCCAGTATTCGATCGCTCGAGGAACTGCGCTTACCAGGTTCGAGCCCACCCTCTTCGCCAAAAGCAGGCGAAGAAGGATGGGGCACCCGCACGGGCGAAGGAGGATGGGGCACCCGCACAGGCGAGGAAGGATGGAACACTCACAGCGGGGTCTCCCTCGGCGAGTTGACGGACCTGGAAAAGAAGACCATCGATCCCACGCTCTATCGCAAGAACCTTCTGCCGGTTGTCTATGTGCTCGGCGACGTTGCGGGCGCAGAGGAAAGTCCGGTCTATGCGATCGAGAAGATGAACCGGGCCATCGACCAACTGCGCGGGCCGCGCGGTTACCACATCAAGATTTACAACTCCACGCTGCCGGCGGACACCAGCCGCCTGGCGATGAAGTGGGATGGCGAGTGGCATATCACCCTCGAGGTCTTCCGCGATCTCGGTGTGGCCTTCGCGGCGGTGCTGGTGCTGATCTACGTGCTCGTGGTCGGCTGGTTTCGCTCGTTCGTCATTCCGCTGGTGATCATGGCGCCGATCCCGCTGACGCTGGTCGGCATTCTTCCGGCGCATGCGCTGATGGGCGCGTTTTTCACCGCGACTTCGATGATCGGATTCATCGCCGGTGCAGGAATCATCGTGCGCAATTCCATCATCCTGGTCGACTTCATCGAGCTGCGCCGCGCCCAGGGCATGCCGCTGGAAGACGCCGTGGTCGATGCCGGCGCGGTGCGCTTCCGCCCCATGCTGCTGACCGCGACCGCAGTGGTGGTCGGAGCCAGCGTGATTCTCTTCGATCCCATCTTCCAGGGGCTGGCGATTTCGCTGATGGCGGGCGAAGTCGCTTCCACGCTGCTCTCGCGCATGGCCGTCCCGGTGCTGTACTACATGACCGAAAAGCGGCGGGATGCCGGAACCAACCTGCAGTCGAGGCTGATACAGGAAGAAGTCGGAATCGGCAACTAGAAATGCTGCCGGGAGCCGGACGAAAGCGATTCGGATCAAAAGCTTCGGACTCGCGCTGAAATTATGATTGCGCGAATTGCGCGGCTGCAGGTAACTTAGTCCTACCGCGTTGCCAATCCCCATACATCTGTAAGGCGAAATCGTCTCTCGCCGGACTGGAGACTTCGTGTTTTCACTGGAATTTCCCATCAGCTCCGAAGGCGGCCACACCAGCTTTCAGAACAACGTACCCGATCCCGTCACCTCCGAAAAGGAGCTGCCCACCTTCAAGTTCGAGCTGGAGAAATCCGCCGGGCGCACCCTGGGCGGCAGCTACGGCAAGGAAGCGACGGTGGAACAGTTGCCGATCTCGAAGGGCATCGCCGGCGTCTCCATGCGCATGGAGCCGGGCGTGATGCGCGAGTTGCACTGGCACGCCACTGCCGCCGAGTGGGCTTTCGTCACCGAGGGCCGGGTACGGACCACGGTCATCGATCCACAGGGCTGCGCCGAGACCAACGAGTTCGAGCCGGGCGACATCTGGTACTTCCCGCGCGGCCACGGCCACGTCATCGAGACGCTGGGCAACGAGCCCTGCCACTTCATCCTGGTCTTCGATAACGGCTACTTCTCCGAGTTCGGCACCTTCAGCATCACCGACTGGATCGGCCACGCGCCTAAGGAATTACTGGCGAAAAACTTTGGCGTGCCCGCGTCGACCTTCGACAGTTTTCCGAAGAACGAAGTGTATTTCGCCAAGGGAAAAATTCCTCCGCCGCTCGCCGCACCGCCGCTGCAAGGCTGGAAACTTCCGCCGCTCACCCACAAGCACAGCCTGCTTTCGCAGAAGCCGTTCGAGACCTTCAGCGGCGGCCGGGAGTGGCGCGTCGACGGATCGCAGTTTCCTATCTCCACAACCATGACCGGCGTGGTGCTGGAGATGGAAGCGGGCGCGCTGCGCGAACTGCACTGGCACCCCAACGCTGCTGAGTGGCAATACATCCTGAGCGGCGAGTTCAACGTGACGCTGTTCGGCTCGCGCGGACGCTGGCGCGAAGAGACGCTGCGCCAGGGCGACGTTGGCTACATCCCGCAAGGCTTCGGCCATTCCATTGAGAACGTCGGCAAGCAGAAGGCGCGAATCCTCATTGTCTTCAACAGCGGTCATTATCAGACGATCGATCTGTCGCAGTGGATTGCGGGCAATCCCAGGGACATTCTGGCCACCAATTTCTCGCAGGAGGCGGCGGCGTTCGACAAGTTCCCGCGCAAGGACGTGTTTCTGACCAAGTAGTTCGACCGCATCTCAGGTGGCTAGTCTTCGATGCCGGCGCGCTGCATCAGCGTGTTGCTCGGCAGCGAAGGATCGAGCAGTTTGCGCGCCTGCTCGGCGCCGGTGACCGGCAGTTTGCCGGGATCGAGCACGCCAATCTGCACCAGCACCGAGGCCTGGTCCCAGTAAATGTGCTCGTACGCCAGCTTGTCGCCTTCGAACTTGACGACAGCGACGGTCGGCACTTCGACCTTGCGGCCGGTGGGCGCAATGCCGGGCAGCATCCAGTCCATCACCGTCGTGTGGGTGAAGTGAACGACGAACTCATCGACGATCATGTCTTCGCCGACGGTGCGGCTCACCGGCGTCAGGCGAAAATCCGGCGGATTCACCGGGATGAAGTGATTCGCATAGAAACGCTTGACCGCGTCGCGGCCCACGGCGCCGGTCATCACCGGGATGTGATTGAGGTGCGGCTGCGCCGTCATGGTTGCTAGGGTGGCGTCGGCGTCGCGCAACTCGAACTCGCAGCGGCAGTGTGCTTCCCAGAGTTCAACCAGATTTCGGGACGGCATGGGCGCTCCTTTTTGCCGGACGAACAGGCGCTGAATTCTTGCACGTATCGCGGGAGCGCTCAAGGGCGCAGTTGCGAAATTCAAAACATGCCGACCCTCAATCGAGGGTGGCCGCTCATCCACCGCGAACCACGCGCTGCGGGTCGCCGCTAACGCGGCTCTGCATTCCTCTCGCTCGTCACCCGGGGCTTGCGCCCCGGGCTCACGTCACAGTCGCCGCTCATCCCCCCAGAACGCGCAACTAAGGCGCGTTCCGGGGGCGCGGCTCGTGCTCTTCGGCTGCGGTCTGCAATATGTGCCTTCGATGTCGGCTGTGTCCCGTACCAACGGAGGTTTTGCAACCGCCCTCGAAGCTGCGCTGATGCGACGCCTCGAAACACGGACGCAGATCAGGCGCGTAGCCATATTGATCGTCGGCCCCAGACGCAACGAGCGCGGAATCGAATCCGCGCTCGCGTGATTATCTAGATGGGAAAGCCGATTCGCTACGGCGCACCTGAAGGTGCGCCCCTTCCAGCCCGCGCTACACGCCGGATGTGATCAGCGGCGCTGCCACCGGCGTGCGCAGCCGTGCGCCGCGATCGTTGTTGCCGTTCCGCCAGTTGACGTTCGGCATGAACACCGACTGGTCGATGCGGTCGCTGTACTTCAGCGCGATGCCGATCATCGAGTCCAGCAGCGAATCCGAGAGCAGATGCGGCTGCAAGCCCAGGTCGATCAGCTTGGAGTGCTTCGCGTTGTAGTAATGCGTCTCGGCTTCGACGCGCGGATCGGGCAGGTGCTGGATCTCGGCGTTCAATCCCAGCTTGTGCGCCGCCGACTTCACCATCTGCGCCAGCTCCAGCACCGAGAACTGCTCGGTAAACTGGTTGAAGACGCGGAACTCGCCGGGATCGGCGGGATTGAGGCAGGCGATCTCGACGCAGCGAATGGTGTCGCGAATGTCGAGGAAGCCGCGCGTCTGTCCGCCCTTGCCGTAAACCGTGATGGGATGTCCGGCGGCGGCTTCAATGCAGAAGCGATTCAGCGCGGTGCCGAAGATCTCGTCGTAGTCGAAGCGATTGACCAGCGCCTCGTCCATCGCGGTCTCGTCGGTGGTGGTGCCGTAGACCACGCCCTGGTTCAGGTCGGTGGCGCGCAGTCCCCACGCCTTGCAGCAGAAATGAATATTGTGGGTGTCGTGCACCTTCGACAGGTGATAGAACGAGCCCGGCTGCTTGGGGAACGGCAAATTGTCGCTGCGGCCGTTGTGCTCGATGCGAATGTAGCCTTCTTCGATGTCGATGTTGGGCGTGCCGTATTCGCCCATGGTGCCCAGCTTCACCAGGTGGCAATCGGACTTGAACTCGCGCAGCGCGAACAACAGGTTCAGCGTGCCGACCAGATTGTTGACCTGGGTGAAGGAGGCGTGTTCGCGGTCGATCATGGAGTACGGCGCCGACCGCTGCTCGGCGAAATGGATGACGGTGTCGGGCTCGAAGTCGCGCACGTGCCCCGACAGGAACGTGTAATCCGTCATGTCGCCGACGAACACTTCGATGGTTTTGCCGGTCAGGTCTTTCCAGACCTTCAGGCGCTCATGCAGTGAGCGAATCGGAGTGAGGGTCTGCACACCGAGGTCGAAATCCCATTGCCGCCGCACGAAGTTGTCGACGATGGCGACCTGGTGACCTTGCTTGGACAAATACAACGCGGTTGCCCATCCGCAGTAACCATCTCCTCCCAGCACTGCAATTCTCATGCATCCTCCTCAGGGCTTGTACAGTGTAGCGAGGCGTCTGGAACGCTACTGCCATCGCTTCGAGGGTCCCGCACGGCAGGTGCAACATCCCGCCCCGTCCAGCGCGTCAGCGGCGCGGACCGGGAACCCCGGGCAGCACGGTCACTCGCAAAGCCGTCCCGCCCGACGCGCTGCGTCAGGCCGCTTACCAAAGGGCCGGCTTTGTATGATGCAAATATTGTTCTAACTGAACGATCATACCGGGTTTGCGCCGTGCTTGCAGGATTTGTAAAGCCAAGACTGTTGGAACCAAATCCGAGAGAACCGAGTTGAATAACCTGTTTTACCGTCCGATGAGGCGAGCTTGCGCCCGCCATAGCGCCGTCTGAAGTCCGATTTTGAGCGCGCACATCCGCCGGCAGCAGGGTCGAATTGGGCAGCGGAAGGTTCGTAAACACGTACTTTCCGCCGCTCTCCGCCACCACATTCAGCTTCTCGCGCCCCACGTCGTTCTCCAGGCGCGGAAGCGCTGCATGACCGGCCACAAGGTAATATCGGGCGGCACCGGCCCAGAGTTCCCTAAGTTGCGCGTCATCGATAAAGACGTTCGGCGCCCCCGGCGCATACGATCCATACGACAGGTTCAGTATGCGGCCGTTCAGCAGCAACGCCGTCTTATTAGTGTAGAAGAATACCGACGAATATGCGTAGTAATGCTTATCGACGATCAGCTTGCCTTCGGGAGCCTTCAGGATCGCCTCGGCCAGCGGCTTCGACGACATATAGGGGTCGAAGGTGACCAGAGCCATGCGCGAAGCCTGGAAGAAGACGAGCATCATCAGCGTGGCGCCGAGGAACGCGCGCCGGGCGCCCGCGCGAAAAGTCACGATCGCGCCCAGTGCGAAGGCGATGACCGCCAACAGCAGCGGCGGCCGCAGATACGCGAACGATTCCAGCGTCAGGTCTTCCATGTGCCCCAGTGAAAGCGTGTAGGCCGACGGATGCTGCGTCAGGGCGTTGAAGATATCGCCCGGGGTGGGAAGATTCCACACCTTGACCAGTATGACGATACCAACGGCGGCGCCAGCGGCGGCGACAGCCGTGAGCACGCGCGTGCCGCGGCGGATCCAAACGGTATCGGCCGCCATGGCCGAACCGAGCAGCAACGCCATCGCCGGATAACACGGCATCGAATAGTATTCCTGCGTCGTCGAAAAGGTGAAGAACACCAGCACCACGCCGATCCAGCACAGCGCCAGCAAACGCGCCCGTCCGGCACGGTTCACCGGCCGGAACGACAGCTTCGCCACCGCCGGGAGATACACGCTCCACGGGAACAGCCAGATCAGGTGGAAGAGCCAGAAATACAGCGCGGGCACGGTGTTGTAGTCGCGCGGATAACGCAGGTTCAGGAAACGCAGCAACTGTTCATTGATGAAGAAGAACCAGAGAAACCCGTGATATTCGCCGGGGCCGCTGTGCATCGACCACGACCAGGTGGGCGGATTGCGCAGCGTCGCCAGCACATGCCAGGGAACGGCGATCGCCAGCATCACCAGCAGCCCGCTGAACGGATGCAGCCGCTTCCAGGTTTTCCGCGAAAACAGCTGGCGCGTAAAGGCGAGGTAGATCAGTCCGGTGCCGAGCGGGAAGACCACGGCGATCAGGCTCTTCAGCAGCAGGCCCACGCCGAAACTTGCCGCCAGCAGGAACGCCCACGCGCGCGGATGCGGCTCGCTGTCGTCCATGATGCGCAGCAGCGCCCACATCGACAGCGTGATGGTGAAGGTCAGGATGACATCAGGAATCAGGACACGCGTAAACAGGTACAGGCCGACACACGTGGCCATGATCAGCCCGGAATAGAAGCCGATCCTGCTGCCGAAGGCCCACTCGCCGAACGCGGCGGTCAGCAGAACCAGTCCCACGCAGAACAGCGCGATGGGCATCCGCGCCGCCCAGTCATGCACGCCGAAGACCTTGTAGGAGCCCGCCATCATCCAGTAAATGAGCGGCGGCTTTTCCAGGTAGGCGATGCCGTCCAGCCGGGCGGTAACAAAGTCGCCGGTCGTCAGCATGTTCCGGGCGATCTGCGCCTGGACCGAATCCACATCGTCTGTAAGTGAAGGTGGAGAGATGATCCCGATCAGGTAGACCGAAGCGGCGATCAGCAGCAGGGCTAGATATACGCTCCAACTGCGGGAGCGGACAGCCACTGCCTGGCGGGCGCGGACCTCGGCGCCTGCACTTGCCACTTTCTCATCCACAACAACAGAATCATCAATCCCCATAGGTGATAGCCAATATTCACGCGCCTTTCCAAATGATGGTGCAGATGGCCCTCGATGACGTCGCCGCGGAAAATCTCCGGATACTCGCTCACGCCCGCGCTCAAGGTCTCGACCAGCAAGGAACGGAGCGGACCGCGCAGCCAGTCGTGCGCCGGAATGTCAAAGCCAATCTTCGGCCGCTGCAATACCGATTGCGGCAGTTTGTCCTTCATCAGATGCTGCAGCACCAGCTTCTGACGCGAACCCGAGATCTTCAGAGATCCCGGAAGCCGGTTGGCGAATTCGACAATCCGATGATCCAGAAATGCCGGCCGCACCTCCAGCGAGTGCGCCATGCTGATGCGGTCCGACTTCACCAGAATGTCGTCTGCCAGGTAATACTTCTGGTCAAACCAGAGATACGCGTTCAGATCCCCGGCGTTGCCATTGCGCCCGAGTTGCGCGCGCAAATCGCCCAGCACATCGTTGAGCGCACCCGGCAATGCATCGGGCACCAGCCGCCGCTTCTCCGAATCGGAAAACGTTCCGTTCCAATAGACATGACTGCGATCAGCCGGCATAAGGCTGCCTGCCAGCATTCGCTTGATCTTGTATTCCAGCCCGATCTTGTCATCCGACACCGGCCAGAGCTGCATCATGCGCTGGCCGAAGCGAAGCACCGGCGCCGGCAGCAGCCGCAAGTTCGCGGCAATGCGGCTGGCACGGTAGGTCAGATACCCGCCAAACAGCTCGTCCGCGCCCTCGCCGCTCAGGGCGACTTCGGTTTGCGTGCGGCTCAGCTTCGCCAGGAACCACAGCGGCAGCGCGCCCGCATCGGCGCTGGGCTCATCGGAGTAATACGCGAATTCCTGAATCGCGCTCTCCAGGTCCTGCTCCGGGTTCAGGTCGAGTTCCTCGTGCTCGGTGCCGTACTCCTCGACCATCCTGCGGATGTAGCTGCTCTCGTCGAAGCTGCGGCCGCGGAATGAGATCGAGAATGTCTTGATCTTCGACGACGTCGCGCGCGAGGCGTAATGCAGGATGGTCGAAGAATCCAGCCCGCCGCTGAGCCATACGCCAAGCGGAACATCGGAGATCAGGTGCTCGCGTACGGATTGCTGAAGCAGCTCGTCCAGCTCCTCGCAAGCCGAATTCAGCGAGTACGGCGCGGCATGCGGGTCAGGCAATCGCCAGTAGGTATCGGTGCGAATTTCGCCGTTGCGCCACTCCACCCAGGTCCCCGGCATGACTTTATAGACGCCTTCAATCATCGTCCACGGCGCCGGGATGTAATTCAGCGCCAGATAGCAATCCAGCGCGGCGGGACTGATGTTCCGCTCGATCTCCGGATGAATCAGGATCGCCTTCAGCTCCGAGCCGAAGAACAGCTCTTCGCCCTGCCGCGCGATGTAGAGCGGCTTAATGCCGACGCGGTCCCGCGCCAATACCAGGCGGCGACTGGATTCCGTCCACAGGCCAATGGCGAACATGCCGCGCAGGCGGGCAAAGCAATCGGTGTCCCACTCTTGAAAGGCGTGCAGGACGGTTTCGGTGTCGCAATGCGACTGAAACTTGTGACCGGCTTTTTCCAGTTCGGCGCGGAGTTCAAGGTGGTTGTAGATCTCGCCGTTGAAAACGATGACAATATCGCCGTCTTCCGAGCGGATGGGCTGGTCGCCCGATTCGAGATCCAGTATCTTCAGGCGGGTTGCGCCCAGCGAACAGACGGCGCCCTGGTGAGTGCCCTGCTGATCGGGTCCGCGATGTACGAGGGTTGCCGTAGCCGCAGTTATGCGGTCCGGACGCGGCAATCCGCTCTTATGTGTGAAACCAACTATTCCGCACACGTTACGAAAGCTCTGGAGCCCTGGAAACTGCCTTGTAACTAAACTATCACAATGGCAGCCGGGGAAGCTGCCGCCAAGGTCGTAGGGGCAGCCCGGCCCTGCCGCGTATCGCCTAAGATTGCTAAACCTTTTCCCGATAAGCTGCTTCGTATCAGGGCACGGCTTTCAGCCGTGCCCTACAACATATGAGATAGGGGTGGGCTTTCGCTGCTGCGACTTCCGTCGCAGCAGCGAAAGCCAAGATCGTTTGTGGCAGCTTATTTCGGCACGACTGAAAGTCGTGCCCTGATACGAAGCAACCGCGCCCGACGACTGGTTACTGACAACTGGCCGCTGCCTTTACGCCTCTCTCAACGCCCGCGTAATCGGCATCCTCGAGGCGCGGAACGCCGGCAGCAGCCCTCCAATGAAGCCCATCACGACCGCGAAGACCATGCCGAAGATCAGCACCGGCGGCGTGATCCGGAAGGCAAACGCCAGTTCGCTGAAGCTCTGGGTTGATCCCGTGCCGGCGGTGTAGCCGTTCATGGTAAAGGCCAGCAGGCAGCCCAGCGCCCCGCCGATCACCGCCAGCAGCACCGACTCCATCACAAACGACAGCAGAATGCTGAAGCGCGAGAAGCCCAGCGCGCGCAGCGTTCCGATCTCGCGCGTGCGTTGCGCCACAATGGCGTACATGGTGTTCATGGCGCCGAAGACCGCGCCGATGCCCATAATCACGGCTACAAACGCCGCCAGGCCGAGCAGCGCGCCCGCGGTCGGGCCGGCCTGGTCTTCGTAATATTTCGGCTCGGAATCGAGCTGCAACTGCACCCGCGGATTGGCGCGAATGTCTTTATCGAACGCGCCGAGTGTCGCCGGATTCGCCAGCCGCAAGGTCAATGACTCGCAACCGCCGTTGCGATGGATCGCCGGCGCCATCGCGTCGTAATCGCCCCAGATCTCGCTCTCAAAGGAGCTGCCATCGGCGGTAAACAGCCCCACAACTTTGAAATCGTGCTTCTGCACGCTGAAGGTGTCCCCGATATTGAGGCCGTCGACGCGGTCGGAAATCTTCTTGCCCACGATGACCTCAAACAATCCCGGTGTGAAGTTGCGGCCGGCGACGATCTTGACGTTGTTGCGCACCTGGAACGCCATGGGAGTCACACCGCGGAAGGTGATATTGGCTGGCTCGTGGTCGCTCTTGCGCGGCTTGTTGGTGAGGATGACG
>Ga0335074_10004432_pt1 | contig 19322 bp, 12 predicted proteins | sample Lox_Sample_23_FD_206715 | JGI IMG/M metagenome (GOLD analysis project Ga0335074, IMG submission 206715) | Soil microbial communities from Loxahatchee National Wildlife Refuge, Florida, United States - Lox_Sample_2.3 | ecosystem: Environmental > Terrestrial > Soil > Wetlands | place: USA... | reverse complement strand
CTGGCTGTCTGATCGTTCTGCGCGGTCAAGTATCCCGGCCGGAGCGCAGCCCGCTCGTAAGCCGCGCCGAGACCGCGCCGATGACTACTTGTAATCGGAACGCCGCACCTGTCGCTATGACGCCCGTTACAATGAGATGCTCTTAGAGGGGTTTCGCGAAGTAATGAGTGTTTCGTAACCAGTTGTCGTATCCGTGGCTAAGATCAAACAGCCGGTCTTAGTGATAAACCCAGGGAATCTCTGTGCCTGGTTTCCGTGTGACCGTCGGCGCCCTGCTCGGTGCAGGCGGCCTGCTGATCGCCATGGTCTGCCTGCCCGCAGCGGCCACCGCCGCCGATATTTCCATCACCTATGCCGGCCCGGACCCCAGTGGCAATCCGTACGACTTCACGGTGACCGCCGACGACGGCAATGGCCTGGCGATCACGAGCATGAGCGCCCAGCTCACGAACGCGACGACGGCTCAGGTCATCACCGTGCCGATGACGGCTCAGTCCACGCCGCCGCCCAACCTGAGTGCGCAGACCTGGGTGGCCGATCCCGCGATCTCGCCGTCGACCCTGCCGGCCGGCACGTACACCGTCACGGTCAACGCCGCGGACGCTGACGAGAACGACACCGGACTTCAGGCTCCAGGCTTCTCGTTCACCTACACGAGCACGCTCACCGCCTCTGCGCAGCCACCCACCGTCACGCAGGGATCGCAGAGTGTCACCTTCAGCGGCCAGCTGACGGGAGCCGCGCCGGGCGGTACGGCCACTCCCATCGCCGGAGCGCCGGTGCTCCTGAACGGCAGTCCCACCCAGGTGACCACCGACTCCAACGGCGATTTCAGCTACCAGGCGGCCGGCGTCACCCCCGGCACCTATACCTTCAGCGTCGCTGCCACCGCTACCTACTCGGCCGCCAGCGCGCCGGTCACGGTGGGGGCCGAGCAGGCTGTCACCTCGATGACCGTCCAGGCCAGCCCGGCCAACGTGACGGAAGGCAGCGAATCGGTCACCTTCACCGGCACGGTCCAGGTGACACCGGCCAACTCCCCGGCGGCGAGTATCGGCAGCGGCGTGCCGGTCTCCGTCAGCGTGGGTGGCGGAAGCGCCACCGTCGTTGCCAGTACGAACGCGAGCGGCAACTTCAGCTACACCGCCACAGATGTCACAGCAGCCGCCACCTACACCTTCAGCGTGACCTCGACCAGCCTCTACACCGCTGCGTCGGCCGCGGCGTCGGTGGGCACGTTCGCCGCACCGAGCACCATGACGGTGACCGCGGTGCCCGCCTACGTCACCTACGGATCACAGTCGGTGACCTTCGATGGCACGGTGACCGCAACGCCACAGGGTGGCTCCGCGCTCGGGCTCGGCAGCGGTGTACCAGTCAGCCTGACCGTCACCACCAGCCAGGGCAGCACGAATATGGGCCAGGTGACGACCACAGACGATGCGAATGGCGACTTCAGCTACACCGCCACCGGCCTGACTGCGGGCGGCACCTACACCTTCAGCACCGGCGGGACGAGCCTCTACACCAGCGCCTCGTACGCCGTTCCGGTCGCCCTTAACCCGGGCATGACGGCCGTGTCGGTAACCGCGAGCCCGCCGGATATCAACCTCGGCTCGTCGACCGTCACCTTCTCCGGCACCGTCAGCGTCACTCCGTTCGGCGGCACCTCATCGACAGGGGTAGGAAGCGGCGTGCCGGTGTACCTCAGCATCGGCGGCGGAACCGCCAGCCAGGTCGCGACGACCGACGACGCCAACGGCGACTTCACCTACAAGGTCAGCAACGTCACTCAGCCTGCTGACTATGTCTTCAGCGTGCAGGCAGCCAACTTCTACCAGGCCGGATCAGACTCGGTTCCGATCGGGCTGGACCAGGTCAACACGACCATCGCCGTCACTCCAAACCCCGCCAGCGTCACCGAAGGATCGCAGAGCGTAACTTTCAGCGGCACTGTTACCGGCGTCTCGCCAGAAGGCAGCGATCCTGTCCCGGTTGCGATCCAGGGTGCGCCGGTCGACGTGAGTATCGGCAGCGGTGCACCGCAGCAGGTCGCGATAACGGACTCGAACGGCCAGTTCACTTACACCGCGGCGGATATCTCGCAGCAGACCCCGTACGAGTTCAGTGTCGCCAGCACCAGTATGTACACGCAGGCCACCGCGGACGTGACGGTCGCCGCTGTCCAGGCGCCGATCCGCTTCAGGGACATCAAGGTGACTCCGTCCCCGCTCAGCTACGGCGCCCATGCCACGCTGGCAGGGGTCGTCCAGTATCAGTACAACGCCACCTGGACCGCGCTGCCAGGAGCGGTGGTGCAGCTGACCGAGGGCAGGCACAACCTCGGCTCGGTCACCACCAACTCGACCGGGCAGTTCACCGACAAGCTGCCCACCAACTACGGCGTCTCGTGGAAGGCCACCGTCGCTGCGGGCAATCTCAGTCAGCAGGCGTCGTACTCGGCGGAGATGACTGTCTACGTGCCGGTCACGGTCAAGTCCTTCTCGGCCAAGCTCGGGACCAATGACAAGGTCAGCGTCAAGGGCTGCATCACGACGTCGGCGCCGATCGGGCAGGGCCCGCAGCCGTTCACCAACATCGAGTACTCCGCGGCCAAGGGCGGGCCGTGGCATCTCTTCCGGACCGAGCTTGTGCTCGACCAGACGCCCCGCCCGGCGAGTTGCCGCACCGCTGAGGACTCGTACTTCAGCGGTTCCATCCAGGCCAAACTGGCCAACGCCTGGTACCGGGTGGACTATCCGGCGGCTAAGAGCCTGGGAATGTACAGTTTCGACGCCGCTACCGGGCCCGCGGTTCACGCCTGGAAGTATCCCACCAGGCTCACCCATTTCAGCATGTCCCCGACCCACGTCAAGAGCGGCAAGGACACGAACCTCAAAGCCGAGCTCGAGCAATTCACGAAGGGGGCGTGGCGACCCTGGGCCGGCCAGAAAGTGGTCCTCGAGGTTAGCTACCCGCAAGACCCTGGCGTCTATTACCGGCCGCAAAACGGCACCCGCCGCACGAACTCGAAGGGCTGGGTCACTGTCCCGGTGGCTGCCACCGGCAACAACTACGTCATCATCATGTACCTCTTCTACCTGGGGAACGGCCAGCATCTCGCGAGTCACACGAGCGGTGCCAAGCTGACGGTTGGCCATCCCAAGTCGCAGGCGACCGCGGCCACGATATGGCTCCTCGGTCCGTCACCAGGCGACGGCAACGTCGTGCTGCCGGAGCTATATCCCCGGCAGCTCTCCCTGACTCCGCTGCTCGAGGGCTAGCGTCAGCTTCCCGCGACTGCCTTCTTGTACAGCCTGGCGATGTTGGTCAGGAAGCGCGCCGAGTAGGACACGTCCGCGTAGATGCCGCCGAGCTCGTAGCCGCCGATGACACCGATGACGTCGCCGAGGCCGGTCTTAGTGCTGATGTTCATCAGGAACGGCCCGCCGCTGGTGCCGTCGGTGTAACCGCCGCAGTCGAAGACCATCTGCTGGTAACCCTTGAGGTCCAGCCTGGTCGCCGTGTTGTCGCACTTGATCGGCCGCTTGGCCGTGTCCGGATAGCCGATGACCCGCACCTGCGCGGGCAGCGCGACGGTGAACTTGACCATCTCGCCGCCAGTGCGCTTCTGGATCTTGTGACCGGGCCGGCCGATGAGCAGGAACGCGACGTCGTTGTTCGGGTCGTCGTGCTTCCGCCAGGCGGAGTCGATGAACTTGGCCCGCACCAGCCAGGTGCCATAGGGCGCCTTGCCGTCGTGATAGCCGGGCACGAAGGTCACAGTGCTGTGCTTGCCGAGCTTGCGGCCGAACATGCAGTGCGCGGCGGTGATGGCCAGGTCCTCATGCGGGCTCCGCACCACCGTTGCGGTGCAGAAATGCGACCGCCTCCCGTTGAAGGGCGCGAACAGCGCGCCGACCGCAGGCGTGCCGTTGAAAGACTTGCCCGTCGGCGTCGGCGTCGGTGACGGTGACGGCGAGGGCGAAGGTGAGGGCGAAGGCGAGGGCGAGGGTGAGGGCGACGTAGCGGGCGACGAGGAGACGGGCCCTGACGAGGGCGCGGACACGGACGGCGAAGCCGTTGTCAGCGCTCGCGAGTTAGCAGCCGTCGCGTCCTCCCAGGCGCCGGCAGCAGCGACAAGAACGCCGGCTGATGCAACTGTTGCGACTAGCGTGACTGCTCGGGTGAACCAGCTTGGCGCGGTTGCCACCCCAGCATGGTACGGGCGAAGGCTGCCGGCGTCCGGGATTTGCCCGCCGGGAACCGCTCAGGACCGGATCGCGATATCCAGCATCGCGGCCCACTGCGCGATGATGCGCTCACGGCGGCGGGAGTCGTCGGCAAGCGTGTCCGCCAGCCCGAGTCCGCGAGCGAGGTCCAGAGTCGCCTGCACGGCCTCGTGCACGCCCGGTGCCGACTCGTCCGCGCCGAGCAGTTCGATGGCGGCCTTATGCGCCTCCCGGCCGAGGCGCGCCTCGAGGGGCAGCACGTGCTCGCGCAGGATGTCGTTCGCCGAAGCCGCCGCCCACAGTTGCAGGGCGGCGCGAAACAGCGGCCCGGCATACAGCCGCACCAGCAGCCGCACGACGTCCGGCGTGCGATGCGCACCGCCGCCAGGCAGCCGGGCTGCCTCGCGACGGATCTCTGCCAGCCGCTGCTCAGCCATGTGCTCGATCGCCGCGGTGAGCAAGTCCTCGCGGGTCGGAAAGTAGTGCTGCGTCGCCCCGCGCGAGACGCCGGCTCGCTCGGATATCAGTGACACGCTGGCGGCGCTCCAGCCGAGCTCGGCGAGGCAGCTGACCGCAGCCTCGAGCAGCCGGGCACGAGTAGCCCAGCCCCGGTCCTGGCGCGGCTCCCGCCCGAGCGCGCTGACAGCCATCTGGCCTACGCCCCCATCGGAATCAGTCGGCCGCCCAGGACGGCCGTCGTTTCTCGAGAAACGCGGCCATGCCCTCCGCCGCCTCTGCCGAGGCGAACAGCCGGGCGGAGAGCTCCGCTAGCGCACCGGCCCTCGCGTCGAAGTCGTGCCGAACGGCCGCGGTGAGCAACGGCTTCGTTTCCCTCAAACCCTGGGGCGAGGCGGCGCGCAGCCGGTCGAGCACGGCCAGCGTCCCGGCATCGATGTCCTCCACCGCCTCGGTGATCAGCCCGATCCGCGCGGCCGTCGCGGCATCGAACGTCTCGCCGGTCAGGTAGTACCGGCTCGCCGCGCGCGGGTCCATCCTCGGCAGCGTGGTCAGCGAGATCACCGCGGCCGCGAGCCCTAGCTTCACCTCGGTGAACGCGAACGTCGACGCGGGCCCGGCCACCACGATGTCGCAGGCGCCGACCAGGCCAAGGCCGCCGGCCCGGACGTGCCCGTCGATGCTGCCGGCCACCGGCTTGGGCAGCGTGACGATGAGCCGCAGCAGCGCAATCAGCCGCTCCGCGCCGGTGGTCATGCCGCCCTGGCGAGCCTCGCTGAGGTCCGCCCCGGCGCAGAACGTGGAGCCGGTGTGGGTCAGCTCGACCGCACGCACGCTGTCATCGTCCGCCGCCCTGGTCAGCGCACTGGTCAGCTGCTCGACCAGCGCCGCCGACAGCGCGTTCCGGTTGCGCGGCGAGTCGAGCGCGACCCTGGCAATGCCACGGTCGGCTGAGTACTGCACGAGCTGGTCAGCCATCGGCAGGTCTCCCTAGTAGGACTTCGGCAGGCCGAGCGAGTACTGCGCGACGAAGTTGAGGATCATCTCCCGGCTGACCGGCGCGATGCGGGTCGTCCGGACGTTCGCCAGCATCCCGGCGAGCCCGAACTCTCTGGTCATGGAGCTGCCGCCGAGGGACTGGATGGCCTGGTCGACGGTCCGCACGCTGGCTTCGGCTGCCGCGTACTTGGCCATGTTCGCCGCCTCGCCCGCGCCCATGTCATCGCCCTGGTCGTACAGCGTGGCTGCCTTCTGCATCATCAGCTTCGCCAGCTCGACCTCGACCTTTACCTGGGCAAGCGGGTGCGCGAGACCCTGGTGCGCGCCGATCGGCACGCTCCAGACCGTCCGCTCCCTGGCGTAGCTGACGGCCTTGGCCAGTGCATACCGTGCCGAGCCGATCGCCATCGCCGACGCCATGATCCGCTCCGGGTTCAGTCCGGCGAACAGCTGCTGCAGCGCGGCGCCCTCCTCCCCGACCAGGGCCGTCGCGGGGAGCCGGACGTCGTCGAGGAACAGCAGATACTGCTTCTCCGGCATGACGATGTCCATGTCGATCGGCTCGTACACAAAGCCCGGCGTTCCAGTCGGCACGACGAACAGCGCGGGGCGCAGTCTGCCGGTCTTGGCGTCCGCGGTGCGACCCACAATCAGCACCGCCTCCGCCTCGTCAACACCGGAGATGTAGATCTTGCGGCCGGACAGCACCCAGGTATCGCCGTCGCGGGTCGCCACGGTGGAGAGCTTGTGCGAGTTCGAGCCCGCGTCCGGCTCGGTGATCCCGAACGCCATGATTGCCGAGCCGCTGGCGATCTTCGGCAGCCAGTGTTCCTTCTGCTCAGCAGTGCCGAACCGCGCGATAATCGTGCCGCAGATGGCTGGCGACACCACCATCATGAGCAGTCCGCAGCCCGCTGCGGCGAGCTCCTCCAGCACGATGGCCAGCTCGTACATGCCCGCGCCGCCACCGCCGTACTGCTCGGGCAGGTTGACGCCGATGAAACCGAGCCTGGCCGTCTCCTGCCACAGCTCGGTCAGCCGGCCGCCGTTCCGTGCCTGCCTGGTGTAGTACTCGTAGCCGTACTTGCCCGCCAGGTCGGCTACCGCCGACCGCAGCGCTTGCTGCTCGTCGGTCTCGGTGAAGTTCACTCTGACTCCCTGAGGTTCATAGGTCCTCCGCAGACTTCACGACGGCAAGCACGCTGCCCACCTCAACCTGCTGGCCCGGCGCGGCCGGCAGCTCGACCACGACCCCCGCGGCCGGCGCCGCGATGACGTGCTCCATCTTCATGGCCTCAAGCCAGAGCAGAGGCTGACCGGCCCGGACCTGATCTCCCACGGTGACGCCGACCCTGGCCACCGTTCCCGGCATCGGCGCGAGCAGCGACCCCGGCGCCGCCTGGCCCGCCGGATCGGTGAACCGGCTGACTGGCTCGAGCGCCACCGGGCCGAGCGCTGAGTCGATGCAGGTCAGCCCCGGGTAGGCAGCGACCTCGAAGCGGTGCAGCACGCCGGTGATCTCAAGCTGCACCAGGTCCGGCGTCATCGACACCAGCCGAGGATCCGAGCTGCTGTCGCTGACGTTGCCGTCCGTGACGGGTCCGTCGGTGACGAGGCCGTCCCGAGTGAGCCGGTAGCTGACCTCGTACCGGCCGGACTGCGGGGACGCGCCGGAGCCGCTGGATGCGCCCGCCAGCGTGTAGTCCTTGCGCTGAAACTGGGACGGCACGTTGCGCCAGCCGGGCGGGAGTCCGCTCTGCACCTTGGCGCGCGCCTGCCGGTCGGCGGCGTCGGCCAGCGCGGCCGACAGTGCTGACAGCCGCCGCGCCTGCTCGCTCGCGAGCGGCGCAGCCAGGGCGGCGAGGTCGTTGGTCTCGAGGAACGCGGTGTCCGTCTCGCCGGACACGAACGCCGGATGCCGCAGCGCTCGGACCAGCAGATCCCGGTTACTGGTCAGGCCGTGGATACGCGCCCTGGCTAGCGCCGCCGCCAGCGCCGAGGCAGCTTGCTCACGGTCGGGCGCCCAGCAGATGACCTTGGCCAGCATCGGGTCGTAGTAGATTCCGACCTCGCTGCCGTCGCGCACGCCCGCATCGAGCCGGAGCAGCGGTCCGGCCGCCGTCCCGGCCGTCTCGAACTCGGCCCGCACGCCCGGCACCTCGAACCGGTGCAGCGTGCCACTCTGCGGCTGCCAGCCAGCTGCGGGGTCTTCCGCATACAGCCTGGCCTCGATCGCATGGCCGGTGCTCGGTGGCGGTCCGCCAGCAGGCAGCGCTCGCCCGGCGGCGATCTGCAGCTGAAGCGCGACCAGGTCGAGCCCGGTCGTCGCCTCGGTGACCGGGTGCTCGACCTGGAGCCTGGTGTTCATCTCCAGGAACCAGAACCGGCCGTCGTCCGCGGCGAGGAACTCGACTGTGCCGGCGCTGACATATCCGACCGCCGCGGCCGCTCCGCGCGCAGCATCGAACAGGCGCTCCCGCATCTGCGGCAGCCGCTGAACGAGCGGCGACGGTGCTTCTTCGATGATCTTCTGGTGCCGGCGCTGAATCGAGCACTCGCGCTCGCCCACAGCCCAGACTGTCCCGGAGCCGTCGGCCAGGATCTGCACTTCGATGTGGTGTCCCCGCGGCAGGTACGGCTCGCAGAACACGGCCGGGTCGCCGAACGCCGATGCCGCCTCGGACCTGGCGGCCGTCAGCTCGCCGGGCAGCTCGGCCAGCGTGCGGACGACCCGCATCCCCCGGCCGCCGCCGCCCGCGGACGCCTTGATCAGCACCGGCAAGTCGGCCTCAGCCAGCACGTCCGGCTCGAGTCGCGGCAGCACCGGCACCCCGGCCTCGGCCATCAGCGCCTTCGCCCGGACCTTGCTGCCCATCGCCTCGATCGCGGCCGGCGGCGGGCCGATCCAGGTCAGCCCGGCGTCCTGGACGGCGCGGGCGAAGGCGGCGTTCTCGGACAGGAAGCCGTAGCCAGGATGCACGGCGTCGGCATCGCACCGCAGTGCCGCCGAGACCAGCAGGTCCGCGCGCAGGTACGTGTCGGCCGCTGCGGCACCGGGCAGCCGCACTCCCACGTCGGCCTCGGCCACGTGCGGCGAGCCGGCGTCAGCATCGGAGTAGACAGCAGCGGTCGACAGCCCCACCGTCCGGCACGTCCTGAAGACGCGCCGCGCGATCTCGCCGCGGTTCGCGACCAGCACCCGGTTCAGCACGGACACTGCTCTCACATCCGGAACACGCCGTAGCCGGACGTGCCACGAACCGGCGCGCCGTGGATGACCGAGAGACACAGTCCGAGCACCGTGCGGGTATCACGCGGGTCGATGATGCCGTCGTCGTAGATCCGGCCAGACAGGAACATCGGCAGCGACTCCGCCTCGATCTGCCCCTCCACCGCCGCTCGCATCGCTGCGTCGGCGTCCTCGTCGAACGGCCTGCCTGCCGCCTGCGCCGACGCTCGCGACACGATCGACAGCACCCCGGCGAGCTGCGCCGGTCCCATCACCGCGGACTTGGCGCTCGGCCAGGCGAACAGGAATCGCGGGTCGTAGGCGCGCCCGCACATGCCGTAGTGCCCGGCCCCGTAGGAAGCGCCGAGCAGGATCGAGATGTGCGGCACGGCCGAGTTCGAGACGGCATTGATCATCATGGCGCCGTGCTTGATGATCCCGGCCTGCTCGTACTGCGCGCCTACCATGTACCCGGTGGTGTTGTGCAGGAAGATGAGCGGCGTGTCCACCTGGTTCGCCAGCTGGATGAACTGAGCCGCCTTTTGCGACTCCGCGCTGAACAGGACACCCTGCGCGTTGGCCAGGATGCCGACCGGGTAGCCGTGCACGCTGGCCCAGCCGGTCACCAGGCTGGTCCCGTAACTCGGCTTGAACTCGTCGAAGTCTGAGCCGTCCGCGACCCTGGCGATGACCTCCCGCGGATCAAACGGCACCCGCAGGTCGGGCGGCACGATGCCGATGAGGTCCGCCTCGTCGTAGCACGGCGGCACTACCTCCCGCGGTGCCACCGCAGGCGCCGGACCCTGCTTCCGCCAGTTGAGCCTGGCCACGATCCGCCGCCCGATCCGGATAGCATCTTCCTCCCCCACCGCCAGGTAATCAGCCAGCCCGGACGTGCGCGCATGCATGTCGGCGCCGCCGAGCGACTCGTCGTCGGACTCCTCGCCAGTCGCCATCTTGACCAGCGGCGGCCCGCCGAGGAACACCTTCGATCGTTCGCGGATCATCACCACGTGATCGGACATGCCGGGCAGGTACGCGCCGCCGGCGGTCGAGTTGCCGAAGACGATGGCGATCGTCGGGATGCCGGCGGCCGACAATCTGGTCAGGTCGCGGAACGTGCGGCCGCCCGGGATGAAGATCTCCTTCTGCGTCGGCAGGTCCGCGCCGCCGGACTCGACCAGCGACACCAGCGGCAGCCGGTTGGCCAGCGCGATGTCGTGCGCGCGGAAGGTCTTCCGCACCGACCACGGGTTGCTCGTGCCGCCGCGCACCGTGGGATCGCTCGCCGAGATCAGGCACTCGGTGCCCTCGATCACCCCGATACCGGTGACCACGCTGGCGCCGATTGCAAATTCTGTTCCCCAGGCCGCGAGGGGCGATAGTTCCAGGAACGGGGTGTCCGGGTCCAGCAGCAGCTCGATCCGCTCGCGAGTCAGGAGCTTGCCACGAGCCCGGTGACGGTCAATGTACTTCGGCCCGCCCCCGGCGATCGCCTTCGCCTGCTCGGCCTCGATCTCGGCGAGCTTCGCCAGCATGGCCTCGGCGTTCGCGGCGAAGCCAGCCGACGTGACGTCCAGCGCCGATCGCAGCGCCGTCATGGTGTTACCCCAGGAGAGAGGAGAGCCTCGGGCACTTCGAGGTACCGCGATCTCAGCCACTCACCCAGCGCCTTGGCCTGCGGGTCGAACCGGGCGGCCGCGGCGACGCCCTCGCCGAGGATGCCTTCGATGACGAAGTTGACCGCATGCAGGTTCGGCAGCAGATAGCGGCGCACCCTGAGGTCGGCAAGCTCGGGCAGCAAGTCGCGCAGCGCGTCGACGGTGAGCGTGGCGGCCAGCCAGGGCCACGCGGCCGGATCACGGGCCCAGACCCCGACGTTCGCGTCACCGCCCTTGTCGCCGCTGCGAGCACCGGCCACAGTGCCGAGCGGGACGCGGCGCGCCGGGCCAGAGCCGGCCCATGGCGGAAGAGCGGCGGGCGCTGCGGGCTCCAGCGGCTGAGTGACGGGCGGATCGGTCACGTCAACCGACTCACCGGACGGCAGCACCGCGACCTGGCGGACCCCGGATCGGTCCAGGTAGGCGGCGGTAAACACGCCGTAGGGCTGCGCGTCGCCGGGCGGCGCGGTCAGGTGGAAGCCGGGATAGCTGGCCAGCGCCAGTTCGACGGCGGCACCAGAGAACGCCCGGCCGATCGCCTTCTGGTCGCTGCTTCGCACCACGCAGCGCAGCAACGCGCTGGCCTGCTCCTCGGTCGCTGCGTCCGGCTGGTCGGTCCGGACGAGTTCCCACTGGGCATCTGGCGGCAGGGCGGCGGCGAGCTGACTCTTGACGATGTGCGCCTTCTCCACGATGTCGAGGCCGGTGAGCACGAACTCGACCTGGTTACGGTAGCCCCCGAGAGTGTTCAGCGAGACCTTCAGCGTGCGCGGCGGCGGCTCGCCACGCACGCCGCTGATCGCCACCCGGTCCGGCCCGGCCTGCCGGAGCTGGATGGTGTCCAGTCGCAGCGTCGCGTCCGGCCCGGCGTACCGAGGGCCGGCCACTTCGTATAGCAGCTGCGCGGTCACCGTGCCGACCGTGACCGCGCCGCCCGTGCCGGGATGCTTGGTGATGACGCTGGACCCGTCGGCCGCGACCTCGGCAATCGGAAAGCCAGGATGACGCAGGTCGGCGATCTCGGTGAAGAACGAGTAGTTCCCGCCGGTCGCCTGGGCGCCGCATTCGATCACGTGCCCTGCCGCCATCGCGCCCGCAATGGCGTCGAACTCGTGCGGATGCCAGCCGAAGTGCGCGGCAGCCGGACCGACGACCAGCGACGCATCGGTGACCCGGCCGGTGACGACCACGTTCGCCCCGGCATCCAGGCAGGCCGCGATTCCCCAGCCGCCGAGATAAGCGTTGGCCGCGACCGGCTCACCGTAGCCCAGGTCAGCAGCGCGCGGCAGCAGGTCGTCACCGGTCACGTAGCCGATCTTCGGCGCCAGGCCGAGCCGTGCCGCGAGTTGGGCGATGGCGTCAGCCAGACCGGCCGGGTTCAGGCCGCCGGCATTGGTGACGATCGCGACGTTCTTGTCCAGCGCCGGGCCGAGGCAGTCCTCGAGCTGCCGCAGGAATGTCCGGGCGTAGCCGAGGCCGGGGTCGCGGAGCCTGTCCCGGCCCAGGATGAGCATGGTCAGCTCGGCCAGGTAGTCCCCGGTCAGCACGTCTAGCTCGCCGCCCTCGAGCATCTCCCGCATCGCGGCCAGCCGGTCACCGTAGAAGCCGGAGGCGTTGCCGATCCGGATCGGCGCAAACTCTGGCACAGACGCCTCCGGTCACGGTCGGCCGCCGGTCGAGAGAAACAAGCGTACGTGACTGTTTTACGCCACTCCCGAGCCGCCTTTGCACCCGCCCCGACCCTCAACCTGCGGACGGTGGGCCTCATGGTCACCGGTGACCGGCAGTGAGAACCGGCGCTGCCGCTGACATCAACGCATTAGTCAACTTGCTTGACCATTGCCGCTTCGACCGTTAGCGTGCAGAGCCGTGGTGCAGAGCGTCGACACCGAGCGGCCGCCCCCGACAACGTGGCCGGAGTTCTTTCGCGACGTCGCCGGCCGCGTCGCCGTACGCGGGCGGACGCTGCTGCCAGGAGCCGGCAACGAGGCGGTCTGGATACGGCCAGCGCTCGTTGTCATCGCGGCCCTCTCCGCCTGGTCATACGCCTGGCGCGCGAACCGTCCGGTGAACATCGAGATCTACTACGCGGCCGCGGCGCGCAGCATGACGGCCGGGCTGTCGAACTTCTTCTTCGGCGCCGTCGACCCGGCCGGCACGGTGACGACCGACAAGCTGCCTGGTGCGTTCTGGCTGCAGGCCATTAGCGTCGGAGTCTTCGGACCGCACCCGTGGGCGCTGGTGCTGCCGCAGGTCATCGAGGGCACGCTGACCGTGTTCGTGCTGTACCACGCGGTGCACCAGATTGCCGGGCCGAAGGCCGGACTGGCCGCAGCCGCATTGCTCGCGATGTCGGCGGCGACGATCGCGCTCAACCGGGGCAACATCTCCGACACGCTCATGATCCTGCTCGCGGTGCTGGCGGCCGACTCGGTCATCACGGCCGTCAGGACCGGCAGGCGACGGCCGCTGCTGCTCACCGGGGTGTGGGTTGGCCTGGCATTCCAGGCCAAGATGCTCGAGGCGTGGCTTGTACTGCCAGCCCTGGCCGTCTGTTATCTCATCGCTGCGGACGGCGGCTGGCTGCAGCGGCTGCGCCGGTGCGCCGCGATGGCAGGGCTCGCGGTCGTCATATCGCTGAGCTGGATGAGCCTGGTCACCGTCTGGCCGTCTGCCGACCGGCCCTACGTCGACGGGAGCACTGACAACTCCGCTTTCCAGCAGGTGTTCGTCTACAACGGATTCGGCCGGCTGGACGAGTCGACGCCGGACCAACTGCTGAGCCGCACCCTCAAGGAGGGGATTCCGGTCGCGCCGCCGCCGTCGGCCTGGTACCGCCTGCTGACCGGTGAGTTCGGGCGCGACGTGGCGTGGCTGCTGCCGGCTGCGATCATCGCGCTCGTGGCAGGCGTCGCCGCGCGGCGCCGCCAACCGCGCACCGATCTGGTGCGCGCCGGGCTGCTGCTGTGGGGGCTCTGGCTGATCGCGCTCTTCATCGCCTTCTCCGCCGCTACGACGATCCTCACCTACTACACGGCCGCGCTCTCGCCCGCGATCGCCGGGCTGCTCGCCATCGGACTGACGCTCGCCTGGCGCCGGCGCGCCAGGCTCAGTACGTGGCTGACAGTCGGACTTGCGGTTCTAGCGACGGCGGCTTACGGAGCATGGCTGCTGCCCGGCAGCGGAACCGGCCTCCCAGCCTGGCTCCGGCCCGCTCTCATCGGACTCGCCGCAGCAGCAGTCTGCGTCCTCGGCGCTGCCTGCTGGCGGTGCCGCACGCCTGCTGGGACCGGGCCAGCCGGCCCAGGGCGCGCGCTTGCTGCCGTCACCATTGTGGTCGCGGCCGCCTGCGCGCTGATCGTGCCTGCCGTCGCCGCGTCGTCTGTCGTGACCAGCGGCCTCGGGCCGTTTCAGACGCCCTTCGAGTCGGCTCGCGTGACGGCCGACATCACGGCGTTCCAGGGGGCAAGCTTCGACATCGGCCCGGCACTGACCGCGCTTGAGCGCGGCCAGGTCGCCGAGACCGACCTGATGGCGATCCAGACCGCGGCTCTCGCGGCGCCCTTCATCTGGGCTAGCGGGCGCGAGGTGCTGCCGATCGGCGGGTTCACCGGCACCATTCCCGAGCCGACGCTCGGCACCATTCAGGGCCTCATCCGGACCGGCGTGGTCCGCACATTCCTGCAGTCACCAACCACAACCGACCCGCGGCTCGTCTGGATCGCCCGGCACTGCCGCGCTATCAAGGCGCGCTCTGGCCCGAAGTCGACGCTCCGGATCGCGGTGTACTTCTGCCTGCAGGGCATTTAGCGGGCATCCTGATCAGCGAGGCCCATGGCGTCCAGGATGAACGCCGATACCTCGGCCTCGTAGCGCAGGTGGCCGAACCGGCCGGACGGGCCAGTGTGCGCACCTGCCCCCAGCTCGACCCGGAACAGCACCCGGCTATCCGCGGTGTCCGTCGCCCGCAGCCGGGCCACCCACTTGGCCGGCTCGTGCACGAGCACTCGCGGGTCGTGCACGGCGCCAGTCACCAGCAGGTCCGGCCGGTGTCCCGACGGCGGATTGTCGTACGGGGAGTACGAGCGCAGGCAGGCGTAGTCGTCCGGGTCGCGCGGGTCACCCCATTCGTCCCACTCGTTGATGGTCAGCGGAATGCCGGGATCGAGCATCGTCGTCACGACGTCCACGAACGGAACCTCGGCGACCACGGCACGCCACCGGCGTGGCGCGCGCGAGTACACCGCACCCTGCAGCAGGCCGCCCGCCGACAGCCCGCGGCTGACGATCCGCTGGCCGTCCACCAGCGCGGAGCCAGCAGCGTCGCCGGCCAGCCAGCCCGCGACATCGATGAAGTCGCCGAACGTCGTCGGCTTGGCACGCAGCCGGCCCTGCTGCCACCACTGCCGTCCACCTTCGCCGCCACCGCGGACGTGTGCCACCGCATAGACGACGCCGCGGTCCAGCAGCGACGGAAGGCTGCGGTCGAACTCGGCGTCGAGCGACGACTCGTAGGCGCCGTATCCGTACAGGAGGCACGGAGCTGTCCCGTCCAGCGGGGTGTCCGATCGATAAGCGAGGGAAACGGGGATGTCTGTGCCGTCGGCCGCCCGCGCGCTGATGCGCTCGGTGCGGTACCCGCTGGCCTCGTATCCCGGCACCTGCGCTTGCTTCAGCGCGCGCCGTTCAACGGTCCGCAGGTCCAGCTCCGACCAGCGCGCCGGCTCGATCAGCGACTCCTCGGCGATGATCACGGCTGCCGACGCGTACTCGGTCGCATGCGCCACCGTGATCGCGCCCGCGGGCAGCGCAGCCGGGATCTCCCTGACCGCGCTGCCGTCCGGTGCGGTCACGGCCAGCAGCGGCGCGCCGTCGCGGCGCAGCGTGAGCAGCAGGTGCCCGGCCAGCACGTCACACCGGACCAGGCGGGTGTCGGCGCGGGCTGGCGCGACAGCAGGGCAGTCGACCGGCGTCCAGTTCGCCCGGCCCGGTGCGGCTACCGGTGCGCGCATTAGCGTGAACTCGGCCTGCCCGTCGTCGGTCACAATCAGCAGGTCACCGCCGCCGCCGGCCGGGTCCGCGAAGTGGTCAACCCGATACTCGATGCCGCGACGACGCGGCTCGACCACGACCGGGGCGCTGAGCGGACGATCAGCCGGGAGGATGCGCACCTCCGTCGTGTCGCGGGACTCCACGGTGATGATGATGAGCTGGCTGCTCCGTGCCGCTGTCAGCGTCAGCTCGTACCGCGAGTCGTTCTCTTCGTAGACGAGCTGGTCCGTGGCGGCTGCCGTGCCGATCGCGTGCCGCCAGACCTGATACGGCCGGTTGAGATCGTCCGGCACCAGGTAGAAGAAGTACGCGCTGTCGCTGCTCCAGGCGCCGCCCGGATAGCTGCGCTCGATCACGTCTGGAAGCTCCTGCCCCGCCTCCATGTAGGTGAACGCGAGCCGGTAAATCTCCGCGCCCGAGGTATCCGCTGACCAGGCCAGCAGCCGGTTGTCGGGGCTCGGCAGGGCGACGCCGGTGGCTGCGTAACCGGTGCTGACGGCGAGCAGGTTCTCGTCCAGGAGCAATTCCGCGTAGCCCGCGGCTACGCCGCCTCCGGTCGCCACGGCCTCCATAGGAGCGCGCCAGAGCTGGCGGTTCTCCGCGCCGGCCGGTGTCCGGTGCCAGTACCGGTAGCCGCGCAGCGTCCAGCCGACCGAGTCGTCGGCGGCTGCGGGCGTCCGGGCGACGGCCTCCGCGTACAGCTTGCCGGTCAGCGCCGCGAGGCGCGCGGTCTCGGCGTCGTAATAGGCACGCTCGGCCGTCAGGTACGTCAGCAGCTCGGCCGAGTCGTGGTCGCGCATCCAGGCGTACTCATCGACGTCTCGGTCGCCGTGCAGCTCACGGACCGACGGCAGACGCGGCGCGGCCGGTGGCTGGGTGGACGGAGCTTGCGGCATCAGGTCACTCTCCACTGCTGGCCTCGCAGGTGCTGGCCTCGCGGGTGCTGGCCTCGCGGGCGCTGGCCTCGCGGGTGCTGGCCTCGCGGGCGCTGGCCTCACGGGTGCTGCTGTCGCCGGAGCTGGCGATCCGGCCAGCCGCGATGAGCAGCTCGCGGACACCGCTGGCGGGCAGGCCGGGCGCGACGTGGCCGGCTCTGCCGATGACGGTGGGCGCGGCGAGCAAGCTGTTCAGCACCGCTTCTTCGGTCGCCTCGACCACCGCCGCGAAGAACGGGTCAAGCTCGCGGCCGGAGAGCGGCGTGCTGCCGGGCGGCAGTACCGAGTCTCTGGCCGCGCGGAGCCCGGTGGCGAGCGCCAGGAAGATCTCCCCGCTGCCATGGCTCGCGGTGGACCCGGTCCTGGCGAGGCCGAGCCCGGCCCGCCGGGCCAGCCGGGCGCAGGCCGCGTGGTCGAGCGGCGCGTCAGTAACGACGACCGTGATGCACGAACCGGCTGGCCACGGCGGGCTGGTGTCATCGGCCGAGTCGTCAGACGGCAGCAGCCTGCCGATCGGCACGCCGTCGATGGTGAGCCGTTCCCGTCCGCCGAAGTTAGACATCAGCAGCACGCCGACGGTGTGCCCGGACGGCACCAGCCGGGACGAGGTTCCGATCCCGCCCTTGAAGCCCAGGCAGCGCATGCCAGTGCCGGAGCCGACGGCGCCCTCGGCGGGCGGTCGCCGCACCGGCGCCGCGCTGGCGGCTCGCGCGGTGACCAGGGCAGCGGCGACATCGTCGGCGCTGACCTGCATCCGGCGCACGTCCGACAGATAGCTGTCGTCGCACTCGGCCACGATCGGGATGATCACGTCGTCCGCGATGCCCGGATTCTCGGCGAGCAGGAGCTCGCAGGCGGCATCGTAGACGCGGCCGACCTGCATGGTCGAGGTGAGGAAGACGGGCGTCTCGGCCAGCCCCCATTCCGCCGCGGTGAGGAAGCCGGTGCATTCGCCTGCGCCGTTCAGCACAGCGCCGCCGACCGGAACCGGGCTGGCGAAGGTGTTCCCGCCCGGATCGATCACGGTCACGCCCGTTCTGGCCACGCCTCGCCCGGCGGGCGGATCCGGCTCGTCTCGCCAGATGGTGGCGTGCCCGACGCCCACGCCCGGCACATCGGCGATCGAGGCAGTTGGCCCCGGCGGCAGCACCCCTATCCTGATGCCAAGATCACGGGCTCGCGTGGCAGGTGCATTCGGCAGACCCACCCCGCGAGCATGCCACGGAAGGGGCCGGCTGATGCGCATCGAGGGTGGCCTTCCCGCTGCCGGCGCTGGCCAGCTCGGGATTGACGTCGTGTGGCACGAGGACTGCCTGCTGCACCGGCCGGACGGCGAGGTCTGGCTCGGCCAGCGCGACGAGGGCACCGAGGTACCAGAGCGGGCGACGACCATCCTGGAGACGCTGACCAGCGCGGGAGCGCCGGTCGTGCCAGCGCATCCGCATGCGAGGGCAGCCGCGTCGGCCGTGCCTGGCGCAGGGCCGGCCGTGCCTGGCGCAGGGCCGGCCGTGCCTGACGCAGTACTGGCCGTGCCTGACGCAGTACTGGCCGTGCCTGACGCAGTACTGGCGGTGCATGACGGAGCGCTCGTCGAGCACCTGGCGACGATCTGGGCCGACTGGGAGGCCCGCGGCTACCCGGCCGACTACGGCCGGGACCGCGTGGTGCCGTATGTCTTCCCGACTGCGGCCATGCTGGCCGGCTTGCCGCTGCGGTCGCCAGCGGCAACGCACGCACAGGTCGGAATGTTCTGCTATGACACGATGACCCTTGTCGGTCCGGGCAGCTGGGAGGCGATCCGCGCGGCGGCAGACTGCGCTGCCACTGCCGCGGCACTGATCACGTCAGGTCGTCCCGCCGCTTACGCGCTGTGCCGCCCGCCCGGTCACCACGCTGGCCCCGCTGGATACGGCGGTTCCTGCTACCTCAATAACGCCGCAGTCGCCGCGCAGGCGCTCCGCGACGGCGGCGCAGGGCGCGTCGCGATCATCGACATCGATGCGCACCACGGCAATGGCACGCAGGCGATCTTTTACGACCGGGCCGACGTGTTCTACGGCAGCCTGCACGTCGATCCAGGCGCCGGCTGGTTCCCGCACTACATGGGCTTTGCAACCGAGCGCGGGACCGGGGCGGGCGCGGGCGCGAACCGGAACGTCCCCCTTCCGCCGGGCACCGGCGACGAGGAGTGGCTGGCGGCGATCGACGAGTTGTGCGCCGAGGTCGAGAGGCACGGCGCGGAGGCCATCGTGCTCTCGCTCGGAGTCGATGCCGCAGCCGCTGACCCAGAGAGTCCGCTTCAGGTGACCGCCGCGGCGTACCAGGCCGCAGGCGAGCGCATCGGCCGACTCGGGCCGGTGGCTGCCGTGCAGGAGGGTGGCTACGACCTGGCCTCCCTGGGCGGGTACGTGCTGGCGACGCTGACCGGAGTGCAGGCCGGGCTCGCCCCGTCGTAGTCGTCCGTGCGCACGCCCGCCACGACGGCAGTGCGTCGCCACGCCGTGGGCGACAATTGCCCCGTGCCGGTTATGCAGCCATAATCTGCATGCGTCCGGCCAGCGGGGACGGATCAACGTCGGGGGCTGCCATGCGCATCAGCGCCAGACGCTTTGTTGTTCCGGTTATCGCCGCGACCGCGGCCGGCCTGATCGGCGGTGGCGCCGGGCTCGCGGCCGCCACGACCGCGAAGCCAGCCGGCCCCGCGAAACACGCGAGCACCGCGAAACACGCGAGCACCGCGACACACGCGAGCACCGCG
>Ga0335074_10004431_pt1 | contig 19325 bp, 15 predicted proteins | sample Lox_Sample_23_FD_206715 | JGI IMG/M metagenome (GOLD analysis project Ga0335074, IMG submission 206715) | Soil microbial communities from Loxahatchee National Wildlife Refuge, Florida, United States - Lox_Sample_2.3 | ecosystem: Environmental > Terrestrial > Soil > Wetlands | place: USA... | reverse complement strand
TGGCGGCTGAGGAGCTCTATGAGAGGGCGATTCGTTCTGCACGTGCTCAAGGCTTTGTGCACATTGAGGCGGTGGCCAATGAGTGGGCTGGACGCTTCTATGCGGCGCGGGGCTTCGCGACGATAGCGAATACCTATCTACGCGATGGACGACACTGCTACCTTCGTTGGGGAGCGGACGGAAAGGTTCAACAACTAGAGCAAGTGTATCCGCTGCTCAAAGCGGGGAGCCCTGCCTCCGATGCCATAACCACGATACTGGCTCCCGTCGAGCATCTCGATCTGGCTACCGTGATCGAGGTCTCCGAAGCAGTTTCCGGTGAGATCGTTCTGGAGAAACTGATTGACACGCTCATGCGGAAGGCGATCGAGCACGCGGGTGCGAACCGCGGCTTGCTGATTCTTCCGCGAGGTAACGATTATCTGATAGAGGCCGAAGCCACGACGAACAGCGCTGACGTGAAAGTCAATTTACGGCGCGAGCGAGTGACGGCAACCGCTCTGCCGGAGGCGGTTGTTCGCTATGTCCTTCGGACGAAAGAAAGTGTCCTATTGCATGATGTCGCGGGCGACAACCCGTTTTTCACCGATGACTATATTCGCGAGCATCGGGCGCGATCGATCCTGTGTCTACCGATAGTTAAGCAGACCAGGCTACTCGGGATGCTGTATCTTGAAAATCATCTGACGCGGAAGGCTTTCACTCCCGCGAGCATCGCTATCCTCAAGCTGCTTGCATCCGGGGCTGCGATCTCGCTGGAAAATGCGCGCCTGTATCGGGAGCTCGCGGAGCGCGAAGCGAGGATCCGGCGGCTCGTCGATGCCAACATTATCGGAATATTTATCTGGGATCTGCAGGGTCGCATTCTCGACGCAAATGATGCCTTTCTGACGATCGTGGACTATCGCCGCGAGGACCTCGTCAGGAATGGCATCAGCTGGCGAGACCTAACGCCGTCGGAGTGGATCGAACGAGACGACGGAGAGCTATTGCCAGTCCTAAAGGCGACCGGAAGGTTGCGGCCATTCGAGAAGGAATTGTTGCGCAAGGACGGCAGTCGCGTGCCCGTCTTGATGGGCGTGGCAACGTTCGAGGAAGCTGGGGAGGAAGGTGTCGCCTTCGTGGTGGACCTGACGGAGCGCAAGCGCGCGACGAACGCGCTGCGCGAATTGCAGATTGATTTGATGCGTGCCAATCGGATAGCGACGATGGGACAGCTCACCGCCTCGATCGCGCATGAAGTCAATCAACCGATTGGTGCGGCACACAACAATGCGCGCGCGGCTTTGCGGTTTCTAACGGTGGATCCCCCGGACGTGGAAGAAGTCACCGAGGCGCTGGAGTGCGTGGTGAACGAGACCTATCGGGCGGGCGATATCCTCGATCGGGTCCGGGATCAGATCAGGAAGGCGCCTCCACGCAGGGAAGGCATCGACGTGAACGGTGCCATCGAAGAGGTGATTGAGCTCGTGCGTGGCGAGCTGGCGAGGCATCGGGTATCGGTGCAGATGAAGCTCCAGAGAGGATTGTCGGCAGTGCATGGAGATCGAGTGCAGTTGCAGCAGGTTATGCTGAATCTGATCCTCAACGCGATTGAGGCGATGAGCCTCGAAGCCGAAGCGCGGGAATTGTTGATTAGCACCGAATTGAGCCCGAAGGTTGCCGTGCTCGTCACAGTGTGTGACTCTGGGCCGGGCATCGCGGCGGAGAATCGCGAGCAGATTTTCGAGTCCTTCTATACCACGAAGTCCGACGGAGTCGGAATTGGACTCTCGATATGTCGCTCCATCATCGATGCTCATGGAGGGCGGTTGTGGGCGGACGCACGCGAGCCGCGCGGTGCGGTGTTCAGATTCACGCTGCCCGTCGCAGCTGAGATGACGCATCCATAAGCAGAGCTCGGCGCCGCATGAAAGCATCGGCCTTGTTTGGCGCTGGCTGGGAAGCGGACTCGCTGGAAGTCTTGTGGCAGGACGGCGAACGTGTTTTCTGCAAGCTGTGGCGCGCTGGCGCTAAAGGGGAGAGATACGCCTTTGTGCCCGTTCTCTCGGGTGCCGAGCATCCGACGCGCGAGAGCATCAATCGCCTCACGCACGAATACGAGCTCAAGGACTACCTCGACCGTGCGTGGGCGTTGCGCCCGGTGGAGCTGGTGCGTGAGCGGACGATGCTGGTGGTCGAGTACACCGGAGGCGAACCCCTCGATCGGCTCATCGGCCAGCCCATGGAGATAGGGCAGTTTCTCCGCCTGGCGGTAGCCCTGTCGGCCGCACTCGGCCGGCTACACCGGCAGGGACTCATCCATAAGGACATCAAGCCCGCCAATATCATCGTGAACTCGCCGACTGGGCAAGTCTGGCTCACCGGCTTTGGCATCGCCTCTCGTCTCCCGCGCGAGCGCCAGACACCAGAGCCTCCGGAGTTCATCGCGGGAACGCTCGCTTACATGGCACCGGAGCAAACGGGGCGCATGAATCGCTCCATCGATTCCCGCAGCGACCTGTATGCACTCGGAGTCACCTTCTACGAAATCCTGACCGGCCATCTGCCATTCACGGCCTCCGACCCGATGGAGTGGGTCCACTGTCACATTGCGAGGCAGCCGGCACTGCCTACCGAGCGGGTGCGGAGTGTCCCGGCCCCTATCTCGGCAATTGTGATGAAGCTGCTCTCCAAGACCGCCGAGGAACGCTATCAGACAGCCGCGGGCGTCGAGAGAGATCTGCGGCGCTGTATGTCTGAATGGGACGAGCAGCGACGGATCCACCAGTTCACGCCAGGTGTGCGCGACTTCCCCGATCGCCTCATGATTCCCGAGAAATTATACGGACGAGACCGGGAGGTCAATTTGCTTCTTGCCGCTTTCGACCGCGTGGTCTCCGGCGGCAAACCCGAGCTCGTCCTCGTCTCCGGATACTCTGGCATTGGTAAGTCCGCAGTCGTCAATGAGCTCCACAAAATGCTCGTTCCTCCCCGCGGCCTATTTGCATCCGGCAAGTTCGACCAATACAAACGCGATATTCCATACGCCACGCTAGCCCAGGCCTTCCAGAGCCTGATCCGCCCGTTGCTCGGAAAATGCGAAGCAGATCTCGCCGTCTGGCGGGGCGCGCTACAGGAAGCACTCGGACAGAACTCCCGCCTGATCGTAGATCTGGTTCCCGACGTGAGGCTCATCACCGGCGAGCCGCCACCGATTACGGAGCTGTCCCCGCAGGACGCGCAGGGCCGTTTTCAGCTGGTGATTCGGCGGTTCATCAGCGTTTTCGCGCGCCCCGAACACCCGCTCGCCCTTTTTCTCGACGACCTGCAATGGCTGGATGTGGCCACACTCGATCTCCTTGAGGGACTATTAACCCAGCCGGATGTGCAGTACCTGCTCCTGGTCGGCGCCTATCGTGACAACGAGGTTCAGGCCTCGGATCCGCTGGCGCGCAAGCTCGAGCACATTCGCCAAGCCGGTGCGCGCGTGCGAGATGTCCGCCTGGCCCCGTTGTCTCGTGAGCACGTGGACCAAATGGTGGCCGACACGCTGCGCTGCGAGCCGGAACGCAGTGCCGGGCTGGCGAGGCTCCTTCACGAGAAGACGGCCGGGAATCCGTTCTTCTTGATTCAGTTTGCACGCGCGCTCGCCGATGAAGGACTGCTCGCCTTCGACCACGAGCAGCCATGCTGGAAATGGGACATCAATCGAATACACGCGAAAGCCCATACCGAAAACGTAGTCGACCTCATGGTCGAGAAACTGAACCGCCTGCCGAACGATGCGCAGAGGGCTTTGCAGGTCCTCGCCTGTCTAGGGAACCGCGCTGAGGTGGCGGTGCTCTCCCTCGTGCGAGAAATCTCGGTAGACCAGGTTCACGTGGATCTGATGCCAGCAGTCGCGCTCGAACTCATCCGGCATTTGGCCGGCGCATACGAGTTCGTGCACGACCGCGTGCAGGAGGCGGCCTATTCTCTAATCCCGGATCGGTTGCGACCGGCAGCGCATCTTCGGATCGGATCGATACTCGCGGCACACGGTTCGGCAGAAAGGCTAGAAGAGGTAATCTTTGATATCGTCAATCAGCTCAACCGCGGCGGCGCGTTAATCACCTCACCAGATGAGCGCGAGCGCGTGGTCGAGCTCAATCTGATAGCGGCCCGGCGCGCCATGGGGTCCGCGGCGTTCGCCTCGGCGCTCACATATCTCGTCTCGGGCGGAGCGCTGCTGACCGAGGATTGCTGGGAGCGTCGTCATGAGCTCGTGTTTACGCTGGAGCTGCATCGGGCGGAATGCGAGTACGTGACCGGCCAACCGAGCGCCGCCGAGGAGCGTCTGACTGCGCTTGCCGCCCGTGCGACCACTCTTGTCGCGCGAGCTGCGGTGGCTGCGTTACGCGTGGATCTGTACATGATGCTCGACCAGTCTGAGCGCGCGATCATTGTCGGCCTCGACTATCTTCGACATCTCGGCGTCGAATGGTCTGACCATCCGACCGCCGAGGAGGCGAGTGGCGAATACGAAGGGGTCTGGTCGCAGCTCGGGACGCGTGCGATCGAAGAATTGATCGAGCTGCCTGTATTGGTCGATGCGACATCTCTCGCGACGCTGGACATCCTCCAGAAACTTGTGATGCCCGCATGCGCGATTGATAGCAATCTCCATGCCACGGTAATCTGTCGCGCGGTCAATCTGAGCATCGAGCGCGGCAACTGCGACGCGTCGTGCTACGCCTATGTCTGGCTCGGAGCGATCGCCGGTGCGCGATTCGGTGACTACAAGGCTGGATATCGCTTCGGGCAACTCGGTTGTGAATTGATCGAGCGACGCGGATGGAAACGCCTCGAGCCTCGAACCTTTGACATTTTCGGATCTTTGGTTATGCCTTGGGCGAGACCGGTCAAGGCCGCGCGTGACTTCTTGCGTCGTGCGTTGGAGGGTGCTAATAGTATCGGCGATGTGATCTTTTCCGCAGGCACGTGCAGCGATATCTGCTCGAACATGCTGGCGGCGGGCGACCACCTCTCCGACGTGGAACGGGAAGCCGAGCGTGGCCTCGAATTGGCAAGCACAGCGCGGTTCGGGGGAGTGTGCGACATGATTGCCGCGCAACTCCGTCTGGTGCGGATGCTCCGTGGATCAACCAGCTCCTTGGGAAGTTTTGACGATGGGCGATTCGAAGAGCCACTGGCAGAACGTCGATTGGCCAGCGATTCGAATCTGCAGATCGCGGAATGCTGGTATTGGATACGCAAGCTGCAGGCGCGCTTCCTGGCAGGAGACTGTTCAGCGGCCGTCGAGGCGTCAGTAAAGGCGGAGCGCCTCCTGTGGACATCAGTATCGCAGCTAGAAGAGGCCGAGTATCACTTCTATAGCGCCCTGTCTCGCGCTGCATGGTGCGACTCCGTGTCGGCCGACGAGCGGGGGCAGCACATGGAGACGTTGGCCCTTCACCAGCGACGACTCGCCATGTGGACACAGAATTGCCCGAAGAACTTCGAGAACCGCGCCGCGCTGGTCGCCGCGGAAATGGCCCGTCTAGAGGGTCGTGACCGTGATGCGATGGGCCTTTACGAGCAAGCCATTCGCTCGGCTCGCGACAACGGGTTTGTCCAGAATGAGGCGATCGCCAACGAGTTGGCGGCGCACTTCTATGTGGTGCGTGGGTTCGAGAAGATCGCCAACGCGTATCTTCGCGACGCGCGCTACTGCTACCTTCACTGGGGAGCGGGCGGAAAGGTTCGACAACTCGAGCAGTCGTATCCGCGGCTCCGAGCGGAGGCGCCGATCTCCGCGCCAACAAGCACGATACTGGCACCCGTCGAGCACCTCGATCTGTCAACCGTGATCAAGGTCTCGGAAGCTGTAGCGGGCGAGATCGTCTTGGAAAAACTGATTGATACGGTAATGCGCACCGCAATCGAGCATGCGGGAGCAGACCGAGGGCTGCTGGTTCTTCCGGGAGATGATGGGTATCTGATACATGCGGAAATTATCGTCAGCGGGGATAGCGTCAAGGTCGATGCACGTCAAGGGATGATCAGCTCGCAGAAGCTCCCCGAGTCCGTGTTCCGCTATGTCCTTCGGACCAAAGAGGTCGTTCTCCTAAATGATGTTTCGAGCCCGGGTCCGTTCACGACCGATGAGTATATCTGCGGGCACGATGCGCGGTCGGTCCTTTGTATGCCGATCCTCAAGCAGGCCCGGTTGGTCGGGGTGCTATACCTGGAAAACCACCTTACGCTCCATGCCTTTACCCCTGCCCGCATGGCCGTACTCAAACTGCTTGCATCGCAGGCAGCAATGTCAATCGAGAATGCGTGCCTTTACCGAGATCTTGCCCAACGCGAAGCGAAAATCCGACGTCTGGTGGATGCCAACATCATCGGAATCATGATTTGGAATCTCCCGGGCCGGGTTCTCGATGCCAATGAGGCCTTTCTTCGCATCGTCGGGTACGACCACGAGGATCTTATCTCGGGACGCCTCAGCTGGAGGGACTTAACACCGCCAGAATGGCTCGACTTGGACCTACAAGAATTGGTGCCAAAACTCAAGTCGGCTGGCAGTTTGCAGCCGTTTGAAAGAGAGTTTTTCCGCAAGGATGGCAGCCGGGTGCCCGTGCTCATAGGTGTGGCGACCTTCGAAGAGGGTGCCAATGAAGCTGTCGCCTTCGTGCTCGACCTGACCGAGCGGGAGCGCGCTACGGAGGCGCTTCGGGAGCTACAGACGGAGCTGGCGCATGCGAACCGTCTTGCAACGATGGGACACTTCGCTGGCTCGATCGCGCATGAAGTCAACCAGCCGATAGGCGCGGCACACAACAATGCTCGCGCGGCGATGCGATTTCTTACGGTTGTTCCCCCGGACATGGGAGAAGTCACCGAGGCGCTCCAGTGTGTGGTGAACGAGACCTATCGGGCGGGCGATATCCTCGGCAGGATCCGCGATCAGGTCAGAAAGTTGCCTCCGCGCAGGGAAGCGATCGACGTTAACAGTGCCATCGAGGAAGTGATTGCGCTCGTGCGGGGCGAGCTGTCGAAGCATCGTGTATCGCTGCAGCTGCAGCTCGGTAAAGGACTAACGACGGTGCACGGGGATCGAGTGCAGCTGCAGCAGGTCATGTTGAACCTGATTCTCAATGCGATCGAGTCGATGAGCGTCGACGAGGGCGCGCGGGAATTGTTGATCAGCACGGAATCGGGTCCGACGGTTGGCGTGCTCGTCACGGTATGCGACTCGGGGCCGGGCATCGCGGCGGAGGATCGCGAGCAGATTTTCGAGTCCTTCTACACTACCAAGTCCAGTGGACTTGGGATCGGACTCCCGATTTGCCGCTCCATCGTCGATGCTCACGGAGGACGTCTATGGGCGGACGTACGCGAGCCGCGCGGGGCGGTGTTCCGATTCACGCTGCCAGGTCGCGGCTGAGCAGGTGCCCGCCCGCATCGACGGGCACGATCGCTGAGCTATTCAGCTGCGACCAGGCGAGGTGCGGCTCCAAGTCGAAGCATCGCAGGCACCTCTCTTGTCGGTTCCGTCCAAGCGGCTTTGCCCGCCTAAGCGCCAAATTCAACTGCAAATGGCGTCTCTCCTCCAGACCCTGCGACATGCGGATGCGGACAAAACGGCGATCGGCCATTTCAACGTGTCGGATCTCGTTACCCTCTATGGGATCGTGGAGGCCGCACGGCAAGAGGCGGTGCCCGTCATCGTCGGCGCGTCGGAGGCAGAACGCCGATTCATTGGAATCCGACAGCTGGTAGCGATCATCGAGACCTTGCGCGCTCGCGAAGGTCCACCGATATTTCTCAACGCCGACCACACGCATTCTTTGACCGCTGCATTGGAAGCGGCCAAGGCCGGAGTCGACTGGGTCGTGTGTGACTTCTCGTCGCTGCCCTTCGAAGAGAACGTACGCCAGACGCGAGAAGCCGTACATGTGCTGAAGGCGTTACGCCCGGACATACTGGTAGAGGGGGAAATTGGTGATATCGGTAGCGGCTCACAGATCCATGATGTCTCGCCTGATCTTAAAAGATCGTTGACCACGGTGGATAAAGCGCGCCAGTTTGTGGAGGAAACTGGAATTGACACGCTTGCTCCCGCCGTGGGTACCACGCACGGACTGCTGCGCACCATGCTGAGTACGGGCGTCAAGAAACGTCTGAATGTTGATCGGATCAGAGCGATCAAGGAACGCACCGGGATGTTCATGACGTTGCATGGCGCTTCGGGCACCGACGATGGCGATCTTCGTGCGGCTATCACCGCCGGCATCACCGTTATTTACATCAATACCGAGGTGCGACTGGCCTGGCGACGAAGTATCGAAGAAAGCTTAGCGAGGCAGAAAGATGACATCGCCCCATACACACTGCTCGCGCCAGCGTTCGAAGCGGTGAAACGCACCGTCGCCGCGCGACTCGCCTTATTCAGCGGGCGCGCGGCGTCCACGCGGCAATAGGTACGAGCTGCGTCGAAACTCCAAGCATGAATAATTCCAACTTTGCCATCAAGCGCTTTGCGCTTGCGGACGCGCGAGCCTGCGATGTCGCAGCCGGGGTCCTGGCCAACTCGCGCGTGCGTGGAAGCCCCGACGGGTGGCCGATTCTGTTCGTGTCCGATCGGTGCTCGCGGCGTGCCACGCACGCTCGTCGAGGGGATGCCTGTGCGCGCTGCTGTGCGTGAGCACCGCATGCCTATACATGTCTTTTGGGCGCCGTGAAGCGACGGTGCTCGTTTCTGGAAACATCCTGCCGCAGACGATGATGGACGAGGAACGTGAGCCGTCGGTCCTCGAGAATTTCGACGCGGAGCGCGTGCTCGATGCGCTCGGGTTCGGAATCATCGTGCTGGACGAGCAGCTCTGTGCCATATATGCCAACGTCATCGCGCAGCATCGGCTTGCTGTACGCCTGCGGGAGATTCGCGGCCGGCCGCTTGTCGACTTTCTGCCGCGGCCGCAAGGCTTCGCCCTCGCCGTGCGGTGCGTGCTAGAGAGCGGAGCGACGCTCGATTACACGCTCCGCGTGGGTCTTCAGCGCTCGCACGAAAATATGGATTCGTTCGACGTGCGGATCGTTCCGCTACGCAACCAAACGATGGGAATGTACGCACTGATCGAGTGGATGGCGCGACCCTGCGTGCGGTCGTAGGGCGCCGCCGCTCAATGATCGGCGCGGCGCCGTGGCGCCGCTGGCAAGGGACGCGTCGTTGGGATCGGCGCGTGCTCTGTCTGCGAGTCGCATGTCTCTCTCGTTCACGGCAGGTGCGCCGCCGACAATCGAGCCGATGAAGACGCCATCTATCATGCGACAGTACCTTTGAGTGGGTGTCCTATGCGAAAGACAAATCCCAACGCGCCCTTTCCGTTGCTGAAGGACTACGGCGTGGCGGTCGCGAGAGCCATCGCCTGGCTCGGTGATCGGTATCTGCTCGCCAACCCGGTCAACGTCGCTGCGCGAGCACGTGTGCTCCCTGATTCGCTCGGAAGCAGTGTGAGCAGTGAGACGCACGCGGATGGTCACGCGGGCGGGCGACCGTCAAGTTCGTGCAGACCGGACCTCGAGGTAACGTCATGAAAGCCACTGAGCGGCTTTATCGAAGTGGCCAGAGTCTCTGGCTCGACAATATCACTCGTGAGCTGCTCACCAGCGGTACGCTCGCGCACTACATTGCCGAGCTCGGGGTGAGGGGGCTAACCTCCAATCCGACGATCTTTGACCACGCCATGACGAGAGGTAGCGCGTACGATGCGGCGATCCGTGAGCAGCTGGCGGCGGGCCGCTCCGGTGAGCGACTGTTCTTCGAGCTAGCACTGCAGGATCTTACGGCGGCGGCGGACCTCTTCCGTGAAGTGCACGAGCAGACGGCGGGCGTCGATGGTTGGGTGTCGCTCGAGGTCTCACCACTCCTGGCGCGCGATGCACGTACGACGCTTGCGGAGGCGAAGGAGCTGCATGCACGTGCGGGTCGACCGAATCTCTACATCAAGATTCCCGGTACGGCGGAAGCACTACCTGCGATTGAAGAGGCGATTTTCGCAGGCGTACCGATCAATGTGACGCTGCTCTTCTCCGCCGCGCAGTATTTGGCCGCCGCGGAAGCCTACCTGCGGGGAGTGGAGCGGCGAATCGAGGCGGGTCTGAATCCCAATGTCAGTTCGGTCGCCTCCCTGTTCATCAGCCGGTGGGACATGGCGGTTGCCGATCGCGTTCCGGGATCGTTGCTCAACACGCTCGGTCTTGCGGTTGGTCGCAGTACGTATGGCACCTACGCGGCTTTCCTAGCCTCAGATCGCTGGCGTCGTGCTCTCAACGCGGGCGCGCGCCCTCAGCGACTGCTCTTCGCAAGCACCGGCACCAAGGACCCGAAAGCCTCCGACACCCTCTACGTGAAGGGGCTCGGTGCTCCGTTCACGGTCAACACCGTGCCCGAGAGCACGCTCAAGGCCTTCGCCGCCCACGGCGAGCTTGACGACGCGTGGTGGGAAGAAGTGGAGGCGAGCGAGCACGCGCTCGATGAGTTCAGGCGCGCCGGCATCGACGTCGATGCACTCGCGGCGCGCCTCCAGGATGAGGGCGCAGCCTCCTTCGTTGCCTCGTGGAACGACCTGCTCAGGGTCATTGCCGTCAAAAGCTCCTCACTGCCGATGGGGCGACGGCGAGCAGGCTCTTAGCATTTGCGTGCACGGTGAAAGGAAATCCCGATGAGCAGCTCGATCCCTTCCTTACTCAGGCGACCGGCGTGGCGCGAACTCCAGCGGCACCACGCGACCCTTGCCTCGCGGCACCTGCGGGAGCTATTCGCGCAGGATCCGGGGCGCGGTGAGCGGTTCGTGCTCGAGGCGGCCGGTATCTACCTTGATTACTCGAAGAATCGCATCACCACGACGACGATCGATCTGCTGCTGGAACTCGCCGAGCAGTCTGGACTGCGCGCGCGGATCGATGCCATGTTCCGAGGTGAGCGCATCAATCTGTCCGAGCACCGAGCGGCGCTGCACGTCGCGCTGCGTTCCCCGCGCGGCGCGTCGATCATGGTGAATGGCGTCAATGTCGTGCCACAAGTGCACGCTGTGCTGGACAGGATGGGCGAGTTCAGCACCAAGGTGCGTTCGGGACAATGGCGCGGGTACAGCGGAAAGCGCATTCGAAATGTAGTCAATATCGGAATCGGCGGCTCGGACCTGGGGCCCGTCATGGCCTATGAGGCACTGCGGCACTACAGCGACCGTGCCTTGCGATTTCGCTTCGTGTCGAACGTGGACGGCACCGACTTCGTGGAGGCCGTGCGCGATCTCGACGCCCGAGAGACGCTCTTCGTCGTCTCATCAAAGACCTTTACGACACTCGAGACGATGGCCAACGCCGCCAGCGCGCGCGCGTGGTCAGTAGCCGGATTCGCCGGCGATGAGAGGTCGGTGGCGCAACATTTCGTCGCGGCTTCCACCAATGCCACCGAGGTGACCAAGTTCGGGATCGACTCGGCGAACATGTTTGAGTTCTGGGACTGGGTGGGCGGCCGCTACTCGATGGAGTCTGCAATTGGGCTGTCGACCATGCTCGCGGTGGGCCCGGAGCACTTCGCGGCTATGCTGAATGGCCTTCATGAGATGGATGTGCATTTCCGCACGGCACCTTTTGAGCGCAACCTACCGGTGCTGATGGGGCTGCTGGGGGTCTGGTACACCAACTTCTTTGGTGCACAGACGGCCGCGGTCTTTCCCTACGAGCAGTACCTCAAGCGCTTTCCGGCGTATCTACAGCAGCTCGCGATGGAGAGTAACGGCAAGCGCGTGACGCTCGAGGGCCGCGCGGTCGACTACGACACCGGGCCGGTTTACTGGGGCGAACCCGGGACCAACGGACAGCACTCCTTCTACCAGCTGATCCACCAGGGGACCCGGCTCATTCCGTGTGACTTCATCGCATTCATCCGTCCGCTCAACCCCCTGGGCGCGCACCACGACATGCTGCTCGCGAGCGTTTTGGCGCAGGGTGAGGCGCTCGCGTTCGGCAAGACCGAGACCGAGGTCAAGACGGAGGGGTCGGCAGACTGGGTGGTTCCGCATCGCACCTTCGAGGGAAATCGCCCCTCCAACACGCTTCTGCTCGAGGAGTTGACTCCGGCAGCGCTCGGTCGCCTGGTGGCGCTCTACGAGCACAGCGTGTTCACGCAGGGCGTCATCTGGCAAATCGATTCGTTCGATCAATGGGGCGTCGAGCTCGGCAAGGTGCTTGCGAAGGCCATTGTGCCGGAGCTGAAGCACAACACGACTGTGGCGCTTGCGCACGACAGTTCGACGAACGCGCTCATACGGCGGATCGTGGGTCGCAGCGCGGAACGGGGTACATCGCAGCGCCAGCGCTGACTCATCGGTTTCGCAAGCACGGAGATATCGGCATGCAGCTGGGAATGGTGGGTTTGGGCCGAATGGGTGCCAACATGGTGCGCCGCCTCACGGGCAAGGGTCACGAGTGCGTCGTCTTCGATGCTTCCGCGGCGGCCGTGAGCGCGCTCACGCGCGAGGCCGCGGCAGCAGCAAGCTCATTACCGGACCTCGTGAGGCAGCGGAACAGGCCGCGCGCCGTCTGGCTTATGGTGCCAGCCGGGGCCGTTGACGAGACGATCGCGAAACTAGAACCGCACCTGGAGTCAGGAGATGCGCTGATTGACGGCGGTAATTCCTATTACGTCGACGACATCCGCCGCTCGAAGACGCTCGCATCCCGCGGCATTCGGTATGTCGACGTCGGTACGAGCGGCGGGGTATGGGGCCTCGAGCGTGGCTACTGCATGATGATCGGCGGGGATGATGCGACGGTTCGACGTCTGGATCCCGTCTTTGCAGCGCTCGCGCCTGGGCGCGGGCCGATCGAGCGCACACCGGGACGCACGGACGCGAAGCAGGGCACGGCCAAGCTGGGCTACATGCATTGCGGAGCGAGTGGCGCGGGTCATTTCGTGAAGATCGTCGACAACGGATCGAGTACGGCTTGATGGCTGCCTATGCGGAAGGGTTGGGCGTACTGCGCGCCGCGAATGCTGGCGGGAAAAGGAGTGCGGTCGGTGCAGAAACGACGCCGTTGCGAGATCCGGAGCTCTATAACTTCGATATCGATCTGGCGGATGTCGCGGAAGTGTGGCGGCGGGGCAGCGTGGTCGCCTCGTGGCTGCTCGATCTTGCCGCCGCCGCGCTGCTTGCTGATCCCGAGCTCGAAGGCTTCGCCGGACGCGTCTCGGATTCCGGTGAGGGCCGCTGGACGATCAAGGCGGCGATCGATGAGGGTGTGCCCACGCCCGTGCTGACTGCCGCGCTTTACGAGCGTTTCAGCTCGCGCAGTGACGCGCTGTTCCAGGGAAAGCTGCTCTCGGCGCTCCGCCGCCAGTTTGGCGGCCACGAGGAGCAGCCTGCGCAATAGCTGCGGAGGCGGTCCGATGAGCGATCTGCACTGTGATGTCCTCGTCTTCTTTGGGGCCACCGGAGATCTCGCATACAAGAAGATCTTCCCTGCGCTGCAGGCGATGGTGAGGCGCGGAACCTTGAATATCCCCGTCATCGGGGTTGCGAGAAGCGGCTGGACGCTGGCGCAGCTGCAGGGGCGTATGCGCGAGAGTCTGGAGAGGCATGGGGGCATCGATGCCGCCGCGAGTGCCCGGTTGAGCGCTCTGCTGCGCTACGTCGACGGAGATTATGCCGATATCGCGACCTTCAAGGCGCTCAAGCAGGTGCTCGGCTCGGCACAGCGCCCGGCGCATTATCTCGCGATTCCACCGATTCTGTTCGGAACTGTGGTCGAGCGGCTCGCGACCGCGGGGTGTGCTCCGGCGGGCGCCCGAGTGATCGTCGAGAAGCCCTTCGGGAAAAGTCTCGAAACCGCGCGCGGACTGAACCGCATCCTGCTCGGGACCTTCGACGAGGAACGCATCTTTCGTATCGACCACTATCTCGGTAAGCGCCCCGTGCACAATCTGGTGTTCTTTCGCTTCACCAACCCGGTGCATGAGTCGCTCTGGAACCGACAGTACGTCGAGAGCATCCAGATCACGATGGCCGAGTCCTTCGGCGTGGAGGGGCGCGGAGCCTTCTATGACCAGACCGGCGCGATCCGGGATGTGATCCAGAATCATCTTTTTCAGGTTCTATCAAGTCTCGTCATGGAGCCTCCGGCGCGTGCCGACAGCGAGTCGGTGCGCGATGAGAAAGTGAAGGTGCTGAAGTCGATCGCGACCCTGGGCCCGCGTGACGTGGTCCGCGGGCAGTTCCGCGGCTATCGCGGCGAGCGAGGTGTGGCGTCCTCCTCACAGGTGGAAACGTTCGCCGCCGTGCGCCTGGCAATCGACAACTGGCGCTGGCAAGGTGTCCCGATCTTCATTCGCGCCGGCAAAGCACTCGCGACCACCTGTACGGAGATCGTGGCGCGGGTCAGGCGCCCACCGCAGATCCTGCAGCACGCCGCGACGGCGAACTACGTGCGCTTTCGCATCAGTCCCGCGATGGAGATCGCATTCGGTCTCAATGTGATGGACCCGGACGAGACGGGAGCCGGTGAGAGCGTCGAGCTTCTGGCAAGCCGGCACGCCGGTGCGAACGAGCGCGATGCCTACGAGCGTGTCCTGAGCGATGCGCTGGCAGGCGAGAGGACGCTGTTCGCGCGTGAGGACTACGTCGAGGAGGCGTGGCGAATCGTGGATCCGATCCTGAAGACCGGTACCGAGCTTTACTCCTACGAGCCGGGCAGCTGGGGCCCCAGGGAAGTGGAAACCGTGACACCTGCAGGTGGTTGGCAGGATCCCGTGCTCGGAAGTGGGATGGCGAGATGAACATGATGCCATCTGCGGAGAAGACGATGACAAATGCTCGCCAGCAACTCTCGATCAACACGATTCGTACGCTGGCTATCGATGCGGTGCAGGCGGCCGGGTCCGGTCATCCGGACACGCCGATGGCACTTGCACCGCTCGCCTACACGCTCTGGAACCGCATGCTGCGGTTCGATCCGCGTGATCCCGTGTGGGCGAATCGAGATCGCTTTGTGCTCTCGAATGGTCACGCCTCGATGCTGTTGTGGTCGATCCTGCACCTGAGCGGGGTACAGGCGGTGGGCGCGCCGTACGAGACCGTAGGTAAGCCCGCTGTCACGCTCGATGACATCAAGCGATTTCGGCAGTGGGGGAGCAAGGCGCCCGGACATCCGGAGTATCACCTGGTGTCGGGCCTCGAGACCACGACGGGTCCGCTCGGTCAAGGGCTTGCCACGAGCGTGGGCATGGCGGTTGCGGGTAAGCGGCCTGGGATGCGAACGAGGTGGTCGAGGCATTCCGGTACGTGATGCAGCTTCGCCACCGGCCGGCCCTGATAGCACTCTCCCGTCAAGCGCTGCGAGCTGCAGCTCGCGGTGCGTGCGCATGAGAGCTTGCTGGCGGAGGGCGTGCGTTCCCGCGTCGTCTCGATGCCCTCGTGGGATCTGTTCGAGCAGCAACCCTCTGATTACCGCGATCGGATTCTGCCGCCGAGCGTCACGGCGCGTATTGCGGTCGAAGGGAACGCCACGTGGGTTCGCACGGACGAATCATCGGAATGCACACGTTCGGAGCCTCCGCTCCGCTCAAAGAGCTGCAACGCCGCTTCGGCTTCGATCCCGATGGGGTCCTCGCCGCAGCCAAAGGGCTTCTTGCCGAGCGCTAGCGGGGACCCAGGTACAATTCACAGTCGGGGAGGATGCCGGTGCGGCAGGCATCGCCGGGGTGCGCTCGGTCGCGGCTGCGCGCCGAGGCCGATTCTTGGCGAGCTGCCGACGGTCCGTGTGCAAAATCACCAAGATATCGGATAAACCATTGTGCAATGGATCCGTCGCGGCTCCCCTGGCGTAATTGCTCCCCTAAGAGTGGCTTTATCAGGAGGAGCTCAATGAACAACGAAAGCGCGATACAGCCGACGACGTCGAGCCTCCGCGCTCGCAGCGGCGAGATCCAGACCCTGAACGCTCCGCCGGGTGCGTATCCGTCCCTGAGCCTGGTGGTGTCGGCTGCCGAGCGGGTAGGGCACCTGGTAAGACGCGCGATGAACTTCCTGGAGAGCGATCGTGATGCCGCCTGGCGCTGCTTGCAGGATGCCTCGCTACTTCTGGTCTCGGAGTCGCAGGAGGCAGGCCACAACGCGCCAACGATCCCGAGCGGCTTTCAGCCGGGTGGTCTTGCACGCTGGCAGGCAAAGCGGGCACTCGCGTACATCGAGGCCAACCTCGGGTCGAAGATAGAGGCCCGTGAGCTGGCGGGTTTGGTTTCCTTCAGTACGGGTCATTTCTCCCGCGCATTCAAGCGCAGCCTCGGCCTGCCGCCGATGACCTATGTGGTCCGCCGGCGGGTGGAGCGCGCGAAGCTGATGATGACGTCGACGCGCGGACAACTGACCGAGATCGCGCTCGCATGTGGTTTTGCAGACCAGTCGCACCTCAACCGCTCGTTTCGTCGCGTGGTGGGCATCAGTCCCGGACTGTGGCGTCGAACGGCAGTGGAGACCCTTTATACGGGTGTCCAAGCTGCCGCATCGTGAATCAACTCGCGGCAGTTTCAGTACCCGCGGAAAGTCTGGAACGACCTTCCGGACTGCTCGGCTTTTCGCCCCGGACGGGCGCGCGCAGCTTCGACTGCGCCCGGGCGTCAGCACCCATCCCCGTGAGCGACGTGATGCCGTTTCGGCACGGGATTTCCGCACTCGTGCAACAAGCAACGGACGTGGATCTGCGTATGAGCTTTGGCGGAGCTCCGGATCACTGCCTGATTGTTCCGCAGGGCTTCGCATCCGTCACGGGGCAGGTTGGCGGGGAGAGCCTGGCCGCATCACGGTGGACGCCGGGGCACATCGTGCTGCTACCCGCTGGCTCACAGAGCGAGTGGTGCATCGGAGCGCCCGGTGCGCCCTTGATTCATCTGCACGTATCGCCGATGCGCCTACTCGCATTGGCGGAATCCGAGCCGTTGCTCAAAGCGCGGACACGCCTGTTGCCGGCGGTTGATCGCGAGGATCCAGTGCTCGCTGCCCTCGCCGAAAGCATCGCCCGCGAGATTCGTCTGCGTCAGGCCGGATCTGGAATTCTCATCGAATCGCTTTTCCAATCACTGTGCATTCAGCTGCTACGCGCTTATTCGGAGGATGCGCGTATCGCGGGCCGCCGCCCCTACGCCATTGCTCCCTTCAGGCTAAGGCGTGCTCAAGACTTCGTCGAAGAACACCTGGAACAGCACATCGGACTTGAGGAAATCGCAGCGGCCGCCGGCTTGAGCGCCTTCCATTTCACTCGGTGCTTCAAGGAGGCAACCGGACTGGCGCCGTACCGCTACGTGCTGCTGCGTCGAGTCGAACGGGCGAAGGACCTGCTGGAAAACACGTCGCAGACGCTAGCAGAGATCGCGCTTGCTTGCGGCTTCGCCACGCAACAGCATCTCACAGAGATCTTTCGCACACACACCGGTCTGCCCCCCGGACGGTATCGGCTTCAAAAGGCGCAAGAAGAATAATCGGTCCTTGGGCACGAATCCGCGGGGGCCATAAGCTCGAACACGGAACACAAGCGGACTTGGTGCAGGTCGGCCCTCGTCTGCCGGCAAGAATACCGGGGCCCCGCACAAAGGAGCGCGCGGAACGTCCCGGGAATTCTGAGAAGTGTTCCAGCGAGGGCAAAGATTCGACACGAGAAGCAAGATGATGCAAGCGCCCGAGTCGCCGCTGCATGTCTACTAACCTCGCCCTGTGAGGCTGCAGTAAGTGATCACGCGGGCTCGGGGCAAAGGCTAGTCAATATCATCCGCGGGTCCCGATTGATCCGCTCTACGATCGAAGGAGAACTCATGTCAAGGCCATCCCACCGCAACGTGTCCAAGACCGCACTGACCGCGTCCGCTTCCCTCGTACTCGGCGCGCTCGCGTTTGGCACCCTGTTGAACTCTGCCTACGCAGACCCTGTCGCACAACCCGCCGGATCGGAGAAGTGCTTCGGAGTTGCGAAGGCGGGCAAGAACGACTGTGGCTCTGGCGCTCACTCGTGCGCCGGCCAGAGCACGAAAAACCGCGACAAAGACTCGTTCGTGTACCTTCCAACCGGCGCGTGTGAAAAGCTCGTTGGGGGCAGTACAACCCCTCGGTAATACGATTCATACTCGCACAAACTACGAAGCAGCCAATGAACCCGGGAAGCTTCGTGATTGCTCCGGGGCCAGTTCCCGCAGGTGTGGGAATTGGCCTCCGTTTACCCCATCATCGATGGGTGCTGGAGCATGCACCCGCCGCGGCCTGGTTGGAGGTCCATCCCGAGAATTACATGCGGAACGGGACGTTCGAGGCAGAATTGGATCTCGTCCGTAGGGATCATCCACTGTCGCTGCATGCGGTAGGCCTGTCGCTTGGATCGGTTGACGGGGTTTCGAGGGAGCATCTGCGGCGTCTGGCCGCGCTGCTTGTTCGTTACGAGCCAGCTCTGATCTCCGATCATTTGTCGTGGAGCGCCGTCGACGGCGTTCACTTCCCGGATCTTCTTCCGCTGCCTTATACGGAGGAGGCGCTGCACGTAGTGGTGGATAACATCCACAGCGTGCAGTCGGAATTGAAACGCCCGATCCTGGTGGAGAATCCATCCTCGTATCTGCAGATTGCGGAGTCGTCGTTGACGGAGCCGGAGTTCCTGGGAGAGCTCGTGCGACGCTGTGGGTGCGAGGTCCTGTTGGACGTCAACAACATCTGCGTGAGCGCGCACAATCGCGGCGAAAACCCCCTTGATGTGCTGGCCTCCTTCCTTCGATACCTGCCGTTGGGGTGCGTCGGTGAAATCCATCTGGCGGGACACGCCACGCTGGCACTGGAGCACTGTGCGGTGGACCTGCGGATTGATGACCATGGCTCGCGAGTATCCGATGAGGTGTGGCAGCTGTACGCACATGCCGTGGGCGCGTTGGGAAGTCGACCCACGCTGATCGAGTGGGACAAGAACTTGCCAGAATTCGCGATTCTCCGAGAGGAAGCCGATAAAGCCGGAGACGTATGTCGCCTAGCGCTCGCTCAGGAGGCGCCACGTGCCGCAGTTGGTTGAATTTCAGCGATCGCTGGCGACCGACGTCTTGTTCGACGGAGCAGTGTCAGCGAAGTATCTACGTGCCGGGCCCGTCGCGGCGGATGTCGCCATTCGCGTTCACCGTGATTCGGTGTTGGCGGCTCTGGTGAACGCCATACGGTTGTCCTGTCCGACGTTCAGCGCCATGGTGGACGGGAAGTTCTTTGAGCAGTCGGTGCGTGACTATGCGCGTGCCCGGCCTCCGTATTGTGCGTCTCTAGCGCATTTCG